>Ga0187782_10004754_pt1 | contig 10168 bp, 12 predicted proteins | sample 0715_SJ02_MP15_2_FD_132454 | JGI IMG/M metagenome (GOLD analysis project Ga0187782, IMG submission 132454) | Tropical peat soil microbial communities from peatlands in Department of Meta, Colombia - 0715_SJ02_MP15_20_MG | ecosystem: Environmental > Terrestrial > Soil > Wetlands > Peat | place...
GAAATATGCCGAGCCATGATCGCCTTCGATCACGGTGATCGTCCCTCCCGGGCGGACCAGCGGGCGCAGGGAGGCGAGCGCACGCCCGGGATCGGGAAGGTGCTCCAGCACGAAGCAGACAAAAACATGGTCAAAGGTATGCGGCACAAAAGGAAGGCAGAAGAGATCGCCGGCACGGAAGGTCACGTTCGCGATCCCTTCGGATCTCGCCCGTTCCTCCGCCCGGATCAGGGATTCCGGGGAAATGTCGATGGAGGTGATCTCTGCGCCGGGGCTGTTTTTGGCAAGGATCACGGTCTGGGCCCCGGTCCCGCAGCCGGCTTCGAGCACCCGGCTCCCGGCCGGGTATCGCGTATCGTGGTGGAGGAGCGAGGTCAGGGTGCGGGCCTGGTCACCCAGCCGCTCTGCTTCCCGCTCCGAGTACCCATGGACATACCTTTCCCCGCCCATATGCACATCCTCTCTTACGTACCGGTGCTGCGTTATCGGTATAAAAGCGCCGTGATCACGGCGTGTCCAGCCGGACCTTTCGGTAATGCGGGGGATAGAAGATCCGGCCCGAGACCCGGAGCGGGTCGGAGAAAACGAGCGCACCGTTCTCTTTTTCCGCGACAACCAGGTAGGAGTGGTACCGCAGCCGCCGTAATTCCGGCAGCGCGAGGAACGGCGCAACCTCTGCTGCCGAGGTATCCCGGTATTTCGGCAAGGCCGTGGATGCAACGCAGCCCTTCCCGAGCCGGTATTCCCGGGCCTCCCATGCCTCACCCCTGTCGTACAGGGCCAGCCAGCGGCGCGGGTCCGGCTGGGGCAGCGTAAGCATCGCACCCTGGAGAGCCGGCCGCGTGAGCGCAAATGCGATCGCCCGGACCAGCAGGAACGCACAGAAGATCGCCATGTATACAGCCATCCCTCCTGAAAGGGTGACCACCCCAAGCGCCATCCAGATCAAAAAGAAAAGGCTTTCCGCCATCAAAAGGAGGCTTGGACCCGGCAGGACAAAGAGCGCGTACTTCTTGTCGGATTTTGGGGCAAGGAGCGGGATGCCCGGGCTTGCCGGCAGGTCCATGGCAAGGTGGAGAAATGTGCCGGCCAGCACCGCGGCTGCCCCGGCCGGGCCGGCGCCAAAGGACTGGGCCGGGCTGATCAGGCCGGCAACCGTTGCAAGACCGATACCGGCATACGCGAGCGCAGACATGATAAACGCGCCCGGAAGGCTGTGGGCAATCCCGCCGTGAATAAAAAGGTAGAGCGAGGGGTTGTTGCGGGAGAAGAGGGAAAAGAGGATATCGGCATCGATGATGACTGCGCCGAGCACGAAAAACGGCAGGAGGTGCGAAAACCCGGCCGCGTACGCGAGGATCGCGGCCACGAGCGCATGGGTAAGGGAGTCCACAGGTTCCGGTTGCCGGACCAGCTACAAAAGGCTGACCGATCCGGCATTTCCCTGACCGCCCGGGTCCCCGGGCCGGGTGTGGGCATAACCCCGGGATTCATTGAGCTAACCACGGGGTTACATCTCCAGAAACTACTCAAATACCCGGCCACAATGTATCAAGGCAACACGGGGGGAGGGAAACGGAGTGACTGCATCAGCGGGAAAGTATGGCCGGGGCCGGCAAATGGCAGGGATCGCCTGCCTGATCGTACTCTGTACCGGCGTGATCCTTACTGCCGGCTGCCTGGAGAGTGCCGACGCGGGGATCGCAACCACGTCCGCAGCCCCTGCGTCCGGTGCCGCAACTGCCCTCTCTGCCTGTACCCGGATCCTTCCGGCCTCGCTCGATCTCGATCCCATTGCCGGTACCTGGAGAAGCCCGGGGCCGGCGTACCTGTTCAGGATCACGTTCCGGCTTGACGGGACCACGCAGGAGACCTTTGCCAACCAGCCCGGGGTAATCTTCAACGGGACGTGGGCAAATGTCGGGAGCAACCAGTACATCGTGACCCGCGATACAGGATTAAAGAGCGTGTGGAGCTACGCGCCAGACACCAATACGATCTCTAAGAATACCGCTTCCGGGATCACGTACTCGCTTTACCAGGGATCGGACAGTGCCGGATCGGTCTCCTTAGCCGGGAACGGGAGCGCGGTGGTCCCCTATACCGTAACCAGTCCCGGCCTGTGGGTCTTTACCCTGAACCACAGCGGGGGGGGCAATTACATTGTCTGGATCGCGGACAGTTCCGGCTGCCGGGTCGGGCTTCTTGCAAACGCGATCGGGAGCGGCGCTGTGACCGGCACCCGAAAACTGGATGCAGGACGCTATTACCTGAACGTGACGGCGGGCGGACCCTGGACGGTTACCGGCACGGTCTCATCCTGACGGACCCTCATTTTTTGTACCATATGCAGATTCGTTTGGGCACGGGCAGTTCTGTTCGCAGGGAAAAAATCCTGCCACTGCAAGGCCACCCCGGGGCTCTTTAAGAGAGAAAACACAACGGAAAAACGAGGCCAGGGCCGAGATTTGAACCCGGGTCGAGGGATCCACAGCCCCTTAGGATAACCAGACTACCCTACCCTGGCAGATGTTCCTGTTAACTTGGTCGTGGCCTCTGATTAATTTAACTCCCCGTGGCACCGCATATGCCGGGGATGCAGGATCCGGCGGGGACGATTTCCTCAAAGCAGGTGCAGAGAGCGATCCTTAATAGGGAGGGGCATCCATTAAGTTATCAGGTGGCCCTGACAGAATTGCGTTAAACGGTGGCAGGCGGCATCCGGTGATGCCTGCGCCACTGATGATTTTTCATCTGTTCTCGGAGGGCACGCGCGAACGGGAGGGGTTTTTTAGAAATGGCGGCAGACCCGAAGATCAGGACGCCTATCGTGTGTGTGATGGGCCATGTGGATCACGGGAAAACTTCGCTTCTCGACCGGATCCGCGGATCATCGGTCGTTGCCTCGGAAGCAGGGGCGATCACCCAGCACATCGGCGCCACGATAGTTCCCATCGACGCGATCCGGAAGATGAGCGGATCGATGGAGAAGATCCCCATCAATATCCCCGGCCTGCTTTTCATCGATACGCCGGGGCACCACGCATTTACCACGCTGCGTGCCCGGGGCGGGGCACTTGCCGATATGGCGATCCTTGTCGTGGATATCAGCCAGGGGTTCCAGCCCCAGACGATCGAGGCCCTGCAGATCCTCCGGAACTGCAAAACGCCGTTTGTGATCGCTGCCACCAAGGTGGACCGGGTCCACGGCTGGCGGATCAACAAGGATGAGTCCTTCCAGTCCACGTTTTCCAAGCAGAACGAACGGGTGAAGACCGATATCGAGACCAAGACCTACGAGATCGTGGGAAAACTCTCCGATCTCGGGTTCTCCGCGGACCGGTACGACCGGGTCTCGGACTTCCAGCGCAACCTCGCGATCGTGCCGGTGAGCGCCCACACGGGAGAGGGGATCGCTGACCTCCTGATGATCATGATCGGCCTTGCCCAGCGCTATATGGGCGAGGAACTCAAGCTCTCTGCCGAGGGACCGGGCGAGGGAACCGTGCTCGAAGTAAAAGAGGAACGGGGCCTGGGGACAACCCTCGACGTGATCCTGTACAACGGGACGCTCTCGGTGGGCGATGAGATTGCGATGGCAACACAGGACGACGTGGTGACCACCAAGGTCCGTTCGCTCTTAAAACCCCGGCCCATGAAGGAGATCCTCATCGAGGACCGGTTCGAGCGCGTGAAGTCGGTGGTGGCGGCGTCCGGGATCAAGGTCGCGGCGCCGGGCCTTGAGAAAGTGATCGCCGGCTCGCCGCTTTTTGTGACCCGGGGGAACACCGATGAACTTGCGGCCCGGATCCGAAAGGAGATGCAGGAGATCCACGTGAACCTCTCCGATGAGGGGATCGTGATCAAGGCGGACACGATAGGTGCGCTCGAAGCGCTCTGCAAGGAGCTCGAGTCAAAAGAGATCAAGGTGATGCGGGCAGAGGTCGGCCCGGTGAGCCGGCATGATCTTATCGACACCGAGACTATCAAGAACCCGGCATTGCGCGTACTCCTCTCGTTTAACACCCCGATCCTGCCCGATGCGGCAGAGATGATCAAGGATCCGCTCTATACGCAGGTCAGGGTCTTTACCGGCCAGGTGATCTACCAGCTCATCGACCAGTACGTTGCCTGGCGCGATGAGCAGAAACGGATCGCAGAGAAGGCGCAGTTCGAGCACGTGATGATGCCGGCCAAGATCCGGCTGCTGCCGGACTGCGTGTTCCGGCAGAGCAACCCGGCGGTAGTCGGGGTGCGGGTGCTGGGCGGCAAGCTCCGTGCGGACGTGGACCTTGTCAAGCCCGACGGGAAAAAGGTCGGGCACCTCAAGACCATGCAGCTCCGGCAGGAGTCGATCAAGGAAGCGGATGCCGGCCTTGAGGTGGCGATCTCGATCGAGGGGGCGACCGTGGGCCGGCAGCTCAACGTGGGTGACGACCTGCTCGTGGACCTGCCCGAGCGGCACGTAAAAGTGCTCGAGCGCGAGATGCTCAAGAACCTCAATATCAGCACGCAGGAAGTGCTGGCGGAATTCGTTGCGATCCGGCGCAGGGCCGAGCCGTTCTGGGGCAAGTGAGGGATGCACTCACGCCGGTCCCGCGGCATCGCGTTTCCGGTCCCGGGGGACGCGAGGGTTTAATAGCGTACCGGTATAATTAAATGGGTACTTCACGTGCACAGGCGTATCTTACGCCTGCGGGCCGGAGAGTGAACGGGGCACAAAAGGGTGTCCCGGGATGATCAATACGGAGAATCAAGCATGGTTGAATTAAAAGTCGTAGTATCAGACCCGAAGACCGGTCGTGCCTATAATGTCGATGCCAGCACCGGTGCGGCAGGGGCAATCGTGGGCAAGAAGGTCGGGGACGAAGTGGACGCCGGCCCCCTCGGGCTTGCCGGGTATAAGATCCTGATCACCGGGGGCTCGGACCAGACCGGGACACCGGCCCGTAAGAGCCTGCCGGGCGCAGGGAGAAGGAAACTCCTGCTCGCCGAGGGCGTCGGGTTCCACGCCAAGATGGAGGGCGAGCGCAGGAGAAAGATGATCCGCGCCCACCAGATCACCCCCGAGTTCGTGCAGGTCAACGCCCGCGTGACCGCGTACGGCGAGAAGACCCTTGACGAGATCTTCCCCAAGGTCGAAGGCGCCGAGGGCGAGAAGAAAGAGAAGACCAAAGAGAGAAAGGTCCGGAAGTAAGGTTCCCGGCCAAAAAATACTTTTTTCGCGCTCGCTGTTTTTCCACGGATCATGTGCATGACCGGTACGCGTGCGTATCGATCCCGCCCCGGATCCCGTTCCCCGGGAATGCATACCACCGGGGGGACGGATCCCGAAAGAATTCGGGCATACCCATCTCTGCTGCGCTCACAGGACACAACACTGATAACCCTCCGCGGTACAGCACTTTCGCAAAGGAAGCATGTGTATGACTCAGCCGTACGAGGGAGTGCTCCAGCGGGACGGGAAAACCCGCGCCATTGTCACCCGGATCCCGGCCGGGATGGTCCGCCCGGAAGAGCTGGAAACGATCGCGGGTGTTGCCCGGAAGTACCGGATCCCGGTGCTGAAGATCACTTCAGGCCAGCGGTTTCTCCTGGCCGGCATTGTACCGGAGGACGTCCCCTCCGTTATCCGCGAGCTGGGCCCGCTTGCCCAGCCTGAGACTGCACCGTGCGTGAAATTCGTGCAGGCCTGCCCCGGCACGGAGTGCTGCAAATACGGCAACCAGGATGCCGTGGCCCTTGCCCGGGCAGTGGACGGGCGGTTCCGGCATGCGCATTTTCCCGCGAAGGTGAAGATCGGGATCTCGGGCTGCCCCCGGAGCTGCGGTGAGAGCCACACCCGTGACATCGGGATCATGGGCACAAGCAAGGGATGGAGCGTGATCTTTGGCGGAAACGGCGGGACCCGGCCCCGGTTCGGCGACGCAATCGCCCACGGGTTGTCAGCAGCCGAGGCACTTGACTGCACAGAACGTCTCCTGGACTATTACCGGCAAAACGCAAAATCCCACGAGCGGACAGCAAGGTTCGTGGAACGGGTCGGAATGGGGACGATAAATGAGGACGTGGTGGCGCTGATGCCATATGTGGGGGTGGAATGATTCCGTTTATCCCGACGGAAATACATTCCCTGAAAATAAGGCATTCTCTTCATACCGGCACCCCCCTCCGGACGAGTCCGGCAGGATCCGGTAAAATTCGCCTCAAACCTTAATATCCCGGAAAGGAGACCGTTACACACGGTCAACCCCCACAAAGAGGAACCTGCCATGGCACTCTGCACGCTCCGGGAGAAAGAGAACTGCCTCATCGTAACCCTGCCCCAGACCATCGATCATGTCATCGCCCCTGACGTGGAAAAAGAACTCCAGGGGTATGTGACCCTCCGGCCAAAGGCCCTGCTCTGCGATATGTCCGGCGCAGAATACCTGTCGAGCTCAGGCCTCAGGGTTATCCTTGCCGTGGCAAAAACGGCAAAACTCTCCGGTGTCCATTTCGGTGTCTTTGCGCTCACGAAATTTGTCGATCACCTCTTTTCCATGACCGGGTTTGCGCAGATCATCACCATTTACGATACGGAAGAATCCGCACTCCGGGCAGTAGCCCGGCCCTAAAAAAAGATCCTGCGATAAAAAATGCCCGGGCCCCGGCGTCACACTCACACCTTTGCCGAGACCGTAACCTTACCGTACGATGCGCTCGTGTTATCCGTGGCAATCTGCTGGCCGTTCTCGTAAATGCCCACGCTCATCGCGTGGTCGGTGGTGCTGTCCATCTTCTGGAACGTGGCAGTGATCGTTCCCGTCGCATTGGGCACGGTAAAGGCCTTTGAACCCGAACCGGAAACCGTCATGATCCCGTCGCCCGAATTGTAGGTGCCGTTGTAACCCCCCAGGTAGCTGACACTGATCGAGACCCCGGTGGAAGAGACCTCGGCAGGAGTGCCAGTGGCAACATATACGGGTGTAGCGTACGTAACCACGGTATTTGCGGAAGTTGACGCAGGGGTTCCGGTCTCGGTTGGCGTGAGCGGGACCATGTCGGACGAGGAGTGCCCCGCGGAGGACCCGCCGGAACCGGAGAAGTAGATGACGGCGGCACCGGCCACGAGCACAACACCGATGATCGTGGCAACAAAAAGCCACGGGATCTCGGCAGATCTCCGCCGCCGGCCCCCGTGTATTCGCGCCTGCATACTTACCGGTAGCACGTTAAGTTATATTGCTTTTCCGGGAATACCGGCGCCAAATGAAAAAAGACCGGGATTTTATCCGCTGAACAATAATCCGGCGCCACACCAGGCGTCATCCTTTCTTTACTGCGGCAATGAGGGCCTCGCGCAGGTCCTCGTACGGTACCTCGTATTTCTTGGCAAGGAGAACAAGCGCAGCCGGGGGAAGCAGGTTCCCGCCAAACTGCTCCCGGATCATCGCGTTCATCTCGCTTACCACCTCGGTCTCGGGCACGTTCCGGGCTTTGGTGATCCGCCCGATCAGCTCCTGCGCCGGATCATGGGCTTCGAACACTGCCGAGCCCGGCCGAAAGCCCATCGGGATGGTCTCGGTGGCCGGGTCAAAAAGGATGGTATAAACTCCGTTCTCCTGCCGGAGCAGGCCGGATTCCTCGGCCCGCCGGAGCAGCACTGCCGCCTGGTCGGTACTCATCCACTTGCGGTCAAGTGCGTAATAGTACACGAGCTCGTTCTTGCGCAGGGAATCTTTCCGCGTGTGCCTGAACGGTGCGGCGACCGTGATCCGGAGCGTCAATTCGGTTTACCAAGAAGGATATTTTTCACGTCCAGGGCATCGAGCCCTTCGCCCGAGTCCTGCCGGGCGATATCGATATCCGTGCAGTTGCCCCGGTCGGTGAGCCGGACATAGAAGATATCGTTTGCCACCGGCACCTTCCCGCTCCCGCGGAGCGCAAGGGCAAGAACCGATATCCTGAGATCGGCTGCTTCGGTGATCACACCGGGCCGCAGGATATCGGGTGTGATATCACCGAATTCCGCACGGTTGGAGGCGATCTCCACTTTCACCTTTACCCGGATAAGTTCCTTTCCCGTGGTCTTGGTGGACTCCTGCCCGCTCAGATCCGAGACATACTGCAGGGTTTCCGGGAATGTCATTCCCATCGCAAACGAGAGATCCACCCGCTGCGGGTAACGATAATAGATCCTTCGCATGGATACACTATGGGAGAGCCTACTACAAAAAAACACGTGCTTATGCCGCAACGGGTAAAGCCGTGTGGCTACAGGATAATGAAACAAAAACAGGATGGGGGATCTTCCCCCGGGACTTATGCGAGTAACACCGCGTTGATGAGACCGTCCTGGCCGGGGCGGCTCATAATCCGGGCGCGTCCGATCTCGGTCCGGATGATTGCGCCCTTGGTGAGCAGGTTCCGCCGGACATAGTTCGGGTTTGCACCGTTCTCTTCGACGTTCTCGATCTTCACTTTCTTGGTCTCACCGTTTGCGAGGTTCGTGACGTTTGCAAACTGTGCACGCAGGGACCGGATCTTGGTGTTCCCGCCCGTGGTCCGGACCAGCTTTAACCGGTCTTCACCGATATGGGTGTCTGCCGGTGCAAGTCCGATCTCGAATCTCCTCTTTCCCTGTGCCGGGCGGCGTCTGCCGCCGGTTACCTTCCGTATGGATTCTCCCTGCCAGAGCATGGTGTTACTTCCTTGTTGGATCTTTTTTCCGGGACAAACTGAACCGTTCCGGAAATGGTGCTCTATATATTCCCTCCGGAGTTATTTATACTATTTCCCTTTCGCTTCCGGGCCGGTCACGCGAGGATTGCGTCGAGAAGAGATTCCAGGTTCTCCCCGGTCTTCATGTTGGTCTTGAAGACCGGCATCTTCGGGTTGTAGCGGTGGATATCCGCCTCCATCCGGGCAAGGTTTGCGCCCACGAACGGGGCAAGGTCCACCTTGTTGATAACGCCGATCGTGCAGTCGCGGAACATCATCGGGTGCTTGTTGACCACGTCGTCGCCTTCGGTCGAGCTCACGATCACGATCCGTTTTTCCGCACCGAGCCGGAAGTCGGTGGGGCAGACCATGTTCCCCACGTTCTCGATAAAGAGGACATCGATCCTGTCAAGCGGGAGGTGCTCGATCGCGTGCTCCACCAGGTGGGCGTCCAGGTGGCATTCCTTACCGGTGTTTGCATTGTAGGCAGGGATGCCGGTGGCAACGATCCGCTGGAAGTCGTCGTCGCCGTACACGTCGCCCGCAATGGCGCCGGCCCGCAGGCCGCGTCCCTTTAAAAGCGGGACCAGGCGCTCGATGAGTGCGGTCTTTCCCGAGCCAATCGCCCCGAGCAGGTCAAAGGCCCGGATACCGTGCTCTTTGAGGTGCCGTGCGTTCCCGTCGGCAATCGAGTTGTTGACGTCGTATACATCCTTTTCCATCCTGACGTCGATGTGGTGCATACTCTAAACTTTTGAGCGGACAGTGTTTATACCTTGACCCCCATACTTTTTACCTGATGGAAAAAGGCGAGTGCATCCTTTATCCCTGCTATTTCAACGCGTCCCTGACCCGGGCAGAAGGCCGCCGGGTCCCGCGTAACCTCGGCGCAAAAGGGCCGAATGCGAACGATGTTGAGCGGGCGCTCAGGCGCCTTGGGATCGCCTGCCAGGCAGAGGAGCACCACCACCCGGCCCACTGGGCCCGGCACGAGGGCCGGATCATTGCCACATGGACCGGGAAAAAAGAGGCGCTCATCAAAAAAGTTGCCCGGGCCCTTGAGGTGCGGAAATGAAGGGGCTGTACGATCTCCACACCCACACGATCCTCTCCGACGGGGAGATGCTTCCCTCGGAGCTCATCCGCCGCATGTCCGTGATCGGGTACACCACGGTCGCCATCACCGACCACGTGGACACGTCAAATGCGGCCACGGTCGTGGAAACGCTTCTTGACGTGCAGGAATCGGCCCGGCTCTTTGGCGTCCGGCTTCTCTGCGGGGTCGAGATCACGCACGTGCCCCCGGCCCAGATCGCTGCCGTTGCCCGGCAGGCGCGGGACGCGGGCGCGGAGATCGTGGTGGTGCACGGCGAGACCACGGTCGAACCGGTGGCACCGGGCACGAACCGTGCGGCCTGCACCTGCCCTGAGGTGAACGTGCTCGCCCACCCGGGCCTTATCACCC
>Ga0187782_10004755_pt1 | contig 10164 bp, 8 predicted proteins | sample 0715_SJ02_MP15_2_FD_132454 | JGI IMG/M metagenome (GOLD analysis project Ga0187782, IMG submission 132454) | Tropical peat soil microbial communities from peatlands in Department of Meta, Colombia - 0715_SJ02_MP15_20_MG | ecosystem: Environmental > Terrestrial > Soil > Wetlands > Peat | place...
CGCCTCTAGGAATAGGTGCGGGTCGGGGGGAAGGTCTGATTCGAGGGCGAGCAGCGCCCGGCGCACCGTCGCGTGCATGTCGGCGTCGGCGTCCTTGGCCAGCCGTTGTGCCAGCTTGCCGCGAATTCGCGACAGATACATCTCGCTGGCCGCGGCGCGCCGAAGCTCACCGAACAGCGGATGGGCCAGTCGGGCCATCAGCTTGGAGCCGCCGCGCTCCACGGTGACCAGGTTCATTTGTTCGGCTGCCTCGAGATCGCGGCGGTGCACCAGGTCGCAGAGCAGATCAACCGCGAGCGGCTCGTACTGCGCCAATGTATCGACGACCAGCGCCACATCAGGGGCGAGCCGGCTCAATTGCCCACCGACCGAGGCGGCGATACTGTCCGACACCGCGACGCGCTCGTCCCACATCCACACCCCGGCGACCTGCCGTATCGCGCCGGCGGCGATCTGGTCCTTGAGCAGTTGCCGCAGAAACAGCGCGTTGCCTCCGGTCAGTTTCCAGAACCGCTTGGCGCTGCGACTATCTACCGCTCCGCCGAGCGTGGTTTCGATCATGCGGTGGGTGTCCGGAGCCGACAGCGGTTCGAGGTCCAGGCGGGCGAGCAAGTCATCTTTCCACAGCGCAGCAATCGCATCGGGCTCGTCCCCGCCCTTGCGCACCGTGACCACCAGACGTGTTCCACGGGCCTGGGCCAGCTGGTGTACAACATGTGCCGAAAATCCGTCAAGAAGGTGCGCATCATCGACACCGATCAGCACACGGCCCTTACGTTCTTGCGTGACAAAAGAATTGATGATACGTCGCACATCAGATATCGGGTCGGAGATGGTGTCGCATATCGACGCGGTGAACGCGCCCAATGGGAGCTGTCGAGCGGACTGTGTGCCCACAACCCAATATGTCCGCTCGCCTGATGCTTCAGCGCGGGCCAGCACTTCACGCGCGAGCCGGGTCTTACCCACTCCCGCGGCTCCGACGATGACGGCGCCGGAGTAATTCCCAACTCCGCTGAGCGCGCGGCGAAGAGTATCCAATTCGTTGTCACGCCCGGTCAGCGGATCGCCGCTGATCACAGGCCGACTATAACCCGGGTGTCGAATTAGCGGCGCGAATTCGACACGCTATTCATGGGCCGCTTTTGGGATTGCTCGGTCCGGGAGTTGGGTCGAATTTACGGTGTTGCGGTGTTCGGCAAGCAGGCTGCCGAGCCGCCAGGCTCCCTGGCTGCGGCGCTGAGCTGCCTCACTAAACCTCCAGCCAAACGCGCAAGTACGTACTGCGGTGACCAGGAAGACATCGTGCGAACGAAAAATGTAGCCGGGTTGCCGGGGATTACCTCGGATGGCAAATGTTGAGGCCGGTTGTGTTGTCCAACCTGACAGTGCGCTTGAGTAGTCGACTAATTGGCGTCCAGGGCTAATTACGTGTGCGCGGCCGCAGGCGAGCCGCGGCCTTATCGGCCAGAGGCTCTCGCAAAATATCGCACGGCGGCCGCCGGACCTGGAGGCCTGTTTGTCAAGTGCCGTACGCGGGTGGGAGAAAACAAGTAGCCGACTACTCTAGCCGGACACTCGCAGGAGCAGCCAAGGTTCGTATGCAGTCCACGTGCGTCGGCATCGCAGCAGCTCATTGAACAGCTGAGCCGAGTTCAGCGGATTGTCGCGGCGGTATCTGGGTCGTGACGCGGAGGAGTCGACATGGTCGAAATGCTCGAGAAGACCGATGTGGGTGCGTTGCCCCTGGCGCCGAAGAATCCACTGCCATATCGGCAGCGGCACAACGCGCTAAGGGTGTTTCACACCGGGATGGAAACGCTGCGCGATGCGGGCGGGCCGGTGACTCGCTTCAGCTTGGCCCCCCGGTGGCTGATGCCGCCGATCGTCGTCGCGACGTCACCGCGAGGGGGTCGTGACATTCTCGGCCGCACCGATGCCTTCATCGAAAAGACGGTCGTTCATGCCGAGATGCGCCACCTGCTGGGCAACAACCTCTTCGACCTGACTCATGAGCCGTGGCTGCCGCGCCGGCGGGCGCTACAGCCGATCTTCACCAAGCAACACGTGCGCGCCTTCGCAGGCCACATGTCCCAGGCCGCCGAGACAGTCTGTGCGAGTTGGGTCGACGGCGCGGAGATCGACCTGGACGCCGAATGCCGTCGGCTGACGCTGCGCGCCCTAGGTCGCTCGGTGCTCGGCCTGAACCTCGATGAACGCAGCGACGCCCTCGCTGAGCCGCTGCTGGTCGCCCTCGAGTACATCGCCAATCGATCACTGCGGCCGCTGCACGCCCCCCGATGGTTACCGACACCGGCGCGTCACCGGGCCCGCTCCGCAGCCGCCACAATGCGCGGGCTGGCCCACGACATTCCAATCCTGCCGCGCCGACCCGACCTGGGACGCCCCGCTGGTCCAGGCATTAATCGCAACGGCCGACCCGGCGACCGGGCGGGGATTGTCCGATGACGACATCTGCAACGAGTTGCTGGTCTTCCTGATGGCCGGCCATGACACGACCGCCACCACCCTCACCTACGCGCTGTGGGCCCTGGGCCGCCACCCCGACATGCAGGCGCGGGTCACCGCCGAGGTCGCCGCCATCGGCGATCGCGAGCTCACCCCCGAGGACGTTCCCCGGCTCGGATACACCGTGCAGGTCTTGCACGAGGCGTTGCGGCTGTGTCCACCGGGCGCGGTGATCGGCCGAACCGCCGTGCAGGACATCGAGGTCGACGGCCACCGGGTCGAGGCGGGTAGCTTGGTCGTCTACGGCGTCTACGCCGTGCACCGCGATCCGACGTTGTGGGATCACCCCCTGGTGTTCGACCCCGACCGCTTCACTCCCGAAAAGTCCAAGGCCCGCGACCGGTGGCAATACGTCCCGTTCGGGGGCGGGCCCCGGTCGTGCATCGGCGACCACTTCGCCATGCTGGAGGCCACCCTCGCGCTGGCCACCATCATCCGGCGCACCGAAATCACCTCCCTCGCCGAGGATTTCCCGCTCGCCGTGCCGTTCACCACCGTCGCCGCAGAGCCGATCTATGCCCGCGCGCATGCGCGCACCCCAAGCACCGTCAACACCCCCCAAGAAAGGTAAGGATGAAATGAAGTATGTAGTTGCCTGGACGTTGCGCCTCAACGGCTCAGCAGCCGAGAACGAAGCCGCCGTACGGCGCGGCCTCGAACTCTACGCAAAGTGGACGCCACCGGCCAGCACGACCTTCCACCAATTCGTCGGCCGACTCGACGGCACCGGCGGGTTCTCGGTAGTGGAAACCGACAATCCTGCGGACTTGGCCGACGCGCCAAGCAAATTCGGCGCCATGCTCGATTACCAGATCTACCCGGTCGTCGACATCGCCGAGTGGGCGCAAGCGCTGCAGTCGGGCGCGGATTTCAGAGAGTCAATCGGCTGACCGCGAGGAACCGCGTTTCGCTGGCCCCGGTGTCGTCCAGACTTCGGCCGTGGCGCTACCGGGGCCGGTCAGCATGCGCCTTGCACCGTCGGGAGCTTCGCGCCCTAGTCGAGGGTCTCCCAGAAGCGGGTGAGGGCCGCCGCGCCACGAGCCGGATCTTGCACCATCCACCAGTGTCCGAGTCCGTCGAGCACTTCCGTGCGGGCACCGGCTCGCCCGGCTGCCCGCCGGCGGGTGTCGTCGGAGCCGATGTATGGGTCCTCTGTGGCGAGCAGTGAAAGTCCGGGCCGGGCGGCGGCGTTCTCCAGTGCCCTACCCGCCTCGGCCATCGCGGGTTGGCGGGCCGAGCGGTATAGCAGCAGGATCGCCCGACCCATCTCCGGACCCTGGGCTGCGGCGATCGACGCTGCGATGTTCAGCGGAATGCCCAACGCGGCCATCTGTTCGGTCCGGTCCTGGACCGTGCCGCCGAACATTGTCTCGATTAGCTGCTCGCCATCGCCGGGCGTCTGCCAGACCTGCGCCAGGTCGTGCCACACATAATCCGGGTCGAACAGCCCGACGGCGTCGCTGGCCCAGCTGCGCACCAACTCGGGTCGATGCATCATCACGTTCATCACGTGCCCTCCGCCCCAGTCGTGCCCGACGACGTCGACCGGTTCGTCGAAGCCCCCCAGCTCGTCTTCGAGCCAGCCACGATAGGCCAGGTAGGTCGCCGAGAAGCCCTCGGGCAGTGGGGCACCGAATCCCGGTGGGGACAGCCGCACCACGTCGTCGCGCCCGAGAGCATCGACAAGCGGCGCCCAGATTGCGTCAGTCTCCGGATTACCGTGCACCAGTACCACCGTCATGATCGACATCTTGGCATGGCGCCGCGGCGCCGCGGGAGCAGATTAGTCCGACAAGATTTCCGGTGAGGGTGCACCGCCATCAGCGGGGCCGGCCACTTCGGCGTGTCGAGGCCGCGAATCACGTTGCCCGGCGAAGCAGATTGACGGTCGCAACCCGGTAGAGGAACGCGGGATGAAGCAGGCGGGCGGGGGGTCGACGAGGGAGTTGACGCTGGAGAACTGGCCGCCGACGACGGCATCAACCTCACAGGCGGTCAATATCCAGCCCACAAGCCGGTTGGTAAGACGCATCGACGGCGTCCGGGCCGGCCCTGGCGAGAGGGTGAAAACCGTCCTAAGAGGGGGAAACGTCATCACGGCATCGCCTCGGCCCACGCGACAATGCTTGTTTCATGGTCAACTTCTCGGCCGAGCGGGAAAAACTAGCGCCGCGGCTGCCAGACCACGACTGCGGTGCTCTTTGGCACCACCGCGATGTCGCGTCGCTGGTTGGCCCGCAGCGCCTCGATTTCGGCGGCCATCTCCGTCATCCGCGACTGTAACGCCTCGACCTGATTGGTCAACTCGATAATGCGTTTGATCCCAGCCAGATTGACGCCCTCGCCCTGAGACAGCCGTTGTACTTCGCGGAGCAGGTCGACGTCGTGCTCCGAGTAACGGCGCCCGCCACCGGAACTGCGCCGCGGGCTGACCAGCCCGAGCCGGTCATAGGTACGCAGCGTCTGCGCATGCATACCGGCCAGCTCGGCGGCCACCGAGATCAAGAAGGTCCGCGCCTCGTCCCTTTTAGCCATCAGCGATTACCTGCCCATCCGGCCCGCGGGTCGAAGCCACCGGAGCGCTCGGCGGCGGCGTAGGCCTCTAACGCGTCCTTCGCGGCGCCTTCCAGGTTCGGCGGGACTGCGACTTTGACGGTGACCAGCAGGTCGCCCTGACCGCCGGAACGCTTGGGCACACCGCGGCCTCGGACCCGCAGTATACGACCGTCGGCAGTACCCTTAGGCACCCGAACACCGACCTTGCCGTCCAGTGTAGGCACTGAAAGCGTTGTACCCAAAGCTAATTCGGTGAAGCTTACCGGGACGGTGACGGTAAGGTCGTCGCCGTCGCGGCCGAAGACCTTGTCCGGCCGCACATGCACGGTGACATAGAGGTCACCCGACGGGGCGCCACGCAATCCGGCCTCACCCTGACCGGCCAGCCGGATCCGTTGTCCGTCCTCGACACCCGGTGGGATCCGCACATTGATCGTGCGCGTACGGGTGGTGACACCAGTCCCCTTGCACTCGTCGCAAGGGTGCTCGATGATCGACCCGCTACCGCGGCAGTCGGTGCACGGCTCGGAGAAGCCGAAAGCGCCTTGGTTGCTGCTGATTACACCCGAGCCGTTACAGGTCGGGCACACCTTGGGACTGGTGCCGGGCCTGGCTCCGCTGCCATGACAGTTGGTGCACGGCGCCGGGCTGGTCAGCCGCAGCGGCATCGCTACGCCCTTGGTGGCCTCCATGAAGCTCAGCTCGGCTTCGGTCTCCAGGTCGTTGCCGCGGCGCGGACGGCTGGGACGCGGTGCAGCACCGCGTCCGAACAAGCCGCCGAACAGGTCGCCGATGTTGGTGCCACCAGAGCGGCCAGCGGCATCGAACAAATCGTTGAGGTTGAACTCGGTCCCGTCCGCGCCATAGCCGCCGCGGGCGAATCCACCGCCGAAGTCGCCACCGTTGAATCGGCGACCGAACCCGCCTCCGGCGAACAGCCGACGGGTTTCGTCGTACTCCTTACGCTTGGCTGGATCCGTCAGTACTTCCTTGGCCTCGGAAACGGCCTTGTACCGATCTTCGGCCGCCTTGTTACCGGGGTTGCGGTCAGGGTGATTCTCGGCGAGCAGCTTGCGGGCCACCCGCTTGATCTCGTCTTGGCTGGCGTCAGAGGAGACGCCCAGCTCCTTGTAGAAGTCCTTTTCGACCCATTCGCGTTGGGCCATGTCGCGTCACCCCCTCCCACCTTCCTGTCGTTATCGTGTCCTGTCCGAACCGCTCGTTAGTTGTCCGACGCTGAAGATTCTGCGTCGTGCTCACCCTCGTTCGCGTCGTTATCGACTGTGTCGGCGGTCTCGGTTTTCGTGGTGTCATCAACGAAGTCATCCGCGATGGTGTCCACCACTGCGACCAACGCGTGCCGCAGCACCTGGTCACCGAGTTTGTAGCCCTGCCGCATCACATTGCCGATCACCGGCTTCGAGCCCTGCGCACCATCACCCTCGTGTTGCACGGCCTCGTGCAGCACCGGGTCGAAGTCATCACCCTCGGCGCCGAACGCCGCCAACCCAAGTCCGGTCAGCGCGCTGAGCAATTTGTCGGCGACCAACTTCAGCGGCCCGGACTCCAGGTCTCCGTGACTGCGCGCGCGGTCGAGATCGTCGAGCACGCCGAGTAATTGGCTGACGACAGCGGCCTTGCCGCGCTCGGCGGTCGCCTCCTGATCGCGCAACGCCCGCTTGCGGTAGTTCGCGAAGTCGGCTTGCACCCGCTGCAGATCGGCGGTCAGCTCGACGACCTTGTCCGCTGCGGCGCCCGCCGATGCGGGAATCGCAGCAGCGCCCGGCGCCGCCCCGCTGGGGGCGGCTCCGGAAGCCACATGGCGTACTTGCCCGGTCTCGGGATCAATCCGCCGTTTGTCGGTGACCGTTACCTGTTCGCGTGGGTCGGGTTCGCTCACTGCGCCTCCCGGTCATCGTCAACCACCTCCGCGTCGACGACGTCATCGGCACCGCCCGGGCCGGCCTCACCGTTGCCGCCCGCCGCTTGCGCGGCTTGGGTGGCCTCGTAGATCGCCTGGCCGAGGGCCTGCGACTCTTGGCCAAGCTTCTCCATCGCGGACTTGATGGCGCCGATGTCGGTGCCTTCCAACGCCTTCTTGGCGTCGGCGACCGCGGCGTCAACCTTGTTGAGGGTGTCCTCGGGGACCTTCGAACCGCCTTCAGCCTCGCGCTGCTCCTTGACGAATTTCTCCGTCTGGTAGACCAGCGTCTCAGCCTGGTTGCGGACGTCGGCCTCTTCGCGACGCTTGCGGTCCTCCTCGGCATGCGCCTCGGCGTCCTTGATCATCCGGTCGATCTCTTCCTTGGACAGGCCGGAGCCCTCCTGGATCTTGATCGTGTTCTCCTTGCCGGTGCCCTTGTCCTTGGCCGTGACGTGCACGATGCCGTTGGCGTCGATGTCGAAAGTGACCTCGATCTGCGGGACGCCGCGCGGAGCCGGCGGGATACCGGTCAGCTCGAAGGAGCCGAGCAGCTTGTTGTGCGAAGCGATTTCGCGCTCACCCTGGTAGACCTGGATCTGCACCGACGGCTGGTTGTCGTCGGCCGTGGTGAAGGTCTCCGACCGCTTGGTCGGGATGGTGGTGTTGCGTTCGATCAGCTTGGTCATCACGCCACCCTTGGTTTCGATGCCCAAGCTCAGCGGCGTAACGTCAAGCAGCAGAACGTCCTTCACCTCCCCCTTCAGTACACCGGCCTGTAGGGCGGCACCCACGGCAACAACCTCGTCGGGGTTGACGCCCTTGTTGGGCTCCTTGCCACCGGTGAGCTCCTTGACCAGGTCGGTCACCGCGGGCATACGAGTGGACCCACCCACCATGACCACGTGGTCGATCTCGGAAACCGAGATACCGGCGTCCTTGATCACCTGCTGGAAGGGGTTGCGAGTGCGGTCCAGCAGATCTTGGGTGATCTTCTGGAACTCCGCGCGGGTCAGCTGCTCGTCGAGGAACAGCGGGTTCTTGTCGGAGTCAACGGTGATGTAGGGCAAGTTGATCGACGTGCCCTGCGAGCTGGACAGCTCAATCTTGGCCTTCTCGGCCGCTTCCCGCAGCCGCTGCATGGCCATCTTGTCCTTGGTCAGGTCGATGCCGGCCGAGGCCTTGAACTTGTCGACCAGCCAGTTGACGATGCGGTCGTCCCAGTCGTCACCGCCGAGGTGGTTGTCACCCGAGGTGGCGCGGACCTCCACGACACCCTCACCGATCTCCAGCAGCGACACGTCGAAGGTGCCGCCACCGAGGTCGAACACCAGGATCCGCTGCTCCTTCTCGCCCTTGTCCAACCCGTAGGCCAGCGCGGCCGCGGTCGGCTCGTTGACGATTCGCAGCACGTTCAGGCCGGCGATCTGGCCGGCCTCCTTGGTGGCCTGGCGCTGAGCGTCGTTGAAGTACGCAGGCGTGGTGATCACCGCGTCGGTGATGTCCTCACCGAGGTAGGCCTCGGCGTCGCGCTTCAGCTTCATCAGAATGCGGGCGCTGATCTCCTGCGCGGTGTACTTCTTGCCGTCGATCTCAATCGACCAGTCGGTGCCCATGTGCCGTTTGACCGACCGGACGGTCCGGTCGACGTTGGTCACCGCCTGGTTCTTGGCGGGCTGGCCCACCAATACCTCACCGTTGCGCGCAAACGCGACGATGGACGGAGTGGTCCGCGAGCCCTCGGAGTTGGCGACGACGACGGGGTCCCCACCTTCCAGAACTGAGACGACGGAGTTGGTGGTCCCGAGGTCGATACCGACCGCACGAGCCATAGTGAATCCTTCCTAATAGTCGAACCTGGTATGCCTGTATGCACTACGCTGCTGAGTGAACCTCGCTCAAGCCTGCCCTTCGCGGTGTTCCGCTGTCAAGCCAATCTTGAGTCCAGTCCGCTCAAGGTTGTCGAAGGGCTCAACGGAGTCCGACGCGAGTTTGTTCCCGGCCCGATTGAGACAAGGCCGCCGGGCCTAGTGGATGTTGTAGAAGGATTCGACGTGCTCGTGCAGCTTCTTATACATCGGTGGGGCCTCGTAGGGGTCGGTGATTACTTCGATGTAAGCGGCGCCATCGGCTTGCTCGGCCGTCTTAAGCGCGTCATCGAGCACGCCGCAGCTGCTCACTCGCGCGGTGAACCAGCCTTGGCAGCCCAGGGCATGGGGCAGCTCGACATAGTTCCAAGCCGCGATGTCATTATAGGTTTGCGCCATGTCCTTGCACAGCATTCGTTCGCTGAGATAGCCAGAGTTGTTGAGCACGAACACAATCGGGCGCAGCCCATGGCGGCCGAGCTGGCTGATTTCCTGAGCGGTCATCTGGTGCGAGCCCTCCCCGGTGATCAGGATCAGCCGTCGTTCCGGAACCCCCTTCGCGGCGCCGAAAGCCGCGGGAGTCGCCCATCCGATCGATGCCCATAGAGTTTGGTTGTGAAACTCCGCCCCTTTGGGCAGTTGCGCCAACGTCAAACCCAGCGACGACGACCCGGTGTCGGTGATGATCACGTCATTGGGACGGAAGAAGTCAGCCCAGCGCGGGTAAAGGGCGTCGGCAGTGATCGGGTCCTCACCACCGCCGATGATCGGACCCAGCGTCTCGGGTGCGATAGCCGGCCGCGGCGCACGTTTGGTGATACGCCTCGACAGTGACGCAAGGATGTCGGCGATCTCCACGTTGCGGTACACCGCAGACCCGACGGTGGTGCGGTGATGGCCGATGGTGATGACCTTGGCCGGGTCTAGTCGGACGGTACCCCCGGCGGAGTTGCCGTCGGTCAGCCTGGCGCCGAGCATCAGCACCACGTCACACGACTCGACCAAGGCGCGGACCGGCTCATTCATCAGCCGCCCGACGTACATCCCGATGTAGTTGGTGTGGTCTTCCCCAAGCACCGACTTGTCGGCAAACATCGTCGCAAACGGCAAGCCGGACGCCTCGACGAACGCTGTCGCTGCACCCTGCAGCCCGAGTCGCCGCAGCAGTATCCCTGGCAGCACACATGCCTGGCCGGCGTTGTTCAGCGCTGCGGTCACCGCGTCGCACGCGGCGGCAAGCGACGTAGGATCACTGGTCGGCGCGCTTACCGGTGGCGCGTCCCCAAGGAC
>Ga0187782_10004756_pt1 | contig 10162 bp, 5 predicted proteins | sample 0715_SJ02_MP15_2_FD_132454 | JGI IMG/M metagenome (GOLD analysis project Ga0187782, IMG submission 132454) | Tropical peat soil microbial communities from peatlands in Department of Meta, Colombia - 0715_SJ02_MP15_20_MG | ecosystem: Environmental > Terrestrial > Soil > Wetlands > Peat | place...
AGGAGGACCCTCGACGAGGCCCTCTCCAGCCTCGATCGCGGTAGAGGACTTCTCTGCTACATCATGCCCGAAGGGTCTAAGACGCTCGTGAGAGAGTAAAACCAAAAAAGGGAGCAGAAGAGATGGAATGCATCGTGGAAAAGAACATGAAGGCCTGCGCCTGCACCTATCCTTGTGAAAGAAGGGGCAAGTGCTGCGAGTGCGTTGCCTATCACCGGGCCAAGAAGCAGCTGCCGGGTTGCTTCTTCTCGAAGGAAGGAGAGAGGACGTACGACCGGTCCCTGCGCAAGTTCCTCGAAGAGAACCCCCTGTAGGAGACCCATCGCCATTTCCCTTGCGTGGGGGACTGAATTGGTGTACAACGTGTAATTCCAATAGAAAGATTTCACGAACCGAAAGGAGAGCGATATGAGCAAGAATCCCGTACGGATTACCGATCTGACTCTGAGAGACGGACACCAGTCGCTGTTTGCCACGAGGATGACCACGGCCGATATGCTTCCCATAGCGGAGAAACTGGACGATATCGGCTTTTATTCCATGGAAGTATGGGGTGGGGCTACCTTCGATGTGACGACCCGTTTCCTCAACGAGGACCCCTGGGACAGGGTGCGCATCCTCAAGTCCAAGATGCCGAAGACGAAGTTCCAGATGCTCCTGCGCGGGCAGAACCTCGTCGGATACCGCCATTATGCCGACGATGTGGTGGAGGCCTTTGTCGACAAATCGGCCGAGGTCGGAATCGACATCTTCCGCGTCTTCGATGCCCTCAACGACGAGCGCAATTTCATCACTGCATACAAGGCGATCAAGAAGACAGGAAAGCACATCCAGGGCACCCTCTCATACGCACTCACGGAACGGAGGCTCGGCGGCCCGATATTCACGCTCGATTACTATGTGTCCAGGGCCAAGAAGCTGGAAGACATGGGCGCGGACTCCTTCTGCATAAAAGACATGGCCGGTATCATATCGCCCTATGACGCGTATGATCTCATCTCAGCCCTCAAGGCAAACCTGAAGATCCCCGTTCACCTCCATACCCACTACACGAGCGGCATGGCCTCCATGGCCTGCCTCAAGGCAATCGAGGCGGGTGCCGACGGGATCGACACATGCGTCGCGCCTTTCGCCCTCAGGAGCTCCCATCCCGCTGCCGAGCCGTTTATCGTTACCTTGGGCGGCACCGACAGGGACACAGGTCTCGACGTCGGGAAGTTCCCGGAGATCAACGAGTACCTCGAGAGCATCATCGAAAAGTATCACCAGTTCGCCGATACGACCAAGTTCTCCGTGATCGACATCGGCGTGCTCATGCACCAGATACCGGGAGGCATGATAAGCAACTTCGTGAGCCAGCTCAAGCAGTCGAAGGCCCTCCATCGGCTCAATGAGGTCTACGAAGAGATGCCGAAGACGAGGGCGGACATGGGCTATCCCCCGCTCGTCACGCCCACGAGCCAGATAGTCGGGGCCCAGGCAGTGCTCAACGTGCTCATGGGTAGGTATAAGGTGACGACGAAAGAGGTGAAGGACTACTTTTACGGCCTCTACGGCCGCCCCTCGGCGCCGGTGAACGAGGAGGTGAGGAAGAAGGCCCTGAAAGGCTATGAAAAAGGCGAGACCCCCATAGACGCGCGGCCCGGCGACGTGATCCCGCCCGAGCTTCCCAAGGCGCGGGAGGCTTTGAAGGGCATATCGGACAAGATGGAAGATATCCTCATTTATGCCCTCTATCCAATGACAGGCCTCGAGTTCCTGAAGAAGAAATACGGCATCGAGACGTAAGCACCGCCCTAAGAGCAGGCAGGCCGCCCGGCGAGAGATCTCCTTATCTGCACCCCTCTCCGGCGAGCGTCCTGCCGCTGCCTTTTCTCCATTCCATGAAAGTCGTCTCGTAAACGAGAATCCGCGAAAGGGAGGGTTTTCCTCCTTTCCGGTATTAGTTTTGCACTATTAGCCGGCCACTCCGTACGCGACAGCCCGCCCGTGTCGCGTGCCCGTCTTGCAGCAGCCCCCTTAGTTTTCTCCGGAAACTGCCGATAATTCTCTAAGGAACAGTGGGCGGTTTTCTAGGCAATGGGCGAGTGGGGCGAGGCCCTCAAACCATGTCCTGTTCATCCGGAAGTTTCTCCACGAAAACAGGAGTATCTCAATTGACACCGGCGTTGCCGCTGGTGCTGAATGTTCTTCTCGGGTGGTCTCATGGGGGATAGGAAAAAGCGCACTGCCCTTCGAATCAGCGTCCTTTACGCGTTCTTCGCCGCAGTGTGGATGCTCCTCTCCAATCGGATTCTTGTCGCCCTGGTCTTCGATCCCGCCACCATCGGCAGGCTCTCTACGTACAAAGGGTGGGTCTTCGTCGCCGTCACCGCGCTCCTCCTCTACGGTGTGCTTCGCAACCAGTTGCTCCGTACCGAGAAACAGGCCGGTCAGCGCGCGAAAGCGGAACAATCGCTGCGCGAAAGCGAGGCGCGCTTCTCCGCCGTCTTTCGCGCGAGCCCCGTGGGAATTTCCCTCTCCACTTTCGACGACGGACTCCTGGTGGACATCAACCAAGCCTATTTGAACATCTTGGGGTACACCCGTGACCAGGTTGTGGGCTGCACCGCCCAGGAAGCGGGTCTCTGGGTCGATCCTGGAGAAAGGGAGCGCCTTACGGAGGTGATTCGCGCGGGAGGCCGTGTGCGGAATGAGGAAGTGCGCATCCGGAACAAATCAGGCGGCATCCGATGCGTCCTCGCCTCCATGGAATTGATCAGTCTCTCGGGCCAGGGTCACCTCCTCAGCATGATGCAGGACATCACGGAGCGGAAGGAGGCGGAGGATGCATTGAGAGAATCGGAAAACATCTTCAGGGATCTGGCCGAGAAATCGGTCCTCGGCATAAGCCTTGTCCAGGACGGAGTGCACACATACGTCAATGCCAGGTTTGCCGAGATACACGGCCTCACCGTGGAGGAGATGACAGGTCAGGCGGCCACACCGGACATGATTCCCCTCGAAGACCATCCGCGGGTGGCCGAACAGTTGGAACAATGCTTCACCGACGCATCGAGCGAGCTCGAGTTCAGAATAGTCGGGAAGACCGGCGAGAGGAGGACGGTCCTCGGCTACATCGTGGGCACGATGTATGGGGGAAGACCGGCGAAGATCGCAACCCTCCTCGACATAACCGGCGTGAAAAAGGTGGAGGAGCGGGTCAGGCAAAACGAGGTACGTCTGTTGAATGCCATGGATCTCGCAAAGATCGTTTACTGGGACATCGATGCTCTGACGAAGGAGTTGATCCTCAATGACGCTTTCTATGCCCTGTACGGTACGACCGCGGAGCAGGAGGGGGGCTACCGGATGTCGCGAGGGGAATATGCTGCCCGGTTCGTCCACCCTGATGATAAGGCACGCTATTACCGATTGATCGAGAACAACCCGGTGACGAGCGGGGGGTTCATGAGTGACATGGAACATCGCATAGTGAGAAGGGACGGAGAGGTGCGGACGATCATCGCAAGGGTGAGGACCGTTGCCGAGGGCTCCGGCCCTCCCAAGATTTACGGCGCCAATCAGGATATCACCGGACGAAAGGAAGTGGAGGAGACCCTGACCTGGAAGACGGCGTTCCTCGAGGCCCAGGTGAACTCCTCCCTCGATGGTATCCTCGTGATAGACAGCCAGGGCAAGACCCTCCTCCGGAATCGCGGCTTCGTGGACATGTGGAAGCTGCCTCAGGAAATCGTGGACGCGAGGGACGAGAAGGGCCAGTGGAGGCACACGCTCTCCATGGTTGTTCATCCGGAGGCATTCAGAGAGAATGTCCGTTTTCTTCACGGCAATCCCCGCGAGACGGCCCGCTACGAAGTAGAGCTGAAGGACGGGACTATCCTCGACACCTATTCGTGTCCTGTTCTCGGCAAGGACGGGACATTCTATGGACGCATATGGACCTACCGGGACATTACGGAGCTGAAGCGGTACTGGGCCATGCTGGAAAGCCTCTCGACCACGGACGGCCTCACGGAGCTTCCCAATCGACGACGCTTCGACGAATTCTTGAGCCGGGAATGGAGGCGCGCCATGCGCCTCCAGGCTGTTCTCTCCCTTGTTCTCCTCGACATAGACTGCTTCAAGGAGTTTAACGACCACTACGGCCATCTGGCCGGAGATGACTGCCTGCGCCAGGTGGCCCAGATCCTCAGGGAGGTCGTGCAGAGGCCCGGCGATCTGGCTGCCCGGTACGGAGGCGAGGAGTTCGCCTGTATTCTCCCGGAAACCGGTTCTTCGGGGGCCGTTGCGCTCGCTGAAAAGGTCAGGGAAAGAATGGAGGCCGCCGGCATGCCCCATTTCTCCTCACCGGTGGCCGACCACGTGACAATCAGCTTTGGAGTCGCAACTACGATCCCCGAGCCCCTGCAGGAGCCCTCTGACCTCATTCGCCTCGCCGACCGCCTCCTCTATGCGGCGAAGCAGAATGGCCGGGATCAGATAAGGAGCTGGCAGCGAGGCTCCTCCCGTGAGAGAGTGCCGGAAGGCGGGAAACACCACGGAAAAGAGCCGGGCTATTAATGGGGTTCAGCACCCCCTCCAGTGGCAAAGCCACTGGAGCCTCCCCGCTCAGAGCCTCGCTTCGCTCGGTACTGCCATTGGTTCCGGGCCGCAATTGACGGGGCTCGCGTCGCCCCTCCGGCAGGGCAAGCCAACGGACCCCCCCTCAACTCGCTTGGCTCGGGTCTACAGTCTACAGCTGTATTGAGATTGTCTTTGAGATCCCGTCTTCTTCCATGGTGATGCCGTAGATGGTGTTCGACGATTCCATGGTGAGCCTGTTGTGGGTGATGATGATCGTCTGGGTCTTCCTCGCGATCGTCTTGACGATGTCGAGAAGGGAGAGAAGGTTCGCATCGTCGAGGGGAGCGTCTATCTCGTCCATGAGGGTGAAGGGAGAGGCCTTCGTATCCATGAGGGAGAGGAGGAATGCGAGCGAGATAAGCGCCTTTTCTCCTCCGGAGAGGAGCTCCATCCGTATGACCTTCTTCCCCGGCGGCTGCACGTAGAGGTCTACGCCGCCCGTCTCGTGGTTGAGCATCAGCGTACCGTGCCCCCCCTTGAACAGAATTCCGGTGAAGCGGCGGAAGGCGTCGCTCACCTTCTCGAAAGTCTCGAGGAAGAGATCGCGCGAGACGGAATCTATCTTCGAGATGGTCTTCTTCAGGGATTCGATCGCCTGGACCAGGTCTGTCTTCTGGGTCTCCAGGAAATCGAGCCTTTCTTTCAGTTCCTCCCGCTCTTTCTCGGCCCTGAAATTGACGTCCCCCATGGCAGCGAGCTCCTGGAGGATCCGCTCCCGTTCACCATCGTCTTTTACCTTCGGCACGGGCTGCCCTTCCACATCCTCTATGCCATAGTCTTCTTTCAGCTTCTCCCGGATGGCATCCTTCTTCTCCTGGAGGATGAGTTCTTCCTTTTCGAGACCCTCTTTCTTTACGCGGATTCGCTCTATTTCCTGGTCACAGGCCCGCACGTCTTCATGGAGCGAAGCCTTTTCCACGTGCAGATCGCCGAGCTGCGCGGTCATCTCTTCGTATCTTTCCACTGCCCGCTTGTGCTCTTCTTTAAGGAGCCCATAGCCCTCTTCCAACTGTCGCGCTTTTTCGACCGCAGCTTCGAGGCCTGATGCGGCCTCCCGTATTTTCTCCTCTTTGGCCGCCTTCTCCCTCTCGCATGTTTCCTTAGCTGATCTCTTCCGTCCTTCCTCCTCCTCATCCTTCTTAAGCTGGTTCCTCAAGCGTTCGATGGCGATGGAGGTCGCATGAAACTCCCCGTCCGTCCCGGAGTACGCCTCCTTTGTCTTCTCGAGATGCCCCTTCAGGTCAACGAGCATCCGCTCGATCCCCGCTTTTTCCTCCTCGCAAGACGCGGCTGCCGCAGCCTGTTCCTCGTAGAACGCCGCGTTCTCTTCTTCCTGGGCAGACCCATCGGGAGACATTTGTTCCGAAAGCCTCTCCTTCACCGTCCTGACCTGCGCCCCTAAGTCGATCTGCTCCTTCTCCAGGGCCGCGAGTGCGCGTTCCCTCGATTGCCTCTTCTCCCCAAAGGCCGTCCTCGACGACTCCAGCTGCCTCTGAGAAGCCTGCAATTCGTCGAGCTTTGCGGTCCTTGTCCGCAGCTCATCCTCGATGTGGCTGATCTCGGCCTCGAGCTTTATCTTCTCGCGGAATTCCCTTATGGAGACACCGGCTCCGTCCCTGCTTCCGCGGATGAGGCCCCTCGAATCGACAAGGACATCGCCTGCGAGAAAGAGGCCCTCTTCCCCTTCCTCTATCCTTCGAAAGGCCTCGGCGGGATCGGCCACTCTGTGGAGCCTCACGTTCGCCTCGCCTTCTTCCAGGGCGAACATTCCCTTCCTCGGGAAGAATATGAAGTTCGACGCATGCCCTTGGGCCGCCTTCGACAGACTCTCCGGATCGTCTCCCGGGAGCACGTGGTAGTCCATCTCCCGTGCAAAGAAGCGTTCCGTTACCTCCTCATTCTCCTTGGAGGCCTTCAGTATGTTAATGAGCTGTTTGAAGGGGAGGGTTTCCCTGTTTCGGCCGGTCAGGCTCTTCATCTGCTTGAAGACCTCTTCCTTACCCCGCTTGACCCCTTTCAGTCCCTCGATGTCGGATTTCAGCCGTGTGCTTTCGCCGGCGAGCGCGTCGACCCGGCCGGAGAGGGCCTTCTCCTCGGCCTCCGCAAGGGCCGCTGCCTTCTTTTCTTCGTCCATCTGCGCCTGGAGGGCCGAGGATTTCTCCTCAAGGAGGCGCAGCCTCTCTTCGAGGAGCCTCTTCTCTTCGAGGAGCCTCTCCCACCTCGCCTCGCGCTCCTTCTCGATCCTTCCCCTCTCGACGATGCTGTTCCTGATCTCCGTGAGCCTCGTCATCACGCCGAAAAGCCGGTTTCTCTCTTCTTCGGCCTCTCTCTCGCCCTTCTCCCGGGCACGGCCCAGCTCATCCCTGCGGACCTCCAGCTCCTTGCCTTGCCCTTCCAGGGTCTCCAGGTCCTTCCTCTCCCGGGCAGATGCTTCTTTGAGGCCCTCAATCGCAGCCAGATGAGTGACGGTCTCCTGGGAGAGCCCTTCGATCTCTCGACCAAGCTCCTTCAAGCCTGCATCGAGCCGCTTCCTCTCCCCGTCGAGATAGTTGAGCTCGAGGAGCTTGCTCTCCATGTCCTTCTCTTTGCCCTTGATGTCGATCTCGAGCTGCCTTGTTGTCGCGTCCACGGCAGATATCTCGTTGTCCTTGGCCGCCATTCTCTCGCCTAAGGCCTGCCGCCTCGCTCCGGCACCCTCCGACTCCTTGAGGATCTCCTCTCCCCTTTCCTCGATTTTCGCCGCCCGTCTCGAAAGCCGCGCGAATCCGTCCAGGAGGAGGGCAACGTCGATCGTGCGAAGCTCGCCTTTCAGTCCGTTATAGACCTTGAGTCTGGCTGCCTCTTCTTCGGCCCTCGAATGAGCCTTTTTCACTTCCCCCTGTATGTCTTCGACTCTTTCAAGGTTGGCCCTGACCTCCTCCATGCGGGAGAAAGCATCCCGCTTCTTCTCCTCGAACCGCGTGATGCCGCTCGTCTCCTCGATGACGACCCTTCGTTCCTGCGGCCGCATCTGGGCGAAGTACTCGATGTTCCCCTGTTCGATAATTGCATAGGAATAGAGGCCGATGCCCGTGCCGAGGAAGAAATCCTGAATGTCCTTGAGGCGCACCGGCCGGCCGTTTATGTAGTATTCGTTCGTGCCGTCCCGGTAGATGCGCCTCCTCACGGCATACTCTCCGCCGTCGTTGGTGAGCCCTATGGTCACTTCCGCCATGTTCACCTGTTTCTTGGCGTTGCTGCCGTGAAAGATGACGTCGCCCATTTCCTTGACGCGGAGCGACTTGGTGCCCCTTTCGCCGAGGACCAAGGTGACGGCATCCACTATGTTGCTCTTGCCGCACCCATTCGGCCCGACGATGCAGGTGACGCCTTCGTCGAATCGGAACGTGGTCCTGTTGAGAAAGGACTTAAAACCTAAAAGCTCGAGGGATGTCAGCTTCATGTGATCGACGCGATGGCCTTGGCGATCCTCTTCTCCACTTTTTGCCGCCCGAGGATCTCTATTACTTCAAAAATTCCAGGGGTGACCTCCCTGCCGGAGAGGGCCACCCTGACAGGCTGTATGACATCAACAATCTTCTTTTCGAAGGCCTTTGCGATCGCCTCGATGAAGGCGCGCTGCTCCTCTTCCTTGAGCGTCCCGAGTCGGGAGAAGTCACCCAGGAAGCGCTCGAGAATAGGCCGGGAGGCGCTCGTCAAGTATTTCTGAGCGGCCTTCGGCTCGTAATCGACCTCATCGGTCCATAGGAATGCGGCCATCTGGGCCATTTCCTTGAGGGTCTTCGCCCGCTCTTTGAAGAGCGCCACGATCTTGGGAAGGCCGGCCTCGTCGCCTGCCGGGTATCCCAGTCTTTCGACGAAGGGTAGGAGGCGCCGCGCGATCTCGGCCTCCGGGATCGTCTTCAGGTAATGGCTGTTCAGCCAGGTGAGCTTGTCCATGTCGAAGATGGCAGGCGACTTGCCCACGTTCTTTATGTCGAATTTTTCCACAAGCTCGGCCGCTGAAAAAACCTCCTGGTCGCCGTGGGCCCATCCCAGGCGCGCGAGATAGTTCATGAGGGCCTCGCTGAGGAAGCCTCCCTCCCGGTATTCGAGGAGGGACGCCGCACCGTGCCGCTTGCTCAAGCGCGCCTTGTCCTTTCCGTGGATGAGCGGCATATGGCCGAATTGGGGCACTTCGAAGCCGAGGGCCTCGTACAGGAGTATCTGGCGAGGCGTATTGTTGATGTGGTCGTCTCCCCTCAAGACATGGGTCACGCCCATGAGGGCGTCGTCGACGACGACCGTGAAATTGTACGTGGGCGTGTCGTCGCTCCTGTATATGATAAGGTCGTCAAGCTCCTCGGCCTGAAAGGAGATCCGGCCGCGAACCATGTCATCAAAGCCGATGGTACCGGAAAGGGGTGTCTTGAACCTGATAACGAAGGACTTATCCGGGTATTCCTCTGTGCGATCCCTGCATGTCCTGTCGTAGGAGGGCTTCCTCCCTTCAGCCATTGCCCTCTTCCTCTTTTCCTCGAGCTCCTCGGGCGTGCAATAGCACCGGTAGGCGTGCCCCTCGCCAAGGAGCCTGTATGCGTTTTCCTTGTAGAGACCGAACCTTTCGCTTTGAAACGTGAGGGGACCGTCGTGGTCGATGCCGAGCCAGGCGAGCCCTTCGAGGATGTCTTTCGTGTAGGCATCGCTCGACCTCTCCCTGTCCGTGTCCTCGATCCTCAGGATGAAGGAACCCCCGTGGTGGCGGGCAAAGAGCCAGTTGAAGAGGGCAGTGCGGGCGCCTCCGATATGCAGGTTTCCTGTGGGGCTTGGGGCGAATCTCGTTCTTGCCATGGTCATCTACCTTTCCGGGATTAGTGATTATAAGAAATACTGAGCCATTGATCAACCGTATAGTGTGAGCCCTTCATTTCCCTTTGCTCTTCCTTGTGGTTTTTGGAAAAATAGCTTATACTGAAAGCGAAAAAATCGGGGCGTAGCGCAGCTTGGTTAGCGCACCAGTATGGGGTGCTGGTGGCCGCTGGTTCAAATCCAGTCGCCCCGATTGTTTTTACGGTTTGGTGAGATTTATTGCTGATCCTTCTATCGAATGACGATGGCGTAAGTTCGGAAGGACTGCAATCCCTGAGAGAAGCCCTCTCGAAGACCGACGATGTCTGGGTCGTTGCGCCCGAGTCGGAGAGAACCTGCATCGCCCACGCAATAACCCTTCACAAACCGCTTCGGATAAAGGACCTCGGGGATAAGGTCTTCTCCACGAACGGCACCCCTGCCGATTCCGTGCTCCTTGCCCTGAAAGTCGTCCTGCCGCGAAGGCCCGACCTCGTGATCTCGGGCATCAACAAAGGGCCTAACATGGGCCAGGACGTCAGCTATTCGGGGACCGTGGCCGCGGCCAGGGAGGGAGCATTCTCCGGGGCAGTATCGATAGCCGCGTCCCTTAACGGAAGGAGCGCCTTCCTTTTCGATACTGCCGTGCGATCGGTGGTAGATATCGTGGAAAGGGTACGGGTCGCGGACCTGCCTCCTGCGTCCCTTC
>Ga0187782_10004757_pt1 | contig 10161 bp, 15 predicted proteins | sample 0715_SJ02_MP15_2_FD_132454 | JGI IMG/M metagenome (GOLD analysis project Ga0187782, IMG submission 132454) | Tropical peat soil microbial communities from peatlands in Department of Meta, Colombia - 0715_SJ02_MP15_20_MG | ecosystem: Environmental > Terrestrial > Soil > Wetlands > Peat | place...
TCCACGTGCCAAAGACGCGCAAATACCCTTGCTGCATTAGGATCTTGCACGAGAGGACCGAGAATAGGCGAAAAGTCCAATTGGTCTTGCTCATCAAAGGACGCCAGGTGGAGGCCAGTCAAAAACTCGCGGCGCTGCTGGCTTGTCTCCACGAAAACCAGGGGCGCGTCGTTTCCTATAAGCAGCTAAACCTAATCCTGGGGCACAAATCTGTTCGACCGCAGCAACTGCACATCTTGCGACAGTATGTACTGTGGATCAGTAAAATATTGGCTGCACACCAATCATTGCGAAACTACAGGCGGGTGGCCGCGCTTTCCCATGTTGCAATTACCTCGTGACCGTTCAGCCACAAGATTGAACAAACTCTGGGCCGGCCACGCAATGTAGTGGCCGTGACAAAAAAATCACACCGGGAGGAATAAGCTTGACAGGTCCTTAGTTTGCTTTTGTGCAGCCACCGTTGCGCCCCGTTTGACTGTCGGATTTCAGCAGTCGGGGGTGCAACATGTCTCTCAACAAACTTTTAGCGGTCATTCCAATATTGGCGGCGCTTGGAGCCTGCGCTCCGTCGTCCTTTGTTGCCAATAGCAGATCCGAGCTGCTCACGACCGGGCAAAGCGCGGCAACGGACGATAATCGCGTCGCCTCAGTCGTCAGGATCAGGCACGTGGCTGTGCACAGAGACACGACCGAACTGCATCTAACCAAGGCAGAGGATTCTTCATTCGGCGTCGCCAGCTTCTATATGGAAGGAACAAAAACAGCGAGCGGCGAAAAGTTCGATCCGCACGAATTGACCGCGGCGAGCCCCAGCTTGCCCTTCGGCACGCGCGTGCGCGTGACCAACGTTTCCAATGGCCGCTCCGTGGTCGTTCGGGTCAATGATCGCGGACCGTTCGTGGCCGGACGCGTAGTCGACGTTTCGTATTCCGCCGCCGAAACGCTTGGAATGATCGAACGAGGAACCGCGAAGGTCAAGCTGGACGTGGTCCAGTAGATCAAACCAAACGGCGGCGCCGATCGAACAAATCGACCGGCGCTGGCTGCGCGGCGCCAAACTTTGTCGGGTTTGGTACTAAGTCTGTTCGTGGGACTTGCTACTGGGGTTTGCCACCCGCCCTCTTGCATTCGGACCTGAATTTTCTCCGCGCCTTGCCGTGCAGTCCTTTGGCATTAGCCTGGTCGCTGCAGGATTTTGAAATCGCACTCTTTTGTTCCTGACTCATGTGGGATCCCCCCGACTGGCCTGTCGCGGCCGGAGCGGTGGTCTGCGCTATTGCGGTTCCCACGCCGATTGCAGACGAAAGAAGCAGCGTGCCTATGAGTGATTTCATCGTCAACTCCTTGCTCAATGATGGAGGTCCCACCGCGATTGACTGCGGAACGATTTGTCATGCGGGACGCCGGTACGCAGCATACGCTTGTAGCAACCACGACAATGCGCGAGCCCAGCAGAACGTGCCACAATTTCTTCCATGAGGGATCAGAACCATTAACAAGGTAGCCGCGACTAATATACGAGGCGGAATACCCGAGCAGAGGAGAAGAATTGGAACCCCAGCCGGGGTTCGGACTGTTCGTACCGCGGGGAGCATGGGGTGCCTGCCGACTTCGTACATGGTGCTCGGAGTCGCGGCTGTGCTGATCTCTCTGTTCGTGCGGCCTTCGCGGCCATCATGGGTCTAATGATTTTTGGGTTCGGCGATTCGACGCTGGACAAGGCCCGGCGTCCGTCGTTCATGTTTGCGGTAAAAGATGCGCCCTCCGCTAAGAACGAGCTAGCAAAGGATGCAAAGTTCCTGACGCCACACCCGTCGCAAAAGTGGATACCGAAAAAAGCAAGCGGGATGGCACGACTATACGGTCGCCCAAGGTTTCAACTCGGGATTCGGATACCGACCCGGGCGAGGTGGCCATTGCTGAATTTCATCACGCCCTATCTGGAACGGCATTCACCACCGCTGCTCGGCGGTGAAATGGTCGTCGTTGAACGACTCCCTCAAGGGGGAATCGGTTTCGCGCGTGATTGGCTATCTCGTGATTATTTGCTTCGGATCTGGCCGCGAATGGCTTGACTTGATGTCAAACGCCTCAGATTTAAAGAGTTGAAAATTCTATAATTACTCAATAAAATATTGACAAAGAGACTTGATTTTGAGTGCTCAGGACAACGCGCGGGACAACAAGTAAGTTCTACTGCAAAGGTACCTGATCAAAAAATGCTTATCTCTGAAATAGCTCGCCAGTTAGCGAGGTGTATTGGGTGTGGTTCTCAGTTCTAATGTGGGCTGTCCGTTCTGGAATGCATCCACGACCGTGATACCCGGCACCATCGACGGCCACTGACGGCGATGCCGCCTTGCGATCCTAAGCCCGTTCCGAGTGGAATACATCTCCTTGCCCTCAAATTCCAAGCCCAAATCGCGGGTCACGACAGACTTCCGAAGGTTCCTACGTCTCAAAGCGTCACGCATTTTTGCCCCCTTTCACTCAACGCAACAGCGGAGCCTAACTCGCTGCCGCCCCATCCTGACCAGGGAGGCTTGGCACACAACCACTCCTTAGTTGAAAAGCTCCAAACCGTGATGGCCGTCACCGACGCCCATCGCCAGTTTTGATAGAAATGTGTTGATGCGGTAGGCAGGTAGGTTGGCTGTGCTGGGTGAGCCGAAAGAGCGTACCTCGCTGTGGCGAGACCTTCTGGGAGGGGTGGCAGTGATCGGCTCGGCTTTGTTTGGCGTCCTTGTCCTCTACCTAGTCACTGGGTTGCTGTTGGCCGTTCATTTCACATCGTGAGGCACCCTCAGCGAAAGGTGCCGTTCTTGCTGTGACATGCGGCAACAGGCCGTAGTGTAAAGGCGTACTAGGCACGGCACAGTGCGGAAAGCGACTAGGGGGTGGTGTCGATGACTACAGACGTTGCGGGCACTTGGCAGCGCACTGGCTGGTTCGTAGTCGCTGTCGCAGCCACTCTGATAATTCTCTTTGGTCTTTTTGGGTGGCTTTAGACAGGCTTCCTCATCTGCATCATCCGGCTAAGAGGCAATGGCAAAATCGGCAAAATCAACTGTAAAGTCGTTTCTGGTGTTGATCACTTCCTCTGCCCTGACGTGGGCGGCGTTCATGGCAATCCACGGTCTGAAATAACTGCGGCGACTGGGCGGTTAAGGGGCTCATATGGGTCGCGGCACTAAAGCGACAACGAACGAGATTAGACATCCGTATGTCATTGAGCTTTCCGTCGTTAGCGACGGAATGGATGTTGAGTTGAGCAGGCGGATAATGCAGTTTCATAAGTCGCGAGATATTCAGCCGCAGTATGGTCGTAGAATCACTACCAGGCGAGGCAAGCTTTATTATCGTTGGTGCTTTTCGGATTTGTTGATCGCTCGCAGCTTTGCTGAAGAGTTTGGCGGAGCGTTCTGCAAGCCTAGCATTGGGAGCGGGTGAACGGTGCTCAAGCACCCCCGCGGTGGTCGCACATTGAATTTGCGCAGCGCATTCCTAGATATTTTGCGATTAGGCCTGGCTGGTCGGCCCTCCTCAGCCCCCCAGCCCCTGGCCGCCCAGCCATAGAAGCCTAAGTGACAAGTGAAGCAACAGACTTCCCCAGCCCCAACCTGTGTTGCGTAACCGGGCTTGGGGTTCTTTTTTTGCGCCGACTGATGCGGCGTGACCATTGGCATAGGCAACAAGTAACCAGAATTGCGTGGCCCTTGGCCCATGTGTCGGCGATCACCAAAAATACGAATACTGGGCCGCATTACCCACGTTTAATCCATTTGACAGGTTTTCGTAATGCGTCGCGACGACATTGCGCTGGTGTTCGCGATGAGCAGAATCGATGTTAGCCAGTCGCCGTTTTCCAACTCCCTGGTCTGTCGAAGAACGGAACGACTGTTTTGTCGTGAGAGACCGTAATGGACAGGCCTTGCGCTACGTCTATTTTAAAGGTGATCACCGCTGCCTATTCACGCGAGAAGAGGCCGAGCTCCATCGCTGCCAACTTTGCCAAACTGCCGGAGCTGTTACAGAAGTCGTAACCAAAACAATGAATCCCGCACTCGAATGTGATGCGGAACACATGAAGCCATGACGATGGGTGCCTAGCTGCGATTGTGCATGCCGGTCGCGTGACGCCCCAGCAGCCGGTAGAAGCACGGGTGGCCCCGGAAGTCCTCAGCTCCCCGCCATGGACTGGGGCACTCCTTTCGAAGGAGGCAAGCGGATTGCGGCCGACGTGGCGAACTTGCCAGTCCGAAGCCCGTTTTATGAGCGGTTTGATTAAGCGTTGCGCGTCGCTGGACACTGCCCAAAGAGTTACAAACGTCGTCTGCATAACACAGCCAGGGTATAATAAAGAGGCCGGTAACTCTTCGCCTTTCGGGGAGGCGCGTTTGCATTCGGCAACACGTTCGGTCTGGCACAACTGGTTCGCCTGGCGTCCGGTCTTCGTGCAAACGCGAATAGGAAATCAGCCGCTGATCTGGCTTGGATACATAGAACGCAGATCGACCGAAGGAAGGACTAGCGGTCTAGGACCGCGATGGATTTATCGAAGAACAAGACCTGAGAGCGACCGGATTTTGAACCCACGATGAGGCTCGGCGGATCGCGGGCCAACGTGGCGAAGTGCCGGAGCTGTTGCGTTCAAAAGAGTGATAAAAAAAGGCCGCCAGGATTTCTGACGGCCTAAGCTTTGGTCTTATTTCCCACAGACATGTGCCATGGAGTGGCACCATTCTCCCTTGTTGCAGATCATTCGAGCGGCGCCGGCCCCCGAACCGCAAAGGCATCTCGCACTCGCCTGCTGACCCTCCGCGCAGCCCGCCATCATTGGCTTGTGCGCATGGGTTGCGTTAGCCACTCCAACAGACATGCCGATTGCAAATAGCGCTATCGTTAAAGTCTTCAACATACTTTCGTCCTCCCTGCGTTGAGAAAAGGCCGCCAATAACCTGACGGCCAAAGTCGAGTATCAACCGCATCCCCTTTTCACATCGGAAATGCGGAAAATCACCTAAGAACGAGTATGGGAGATGGCGCTTTGATCTGGATCAAGGACTGCTTTGATTTAGATCAACGCATCCCCTGTTGTTGAAGAGCCTTGCTAACAGCAAAAGTCCTCAAGACTTAGGCCACCCAATCGGGTGGTCTTCTTTTTCAAAGACTACAAAACGTCTAAGGAGATTACGTTGATGAACACTTTCCGTAGCTATGCAATCGGAGGTCACTCTTGGCGTAGGAGCGTTGCTGCTAGCAACCGCTTCCGAGGCCAATGTGCCAGCAGAACCGTTGAAGAGTGAAACCACCATTACCAAAGTGGCGGAGGGATGCGGCCCAGGCGGCTGGCGTGGACCGGGCGGAGCTTGCCATTACGGCCGACGATGCTGGCGCGGCCCTTACGGTGGACTGCACTGCGGGTGATAATCCACCAAGTCATAGACGCTGAGGCCACCCGATGGGTGGCGTCTTTTTTCAGCGGCCCTGGTCTTATCCTCACAGAACTCATCGAGCGTATTGAGGTATCGAACCGATATCCTGACCGTCTTGCGAATTGAGGTCCATATTCTTCAGTTCGTCCGCCAGCGCGACAAATTCAGGCCCCAGTTTTCTCCCCACCTCGTCTACTTTTTGAGATAACTCCTCAGTTTTTTGGTGTCTCCCTCCTCGTTCGCTTGGCCGATCTGATCACTCAGATCAGCAAATTCGCAATACGTCTGGAGTTTTCGCTTGTCATGATCTGCATTAGAGAAGACACGTCCCGCTTCGAGGAATTTCTCACAAAATTTGCCTAGCGACTTATTTGAAAAGAAACAACGATAGCGGCCCACCTATAATGGGGTCGTAGCAAGCCATCCAAACGCGGAATATAGCGCAACGCTCACGAGGACAGCGCCTACAATAATTATTGGAGTCCAGACGATATACGCTTTTGTTTCTTGGTCAGCCGAAAAATTCTTTAGCATGATAAGTAATGAAAGGATTGTCAGTGCTCCAAAAAAGACAACACCGCCCAGTCTCAGCCAATCGTACCAGCCGGAGTACGTCGGTGGCTTATAAAAAAGGTCGCCAATCCAAAGGGCGGACAAGATCAGAAAGCCCAAAGATACAAAGCGCCGCTCGCGCTGCGTCTTTGCATAATCGCCAAGTATTGCACCAGCTTCAACCTTTCTGATGGCATCCTCCAAAGCCAACCGTTCCTGTTCAATAGACGTCTCCGGCACCGGCGGATCGGCCTTCCGGAGTTGATCAATCAAGGTCGTGCGTGCGCGATCATAGAACAAACGACGGCCTTCCCCAGTCTTTTGGTCGAGAGCGTCGATTGCGTTTTTGATTAAAAGGTAATAGTCGGCCATTCCCTTCTGCTCACCTGCGATCCGAACAACGACCTTAGTATAGCTCGTGCTTCAAGGATCAGTAAGGGTCGTGGAAATTTCTACAATTTTTGCGAGGGCCTATTGCGCGGTCGAGCCGAAGCGGTTTTTTGGGGGGTGGCCCAGCGAGCTGAAAAAGGAATGCACGATCAGCGCAGCTCGATGCGCAACCCGAGCAACAACGAGCAACAAATAAATCGTTGCGAGCGAGCAGATAAACGCTGATGATCGCTGGTGTTCTGACAAACATGGCGTACTGAAAAACGAGCCCCGCGATTGATTGCGGCAATCGCAGGGCTCTAACCACAACCACGCAGTGAGCATCATGGTCATGGCTGAACAAAGCATATCTCAACACACGCTACAGCAACACTCCGCTGCGCGCTTGCAGCGCCCGCGATGCAAACCGGAGCAAACCAAATGAGGGAAGTTGTTGGCTATCTAGCGATGGTTTGCTGACGTTAGTGCGTGGTCGTGCGCAACGGTGCCTTGCTCCGCAACATCTGAGCGGCGTGACTTGATGTCAAAGGCATCCTTGAAAAATGTAAACCAGTACCAAATCAGGATGAGCGGAATCCCAATGTCGTAGAGCACGTCGATTCCCGGTACGGGCTCTAGAGGAACCGCGAGCGCGCCGGCCGCCAACGTGGCTCCAAGCCGATAGCTCAGCGCGCTCAGCACGCGTTTGAGCGGGTTGGTGTCGGGCATCTTCGAGATGACCACGACGAGGGTGATCAGCAGGGCGGCCATCACGACGACAAAGATGAGTAAGTCGCGAATGATTTCGGCTACCGTCGACAGCATCGCTATCCTCCTTGAGGCCGCTTCCTTATCGTTCGCGCGGCCGCCACCCTACAAATCGTCGCGGATTCGATAGATTCAAGGACTCGTCAGTCATTTTCCGCGACCGGTCCGGGCGACCAGCCCTCCCCAAACAAAGGCGTTACTTTGATGCGGATGAGCCCCAACTCCAGGGTCGGGTCAAAGTAACGCATCGTTTGTTCGTTGAAGTCGATGACCCGGCCGGGCTCCAGCGGTCCCACATCGTTGATTTTGACGATGACCTTCTTGTGTTCGTTTGCGACGAGCGCATAGGCCGGCCGATAGTCCTTGCCATAGCGGACACCGCCGAACATCGCCCGCAGGTCGGTTTGAATCGCGGCGGTCCACGCCTCTGGATCATATCGCTCGCCGGAAGCGGTTTCTGCGCCGCCTTCCCGATATCCCGGCCGAAAAGGATTATATTCCGATGCCACGCCTACGATAGCGTGGCCCGCGGCGGTAGCATTCGGTTTGTTTTGATTCTGGTCCACAGATCGAGCGTGAGAGTGAGACGAGTAGACGACCATAATTGCGGCGACGCCAATCGCGGCGCCCAAGCGCACTACCATACCTGATACTCCTGTGGGATTGGCCCCCTGCCGTGGAGCGCACTAATAGGCGCGGCGTGGTGCAATTAAGGCACGACTCGGAACTGGCGCGGAACAACACGCTTTTGGCGCGAAATGACAAAAATAATTGGGGCTTGTCGTCGAGTTCCAATGACCGGAAGCGGACTCAAGTCGCAGTACTTGGAACCTCCGTGATCGCCAGATTTTGCTCCGCCGAGCGCTGACGTTCTTCACCGTCGCCGAAACCGCGCAAAACCTCGCCCATCAGATCGCGAAGCGTGGGACGAGGCAGAGCAGCAAATGGAACTGGACGAATGACGTCGATGGCAGCGAGGCCAAATCGTGCGGTGAGGAGACCGTTGAGCACGCCTTCACCTAGTCGCGCCGACAATCTTGCCGCGATCCCGTGTCCAAGCATCTGTTGAATAAGATTGTCGCTTGCTGCCAGTCCACCCGTCATCGCCAAGTGCACAACGACAAGCCGCACCAATCGACCGAAGCCGAGGGTGCCCGGCCGTACGCCGTACAAAAAAGCCAACCGGCGCACTAAAATCAGTGCAGACGCGAGGACGAACAGCACGTCGATAACAGCGCGTGGATTAAGCGCTGTAACAACTGAGACTCGCGTCGCCGCCGCACTGACGAGCGCGCGCGCTTGCTGATCCAGAGGCGTCATGAGCTCACGCTCGGCGAGCCGCAGCATGTCAGCACCATCGATGATATCGCCGAGGTGACCTTCCAAGTTGGCGCGGCTGCGGGCCAAGTGCGGCATTCTTCGCGTCAGGTCCAAGAGCTCCTGCACAAGTGTTCGAGCTTCGACGCGATCATCGCTGGCGATCATATCCACCGCGCGCTGGCGCAGTTTCTCAACGGTTGCGAGCCGCATCAAGCCTGCGATCTCGCGAACGGCAATCACGGCAGCTGAGACCGTAGCCAGGATCGCAAGAGCCAGCGCCAGCCCACCGAGCTCCTTGTTTCGCGCAAATAAATCTACGATCAAGTCGGTCACTCGGACGCCCACGGCGAGCAGAATGAGGCCACCCAAGGCGCACCAAAAGAGCGTTCGCCAGCGCACGCCGCGCGGTAAGGATCGCGCCGACTCTTGAACCGTGATGGCCAGCGTGTCGAAGTCAGGTTCCGGTTTCACCTGCACAAGGCGCCGCGACGAACCGCCTGCCTGCTTGGCGAGACCGACAGTCACATGGTCGTCGTCAAGCCGGAAAACTGCCGGTGGGCGATGTCGCCAAGTTTTATTCATTCGAGCCGATCTCCAATCAGGAATTGCAACGCTCGGTCAAGGCGAATGTGAGGCAGAGCGAATACGCCACTATCGGTGAGCTCCAGTACGGGCGGCCGGACGCGGAGAAATCGAAAGTCAGCGTTTTGCGAGGACATTGTGGAAAGTCCGCGAAAGGATTTCTTCTCGCTATCGAGCAGTTCATCGGGGTCCTCGGGCAGGTCGCCGGGAAAAATCGCCGCTTCCGTTTCTCCATCAAATATTTCTCCCGCTATCGTTTCGCCAGCGACAGGCACGCCAAGAATACAGGGAAGTTGCTGGCGTCCTCGCCGCACCATTGCCTCCCGGGTGGCGCGAACGGCTGCAAGCGCAATGACATCGACCTGCGCTCCGGCAAGTTCGGCTTTCGCCGTCGAATTTTGGGTCAGTCGCTTAAGGATGGTTTCAAGACGATCGTGACTCGTGTGATGAAGATGATCGGCTTTGGTGGCAGCCAGCAGGATCCTATCAATGCGCGGCCGCAGCAAAGCGCTCAAAAGCGTTCTTCGCCCCATTTGGAAGCAATCAAGAACCTGGTCGAGGGCGTGTTGAAGATCAAGAAGTGCGTCCGGGCCGGCATTGATCGCGGCCAAGGCATCCACCAATACGATCTGCCGGTCAAGCCGAGCGAAATGATCGCGAAAAAACGGACGAACGACAACCGTCCTGTAGGATTCGTAGCGCCGACGCATCATTGCCCAAAGCGAACCGGCCGCCGGTCCCTCGGTGGACAGATCAAGCGGGGCAAAGGTCAGTGCGGGCGTATTCGCAAGTTCGCCCGGCATGAGAAAGCGGCCTGGGGGCAGCAGACTCATCGCATAGTTTTTGGCGCGGCATGCTTTTAGATATTCAGTGAAGAGCCGCGCCGCGGTCAGCGCCTCTTGTTCGTTTTCGGGCGCGTTCGGATCAAGTGTCGCCAGGTGTTGATGCCAATGTTTGGCGAGGTCGGCGCGCGGCAGTTGATGCGACAGGCGCAGACTCTCGGAAGCCCATTCCTCATAGCTTTTGGTTAGGAGCGGCAGGTCGAGAAGCCATTCTCCCGGATAGTCGACAATATCGAGCGTGAGTGTGCGCTGATATCCGTTTAGCGATTGGTAATCGACGACAACGCGCA
>Ga0187782_10004758_pt1 | contig 10158 bp, 5 predicted proteins | sample 0715_SJ02_MP15_2_FD_132454 | JGI IMG/M metagenome (GOLD analysis project Ga0187782, IMG submission 132454) | Tropical peat soil microbial communities from peatlands in Department of Meta, Colombia - 0715_SJ02_MP15_20_MG | ecosystem: Environmental > Terrestrial > Soil > Wetlands > Peat | place...
AGGGGAGCTTCGGCTTTGCCCGCCCCGTCTACTACGACTACCAGGGCTTTCTCGTCGACAACAAGCTAGGGATCACTTCTCCCCGCGATCTGGCCGGCCGGAAGATCTGCTTCCTGGGGGGGACCGAGATCGAGGCGCAGCTGGGAGCCTACATGCTCCGCGAGAAGATCAAGTGGCTGCCCTTCGCCTTCTCGGAAGAAGGGGAGATGGAAGCAGCCTTCGTCACGGGCAATTGCGCCGCGATCAGCGCCGATATCTCGCAGCTCTCTTACGAACGGACTGCCTTCAAGAACATGGCGAGATTTTTTGATATTCTCCCCGACGTGATTGCCAAGGACCCGCTGGCGCCCGCCTACCGCCTGGGGGATCCGCAATGGGCTGCCATCGTCGACTGGACTGTCGAAGCGTTGATCCAGGCGGAAGAAAGCGGAGTGACCCAGGCCAATGTGGAAGAGATGAAAAAGAGCGACGACCTCGTGATCCGGCGCCTGCTGGGCGTGCAGCGCGGCTACGGACCCTTGATCGGCCTGGATGACGGTTGGGCTGCCCGCATCATCCAGACCGTGGGCAACTACGGCGAGATGTTCGAGCGCGACCTGGGCTCGGGATCGCCCCGCAAGCTGCCTCGCGGTCCCAATAACCTTTGGACGCAGGGTGGGCTGATGTACGCGCTTCCCATGCGCTAAGGACTCTCTCCGGTAGTTACGCTACCCGACCGACGCCTCAAGGCACATTCATCCGACGCGTGGCGTTTCAATTGTGTTGTCCGATCAATTTGGGTTTCTACGACTTGGCCGGGATGCGCGCCTTGGCTCCATGGGGAGCGACTCGCAGGTACTGTTCGGGCCAGGGGACGGCGTATCCCAGCTCACGTGCCGCCCGCAAAGGCCAGTAGGGATCACGCAGAAACTCTCGCCCCAGGATAGTGACGTCGGCTTGGCCGGTGCGGATGATGTGGTCGGCCTGCGCCGGCGCTGTGATCATTCCCACCGCGCCCGTGAGGATTTTCGCTTCGCGTCGAATTCTCTCGGCGAAGGGTGTCTGGTATCCCCGCCCCACAGGAATGCGGGCGGGCGGCACATTTCCGCCGGAGGAACAATCGACCAGATCCACACCGGAAGGCTTCAGATGCTTGGCCAGCGCCACGGAATCGTCGAGGGTCCACCCGCCTTCCTCCCAGTCGGTGGCCGAAATGCGCACGAACAAAGGCGCGCTTTCTGGCCATGTTCTGCGAACGGCGCGCACCACCTCGAGTAGCAGACGCATGCGGTTCTCGAGCGACCCGCCGTATTCATCGGTCCGGTGATTGGCAAGCGGCGAGAGAAACTCCGAAATAAGATAGCCGTGGGCGGCGTGAATCTCGATCACGCGGAATCCCGCTGCGCGGGCGCGGCGGGCGGCTGCCACAAATGCCCCCACCACCGATTCGATCCCCTCCCGCGTCAGAGCCTGTGGCATGGGGTAGTCATTGGCGAAAGGAATCGCGCTAGGCGCAACCACATTCGTCCAGCCGCCCAACCCCTCCGGCGCGGCGCCCTCTCCGTCCCAGGGCCGATAGGTGCTGGCCTTTCGGCCGGCGTGCGCCAATTGAATGCCGGCCACACTGCCCTGGGAGTGAATGAAGCGAGTAATGCGGCCCAGAAACTCGATGTGGTCGTCGCTCCATATTCCCAGATCTTGCGGGCTGATTCGTCCTTCCGGCGCGACTGCGGTGGCTTCCGTCATCACCAACCCCGCGCCACCTACGGCCCGGCTCCCCAAGTGAACCAAGTGCCAGTCATTGGCAAACCCGTCAGTGCTGGAATACTCGCACATCGGTGAAACAACGATGCGATTGGGAAGAGTCAGGTCTCGGATCGAGAGCGGATCGAACAGATTAGACATGAGTTTTGCTCCTTGCGGCTCGCTATCCAGCCGAACTGGCGTCACCCCAGCCCGGTCGGGAACTGCTGAAGCTCAGCTTTCTGCCCGTGTGCCGCTTATGGCATTCTCGACTTCAGCTTGATCGTCTCGCCATCCACAATAAACTTGCCGTATCCCTGATGGTGGATTGTCCTCGGATTCTTTTGCGCGGGATCAATCCAGGCTTTGAGGACTTCCAGGATAAACATGCAGTACTTATTCACAAAACGAGCATCGGCCACCTTGCATTCCAGATTGGCGAAACACTCCGCCACCAGGGGCGCGGCCACCAGTTCGGCCGGTGCCGCCGTCAGGCCGAATTTCTTGAACTTATCCACATCCCGGCCTGAGCGGTTGCCGACTTCCACGACCTTGGGCGCTAGTCCCAGCGCCGGGATGGCGATCACACACTCTTTGGTCGAGCGCAATGCGACAAAGCTGTAATTCCTGTTGCTGACCACACAGGCAACCAGCGGCGGTTCAAACTCGACCATCATATGCCAAGATAACGCCATGACGTTGGCGCGGCCCTGGCGGGCGGTCGTCAGCAGGACCACCGGGCCCGGCTCCAGCAACTGGTACACTTTCGACAGAGCTAGACTTCTCATTATAATCCCTCAGCCACGCTTGGCTCCCCCCCTCGATGATTGCGTACGGTCCTAAATCTACGTTGCCGGTTCCGCTTTCTTGAAGCCCAAATTTTAGCCTCGTTGCCCCTTTCTTGCCTTCGTTTGGCCTTTTCTTCAGTTCGTTTACACCAAAAACAGGTTCGTTTTGGGTTCGTTTTTGGGGTCTTTTAACGCTAACTCCTTTATTTGCAATAAGTCCTTAGGTTCGTTCCCTCTAATTTAATATCTTTTCTCTGCTTTCCGGCCTTCCTTGCCAGATTCAGCGACAGCCAGTCTGCGATCCGCTCGGGGCGTCTTCCGCACTGCGCGGCCTGTCTCGGAGCCCCTTTTCCCCGGCGGATTCTCTTTCTACTTGACCACAATAATAGGCTACCACACGGCCGGGCGCCTGTCAAGCGGAAAATGCGGGGGCCAGGCGCCGGTAGCGTCCCACAACCGGAGAGATCAGGTAGGTCATAGGCCTGGAATGAGAATCAGAAATATGCGGGTCAATTGACCGGCAGGTAAACGAGACGCCCCTCATCGATGATTCTGAAGAAGCCTGGGCAGGCTTCGGCTCCGCAGACTATCGGTGCGCAACCGAAGAATTGAGCGGCAGAGATCAAGTCCCGGTTCCCACAGAGTGGACAAGCAAGGATGGCGTAAAAGGTTAGTTCGGACTCGAGACAAGCGGCCTCAAGTTTTTCAATTAGAAATATATCCCCAGGAACCATTGACGAAATAGATATTTCATCAACACGACAGAGTTCCGTTGGAGGTGAGAATGGCCCTATTGGGGTCAGGAAACCTCGCCTTTCGACGGTCTCTCCCTTGTTCCTGCCGCATTTTGCTCTTTCCCGATCCCTCATGCTAATCGCCCTCGCGGCAGACCCTGTGAACGATCTCAGGGCTTCCCAAGCGTCAGAGTTGGAAGACCCATCTGCCGCTTTTGCCAACAGCCTCGCCCGCGCCGGGGTGGCGGCGAAGAGTCTATGCCCCGGCAACGGCAGCTTTTCCAAATCGGGACATGCTTCCCATTCTGGAATCCGCCCCCCCGCACCCTTGCACCTTCACACCAGAAGTCCGAAAAGGCCCCCGGTTGATCTCGCGGGAGTTCAGCCGGCACAACGGGCTGCCGTCCTTCCTGCGGACCTTGTCCTTACCATGCACGGCGCCGAATCTGCGCAGAGGCTCGCTAACGCGCGCTGCCAGCGTGGCTTCGGGTGCTCGTTTCCGCTAAGCGCCGGCCACAGGTAATTATCGGCAGGGTCTCACCAGGGCTTGAGGGAAGGCGTGGCGAGGGATGCAAGGGGAAGGCTGCTCGCCCGATCCCGGCCAAACCCTCGCCTAAAGTAGCATGCCATAGTCTATTCGCGCGCCTTTCCAATTTGGAACTGAAGATAAGCTTGCCGTGAATTCTCCACGGGCGATAGGCCAATTATATAGGCTATCATAGGGCAGCTCCGGGGAAGGGTGCTAAGGCCTGTCAAGGTAAGCTGAGGCCTGCATAACTATCCTTGCCAGCGGCCTCTCCTAGCCGGTCAACCCCTTGAAAAATCGGCGATTAATAAGGATCTCCGGTCAGAGATCGGCGATGATTCCAGACTCCTTGTAAGCCTACTAGTGTAAACGCTCTGGTCCCATTTCGCTCCGCCGGGAGGGCTCGCCGAACTTGCCCGGCGGGGTTATCTGCGGGGGGCAAGGGGCTGGCACGAGATTTGCAATTCCTGGTCGTAGCGCCACGAACCCGCGAACAAAGGAAGCGTGAGGGTTGCGAAGGGCCGAGAGCTCTACGCCTGTGGTGTGGTGTCGGCCATGACCAGAAGCCGCGTGCGGAATCGAGCGGGGCGTTGAAAGTCGCAGCCCTAACCCATGCAACCGTGCCTGGCGCAAACGGTGTGAGAGAGGTCCCTATGGCAACCAGAACACCAGGTGACGAAAGCACTAACCCGCTGCAGCATGAACCGACCGCGCAAGTTTCACCTGCCAGCGCCTCGCGAACGGCACCGGCTGGCCCACGCGCTGTCAGTGCGCCCAGCAGAGGAGCGAGCGGAAAAGAGCGACCAGAGGGGCGGGAATTGCTCCTGGCGATGGCTCCCCTGGTCAAGCAAGTGGCCTCCGAAATGCGCCATCGTTTGCCCGCGCATGTGGAAATGGATGACCTGGTGAGCGCGGGGACCCTGGGACTGGTTGATGCGCTGCGGAAATTCGATCCTTCCAGGAAGGTTAAGCTAGAGAGCTATGCGCGGCATAGGATCAAAGGGGGAATCCTGGACGCCTTGCGCAGTCTTGACCCTGCCACGCGCGACATGCGGAGGCGGACCAGGAGAGTGGAGGAGACCTATCACCTGCTGGAAGCAACCCTGGGGCGCCCGGTGAAAGACGAAGAAATTGCGCAAGCCTTAGGCATTAGCCTCAAGGCATGGCACCGCTGGGCGCGGGAAATCCATGCATTGCCCTCCGGCGGCTGGCGGCGGCGCGAAACAGCCAGCGCCGTGCGCATGCGTCCAGTAAAAGAGGAGGGGGGTGTAGCAGTCTCGCAAGCTGACCCTTTCGACCTCTGTTATCGCCGCGAGCAGCGCGATCTGCTCAAACGCGAGTTGGCCCGTCTGCCCCAACGTGAAAGGCAGATTCTAACCCTGTACTATCAACAAGACCTCACCATGCGGCAGATCGCCGCTCGGCTCAATGTCGACGAATCGCGGATATCACAACTTCACGCAGAAGCCCTGCGACGCCTCAGAGGGCGTGTCCAGGCCTCACTGCGTCCGCCTAGACAGCGGGCGATGACCGCTTCGAGTCCGGCGGCCCCTGCCGGCGCAGCCGGCAAAACGGGTCCTGCATGGCGGGCCAGGAAAGGCGCCTCGGCTAACGGCGAGCTTGCGCCAACTCCTCGGCAGTGGTAGCCTCCTTCTCGGATGACTCGACACGAAAACAAGCTCTTCGAAAACCAACACCTGGTTCTTGACGACGGAGTCTTCGTCAACTGCACCTTCAAGAATTGCAGCCTGGAGTACTCGGGCGGCGACGTCTACGTACAGAACTGCCAGGGCGAAGGTTGCCAACTCGTCTGGCGGGGCGCGGCGCAGCGTACGGTCATGCTGCTTCAGGGCCTGGGCTTGATGGTCGCGCCGCCTCCGCCGCCTGGTGGTGACCAGGCTCGGCGCGTGCAGTAAGTAAGGCAGGGTTCAGAAGTCAGGAGTCAGGGAAAGACCCGCCCAGACTCGCACCAGCTTTTTCAGGTCCCCGGTCCCGGCCCCTGCCCCTTTGAGCCCAGCGTTTGAAGAGCCGCGGGCTCGGAGAGCAGCCTCTGCTTTCCGCCTCTGGATCCCCTATCTCGAATTCAGACCTCTCACCAAGACCCTTAACGGCGAAAAATCCACCACTTGTGGGGCATTTCCCTGCCTGGGCGGCCCTCCCACGAGAGGGTATATCATTGATAGCCAAGGGACCTAAATCTGTGGGTTGGGCGCTAGTCGCCTGCAATCATTCCCAAAATGTCCGTCCGGTCGGCTGGGGTGCATCTGGCAAGTTGGGTTGGCATCATGCATGCTCTGGAACAGCTTTGGGACAGTGTGGATAGCGGTACCCGTGGGACTAAGACTTAGGGTTATAGAGAGTCCCACCTCCATAACGCGCGCCGCCCGCAAAAGCAGCTTGACCAAGCCGCGGGTAAAGGCTTACAGTGTGCGGCTCGGCGGGTTTCCGGGGCAATGCCGTTTATTCGGAGCCTCTGACAAGGAGAGCGACGAATGCAGATCATCGTGACCGATTTGAAAAAGTGCGTGGGCTGCCACAGTTGTGAGCTGGCCTGTGCCGTCAGCCGGTCCTTAAGCAAGAATCTCTTGGGAGCGATTCTGGAAGACCCCAAGCCGGCAACCCGAGTGCGCGTGGTGAAGATTGGAACTCAGCCCGTGCCGCTGCAGTGCCAGCAGTGCGAAGACGCACCTTGCGCCGCCGTTTGCCCGAGCGCGGCGCTTTATCGCCTGGCGAAAGACCAAACCGTTATGTTCAAGCGCGAGCTTTGCATCGGCTGCTCGAGCTGCGTCTTGGTCTGCCCCTTTGGTGCGATTCGGCGGGCAGATGGGGGAGTCATGGCCAAGTGTAGCCTGTGCTGGGACCGGCTCGCCGAGGGCCAGACGCCGGCCTGCGTTGAGGCATGCCCCACTCAGGCGCGCAAACTGGCAGAGGCCAATGTAGTTGCAGAAGACAAGCTGCGCAGGGCGGCTAGGGCCATGGCCAGTCTGGAAACCAAAGACGATAAGACAGAAGCCTGTAGAATCTGACGAGTGGCCTAGCACACTTAGCTTTTTACATTGGGCTAATCCGGGGAGTGAGATGAACCGCGCAGCTCTCGAGAGCATTCTGGAGCGTTATCAGCGCAATCCAGAACAGATCATCGCCATCCTCCACGCCCTCCAGGACAAGGAAAGGTACCTCCCTCAGGAGGATCTGCGCTGCCTGGCCAAAGAGCTGCAGATTCCCGCCAGCCGCCTTTTTCAAATCTCCACGTTCTACAAAGCTTTCAGCCTCAAGCCGCGCGGCAAGCACCAATGTCATGTTTGTATGGGCACCGCCTGCCACGTGCGCGGCGCCGCGCTGATATTGGAAGAGGTGGAGCGCAAGCTGGGGATCAAATCGGGTGAAACAACATCGGACTTGGAATTCTCCTTGGACACGGTCAACTGCCTGGGAGCCTGCGCGCTGGCGCCGATCGTGGTTGCGGATGGCGAATATTACGGGAATATGAGTGCGCCTTCCGTGGCCCGAATGCTCAGCCAGGTGAAAGCGGGCAAGCCCGCAAAGCCGCGCAAAAGCGCAAAAGCGGAAGAGGAAGGAAGACAGGAAGAAGCCTGGCCCGCCCCGCAAGCCATTCCCTTTCTCGCAAACCCCACCGAACTGAGCCGATACCGGGCAGGCTTGATCGCCGCACATGATCCCAATCTGCCCTGTTTGGCAGTATGCCGAGGCACGGGATGCTCCGCGATGGGAAGCGACGACTTATACCTCGCGCTCAAGGAGGCCATCGAAGCAAACAATCTGAACGCTAAGGTGCGGCTGAATTTTACCGGCTGCCACGGTTTTTGCGAAAAGGGACCTCTGATGGTCAGCTTCCCGCAGGAGTTTTTCTACACCAAGGTGCGCCCCCAGGATGCGGAAGAAATCGTGGCCAAGGTACTGGAGAAATCCGGGCCCCTCGAGCGGCTGCTGTATAAAGAAGCGAAGAGCGGCAAGCAGATCATGTACGAGTCCGAGGTGCCGTTCTTCCAACGCCAAAACCGCCTGCTGATCGGCAACAACCGTTTGATCAACCCCGAAAGTCTCAACGACTACCTGAGAATCGGAGGTTATTCCGCGCTTCCCAAGGCGCTGTTCGAAATGAGTCCCGAGCAGGTCATCGCGGAGGTGCGCAAGGCCGGCTTGCGCGGAAGAGGCGGGGGAGGCTTTCCAGCCGGGCTGAAATGGGAGACTTGCCGTAACGCCCACGGTGATATCCGTTACGTGATTATCAACGCCGATGAAGGCGACCCGGGCGCGTTCATGGACCGCTCGGTGCTCGAGGGCAATCCGCACTCCGTGCTCGAGGGGTTGATCATTGCGGCCTACGCCATCGCGCACGGGGTCAGTCCGGCGCAGGGCTTCATTTACGTTCGCCATGAATATCCGCTGGCCCTGAAGTTCTTCACCCACGCGGTGGAACAGGCGCGTGCCTGCGGGCTGCTGGGAAAGAACATCTTGGGCAAGCAAGGATTCAGTTTTGACGTGCAGATCAGCCAGGGCGGAGGCGCGTTTGTCTGCGGTGAGAGTTCCGCCCTAATGGCCAGTATCGAAGGCAAACCCGGAGAACCGCGCGCCAAGTACGTCCACACGGTGCACAAAGGTATTCACAACCAGCCCAGCAATTTGAATAACGTCGAGACCTATGCCAATGTCCCCCTCATCCTTAACCGAGGAGCGGACTGGTATAGCTCGATGGGTACGGAGAATTCCAAGGGCACCAAGATCTTCTCCCTGGTGGGGAAAATAAATAATACCGGCTTGGTGGAAGTGCCGATGGGCATTACCCTGCGGGAAATCGTCTACGACATCGGCGGAGGCATTCCTAATAACAAGAAATTCAAAGCCGTGCAAACCGGCGGGCCAAGCGGCGGATGTTTGCCGGAGTCGTTGCTGCACCTGCCGGTTGACTTTGACGAGCTTACCAAGGTCGGCTCCATGATGGGATCGGGCGGCATGATCATCATGGATGAAGACACCTGCATGGTGGATGTGGCGCGCTACTTTCTCAATTTTCTTTTGGATGAAAGCTGCGGCAAGTGCACTCCTTGCCGGGAAGGCGTGAAGCAAATCCTGGCCATACTCAACCGCGTGTGTGAAGGACAAGGCAGAGAGGGAGATCTGGAACGCCTGGTTGACCTGGGCAATGCGGTCCAGGACAGCTCGCTGTGCGCCTTGGGGGGAAGCGCGGCCAATCCTCTGCTCACCACGATCAAGTACTTCGAGGAAGAATACGTCGCGCACATAAGGCATAAGCGATGCCCGGCAGGAGTCTGCAAGGCGCTTATCGAATACGAAATCGATCCTGCCAAGTGCACCGGTTGTAAGGCGTGCGTCAAGCTCTGCCCGCGCAGTGGGATCAGCGGCGAGCTGAAGAAACCGCACTGGCTCGACAAGCAGCAATGCATCAAGTGCGGGATTTGTTTCGAGATTTGCAAGTTTGATGCGGTGGTGAGGAGGTCGGTGGGAGTGATGTAGGGGCGTTTGCGGGCGGAGCCCGCCTTTGATTGCGGAGAAGCGTGCGGCAGAGCCGCAGCAATGAGTCGCTGGGAAGCATGGTAGGAGTACGATGGCGGAAGCGGGGAAAGTTTGCACGATTCAAATCGACGGGAAACCGGTTTCTGTGCCCGAAGGGACCACCATCCTCGAGGCCGGCCGCAAAGCGGGAATTGAGATTCCCACGCTCTGTCATCACCCTGCCCTCGAGCCCTATGGCGTGTGCCGGGTTTGCATCGTGGAACTCAAGAGGGGCAGGCGCGTGCGCGTTGTCACCGCGTGCAACTTTCCCGTCGAGGGAGATGGGCTGGAAGTTTTCACCAACTCGGAGAGAATCCAGAAGGACCGCCGCATTGTCATTGAACTGATACTCGCGCGCTGTTTTAGCTCCCCCGTCATTCGCGAATTCGCAGCCAAGTTTGGGGTATACGACACCGACCTGGAAAAAACCGAGGGCGAGGAGTGTATGCTCTGCGGTCTGTGTGTGAACGTTTGCCGGGATTTGATTGGCCAGGCCGCGATCGGTTTCGAGAGCCGCGGCGCGGATCGCAAGACCGCAACGCCTTTTGGCCAGCCGAACGAGGACTGCATTGGCTGCGGGGCCTGCGCTTATGTTTGCCCCACCGGCTGCATCAAGATGGAAGACCTTCCCCAAGATCGAATGATTGACCGCTGGATGAGTCTGGCGCCGTTTTTCAAATGCCGCGAGTGCGGCAAAGGCTTCGGGTCCGTGCGCCAACTCGAGCTTTTGAAGACCCGCCAGCCGCGGGTCAAGTCTTATTTGGAATTATGCCCGGAATGCCGTGGGAAGTCGTTGGCAGGGGCATTACTCGGGCGCGCAGAATCGGTAGAGGCGCATGGCCATGCGCCTCTA
>Ga0187782_10004759_pt1 | contig 10157 bp, 7 predicted proteins | sample 0715_SJ02_MP15_2_FD_132454 | JGI IMG/M metagenome (GOLD analysis project Ga0187782, IMG submission 132454) | Tropical peat soil microbial communities from peatlands in Department of Meta, Colombia - 0715_SJ02_MP15_20_MG | ecosystem: Environmental > Terrestrial > Soil > Wetlands > Peat | place...
GTAAAAACGGTCGATGTTGAGCTCGGCGTCGGCCGCGGCTTCACGCCGGGCTCGGACGGTCTCGTGATCAAGGCCATCATCGGCTACGCTTTCCCGGTTCCGGGCAAGAGCAACGACAGCGGCGGCGCCGCCAACTCGCCCTTGACCATGGGCACGCGGCCGCCACAGCCTCCTTTGATCACCAAATAAAGTCTATCGGCGGCCGACCCGATCACCATCCGGCCCTGTCGTGTCAGGGATGCCGAAGGTGGAACATGGATCCGCTCAGAACGCCCCCGGTGTTTTTCGCCGGACCGCCGATGGCGCCGGTGGCGGAGCCCGGACGAATCATATCGTGACCGTTGACGACCGAGTGGTTCATTGTGCCGGCTGTCGCGACGGACTCGGCCAGACCTGTCTTCGGCTCGGCCGTATTCGTCCCCGCAATGTTCGGATGAACGTGGACCGTCATGCCAACCGAGTTTACGGCGACGCCTTCGGCGGCGTTCGCATTGCCGCCGCCGGCGCCCGGTGCGGCAGCGCCGCCGATGGCGTTTTTGATCTCGCCGTGGCTGCCGGCACGGGCGAGCGCGGCCCTCACGCGGTCCTGCACGTGAGCGCCGACGGCATTCGTACGTGTCACCGCGGTGACGGTTGCCGGGCTCAAGTTGTGAGCGTGCTCAGGCTGTCCGACTTGCAGCCCCGGGCGCTTCAACGGCCGGAATATGACGGTTTGCTTTTTCTTTTGTCCCATTCCGCCGCCAGCCTTCTTCCCATACAAACTCGGCATCACCGTAATGCTGGTATCCAAGGGCATGGCGTTCATCCCACCGGAAGGCAGCGGACTTGTGTCCGTGACGCTACCGGGCGGACCATTTGATCCGGCGTGTGCTGCTGCTCCTCCTCCGCCGCTGTCCGCCCTGCTCCCGGCGCTGTTCTCCGCTCCGTTATCCGGCGAACGCGCCGGCGTCAGAGGTGCGATCGATTCCGGAGCGCTGGTGATGATCCGCTCGGATACGGGCGGCGGCGCCTCGATTGCTCCGGCAGCTGCGGCGGCGGGCTGGGATAAGCTTTGCGACCGTTCCGGTTGCGATTGCTCCGGCGCCGGCGCGGCGGGCAGCGGCAGCAGGTCGATCAGAAACGGCGCGGCCTGTCGTTCCGGAACAATGACGCTATGCCAAGTAAGCAGCGCCGTGGCGATGGCGCCGTGTAGCGCCAGCGCGACTGCGATGCTGATAGCCCAACGGTCCAGGGCGGCGCGGTCTTCATTGATGAAGGCCAACCTGGATCGAACCCTGGCGGCTTCCTTCGTCAGAAACGGCAGCAAATTCGACACTCAGCCTAACGATTTTCCCTCCATATAGTATCATGCTTAATAATATCACACTTACTCGGCGGGAACCGCGTGGCCCGCACCGGGCGACGCATGTGAGCCGCGCTCCTCGCGACCGAGGAACATCATGCGCAGCGCCGGCACAACAATTAGCAACATGATCGGTCCGACCAGCATGCCGCCGACGACGACGGTGGCAAGCGGCCGCTGCACCTGACTGCCGATGCCGGTCGAGATGGCGGCCGGCAAGAGACCGATACATGCCGACAGCGCCGTCATCAGCATCGGCCGCATTCGCTGGGTTGCGGCGTGATACATCGAATCGACGGCGCTCGCGCCGGTTCTGTGAACCTGGTTGTAGTAGGTGATCATCAGGATGCCGTCCATGACCGACACGCCGAGCAACGACACGAAGCCGATCGCCGACGAGACGCTGAGATCGAGCCCGGAGACGTACAGCGCCAAGACTCCGCCGCCGACCGCGAACGGAATGCCGGCGAGCGCCAAAATACTATCGCGCAGCGAGTTGAACAGCCCGTAGAGCAGCACCATGATCAGCAACAGGCTGATCGGAACGATGATCGCGAGTCGCTCTTTGGCTTTTTGCAGATCCTCGAATTCGCCGGCCCAGATGATGCGATAGCCGACTGGCAGCTTCACGCTCTTGGCGATGCGCTGCTGCGCTTCGGCGACGGTGCCGCCAAGATCGCGGCCGCGGACGCTGAACTTGATCGGAATATAGCGCTCTCTCGACTCGTGATAGATGTAAGAGGCGCCGGTATCGAGCGAGATGTCGGCAAGTTCGCTGAGCGGAACGTAGGCGTTGACGCCGGCCGGCGTTTGATAGCCGACCTTGATGTTGCTGACCGCTTCAAGGCTTTGCCGATATTCGGACGGCAGCCGTAGCTGGACGTTCCAGGCGCGGTCGCCCTCGAGCAAGGTTGTGGCGATCGCGCCGCCCAATGCCGCCTGAATGACGGTGTTGACGTCGCCGGTGTTGAGGCCATAGCGGGCGGCTTTTTCCCGATCCACTTTGACGTTCAGGTTCGGTTGCCCCTGGATGTGGAAAATACCGAGATCGGCCATGCCCTTGACCTGCGCCATCTCGTGCTGAACCTTGAGCGCGAGGTCTTCCAGGATGTTTTGGTCGTGGCCGATGATCTTGACTGAATTGGCGCCTTTCACGCCGGAGAGCGCCTCCTCGACGTTGTCCTGGATGTACTGCGAGAAATTGAAGATTACGCCCGGCAGCTCGTTATTGAATTCATCCTGGACTTGATTAATCAGCATGTCTTTGGTGTAGCCCCTCGGCCACTCGTCGTAGGGCTTGAGCGGTACGAACAGCTCGACATTCGAAAACGGCGAAGCATCGCTGCCATTGTCCGGCCGGCCGTGCTGCGAAACGACGTGCAGCACTTCGGGATGACGGAGCATGATTTCGCGCATCTTCGCCGTTGCCGGTTCGCCGGAATCCAGTCCCATTGTCGGCGGCATCGACGCGCGGATCCACAGATTGCCTTCTTCCAGCGCCGGCAGAAATTCGGTGCCAAGCCGCATCACCAACAGGCCAATGACCGCGAGAAATGCGACGGCAATCGCCAGCATGGTCTTGCGGTGGCCCAGCGACCAATGCAGCACCGGCGAGTAAATGTGGTGCAGAAAGCGCACGACTATGGTCTCGGTCTCCGCCACCTGCTGCGGCAGCAGGAATGAGGCAAGCACCGGCGTGACGGTGAAGGTCGACATCAACGCCCCGGCGAGCGCCAGGCCATAGGTTCGCGCCATCGGGTTGAAGATCTGGCCTTCGACGCCCTGCATGGTGAACAAGGGGACAAACGCCGCCACCGTGATCAGCGCCGAGAAAAAAATGGCGTTGTCGACTTGCAGCGCGCTGGCGAAAATCATGCGCAGGCGATCGTTCCAGCCGCCATCTACCGAGCGCGTCGGATCTTGCCCGAACGCGCCCTCCGCGAGGTGCTGCAGGAGGGTGCGCCGCGCTTCCGGCGGCGCCTGGAAGTTCCGGAAAATGTTCTCGACCAGGATCACCGCCGAATCGACGATGATGCCGAAGTCGACCGCGCCTACTGAAAGCAGATTGGCGTCCTGTCCCATCAGCACCATGATGATGACGCTGAAAAACAGCGCGAAGGGAATATTGACGCCGACGATGATGGCGCTGCGCAAGTTGCCGAGGAAAATCCATTGAATCAAAAAGACCAACAGACAGCCGAAAATCAGGTTGTGCAGCACCGTATGCGTGGTGATGTTCACCAGGCCGGTGCGATCGTAATAGGGTACGAGCTTGACTCCCGGCGGCAGCTCGCCGTCGGTATTCAGTTTTTCGATTTCCTCCTTGATACGCGGTACGACATCGTTGGTGTGAAAGGTTCGACCCATGACCACGATCGACAAGGCGACGTCGCTGTCGTGATCGAGGCCGGCGATGCCGAGCCGCGGCACGTAGCCGACCGAAACCTTGGCGACATCCTTGATCTGAATCGGTACGCCATTGAACTGGCCGAGAACGACGTTCTCGATGTCGTTGACGTGCCAGCCCTGGGTCAGGTCTTCGTCGCCGCCACTGTTGAAAAGCCCGATGCCGCGGATGTTCACCGACTGCTGGCCGACGGTGATCTCGCGCCCGCCGACATTGATGTTGGCATTGCCGAGCGCCGTCATGATTTGCGGAATGGTAATGCTGTAGGCGTCGAGTTTGTGCAGATCGACGTCGACATTGTATTGCTTGGTGGTGCCGCCCCATGAATTCACCGCCACGACGCCGTCGGTCACGGTGAACAGGCCGCGCATGGCGATCCAGTCCTGTACCGTGCGCAAATTGGTCAATCCAAAATGCGGCGGACCGACAACCTGGTAGCGATAGACTTCGCCGACCAGACTCGACTGCTGAATTTGCGGTATCTGATTGCCGGGCAGAGTGACGTTCTGCTGCAGGCTCAGGGCCGCTTGCGTATAGGCGAAGAAATAGTCGACGCCGTATCTGAACGTCACCCGGACGAAGGTCAGTCCGTAAAAGGAGGTGGAGCGGATGTTGTCGATGCCGGGAGTGGGGTAAAGGCCGATCTCCATCGGGATCGTGTAATAGCGCTCCATCTCCTCGGCAGAGAGGCCGGCCTGCTGGGCGGTAATTTCCAGGATAACGGGGGCCGGGTTGGGATAGGCCTCGATGTTGAGCCTGGAAAAGGCGACGAGCCCGCCGGCAATAAAGACCAGCAGTCCCAACAAAATAATCGCGCGCCGGGTAAGCCCGAACGCAAGGATGGCCTTCAGCATGATCGCCTCTGTCTGCCGGCTAAAGCTGTTGTTTGGATGGTGTGAAGGCGATCCAATTTCATTGGACCGCCATCGTCACCATGTTGTCGAGAAAGACCGCGCCCTCGGTGGCGACCAGTTCGCCAGGCTTGAGGCCGTCGAGAATTTGCCGGTAGCCGTCGCGCGACTGCCCGATCGTGACCGTGCGCTTGGTGAACCGGCGGCGGTCGGCGGTGACCCAGACCGTCTGCGTGCCGTCGCCTTCGCGCACCACGCCGGCCAACGGAACCGCCGGCGAGCGGAGCGCGGCGCCGATCTGAATAGTGAAATTTCCGAACATGCCGGAGCGCAGCTCGTGCTGCGGATCGTTGATTTCGGAACGCACCAAAACGCGACGGGTATTGGGATCGACGGTCGCGCCGATGGTGGTGATCGTGCCGTCGAACACCCGGTTGGGAAATGCGCTCAGTCTGACCTTGACCGCCTGGCCGAAGCGAAACGCCGGGCTGTCATTCTCGATCACGTTGGCCAGCATCCACATCGTATTGACGTCAGCCACGACAAAAGGTGGCGGCGGGTTGGCCGGCTGCACGAACAGCCCCGGCGCCGCATTGCGCTGAACCACCCGGCCGTCGATCGGGCTCGGCACAATGAGGGTGGGGTCGGCGGCGCGAACGGCCACGATGTGATCGATCTCGGCGTCGGACTTGCCGAAAATGCGCACCGAGTCGCGCGCCGCCCGCAGAGCGCCTTCCGCCGTCATCTGGTCGGAGATGGCCTGCTCCAGATCGTGCTGCGACACCGCGAGGGTTTTGTAGAGCTCCTGCAGACGCGCCAGATTGCGCGTGGTCAGGTCCATCACGCCGACGGCGGCGATCAAGGTCGACTCCGCTTGCAGCAAATCAGGGCTGTCGATGGTGAAGAGCGTCTGACCTTTTTTAACGTCGTCGCCAACCGCGGCGTATAGAGCGATGATCTTGCCCTGATAGGGCGTGTAGACCTGCGTCTCCATGTCCTCGTTGAAGTCGATGCTGCCGACGGCCTCTTTCTCGACCGGGAATTCGCGTTCCTCGACCGGCTCGACCTTGACGGCGGCAAGCTGCTGGTCCGAAAGATTGAGGTTGAACGGATCGATGACGGTGCCTGTCGCCGCGCTGGCCGCGCCTTCGGCTTTCGTTGTCGAAGGGCCAATCGAGCCGTTCCGCCCGTCATTGGGTAGCAGAAAGATATAAACGACGGCCGCGACGAGCGTAACGGCTACAGCCGCCGCGGTGACGGTTTTTGCGCGCGCCATGGGTAACCTCACAATGTGCGATCGGTGCACGGGAATTCATTGCAATATCGGCGCGCACCACACGCGGTCCACTGTGAGAAGTGTCGATTTTTACTGTGAAAGATCACAGTCAAGCGCCAGGTCAGGGCGAGCCGTGAATAATTCACAGTGTGGCGCGGCGAGCACAGCCAACGCCCCGCAAATGGGAAATAATCATCGCGTCGGGTGATCACGGGGGTCGTCGCAGCGCTCGGTCCGTCCGCGGGGCGTTGCAGTAAAAGAAATGTCGGATCAGTCGGTAAGGTGCTCTTCCAAGCGTGCCGTTGTTTTGCTTGCTGCAACTTTCTTGACGAGTTGCGCGGTCGGCCCGGACTTTCTTAGCCCTGCCCCACCCGACGTTCAGCGCTACACCAAAGAGCCGTTGACGACGGTTACGGCTTCGACTGACGCACCGACCGGTCAGCCGCAGCGTTTCGTGCAGGGCCGCGACCTTCCGCAAGAATGGTGGTGGGTGTTCAGATCGCGGGCGCTCAATGCGCTGATCGAGCGGTCATTGAAAAACAACCCCTCGTTGCAGTCCGCTCTGTCAACACTGCGCGCCGCGAAAGAGAGCGTCTACGCCCAGGAGGGCCACTACTTCCCGTTCATTTCGGCCAATGCCACTCCGACGCGTTCGCTAACCGCCGCCGTGCTGTCTCCAGTGACTTCTTTTCCCGTACCGCCAAACCCGTTCAATCTCTACACCGCGCAGGTGCAGGTGTCGTACACCTTCGACGTCTGGGGGCTCAACCGGCGCACGGTTGAATCGCTGCAGGCGCTCGCCGACAACCAGCGTTTCCAGGTCGAGGCGGCCTATCTGACGCTGACATCGAGCGTGGCGCTGGCGGCGATCAACGAAGCTTCGCTGCGCGGCCAGATCGAAGCGACCAAAGAACTGATTGTGATCAACACCAAGATGCTCGACATCCTGCGCAAGCAGATGCAGACGGGCTATGCCAGCCGCAATGACGTCGCCTTGCAGGAAGCCGCTCTGGCCCAGGTGGAGGCGACCTTGCCGCCGCTGGCCAAGGCCCTGCAGCAGAACCGCGATCTAATTTCGGCGTTGGCGGGCGTTTACACCAGCCAGGAGCCGCGCGAGACTTTCAAGCTGGCCGATCTGCAGCTGCCGCTCGATCTGCCGGTGAGTCTGCCGTCAAAAATGATCGAGCAGCGGCCGGACGTGCGCGCGGCGCAAGAACAATTGCATTCGGCAAGCGCGCAGGTCGGCGTTGCCGTTGCCAACATGCTTCCGCAGTTCACCATCAACGGCAATGCCGGTTACATGAATACGATTCTTGCCGGCTTGATCTCGCCCGCCAACCTTTTCTGGACCATCGGCGGCAGCGTCACGCAGACGGTGTTCGACGGCGGCATCCTCCTGCATAACCTGCGCGGCGCCCAGGCGACCTATGACGCGGCGGCGTGGAGCTATCGCAATACGGTCGTGGGCGCGGTCCAGAATGTCACTGACTCGCTGCGCGCCGTGCAGAACGACGCCGATGCGCTCAAAGCAGCGCGGGACTTTGAACGCGCCGCGAAAGTCAGCTTCGACCTTGCGCAGCAGCAGATGCAAACAGGCTATGCCAATATCCTCATTTTGCTCACCGCGCAGCAGACCTATCTGCAAGCGGTGCTTCAGGTGGTGCAGGCACGCGCAGCCCGGTTGTCGGATACGGTGGCGCTCTATCAGGCGCTCGGCGGTGGTTGGTGGAATCGCGTCGAGCCGCCGACCGAGAAAATACTCAACGTGGGCACTGACCAGGCGGCCACGCTGGTCGACAGACACGACGGATTCTTCGGCGAGGTCGTGCCGCTCATTCACCTGCCCGCGCAAACGGCAACGCCGGCACAAACGGGGACGCCGCAATGAAGGCTTTGCCGACAGCAGGCGTTGCCTTGATCGCTGTGGCGGGCGCCGCGCTCGCGGCCGGTCCCGAACCGACCATCACCCCGGGGCCTTTCGATGCGCCGCCGGCTTTCCCCCAGAACCGCCTCCCGGAGCCGGCAGCGCCCGACCTCTACAAGGCGCCACCGCCCTATGGCGCCATCCGGCTGCATGATTGGACCGGCTTTTATCTAGGACTCAACGGCGGTGGCGCGCTCACCGACACCGATTGGCATTCGCTGCCGGTCCCTGTCAGCGGCACACTCAAAGCCTCAGGCGGAGTGGTCGGCGGCACTGCCGGCTACAATTTGCAGGCCGGCGATGCCTTCGTCGCGAGTGTGGAAGCCGATATGGATTGGACCAGCGTCGCCGGAACGGTATCGGCGCCATCCTGCCCGTCCTGCGACTTCAAGATCCCGTGGCTGGCCACCACGCGGCTTCGCTTCGGCTATTCGATCAACGGCTTCCTGCCGTATGTGACCGGCGGAGCGGCCATCGGCGGGCTATATGCCAATCTGAGCGGCGCACCGTTCGGTACCGCGACGTCAAGCAATCTGGGATGGACCGCGGGCGGCGGCCTCGAATTTGCGATCACCGACGCGTTGCGCGTTAAGGTGGAATATCTGTATGTGAACCTCAATGGCTTCACCTGCTCCGGACCGTGTGCTGTCGTTCCCGGCGCCGGTCCGATCTCCTTCAATCCGACCGGCAGCATCGTGCGCGTCGGCCTCAACTACAAGCTCTGGAATTAATCCCGACCGACTCTTTTCACCGGCTTGTTGCATGACCCGGTCAAGACGATCGCGCCGTCGAACCCTATTTCCGCTCCCTACTTCCGCTGATGTGCTGATTGTTCGCAATTGTTCTTGGCGGTTCGCCGGGGAATTGCAGAGCGCGGCACAACATAACGGACGATTTGTGCGGCAGCCAAAAGCACGACGATCAAATAGCAAACTGCGATGATGCCCTGGGCGATAAGCCCCATCCGCAGCAATGATGCCATATAATCCGCTCCGTCCATCGCCGTGTAGCGGAACTGCGATTGCACATAGGACAAATATGCGCGTGCCCACCTGGAAAAAAAATCCTCATCCGAGCCAGCGGAAACGGCGCAAAACCTGTTATCCGGCGTGCAATTGTTAGCGCTCGGCGTTGACGCCGCGAACTCTTTCAATTTCTGCTGCACCAAATCCACGGCCAAGGTTTCATCACCTGCCGCTGCCAGCTTCTTGTGGTGATAGATATCGACAATTCTGTCAGCGTCGACTTTGTCTTGTCCGGCGGCAAATTGCGACGCTGCCAGTATGCTGCGGATCGCGGCATCGATGGCGCAGCCGCGGCCAATGAGATAAATTCTGTACCCGTCCGGATCGATCGCCGGTCCGAATATCTTGTCGAAATGACAAACGGCCCCGTACACCGGCAACCAGCCGAGCGCCCAGGCGTAACCGGCGGTGCCCGGGAAGAAACCTATCGCGGCGATCAGAATGGCAAGTTCGATGAGCAGCTTTTGCGCTCTGGATGACGCCATCAGGCGCTCCCAGTCAAACGTCACCGCGGCGATTTTGTTCCGTTATTTATCGCCGCGCTCATCGGTCATCTGCGATCGCGAAGAAGACGAAGATGCCGGCGGTTTGTCGCGCAGCGTCATGATGAAGGCTGACACGTTGCGCATCTCCTCTTCGGTCAGGTCCGGATTGGCCATTTGGCCAGTCTTCGGGATAACCGGCAGTGATGCCAGATAGTCGCGCAACCACGCGGCACTCACATTCGGCCTGTTGGCAATTTCCTTGAACTCAGGCGGGTGGCCCTTTCCTTTGTAGATCGGCGCGTACGGCTGGTCGCTGGCGACGATGTGACAACCGGTGCACGCCTGCAGCGCGAAATCGCGACCGGCCACGACGCTGCCGTCAACGGGCTTGTTTTGCGCATAAGTGGCGGTCGCCGTGAAAGCGTTGCACGCGGCCACGGCGGCAAGAACTGCAACACTTCTGCTCAGCATCTTGAAAGACCCCCATATGAACTTCGTCAGCGTTTGGTTCTGCCGACGCAATTAATCGACCGGCCGTGACGCAGGGTCAATTGGCGTTTATCACAGTGGCCAATTGGAGCGGTTGGCAGCAAAGATTTTTGCTTCGCCTCGCGACCATTCTCAACTGTGAAGAGTGACAGAATAAATAACAGTGCGGGCGCTTCTGCGGCTCTAAACCGCGATAATTCTTACGAAAGCATTTGTGCGTCCGTGCGGCGGCGCCTGCAGTAAAAACTCGATATTTCTCTCAGTAGACGCCAAACATCGTCATCGCTACGTTTTATCGTATTGACAAATTTAAACTTGCACGGGGGCAAACCGATGGCGCCTTTGAGAGCAACAAGCA
>Ga0187782_10004761_pt1 | contig 10156 bp, 8 predicted proteins | sample 0715_SJ02_MP15_2_FD_132454 | JGI IMG/M metagenome (GOLD analysis project Ga0187782, IMG submission 132454) | Tropical peat soil microbial communities from peatlands in Department of Meta, Colombia - 0715_SJ02_MP15_20_MG | ecosystem: Environmental > Terrestrial > Soil > Wetlands > Peat | place...
GTCATTTCCACATACTTCCCATTGCGGGTCCGCGATGCTGGGCGCCTCGGCCGGCGTGGCTGGGCCCGCCCAGTCCACCGCCCCGGGTCGACCCCTGGGACCGAGGAGGATGGGCGCGATGAAAGCGTGCAGCTCGTCGACCACCCCCCCGGCGAGATAACTGCCGGCGAGCTCCGCGCCGCCTTCAATCATGGCTTTCACGACGCCTCGTGACGCGAGCAGGCGGAGGCCCGTGGCCGGATCGATTCGGCCCTCGGCGGAGGGCGGTGCGCGAAGCACCTCCACGCCCCGCTCGACGAGCTGATCCTGTGCGGACGACGGAGCATCCGTCGTGCAAAGGACCCACGTCGGCACTTCGCGCGCAGTTTGAACGAGACGAGACGCGAGGGGCAGTCGAAGGCGGGAGTCGAACACGACCCGCAGTGGACTATTGCCCGGCGCGTCGCGAACCGTCAGGCGCGGATCGTCGGCGAGGACGGTTCCGATGCCGACGATGACTGCATCCTGCTGCGCGCGCAGCAGATGAACGCGGGCGCGAGCCTCCGGACCGGTGACCCATTTCGAGGCGCCCGTTCGTGATGCGATTCTCCCGTCGAGCGAGAGGGCGAGCTTCAGGGCGACATAGGGGACGCCGGTCGTGATGAACTTGGTCCACGGGGCGATGAGCCGTCGGGCGTCCGCGTCGCGGCAGCCGACGTCGACCCGAATCCCCATGTCGCGCAGCCTCCCGACCCCGCCCCCCAACACGTCGGGGTTCGGATCGGGGCAGCCCACGACGACGCGTGCGACTTCCGAGGACGCGATGGCCTCGGTGCAGGGAGGTGTCCGACCGACATGGTTGCAAGGTTCGAGCGTGACGTAGAGCGTGGACCCCCGCGCTCGCTCGCCCGCCTGCTCCAGTGCGACCGTCTCGGCATGTCCGTCTCCCGCCCGCTCGTGGTGCGCCATTCCCACCACGACGCCGCCTTTCACGACGACAGCCCCGACGTGCGGGTTCGGCGATGGAGTTCCGAACGCCGCTTGCTCCAGTGCGAGCGCCATCCATCGATCGTCGTCGGCCGAGAAGCTCGGTTCCGGTTCGTGAGCGTCGGTCATCGCCGCATTTCCGCCACGGACTCGGCCGCCGGCGCGGAATCGGCGCGCCGCGTCCGCGCGATCTCGTCGAGCTCCGTGCGGAACTCGTCGATGTCGCGAAAGCTGCGGTACACGCTCGCGAACCGCACGTACGCCACCTCGTCGAGCTCGCGCAAGAGTGTCATGACTCGCTCGCCGATCTCCTTGCTGTCGACCTCTTTGGCGTCTCCCTCGATGAGCTGGCGCTCGAGGTCGTCGATGAATTGCTCGATGCGATCCATGGGTACCGCGCGCTTGTTGCACGCCAGTCGGACCCCCCGCAGAACCTTCTCGCGGTCGAATGGCTCGCGAGCGCCGTTCTTCTTGACGACCACCGGCAGCACGTCCTCGACCCGTTCGCGGCTGGTGAAGCGTCGTCCGCAGCCTTCGCACTCACGGCGGCGCCGAATGACGTCGCCCGTGGTCGAGGCGCGTGAATCGATCACTCTGCTGTCGAGCTGCGAACAGAATGGACACCTCACGGGCAGGCCTTAGCACGTGTCGTTTGTCCGCGTCACCGGACGCTCCGCGCGCGTCGTCAACCGTCGATGCGCGACAGCACGAGTGAGCAATTGGTCCCTCCGAATCCGAACGAATTGTTCATTGCGTGTCGTACGCGCCGCTCGCGAGCGACGTTTGGAACGTAATCGAGGGCGCACTCGGGGTCGGGATCTTGCAGATTGATCGTCGGAGGAATGCGTCCCTCGGCGATCGTGAGGGCGCAGATGGCCGTCTCGACTGCTCCGGAGGCCCCGAGCAAAAGACCCATCATCGACTTGGTCGAGCTCACCCATAGCTTCTTGTCGACGGCATGGGCGCCGAAGACTTGCGCGATGGCCCGCGATTCTTCCACGTCCCCGATGGGCGTCGAGGTCCCGTGCGCATTCACGTAGTCGATGGCTTCGGGGGACGCATGAGCGTCCTCCAGCGCCATGCGCATCGCCCGCTGGGCTCCCTCGTGCATCGGCGCCGGCTGAGTCAAGTGATGGGCGTCGCTGGAAGCGCCGTATCCTGTCACTTCGGCGTAGATGCGTGCACCTCGGTTGCGCGCGCGCGTCAGCGACTCGAGCACGAGAATGCCGGCCCCTTCTCCACACACGAATCCGTCGCGGCCGAGGTCGAACGGCCGGCTCGCGCGCGGCGGATCGTCATTGCGTTTGCTCAGCGCGAGCATGGCTTCGAATCCGGCGATTCCGACCGGCGTGATGGTCGCCTCCGTTCCGCCCGCGACCATCACGTCGACCTTGCCTCTGCGAATCCACTCGCAAGCCTCTCCTACCGCGTGAGCGCCGCTCGAGCAGGCGCTCGTCGTGCAGTAGCTCGGTCCCTTCAGCCCGTGGGCGATGGACACCTGCCCCGCCGCCAGATTGCCGATGATCGTGGGAATCGCGTACGGACTCACCTTGGCGGAGCCCTTGGTGAGCAAGGTCTCTTTGGTCCGCTCGAGCGAAAAAAGCCCGCCGACGCCGTTGCCGATGAAGCAGCCGGCGCGGACGCGTTCTGCGTCGGAGAGCTCGAGACGGGCGTCGGAGACGGCCATGCACGAGGCTCCCACCGCGAGCTCCATGAAGCGGTCCATCTCCTTGAGCTTCTTACGCTCGATCCACCGGGTCGGTTCCCAGCCCTTGACCTCTCCGGCGATGCGAACGCGGAACGTGGAGCAGTCGAAGAGTGAAATCGGCCCAATGCCGCTCCGGCCTTCCAAGAGCGCGCTCCAGCTCTCGCGGGTTCCGACGCCGAGGGGAGTTACAAGTCCGAGGCCTGTGATGACGACGCGTTCCATTCGAGAGCTCATCCGGTCCGGGCCGCTCCCGAACCGCTGCTTTCCCTCCTACTTTTTAGCGTGCTTCTCGATGTAGTCGATCGCATCCTGCACGGTTCGGATCTTCTCGGTGTCTTCGTCGGGAATATCGATTTCGAAAGCCTCTTCGAACGCAAGGACGAGCTCGACGAGGCCGAGTGAATCTGCGCCCAGGTCATCGATGAAGCTCGACTCGGGCTTGATGTCCTTCTCGTCGACATCGAGTTGCTCTTTGATGATCCGCCTGACCTCGCTCGGAATATCGGTAGCCATGGGTAGCTTCGCCTCGTATAGGAAAAACGATCGTCCGTCGAGCGGCAGCGGCGCTGGAAACCGCTGCGCGCTTGGAATTTCACATTTGCATTCCGCCGTTAACCCGCAGCACTTGACCGGTCACGTACCCCGCCTCGTCGCTCGCCAAGTACGCGCAGGCGGCCGCGACGTCGCGCACGCTGCCGGTCCTCGCAAGCGGAATGGCCTTGATTAGCTGCTCCTTGTGCTCGGCGCTCATCGTCGAAGTCATGTCCGTCTCGATGTACCCCGGGGCAATCACGTTCGCCGTGACGTTGCGCGCCGCGAACTCACGGGCGATTGACTTTGCCGCACCAAGGAGCGCCGCCTTGGTGGCCGCATACGCGGTCTGACCGGCATTGCCCATCTCGCCGACGACGCTCGACATGAGCACGATACGTCCCCAGCGCTTGCGCATCATGCTCACGCTTGCGGCGCGCGCACAGGCGATCGCTCCACGGACGTTCGTCGCCCAGAGTCTGTCGAGATCGTCGTCCTTGAGGCGCAGCAAGAGACTGTCCGCAACGATCCCCGCATTGGCAACCAGGATGTCAATCTTGCCGTGACGGTCGACGATTTCCCCTATCGCTTGGTCGACCGCCTTCGTCGACGCGACGTCGAAGGCCGATACGTCCGCGCGCCCTCCGCTCGCCACGATCGCGTCCGCCACTTCGCGGGCGCGAGCTTCGCCTTTGAGATAGTTGACGATCACAAGCGCCCCCTGCGAGGCGAGCGCTTCGCAGCAAGCGCGTCCGATGCCACGCGAGCCTCCTGTGACGAGAGCGATTCGGCCATCGAGTCGAAACATTCGTGTCTCGCGTGCAAGCGCCGCTTATAGACGCCGCGAGGCGCCCATTCAACTACGGAACGTCGGAGGGATGGCGCTTTGCGTCAGCCACCACCTGCACCGCGAACGAACGAGCCGACTTGCTCGAGGGCCGCTCCGTCCCCGACGCTGAGCACCTGGAGGTCCTTGGCGATACGCTTGGCGAGTCCGGAAAGCACCTTGCCCGGCCCGATCTCGAGCGCGTGGGTCACCCCCCGTGAGACCATCAGGCGAACGCTGGCCTCCCATCGGACGGGTCCGTCGACTTGTCGGACAAGAAGCTCCTTGACCCTCGTCGCGTCGTCGTTCGCGCAGCCGTCGAAGTTCGCGACCACCGGAAACGACAGCGGTCTCACGACCACGGGTGCGAGCTCTTTCTCGAGGATGCGCGCGGCAGGTGCCATCAGCGCGCAATGGAACGGCGCGCTCACCTTGAGGGAAACTGCGCGACCCTTTGCCGCAGCCACGAGCTCGCTTACGCGGGCGACCGCTGCCGCGTGGCCTGCGACGACGATCTGGCCAGGAGCATTGAAGTTGGCCGGGCCGACCACGTCGCCCTGCGCCGCGAGGGCGCAAATCGCTTCGAGCCGGTCCGTGTCCAGTCCCATCACCGCGGTCATTGCCCCGGTACCCGGAGCCACGGCTTCCTGCATGGCTCTACCGCGGGCGCGGACTATGCGGACTGCGTCGTCGAGCGATAGGGCATCGGCCGCGACCAGGGCCGAATATTCGCCGAGTGAATGTCCGGCCCCCAGCGCCGGTCGAGGCAGCTCCGGAAACCGCTCCCGGATTGCGGCCAGAATGGCGCAGCAGGTCGCGAGGATGGCCGGCTGAGCGTTGACCGTCAGCGTCAATCGCTCGTCAGGCCCCTCGCGAATGAGGCTCGAGAGCGACTCGCCGAGCACCGCGTCCGCCCGTTCGAGCACCGATCGGGCGGCCTCCGATCGGGCGAAGACGTCCGAGCCCATGCCGACGAATTGCGAGCCCTGGCCAGGGAACAACCAGGCGACGCTCATCGCGCCACGCGCCGTCTCAACTGGCGCCGTCCACTGAAACGCACGGGCGACTTTACTTGTCCGTTGCCGCTGCCGGTTTGACTTGGCGTCCGCGGTAGTGCCCGCAGGAAGCGCATGCGCGGTGGGAGACGACGGGCTCGCCGCAGTTCGGGCACGGCACGAGATTGGGTGCCGTGACTTTGTCGTGCTGCGCGCGTCGCATGTCGCGTTTCGATCGGCTCTTTCGTCGTTTGGGAACGGCCACGACGGTTCTCCTTACTATGACTTCTTCACGCTCAGAAGAGGCTTCAGTCGGGGATCGACCTCGGCCGGTGGCGAAACTTGCTCGGCGCCATCGCCGGCCTCTTGGCTGATACCCGCTTGGCTGATACCCGCGCAGCTTTCGGAGCACAAGGGAATCATGGGGACGCCGAGCAGCACGACGTCGCGCACGAGGTCGTCCAGGACGACCGTCTCGCCGTCGTAGGGGATCGTATCGGCATCCCCGGCCGTGGGCTCGGTCTCGCGGTCGCCGCGAATCGCTCGAGGCGGCGAGCCCTGCGTGTCGAGCACGGCGAGCGCGGTCAGCTCCTCGGCGATTGGCACACGGGCCGGCTCGAGACAGCGAGCGCACGGAACGATCAGCGTTACGCGAACGCGACCGCGGACGACGACGTCGTGCCCGCTCTTGCAGAGGCGCACGTCGATCGCCCCCTCCTCCTCGGAGGGCGCGACGTCCGTCCCTTCCAACGCCCCCCGGAGCCACGCCGGCCGGATGGTCAAGGTGAAAGCCTTGCCGGCCGCGTCGAGGTCGTGAACCGGGATGGCGAACTCGTAACTGGACATAGGGTGGGCGACTTTGCGAGAGGTATGCGTCAGCAAAGCGACGAGGAGCGAGGCAAAAGGGCACTCACCACGTGGTAGAGTTCGGGATAGGGTCGAAGCGAGGCGAGGCACGCGACGAGGTGCGCCCCCGTCGCCCCCGATCCCGCTGCAGTTTCTGCGCCCTGCGGCAACAGGGTCTGGAACCATGCCTCGAGCATGCGCGGTAGCTCCGTCGCCGCGCATGCCCCGAGGGCCCGCGCCGCGGGCTCGGGGTCGGGAGCAATCGCGAAATACGTCACCAGACGGACGACATCGCGGGGTCGGGCGCTCCGCGCGAGGATCTCCGCGCAAACGCCGCTCGCGAAGGGGTGCGCGGCAACATTGAGCATTTCGGCGCCGATGGCGTCGAGCGCCAGTTCGCCGCCGCGAGAGACTGCCGCCTCGACTTGCGTAGTCGTCGTCGCTCCGCGCTGCAGGGCGTCGGTCCACGTGGCAGCCGTCGTCTGGTTCCACTCCGGCGGCGCGGACGACGCGGGCGATCTCACCGTCGTTTCTCGGTCGGCCCCGAGCGTGCTGGCCGGGAGCGGCGCCGCGACGAGTGTTCCATCGTGGGCGAGCAAGCGAGCGAGATCGGCCAGGAAGGCTGCCAGGTTTGTCGCGGTCGATCCCGCGGTGGTCTCGGTGCGCCACACAGCGGCGCCGAATCGACGCGGATCGGTCGCCACCAGCGAATCGAGAGGTTTTCGCTCGATTACCACCAGGCGACGATCGGTGGGCGAGATCTCGTCATCGACGCCGCGCGGAAAGATCGAGGTCTCGCTGCACGCGAAGAAACGGGCGCCGAGCTCCGCCCGCTCGAGGTGCGTCGCCACCGCGTGCAGCCGTGCCCATCCTACGGCGTCGAGCGCGCCACGGGTCGAAAGACGTACGCAGGCTTCGAACGCCGGCGCGCGCTTGTCGACCTTCGGGCCCGCGAGCCGTTCGTCGCGAAGGGCGCACGCGCTGAGCGTCTCGGGCAAGCACGTTCGCTCGCCTGCGCTTGGAGGCGCGATCTCCGCAAGGGATGCGTCGTGGCCCAGCTTTCCGTGGTCGCAGGCGACCGCCCAGGTCAAGACGGCCAATGTTGCCTGGTCGGCTGTGAGGGGTCCTTCGTTCAGCGCGACGCGCGTATGCCGGGCCACGGCGCGCGTGACGTGCTCGTGGTCTCGAGACCCCTTGCACAGGAGCGAATCGAGGCTTCGACTCCACAGGGATGCGTCGGAGCGGTCCATCGAGAGCCGGACGCGCGCGAGCAGGCGGGCAGCTGGAATCCCGCGATAGAGCGCATTGGCCAGCGATTCGTCCACGACCAGGAGCTCGACGCAATCCTGCGAACTCGGCTGTGGAAAGTGCCGCATGCGGTCCCCTCTCGTGTCACGGGCCGGCGCACTATGGCCCAAACGCGCAGAAGGTGAACGAGGAAAAGAGCACGAGCGGTCCAAAAGCGCCCTCGATCACGGACTCGGTGGGATCAGCGACCCTGCGCCTGCGGGCGGAGCAACGGCTCGGTCAATCTGCCGCGCTGAACGCGGACGAACGTGATCGACGAGCCGGTCAGCCGGCCCTCGAACGTGCGCAGGCCCAGTGGGGCGCCCGATGCTCCACGGGTTTCGAGAAACGGCCGGATCGCCACGATTCCGCTCCGAGCGAGGACCTCGTCCGCGCAATACGCCTGAAGGGTCACCGTGAGCTCCACCGATGCCTTCGGGGGCAACGTCGTGAACAGCTCGCGTGTCGGCGCCGTGGGACGCATGGGCCAGGAGCAGCGCGAGGCACCCACAGACCCCAAGACGTCGAATCCAATCGTCTCGGGACGGAAGCGGACGGTGACCGGGAGTGAACCCTCGTTTCGAAGGGTGACGGGCACCTCCGCGGCCTCGGGAGCGTCGGCATCCAGCGCTCTCGGCGACTCGAGCTTGAGCCGCGGAATGTCGAGCGTCGGATCGGGCGATTGTGGCTGAGCCGCTTCGCGCGCAAGCGCCTCGTCGGGCAGCGCGATTGGAGGCGCCGACAGCACCTGTTCGGGGGCGATCACGGGTTCGACGCCGTCGATCGCCGAGAGCTCGGGCGGTGTGGAGCCTGCGCCCTTGTCGTTCGGGCCGAGGCGAGCAACCACGATGGCTCCGGGCGCCAGGGCGTCGAACCCCTCGGTTCCGAAGCAATAAAGGCGCGGTTCGAATTTCTCTCGGAATGCGGTCTTCGGGGGTACGACGATCGCCCGCTCGAGGGGGTCGGCCGGGCGCATCGGTGTCGGCAGCTCGCAACGGACGGGCCGCCGCGCGCTGCGAGGCGTGACCTCGAGAGCCAGCAGCCTCGTGTCGGCCAGGATGCGAACCGGAACCTCGCCGTCGTTCACGACTTGCAGAAACCATCCGCTGCTCGTCGCCGGCGCAACGATCGTGAATCGGACGTTTGCACGGGGAAGGGCTGGCGGTGGAGGCTGGGGGGGACCGGCGCGCTGCGGGCGCCGGGCCGCGCTCGAGGCGGCAACGAGCTGCATGCCCTTCCCGCCCGAAGCGCTGGACGTGCCCGCGCTGCTGCTCGGCGATCCGGCCACCGATGTCGATCGAGCGCCGCTCGAGGCATTGGGCAGGGGCGGCCCCGACAGCTCGCCCGAAGCAAAGACCGCGAGGGCGATCCCCGTCGCACGTGCGAGCATGTCAGCCGCGAAGCGTCTCCAGCAGCTCGAGATCGGGGATTGCGACTGCGAACCGAGTCTTCATCACGCCGACCTCGACTTCTTCGAGCAGCTTCGAGAGCGCAATCCCGTCGTAGAGAGCCACGGGAGGCGCGCCCACGGCGGAAGCCTCTTCGCGGGCTCCCGAGAGGACTTGGCCCGTGGTCAGCAGCCATCCGGTCGTGGCCGGCCCGTAGTGGTGCAGGGCTCCACGGAGATCGGTGACTCGTTCCCGGCCGATCTCCCGGCCGTCCTTTCGGATGACGACGGCGGTCGGAATGGCGTCGCCCCCCGTCCTATGGATCGCGGAGAAGTGGGCCTCTCCCCCCGGAGATCCCGAACGGCGCACCACTTTCAAGTTCGCCATGCCCGCGCGCTCCAGCCCCACGAGCACGAGCTCGATGAGCGCGTGGGCGGGCAGCTCCTGCAAGCGCCGCAAAAGCGACCGGCGCGAAGCCTCGCGATACCGATCGACGGCGCTGACGAGCTCTTGCTCGAGCCTCGGGAGCTCACCGCCCAAGGACCAGTCGGTCAGACCAACGCGTGCGTTGCTGGCGAACCGGAAACGCGCGCGCTGCCCATTGGATTGTCTCCTCAAATTGTCGGCGCGGACCGCAGCTCCCACCTGTGCCGTCGCGAGGATCGGGTCGCCCTGAAGCCGGCCCCTGCGAAGAAGAGATTCGGCCACGGCCCGCACAGGTGCGGGTCCGCTATTGCGATCCAGCGAAGAGAGTACGACCACGATGGCGTCGGCGAGGTCCCGACCCGCGAGCTCTTCTCCGTCGGCGAGTGGGACGTCGATGCCCGTTGGCTGCCCACCCGCCATGATCTGTTGGCGATCTCGGACCACCGGCCGCATGGGTGCGCCACCGTCACGCCCTTCCGACGCCAGATCACTCTCGACCGCCGCGCTCGGCGATCCTGTCACCGGGCCGCCCTCGACGCGCGGTTGCGAGGCGCGATCCGACGTGTTCCCGCCGAAGGCGCCTCCTCCTCCGAGGTCGTTTCCCTGACCGCTGCCACCTCGCCCACGTCGTCGTCTTCGCCTTCGGCGCCGTCCCAGCTGCTCGTTGGGTTGCGCCGCCTCGGGCTGAGAAAGTGGCGCGAGGATCGGTTGGTCATCGTCGTCTTCGTCGTCGAACAGGTCGGCGCCTCGCGCAGCGAGATCGGCGCGGAGCGCCTCGTCTCCGGACACCTCGAGCTCGCGCTCGTCACCGGCCTCGGCCGCATCTTCGTCCAGCGTGTCGGAATGGTTGTCCTCGGCACCTCGCAAGGCCGCTTCGATCTCTAGAGCGTTGACCTCGAGCGCCTCGTCCTCCGTCTCCTCGTAGCCCCCATTGCCGGCTTCTGCGTCGGCATCCGAAGCGGCGGCTGCCTCCCGCTTTTTCGCCTTGGGATCGTCCCATTCGCGGAGCGCGAAGACTCCGGGTTTCACCTTGACGATTGGAATGTCCTTGTCGTCCTTTTTGATGGCCGACGTGAGCCTGTGGCTCATCGTCACCTCCGGCGTCTTGCCGACGTGGGACAAGAGATTTTTTGCGATGGCAAGCTCGGTGATCTCTTTGTAGTGAAGAGGCTTGCCAGCCTGA
>Ga0187782_10004762_pt1 | contig 10154 bp, 10 predicted proteins | sample 0715_SJ02_MP15_2_FD_132454 | JGI IMG/M metagenome (GOLD analysis project Ga0187782, IMG submission 132454) | Tropical peat soil microbial communities from peatlands in Department of Meta, Colombia - 0715_SJ02_MP15_20_MG | ecosystem: Environmental > Terrestrial > Soil > Wetlands > Peat | place...
GGAGAATCACGATCCTACCCAGCTGGACCGTCAGGGACCAGACTGGGGCACGCAGTATCGTTCGGCAATCTTCTTCACCAGCCCGGAGCAGGAAGCGGCAGCCAAAGCATCAAAGGAGCGGCTGGAGAAATCCCATCGCTACAGCAAGCCAATTGTGACCCAGATTGTGCCGGCTTCGACCTTCTACGAGGCTGAGGAATATCATCAGCAGTATTTGGAGAAAAAGGGTCTGGCCAGCTGCCATATCAAGGCATAGTGCCTTAGGCCGTCAGCAGGATTGGCTGGCTTTTGGTGATCACCAGAGTATGCTCGTAGTGGGCGGATGGCCGGCCATCTGCCGTACGCACTGTCCAACCATCTTTTGCCACAACTGATCTTCCTGATCCCGCCGCGATAATCGGCTCCACTGTGATGACCAATCCTTCAGTGAGTACCTGGTTAGCGGCAGGATCAGCATAGTTTGGGACGCGTGGCTCTTCGTGGATAGTGCGGCCGATACCGTGCCCACCAAGATCGCGGATCACAGAAAAGCCGCTGTGCCGTACTTCGCGCTCCACTACTCGGCCAATTTCGGAAACGCGGAATCCGGCTCGCGCTACCAGCATGGCTTTCTTAAACGCTCGTTCGGCGCAGGCAATCAGGCGCCGGTTTTCCTCAGATACTGCACCCACAGGAACCGTGACGGCGGCATCTGCCATATAGCCATTTTTTTCGATAGTCACATCCAGCTTGACCAAATCTCCCTCACAGATGGGCTGCTCCTTGGGAATGCCGTGCACTGCTTCTTCGTTCAGGCTGATGCAGCTGGTACCCGGAAACTGGTACACCATGGCGGGCGCTGAGTTCGCTTCATGCTGTTGCATGACGTCGGCCCCAATTTTGTCCAGTTGGGCGGTGGTAACTCCCGGCCGCACTGCGCACGCCATCGCGGCGAGCATCGCGCGCACCACCGCGCCAGCGGCCCGCATACCCTCCAGCTCTTCAGGTCCGTTGATCGACACCAGCGGCTCCAGGAGGTTCTCTGTAGATTATCTCAGGCCAAGGCCACCGACGGTTAAGGGAAGAAGCGAGATCCGGCAGGAAGGATTCCAGATCACGCGCTTTGAACAGGACGACTATGATCCCGTAAGCTTTACCCGCAGTTCTTCCGGCAAGCGTTCACGGATTTCCTGCGGCAAGCGATCATGCACATGACGGGCGCCGATTCTGGCGGCATCTACCATCACCGTTGGCGCCGGAGTCGCAACCGCGACCACCAGCCAGATAAGCGCCGATAAGGCAAAACCGGCCAAGGCCGCGATTTCCAGCCAGAACGCGTTGCGAGGGCCAAAGTGGCGAATAACCCCGAATGCCAGCAAAAAGAGTGCAGCTGAAACCGAGGCCAGCACGATTAGCGAAATGTCGATGGTGCGATGCAGACGCTGCCGGCGGTGGCAGCGCTCGCACTGCTTGAAATGGTCTTCGTAATCTCCCCGCATCTCGGGGGCGAGGCCGGAAATGTCATAGCGCCAGCCCGCCAGGATCTTCCCGACGATGGGATCAACGCACTGACTCATACTTAGTACTGATCTACTCACAACCGTATTGGTTGCATTACTTCCGATTGCCTGGCCAGCAGAACACGGTTCTGTAACAATGTCCGCCGCCGGCCTAGGGCTTTTTCTGCGGCGCGCAGCGCAATTTCCGGATGATTGTTCTGCTCGGAAAGATGCGCCAGCACAACAAATGTTGCACTTCCATCATAGTCTCGGGCCAGAAATTCCGCGAGCTTTTCGTTGGACAAGTGTCCTACCCGGCTCATTACACGCTGCTTAACTGACCAGGGATAAGGACCCGCGCGCAACATTTCCAAATCGTGGTTCGATTCGAGCACCAGCACATCACAAGCCCGCAGATGGTCGCAGACGCTGGCGGGCAGATATCCGAGATCGGTGACAAAAGCGATCCGCACGCCTTCTGCACGAAAGGTGAATCCCACTGGATCGGCGGCATCGTGTGGGATAGTGAAGGGGCAAACTTCGATGTCCCCAATTCGAAAGCTGTGTCCGGAAGAGAAAAACTCAATAGTCTGGGCATCAGGAAGCTCGCCGGTGGCGTCGCGCACGCCTCGCGCCCACGCCTGGTGCGTGGCACCGGTGATAAATACCGGCACCTTCAATTTCCTTGCCATCACCAACAACCCGACCACGTGGTCAGCATGCTCGTGCGTGATCACAATCGCGCTAAGCGAGCGGGCATCGTTCCCGATGGATTTCATGCGTTTGAAGGTTTCGCGGCAGGAAATTCCAGCGTCCACCAGGATGCGGGTTGACGAACTCTCTACTAAGGCAGAGTTCCCCCGGCTCCCGCTGGCCAACACTGAGACCGAGACCCCCATGCGCTGCAGCATACTCGCTGCCCATGTGGAAAGGCGATAACTATTTGGATATCCGAGACTTTCGAGCGGAAGTCAAGACCAAGGTCTCGGGAATTCGGGAGCGGGTGCGCGTAGGTCAGTGGCCGGCTGATCCGCTCCCTTAACGCAGGCAAAAGATTCCTCTTCAATCGGCGCTGGCGCTCGCCAGAGCCGGAAGCCGCCATGCCTCGCAATCCGGGCACGGTTCGGCTTCTCCACCCATCCTGACGATTTGCGTTTCTTCATCTTGGTTCTGTGCGTAGATGGCACCCAAAAACCATCCAAGCGCGAACATCCATGAGCCAATTACGAAGCAATCAAAGTATGTCATTCAACACCCCCTCACCCCTTCTTGTTACGTTCCAACCATTGGCGAGCTCTCGAATTGCGATCACGGCAGGCGTGGAGAACTGACCTTAGAACGGCAAGTACTTGTCCCGTCACGGTGACTGCGCCGTTCGTGGCGAAGTCAAGCGAGTACGAGATCCCCCCGAACCGTACCTGTCTCCCTTTTGAGGAAATCGTTCAGTCTGCTTGCACCGCGTCCGGATATTCCTTTTCTTTCGCACGGACAGTTCTCGCATCCGACGGTTCCATCCAGGACGCGAGTCGTTTGCGTAGGTTGAACAGCTTCCCGGATTGATGGAGAGCACAGACTGCGATCATCGTCAGCGTGGTAATCCATCCGCCGATCATCAATTTCACAACCAAAGACATAGCAATCTCCCATCCCGAGGCAATCGCCCCTGTTAAAAGCTCTACTGGTAAAAGCGGAATGGGAGAACAAACGGGCTCAAAAAATTGTCGAACTTCAGAAAAATTTCAAAGCCCACGGAGAGAGTTTGCGATGTTTTCCTCGCTGTCCCCGAAGGCTTTCTCCAGGAGAGCTTCGATCCTTTGGAGCAGTCTCATCGGGCTGAGCTTGCGAGTTTCAGCTTGCTCTGAAGTTGGAATTAGGTTGGGAATGGTAATGCTCGGATTAACAGCCATAACCTGCCTCCCTTTTTCTGCCCCTCAAGGGCAGGAAACGCGAGCCACTTCGCTTTCTACTGATAAATGCGAAATGCACGAGCAAAAAGGCTCAAAAAAGTTCAGGAATTTTTAGGAAGGGGGTTCGGTGGGCGGGGGACAGCCGTTCGTCCCAGGTTGACTGGCGGTTTAAGGAAAGCTATTGTGTACAGCAACCTAGGGGGGTGTGCGTGCCAGAATTTCCTTCTCAAACGCTCCATAAGTTGCTTGCTAACTGGCAAGCCGGCGATCAAAAGGCCCTCGAAGCCTTACTGCCCCTTGTCTATAACGAGCTCCACGGTTTGGCACACCATTACCTTCGAGGCGAGCGTCCCGACCACACTTTGCAAACCACAGCCTTGATCAACGAAGCCTATCTTCGACTCGTGGAACAAGGCCCTTTCCGGTCGCAAAATCGTGCACAATTCGTGGCGCTGGCGGCAACCCTCATGCGCCAGATTCTGGTGGACTACGCCAGGGGTCATCGCTCGGCGAAACGTGGCAACGATTGCACAGTGACACTCCATGATGAGCCGGCTGTGGTCAAAAATGAAGGCATGGATGTGCTGGCGCTTGACGATGCTTTGAAGCAACTCGCGGAGCGTGACGCTCAACAAAGCCGAATCGTGGAGCTGCGCTTTTTCGCCGGACTGACCGTGGAAGAAACGGCGGCGCTTCTGGACATTTCGCCGGCGACCGTAAAGCGTGACTGGAGTATGGCACGGGCCTGGTTGTCGCGAAGGATCAAACGAGGCGAAGGTGGGAACCAAGCAGGAGTGGGGAAAGATTAAGGAACTGTTCGGGGCTGCTCTGGAACGCGATCCGAGTGAGCGCGCCGCCTTTCTGCAGGGGGCATGCGGTGACGACGTGGCGCTGCGACAGGAAGTCGAGTCGCTAATCAAGGCCCACGAGTCCGGCAGTAACCTTTGGCAACATCCGCTAAATCCCCAGTCTCTGGAGAACCAGCAAGGCCGGTTCATCGGCCCGTATCAGCTGCTGGAGAAAATCGGAGAAGGCGGAATGGGACAGGTGTGGCTCGCGCAGCAGACTGCTCCACTGCAGCGAAAAGTCGCCCTGAAACTGATCCGCTGGAGAAGGTACGACAACACCCTGCTGCATCGTTTTGAGGCCGAGCGGCAGTCGCTGGCGGTAATGGATCATCCCGCGATCGCCAAGGTTTTTGACGCCGGTGCTACGTCAGAAGGCCAGCCCTACTTTGTTATGGAGTATGTCGCGGGCTTGCCAATCAGTGACTATTGCGACCAGAAAAAATTGAGGATTCCGGAGCGCCTTGAGTTGTTCATCAAGGTCTGCGAAGGAGTACAGCACGCCCATCAGAAAGCCATTATTCACCGCGACCTGAAACCGGCCAACATCCTGGTGGCGGAAGTCGATGGCAAGCCGGTTCCGCGAATCATTGATTTCGGGCTGGCAAAAGCCATCAACCGTGACATCACGGAAGAGACACTCAGCACACGGATCGGAAATTTCGTGGGAACGCCCGGCTACATGAGCCCAGAACAATGTGATCCAGCAGCCCGGGACGTCGATACACGGACCGATGTGTATTCGCTAGGGGTAGTTCTGTACGCTCTGCTCACGGGGAGTCTGCCCTTCGACACCAAGGAATGGAAGGACAAGCCGTTCGATGAAATATTGCGGCGCTTGCGGGAGGAGGATGCGGCACGACCCAGCACCATGGTCAGCACCGACCCGGATACATCGTGTGCTACGGCCGAAGCCCGAGGAACAGAACCGAGACAGCTGGTGAGCGTGCTGCGTGGCGATCTCGACTGGATCACCATGAAGGCAGTCGAGAAAGACCGCGCGCGAAGGTACGCTTCGGTGACTGCGTTCGCAGACGATCTTCGGCGCTATCTCAAGCATGAAGCGATAAGCGCGAGGCCGGATACATTGGCGTATCGTACCGCCAAGTTTGTGCGCCGCAACCGCACAGTAGTGGCGCTCGGTTCTGCCGCCATTGCACTCGTCATCGGAAGTCTCTCAATTGGATTGTTGATTGCGAATCGCGAGCGGAAGGTCGCGGAACGGCGCTTTGCCCAGGTGCGTCAGCTGGCTAATAAATTCATCGAACTCGATAACGAGATTAGAGGCCTACCCGGTTCGACGAAAGTCAGAATGCAGATGGTGGCCGATTCGCTGCAATATCTGACTTCGCTGGGCAGCGATGTTCACGGAGACAAGGATCTGGCGCTCGAAATCGCCTACGCCTACGTACGCGTGGCCCATGCTCAAGGAGATCCAACCTCTCCGAACCTAGGGCAGTTTGCGGATGCCGAAGCAAGTCTGAGCAAGGCGTCAGGATTCGTGGACCCTGTTCTCGCAAAAGACCCCGGGAATCAGCGGGCGTTGTTCATTGCTACGACGATTGCCCACGATCGCATGATTTTGGCCGACAACCGCGGCAACCAAGACGAAGTGTTGAGAGATGCCGCTGCCACCGCTGCGCTCATCGAGCGGTTCATGAATACTCGCCCCACCGAACCGCACGACCTTTACAGCATGAGGTATTTCTATTCCAACGTCGGTGGCTGCTTTTACGACAGGAGGCATTTTAGTGACGCAATTCGATACTGTCAGCGAGGCCTGGACCTCCCCGTGCCGAACACCCAAGGGAAGGGTTTCATCCTCACGATTTTGGGAGGTGCACGCTGGCAGGCGGGGGATCTGGATGGCGCTTTAAAGACCGCAGGCGAAGCGATTGAACTCGAAAAAGGCGAGGCCGCAAGTGGACACGCGTCGATGCGCATTAACCTGGCGACCGGATACGACCTGGAAGGGATGGTCCTCGGACGCGCGGATGCGGAACCAAGCCTCGGCCGTAGTCGCGAGGCGCTCGCGAATTTTCAAAAAGCCTTGGAGATTGCCGAGGATCTCGCACAAAAAGACGCGAACGACTATCTCAGCCGCGATAATGTTGCAACTGCAAGCCTAGAAATCGGCAATATCCTGCGCCACCATAGTCCGCAGGGTGCCCTGGCAGTCTACGATCATGCACTAGCACGCATACGCGAGGCAACGAGCAATGTCAGCACACAACGGGATGAAATTGAACTCCTGGCAGCTTCCTCCTACACCCTGCGCTGGGCGGGTCGCGACGGGGAAGCCAGACAACGCGTCGCCAGAGCTTTCGAATTGCTGACCCAAGCCGACGGATATCCCTCAGACAGAATCGAACCGATGTCCGATACATATCATGCCCAGCAAGCCCAGGCGGACGACTATGCCGAAACCGGCCAAATCCAGAAAGCTGTTGCAGCCTACCAGGAACTGCTCGCCAAACTGATGGCGTGGAAACCCGATCTGCAGAATGATCTGCGGGACGCGACGTGCGTTTCCCGCACCTGGACCGCACTGGCCAACCTCCTGCGGCGAACCGGGCGTACCGAGGAAGCTGGCCGCCTTGAATCGCAGCGAACCGAGCTTTGGAGTCATTGGAATGGCAAGCTTTCAAATGCTCAGTTTCTGCTTCGCCAATCCTTAAGCCAAATTGCTCCGAGTGTAAGTCTGCGTTCTGTCGCGAAACAGTAGAGACCCAGGCGAAGGAACGGGAGGCTGCGCAAAAACCAAATTAGCCCGCTACCCTGCCAGCGGATCGCTACCTACTTTTTGAAAATCTCGTTGGCTCCGTGGCGCAGGAATGACCCGCCATAAGCTCCCGCAATGCCGGTGAGAAAACCGAGAAGGGATTCGTAGATTTGTGCGGAATAAGGCTTCTCGGCCAAAAACAAGTAAGCAAGCACTTGAATAATGGGAACAAAGATCGCAACCGTGATTGTCCATCGCCACGGCCTGTCAGGCCCAAGCACTCCCAGCAACATCGTGGAGGCTAGGACGAACAGAGCGGTCAGCAGCAGGTCGCCGACTTTGACGTCGAGAATCCCGGCAAAGATGCCAAGGATGGCGCCGAGCACATAAATCGGACCATCGCTGCGCGTGGCTTTGGCGTTTTCCATCTACTCCAACCTAACAGGAGGCCGACGCAGAATGCCGGTTTGGCTTAATACCTGTAGAATCCTCTTCCAGTTTTGCGCCCCAGCCAGCCCGCATCGACCATCTTGATGAGCAGAGGACAAGGGCGGTATTTGGGGTCGCCCAAGCCTTCCTGCAGCACGCGCATAATGTCGAGGCAAACATCAAGGCCGATGAAATCTGCGAGCGTGAGGGGTCCCATGGGGTGCGCCATGCCGAGCTTAAACACCTCATCGACGGCTTCCGGTGTGGCAACATTTTCCATGACTGCATACATGGCTTCATTCAGCAGAGGCATAAGCACTCGATTGGAAACGAACCCGGGAGCGTCGTTGACCTCTACCGGCGTTTTCTCCAGTTTGAGCGCAAGCTCGCGAACCGCCTGAAAGGTTTCGTCGGTGGTCGCCAACCCACGAATCACCTCTACCAACTTCATCACCGGGACGGGGTTGAAGAAGTGCATCCCGATCACTTTCTCCGCACGCTTCGTCAGGGCTGCTAGCTTGGTAATGGAAATCGAAGAGGTATTTGAGGCCAGGATGATTTCCGGGCGGCAAAGCCGATCCAAATCACGAAAGATTTCCGCCTTGATTTCAAATTTTTCGGTGGCCGCTTCCACTACGAAGTCGGAGTCTGCCATTCTTGCGCGTTGAACTGTGGGTTCGATGCGCGCCAACGTCGCGGTTTTATCGGCAATGGTAATTTTGTTCTTGTTGACTTCGCGGTCGAGGTTCTTGCCGATGGTTTCCAGAGCACGATCCAGAAACCGATTGTCCACATCACATAGCAGGACGCGGTATCCACTGCGCGCGAAGACGTGGGCGATGCCATTGCCCATGGTTCCGGCGCCCATCACCCCTACCAACTCGATTTTCATGAGGGAATCTCCGCTGAGAAAACTTCAAAGTCTATCACTTGGAGTGTGAATGCGGAGGCAAGTAGGACTCAGGTACAGTGGCCAGTGTTCAGTGACAAGTGACCAGTGCGTTTACTGTGACCGCTGAGCACTGGCCACTTACTTCTTACTCTCGGTCGAGGCTTTCGTCGATGACGACCTTACCGTTTTTCTCGACCGTGACCACCTTCTCGATGCTCTTGAAGCCGGACATGGTAATGTCGACCACATAGTTGCCCGGGTTGAGGTAAAACGTTACGGGCGACGTTTTATCGACGACGCGGTTATTAACTGCAATCTGCGCGCCTTTGGGTTGAGTTTTGATGCTGACGGTACCCATCCCCGCGGTGTCGGACCCGCCAAATACTTTCTTGAACTTGCCACCGATCTTGATTTCATCGGTGCTGCCCAGCGGGCGCAATGCCGGGGCTAACTGCAGGGTCTGTCCAAACTGCACGTTTGCCGTGGCCGTTTCATCCAGGTAGCCTTGCTTCTTGAAGACGAAAGTGTGGCTGCCCGGCTTATCAATGGATATTTGAGCTGGCGTCGTACGGCCAGTATCGCGGCCATCAATCCACACCGCCGCTCCTGAGGGATCGCTGTTGGCGGCCACCGTAGCCGTCGTTGCAGCCAATTGCACGCTGATTACAGACTTACTGCCCGAGGTCACATCGATAACACGCGTTTCGGGAGCAAAGCCCGGCTTGCTGATGGTGATCGTATGGTGACCGGGTAAGAGATCCGCAACACTGAATGGGGTCAGCGAGGAGATCTTCTTTCCATCCAGCGTGATTTGCGCTCCCTGAGGACTCGAATCGATATTAAGTTGTCCGGGAACAATATTCGGGGCTGCAGCTCTGGCCGCTCGCGCAGCTTTCTTGCTATGCGCGTGCTTTGCTGTCACGGACGCCGGCGGTGCTTCTTCTGCCGGCGGCTCCGGCACGATTTCCGGTGGTACGTTTGCAGGCGCGGGTGCAGATTGAGCCGATTGCGCTGGCGGGTTGGCGGGTGCGGCCACAACTGGCGCCGCGGCCGACTGAGCCGGTGCGCTGTCATCATCCGACTCACCGGAATGAATGTGATAGGCAATCCCCGCCACTACCAACAGAATAATCGCGGCCGCCGCCGCAATCGAATAGATGAACAAATGGGGCGGGGTCTGTTTGATTTCTCCGATTGCCTTCTTCGCCGCTTCCCCAGGCCGCAACCGAGGTTTTTCGGATTCCTCCGTTGCGATGCGCACGACCGCTTTCACCGGCTCGGTAGGTTCGGGTGCTTCGTGTGAGACTGGCGGAGGCTCGACATACATTTCTTTGAGTGGCGGTAATTCATCAATATCCGAAAAACTTGGACCGCTGGCGGCCGCTTGTTTGCTCTCACCCATCATCGGGTCAACGTGGATGCGCGGCGCCTGAGTTTTCGGTTCTTCCACAGCCGCGGACATGGTTTCTGAATCGGAAGCCGTAGAAATCTCTGGGCTGGGCACGCGTGCCCGGGACGAAGTGGAACTCGGGGCTTTTGCGCTGGCGGCACGGGGGCTTCCGGCAGCCGTCGCAGCAGCCGCGCGAGTAAGCGTTGCCGGCGCAGCTGGAGGCTGCACTGCCTTGGGTGGGGTCTTTGCCGCTGTCTGTGGCGGCGTGGCTTTGGCCGGTGCTTTGGCGGCGCTTTCTTTGCACTTCTCCAGATCGTTGACCAGATCCTGTCCGGATTGGTAACGCTCTTCGGGTGACTTGGCGATTGCCTTCATGATCACGTCGTTCAGAGCCGGATGAATCTTACGATTGACCTGATCCGGGGCTACAGGCGTGTTTTCCAAAATGGCCTGCCGCACCTGGTCCGCATCCGCGCCTTCAAAAGCCTTAC
>Ga0187782_10004763_pt1 | contig 10153 bp, 9 predicted proteins | sample 0715_SJ02_MP15_2_FD_132454 | JGI IMG/M metagenome (GOLD analysis project Ga0187782, IMG submission 132454) | Tropical peat soil microbial communities from peatlands in Department of Meta, Colombia - 0715_SJ02_MP15_20_MG | ecosystem: Environmental > Terrestrial > Soil > Wetlands > Peat | place...
ACCGCATCGGAGGCAGTCAAAGCCGACTACAAGGCGGGATATGCAGCCGAACAGCATCGGTGGTCCACTAGCGATGTCGAACTCACCGAACCTGTCTCGGCCACCGGCTAACGTCACTCGACGATTCGAAGCATCGGAAGGAGGGCACAATGGCACGCCATCTAAAGACCGGGCGGACACCCGAGCAGACCACAGCAGACGCCAAGAAGGTGCGCGAAATCGTCGCCGGCATTATCGAGGACATCGAAAATCGCGGCGAAACGGCGTTACGTGAAATCTCAGAGAAATTCGACAAGTGGAATCCTCGCACGTTCCGGATGTCGGAGCAGGAAATCGAGAGTTGTCTGTCTCAGCTCTCCAAGCGGAATATCGACGACATCAAATTTGCTCAAACGCAAGTGCGTAATTTCGCTCAGGCGCAGCGCTCCGCTATAACGGACCTTGAGGTCGAGACTCTGCCGGGGATTGTTCTCGGCCACAAGAACATTCCCGTTGACTCGGTGGGCTGCTACGTGCCGGGCGGCAAATATCCGCTGGTCGCCTCTGCCCATATGAGCGTGGTGACTGCGAAGGTTGCGGGCGTGCCGCGCGTAATCGCAGCTTCTCCTCCTTATCATGGCAAGCCGAGTCCGGCCGTAGTCGCCGCCATGCACTTTGGGGGAGCGGATGAAATCTATTGCATGGGCGGTGTCCAGGCGATCGCTGCCATGGCACTCGGGACCAAGAATATTCAGCCCGTCTCTATGATTGTGGGTCCCGGCAACGCTTATGTGGCTGAGGCAAAGCGGCAGCTTTTCGGACGCGTAGGCATCGATCTGATCGCCGGTCCTACCGAAACCCTCGTCATCGCGGATGACACCGTCGATGGCGAAATTTGCGCTACCGACCTGTTAGGGCAAGCTGAGCACGGAACCAACACACCTGCCATCCTGCTGACCACGTCAGAGAAGCTCGCTCGCGACACCATGGCCGAAGTGGAACGCCTGCTCTCCATCCTCCCGACGGCCGACCTCGCCTCCGTTTCCTGGCGCGACTATGGCGAGGTAATTGTGTGCGATTCGGACGAGGAGATCGTGCAAGAAGCTGACCGCATTGCTTCTGAGCACGTTCAAGTAATGACCCGAGATCCAGACTACTTTCTCAACAACATGAAAAACTACGGTGCCCTGTTTCTCGGCCCACGCACGAACGTGGCGTACGGCGACAAAGTGATCGGCACTAACCACACGCTGCCTACCGGAAAGGCAGCACGCTACACCGGCGGCCTGTGGGTCGGCAAGTTCATCAAGACCTGTACGTATCAGAAGGTACTCACTGATCAGGCGTCAACAATGATCGGAGAGTATTGCTCGCGCCTGTGCGTGCTTGAGGGCTTTTTGGCCCACGCTGAACAAGCCAACATCAGAGTGCGGCGCTATGGGGGCCGCAATGTGGGGTACGCAGGCGCGGCGGATTAGACCAACAACTTGCTTGACTCACCCACGCCATCGAGAGGTCATCCCGGAACTCGGCGCTCTTCAGCCGAATGAGAGATCTTGCGCGCAGTGCGTCGGTTCTTGGGCTGCTAACTGCCAATTTCCGGCATGCGCCGGATTCTGGGATCGCGGAAGACATCTGCCTCATCTGTGCTTCGCGTGGAGAACTCCGAGATGACTGCACCCTGCGGCCCCGCCTGGAACCAATGTGGGGTGTCGGGACTGAGAGTGTGCTGATGACCAGGCTCAAGATAGATCTCGTGCCACACCGTGTAATAGGCCTCAGAACCGGCCGGCGGACGGCAACGTGGAGAACGCGTCGGTTCTCCGGGAACATAAAGTGAAACACTGCCCCATCGGCAACGGAATGTCTCTTCTTTCCCGAGCTTTTCACCAACCGTAGGGTGCCAGTGCTCCGGGCAAGTTTGACCCGGGAACATCACTAACTCCTTGGCGCAGACTCTTTCGGTGTTGACGTACGTCAGGATCTGCAAACCAGTTTTTTCCAGCTCATCAAGGCCGAAATCGGCGACCTCTAACCGCTGGTACTCCTCGGGGGTAATGAAAAGACCGGCTCTTTTGAGCAATTCCGCCGAACGCTCCACAGCTTCCCGGTACTGCTTTGCACTAATCATCTCGGCCCCGTTGCTATTCCACTCAGTCCGTCCCGAGTCTTCGATCGCTGCTTCCTGCATCCCCGGGATCAAAGACCAACTTTCCTCGGCTGGGCAAGGTTCCTGCTCCCACGCTTCTCGCATCCGGCGCACCAGTTAGAGGGGACGCTGGGCGTGGGAAGCAACAAGCTCGCGCTCAGACGTGATTGGCTACAAGTCCCGGAGCTCAGAAATTTTATTTCGACACTGCCCCGATGTACACCGAAAAAGGCTCCAAGCTCATTTGTGTGAGCAATCTTTTCTTTGAATCGAAGTTCATCGTGGTCAAAAGAGTCTGCACCCTCTTGGTCGCGAATCCTTGAGCAGTCAGGTCGAAACTGACCTGCTGCGACTCAGGAGACATGTTCAGAACCACCAGCACAGCCCGGTTCTTGGAACGCCTTAGGTAAGAGAGCACGTTGCCATCGCTCTCATTGAGAGCGATGTAGTCGCCATCGAGCAGGGCGCGATTCTTGTGCCTTAATGCGAGCAGGCGGCGATAGACGTTGAGAATGGAAGATGGATCTTTCAATTCGCTTGCCGCGTTGTGAGTCTTGTAACTGGCTGGAACCGGCAACCAGGGAACGCCGAGTGTGAAGCCGGCATTCGTACTGTCATTCCATTGCATGGGCGTGCGCTCTCCATCGCGACCCTTTTCCTGAGGCCAGCCCAAACGTCCGATCGGGTCTTTCACATCTTCTCTTCGTGCTGGATCGTTGTTCTCCATGCCCAGCTCTTCGCCGTAGTACATGATGGGCGTACCACGAAGCGTCAAATAAAGTGACGCCATCACTTTCGCAATAGCGTCGTTGTGTTGGCCGTCGCCGTAGCGATTGTAGGAGCGAACGATGTCGTGATTGCTGATCACATAAACAGGCCAGCCCCCCGATGCATCCGCAGCGGCAATATGTTGCCGAAAAGCCGGGGCCGAGAACTTCAGGCCGGTGAACATCAGGTCCATAGGCATCTGCAACTCGTTGCTGTGCTCCCCGTAGTATTCCTTAAGTTCGGCAACATCCTTCGTCCAAGTTTCGCCGATTAATACCGCCCCATTTGCATCAGCCACTTTGCGGAGATCGCGCAGCACATCGTGCACCTCGGGCAGCTTGGTATTGTATTTGTCCTCTTCTTTTGGATCTCCGTACTTACTTACGCCAGGGAGCACTGGATCGTCGCGCAATTGCGGGTCTTCGAATAGCGTGTCCACTGCGTCCAGACGAAATCCGGCAACCCCGCGTTTGTACCACCAGCGGGTGACGTCCATCATCGCGTCGTGCACGGCTGGGTTACGCCAATTCAGGTCGGGTTGTTGCGGATAGAAGAAGTGGTAGTAGAACTGGCCGGTTTTCCCATCGAAGGTCCATGCCGATCCCCCGAACTCCGAAACCCAGTTATTGGGGGGCTGCCCTGGACCTCTACCATCGTGCCAGACATACCAATCCCGCTTTTCGGCGGCGCGCGAGGATCGAGAGTCGATGAACCACTTATGCTGGTCGGAGGTATGGTTCATCACGAAATCAAGGATGATGCGGATACCATGCCGTCTTGCGTTTTTCTCTAGATTATCGAAATCGGCCAGTGTTCCGTAGGTCGGATCAATATTTTCGTAGTCCGAGACGTCATAGCCGAAATCCACCTGGGGCGATGGAAAACATGGCGTAATCCAGATGGCGTCCACGCCAAGAGTCTTCAGGTAACCCAGTTTGGAATTGATGCCGTCTAAGTCGCCGATGCCATCACCGTTGCTATCGGCAAAGCTGCGAGGATAAATTTCATAAAAAACCGCATGTTGCCACCATTGGTGGCCTTCTGCGTCCACCGGGTTGGACTGCGAGTACGCGCTCGGAAACCAGATAAGAATGACTAGAACCAAATACTTGGCCTGTGAGAACATAAGGCCGCCTCCACGCGTATAAGCAACCTACGACAGCGATCTTCAGGAGCGTACCACTAGAGCAAGTTTTGAGCGCGATTGACGGCGACCGTTGGATACGACTGGAATTGTAGTATGTCCTTATAAGGCGTATCGGAGCCTCATCAGTGACCCTCGCAGCTTCTGTCTAGCTCTCCTCGAGAACTTCGTTTTTCACTTGACATCCCTGACAGGATTCGTAACATAGGACAAATAATTATTCATTTTGATGAATAATTATTCATAATGAATAAAGCCCTAAGGCAAAGGGTGATTCTCGAAATTGTGGGGCAGGGAACAATCGCCAGTCAGGAAGACTTGCAGAAGGCCCTGCGCAAACGTGGTTTCAAGGTAGGACAAGCCACGCTGTCGCGCGATATTCGCGAACTCAACTTGAGCAAGACGGCAACTGGGTACTCCCTGCATCAGGGCCAGAGTACTGCCGGGCTGGCATTGCCTCCAGTATCGCGTTTGGTGCGGGAATTCGTGCTGGAAGTGCGGGCCGCGCAAAACCTGCTGGTGGTCAAGACCATCGTCGGCAGCGCGCAACCGGTGGCGGCCGCCCTGGATGCGGAGGAATGGCCAGAGCTACTGGGCACCATTGCCGGAGACGACACTATTTTGATTGTTTCTCCGGACCAACAGTCGGCGAAGAGGTTGGCTCAGCGAATCGAGGACATGCTGGCATGAGAGCGGCAAAACTCAAGACCGCGGTTCTGGGGGCGACCGGCTATGCCGGTTTCGAACTCGCCCGCCTTCTTCTGCGCCATCCGCGATTGGACAAGCCTCTCCTGTTACGACGCGCAAACGATGGTGGCGACGCAGCCAATTTGGCAGATCTGTTTCCCGCGATCTCTGGCAACGGCGGCTACCCCCTGCACCAGTTTTCCTGGTCCGAACTAAAGCGGCAGGACGTACAACTGCTCTTCCTGGCGACGCCGCACGAAGTCTCTCGCGCATTAGCGCCCGAAGCCATCGCCCAGGGCCTGCGAATCATCGATCTCAGTGGTGCCTGGCGGCTCAAGCAAGAGCAGCATCGGGCGATCTATGGGTTCCAGGATACCGATTCGATCTCGGCTGCCGAACTCACCAACCAGGCTGTATACGGCTTACCGGAGTTGAATGCCGATCGAATACCCGGCGCGACCTTGGTGGCGAATCCCGGCTGTTATGCCACCTCGGTCATTCTGGCTCTGGCACCTCTTCTCAGGGCAGGAGTTGTAGACCAACCGCGTGGCATTGTCTCCGATTCCAAGTCGGGCGTATCCGGCGCGGGCAAGGAGCCTACGTCCAAGACCCATTTCGTTTCCGTTGCCGACAATTTGTCGGCGTATTCGGTATTCACCCATCGGCACGTCGGGGAGATGCTGGAGCAGTTGAATCTGCGGGCATGTGAGTTGATCTTCACTCCCCATCTGCTTCCGATTCCGCGGGGAATTCTTTCGACGATCTACTTACACCTGAGCCGGACCATGAAGCCTGACGAGGTGGAAATGTGCTTTCGGGATTTCTACAGCTCGAAGCCGTGGATTCGGATATTTGCGACTCCCAAGCTCCCGCAGATCCAGTTTTCCTTGTTCACGAACTACTGCGACATCGGTTTCTGCCTGGCTGAAGATGGACGGCGCCTGGTGCTGGTTTCCTGTGTGGACAATCTGCTAAAGGGGGCAGCCGGACAAGCGATCCAGAACATGAACGTCATGTACGGTTGGAGAGAGGAAGAAGGTTTGTGAAGATCGTGGTCAAAATCGGTGGCGCGGCTCTCGAAGACAAGTGCACGTTGCGAAAGTGCGCCCGGGCGATCACGGAATTGGCGCGGGATGGCCATCGTCTGGTGGCCGTTCACGGCGGTGGAAGCGTGCTTACTCGAATCCTGAAGCAACTGGGCCACGAAAGCGAGTTCGTCAAAGGACTGCGCGTAACTGATGCCAACGTCCGCGATGTTGCTCTGATGGTATTGGCTGGATTCGTAAACAAGAGCCTGGTCGCCGCCATCCAGGCCGAAGGATTTCCCGCCATCGGGCTTTGCGGCGGCGATGGCATGACATTTCGGGCGCGGAAGAAACAAACCGACGACCACGATTTGGGATTTGTGGGCGAGATATGCTACGCCGATTCGCAATGGATCGAGCTCATCTGGGGACAAGGTGGTATCCCGGTATTATCCTCTCTCGCGCTAGGGTTTGATCGCGAGTACTACAACATCAACGCGGATCAGATGGCCGCTGCATGTGCCGTGGCCTGCCAGGCCGACACTTTGATTTTTCTGACCGATGTCCCCGGTGTGAAGGACGCCGAAGGTGCAGTGATTCGCTGGTTGAGTACGAGTGAAGTGCCCAAGCTCGCCGCCGGCTCGGTCATCAGCGGTGGCATGTTGCCCAAACTCGAAGCCTGCACTCAAGCTCTGCGCAAAGGCGTGGGGCGAGTGCGAATTTTCCCCGCGGAGCAGGCGGAAGTCCTGCCCCAGTTCTATTTCAGCAAGCTGGAGTGCGGAACTGAGGTGACCTGCCTATGAACCTCTCCGCTGTAATGCGCTCCGAACGACAACTCTTACTGCCGACCTATGACCGGCAAAAGGTTCTGTTCGAAAAAGGCCGCGGCGTTTATCTGTGGGATTCGCGCGGCAACCGCTATCTCGATTTTCTGAGCGGGATCGGGGTGAATGCTCTGGGCCATGACCATCCCGCGATCCAGACCGTTTTGAAGAAGCAGGCCAGCAAGCTCATTCATGTCTCCAATCTATTTTTTCACCCCTACCAGGCGCAACTTGCCAAACGCCTGACTGCGATCTCCGGGCTTGATCGCACTTTCTTCTGCAACAGCGGCACCGAGGCGTGGGAAGGCGCCCTCAAGCTGAGCCGCGCTTACGCCCGCACGTTGTCCACAAACGGACACAAGGCGAAGTGGCGAATTCTGGCGCTCGACAACTCATTTCACGGGCGCACCTTCGGTTCGCTCGCCACTACCGGGCAGGCAAAGTACCGTGATCCATTCGGGCCGCTATTGCCCGGAGTTAGTTTTGTGGAGTTCAACGACGTTAAGGATCTGAAGCGGCAACTCGATGGCAGCGTGTGCGCGGTTTGCCTCGAGACCATTCAGGGCGAAGGCGGTATTCGCCCGGTCAGCCCAGAGTTCATGCAGACTGCTCGGGAATTGACCCAAAAAAGCGGAGCACTGCTGGTTCTCGACGAAATTCAGTGCGGGCTCGGGCGAACGGGGCGCTATTTCGCTTACCAACATTACGGTGTGCAGCCCGACATCGTTACAGTTGCGAAACCACTGGCGGCAGGTTTGCCCTTGGGAGCCATTCTGACCACCGACCGCGTCGCTCGTGCTATTCACCCCGGTATGCATGGCAGCACATTCGGGGGCGGACCGCTGGCTTGTGCCGTGGCTCTTGAGTTCCTGGAAGTATTGGAGCGGTTGCTCAAGCACGTGGAGGAAATCGGAAACTACTTCCAGACCAAACTGGAGTGGTTAAAGGCCCGGCACTCTTGCATAGTCGAAGTTCGTGGCAAAGGCTTGATGCTCGGGACGGAACTTAACTCTGCCGACCTCGCCAAGTCTGTTGTCGCAAGATTTCTGCAGCAAAAGATTCTGATCAATCGCACGAACGACACGGTGCTGCGGTTTCTGCCTCCATACATCATCGAAAAGAAACACGTCGATCAAGTGATTCAAGCACTCGACCAGGTGCTCTTAAGCTTGACCGCAAAACAAGCCCATATTCGCAAGTCCTCTGCAAGGAGTCGAAGTTGAACACTCAAGCCCTTCACACAACCCGGCCTGCGCCCGTAGCCATTCCAAAACTATTTTGCTGCCCTGATCTGATTTCGACCCGCGACCTCGGCCCCAACGGAGTCGAAGCCGTGCTGCAGCTTGCTGCAGTCATGAAAGCCCGCCACGCGAATTTTCGGAAGGCTTTGGCCGGGAAGCAGATGGTGATGTTTTTCGAAAAGCCTTCTCTGCGGACCCGGCTTACGTTCGAGAGCGGAATGGCAAGCCTCGGCGGCGCAACATTTTTCGTAGATCAGACGCAATCCCGCATCGACGCGCGCGAGAAGCTCAGCGACATCGCGCACAATCTCGAGCGCTGGTTCGACATCATCGTTCTGCGCACCTTTGCCCAGGAGACGATCGAAGGCATGGCGGAATATGCTTCCGTTCCGGTCATTAACGCGCTCAGTGACCTGGAACATCCTTGCCAGGCTCTGGCCGACTATTTCACGCTGCAGGAGCGGTTTGGTGACCTCAGCGGCGTCCGTCTCGCCTATGTCGGCGATGGCAACAACGTCGCGAATTCGTTGCTTCTAACTTGTGCCTGCCTTGGTTCTTCCGTTCGCATTGCGACTCCGGCGAGTTATGGCCCCGACTCCCAAGTGGTGGCCGACGCCCAAGAGATCGCGCAGCAGACTGGAGCGGAGATTGAGTTCTTTATAGATCCTCGCACGGCAGTTGCCGGCGTGGATGCCGTTTATACCGACGCCTGGACCAGTATGGGCCAGGAGCACCAAGCAGATCAGCGGGCGCGGATTTTCCCGCCGTATCAGGTCAACCAGGAACTCATGGCCGAGGCAGCTCCCCATGCGGTGTTCATGCATTGTTTGCCGGCTCATCGCGGCGAGGAGGTCACCGATGCGGTGATGGATTCCGATCATTCCGTCATTTTCGAGCAGGCCGAAAATCGCCTGCATGTACAGAAAGCGATTTTGCATCTGCTGTTGGCGGGCAGCAGGCGCTTGCCCGCAAGGAGCGCCCATGCTTGAAAAAGTCGTGCTCGCATATTCGGGAGGTTTGGACACCTCAATCATTATTCCTTGGCTCAAAGAAAATTACGCGTATGACGTCATCGCCATGGTGGGCGATGTAGGCCAGGGCGATGATCTTGAGGCAGTCGTCGAAAAGGCCTACAAAACCGGCGCCAGCAAAGTGGTGGTCGAAGACTTGCGCGAGGAATTTCTAAGCGAATATGTATTTCCGGCATTGCAGGCGGGCGCCGTGTATGAACACAAATACCTTTTGGGAACGTCTCTGGCGCGCCCGGTGATTGCGAAACATCAAGTCGAGGTGGCGTTGCGAGAAGGTGCAGCGGCGGTGGCTCACGGCTGCACCGGCAAGGGCAATGATCAGGTTCGTTTTGAACTCGCCTATCAGGCACTGGCGCCGGATCTGAAAGTTATCGCGCCGTGGCGGGAGTGGTCGCTGAAATCGCGTGAAGACTGTCTCGACTATGCGGAACAGCATGGCATTCCAGTCGCCGCCAGCCGCGAAAAGATCCACAGCCGGGACCGCAATCTCTGGCACATCAGCCATGAAGGCGGAGAACTTGAGGATGCCGCGAATGCGCCTCTGCCCACTACTTGGCAGCTGACCCGTTCTCCGCAAGACGCGCCTGACCGCGAGGAGCAGGTGAAAATTGGCTTTGAGAAGGGTGTTCCCGTCTCTGTGAATGGAATGCCGCTTGACCCTGTATCGCTCGTCGAGCTGCTGAATGAGATCGGCGCCCGTAACGCCATTGGCAGAGTGGACTTGGTCGAGAACCGTTTCGTGGGAATCAAGTCGCGCGGATGTTACGAGACTCCTGGCGGGACCCTGCTGATCACCGCACACCGTGAACTGGAGGCTCTGTGCCTAGAGCGGGAAGTTGCCCACTTTAAGCAGCATGTCGCGCTCAAATACGCCGAGCTGGTCTATTTCGGCCTATGGTTCACCCCGCTTCGCGAGGCGCTGGATGCTTTCGTCGAGACCACGCAGAAGCAGATTACCGGCACCGCAACACTTTCTCTGTACAAAGGAAATGTTTCCGTTGTAAGCCGTGAATCCGAGTTCTCGCTCTATCGCACCGACCTGTCATCCTTCACCATGAGCGACAGCTATGATCAGAAAGACGCTGAGGGTTTCATCCGTATTCTGGGGTTACCGTCGCGTTGTCGTGCGCGGACACGAGCCGAGGTGGTGAGATGAAAATGTGGTCGGGAAGATTCCGGCAGCCTCTGGATCCGGAATTCGAACGCTGGCAAAGGTCCTTCAACTTCGACCGGCGGTTGCTCACTTACGAGATTGCTGCCAGTAGCGCCCATGCCCGCGCGCTGCGCAACATCGGCATTCTCAGT
>Ga0187782_10004765_pt1 | contig 10151 bp, 6 predicted proteins | sample 0715_SJ02_MP15_2_FD_132454 | JGI IMG/M metagenome (GOLD analysis project Ga0187782, IMG submission 132454) | Tropical peat soil microbial communities from peatlands in Department of Meta, Colombia - 0715_SJ02_MP15_20_MG | ecosystem: Environmental > Terrestrial > Soil > Wetlands > Peat | place...
CCGTATCTCGCCTGGGGCACGCCGGGCGGCGATCAGCAGGACCAATGGATCACGCAACTCTTTCTGCGCCACGTCCATGCGGGGTTCAACCTGCAACAGGCGATCGATGCGCCGGCCTGGCACAGCGAGCATTTTCCCAGCTCGTTCTGGCCGCGAACCGCGCGCCCCGGCGTCCTCGTGGTCGAAGGCCGCGTGCCACGAGCCGCTGTCGCCGAACTCGAGCGCCGCGGCCACACGGTCGAAATCGGTCCGGAGTGGTCCGAGGGCCGGCTCACTGCCGCGGCGCGCGATGGCCGCCGCCGCCGCGCCGCCGCCAATGCCCGCGGCATGCAGGGCTACGCCGCGGGGCGGTGAGGGTCCCGGCGGCGCTCGTTTGAACGAGAATTACGCGGCGACGGTGCCGACGAACTCTTCGACCTCGTCGCGCAACCGCTCGGTCGCCTTTTCGACCTCCTCGGACGCCGCTAGCATGGTCTCTGCCGAGCTGCGCGTCTGCGTGACGCCGCCGGCGACCTCGTCGAGCGCCGCGACAATGACCTTGCTGCCCGCCGCAGCGCTGGCGACATTGTGCGAAATTTCCCCGGTCGCGGTCTCCTGCTGCTCGACGGAGCCGACCACCTCCGACGTATAGCGGTTGATGTCCACCATCCGCTGGGTGATGGCGCGGATCGCCGTCACCGCCTCGCTGGTGCAGCTCTGCACCGAGAGGATCTCGCGCGTGATTTCCTCGGTGGCCTTCCCGGTCTGTACGGCCAGCGACTTCACTTCCGAGGCGACGACGGCAAAGCCACGTCCGGCGTCGCCGGCGCGCGCCGCCTCGATCGTGGCGTTGAGTGCCAGAAGATTGGTCTGGCCGGCGATGTCCTGGATGAGCTTGACCACGTCGCCGATCTTCTGCGCGACGCGGGCCAGCTCGGAAATGTCTTCGTTGGTGGCGGTGGCCGCGGCGGCGGCGCCTTGCACGATTTCGTTGGCTTGCACGAGCTGCCGGCTGATTTCCTGAATCGACACGGAAAGTTCGGCAGCGGCGGTCGCCGCGGTGTCGATGTTGCACGAGGCTTCGTTGGAGCCCCGCACTGCGCTCTCGGTGCGCTGCAAGGTGTGCTCGGAGGTCAGCAGCAGTGTTCTGGCGGCCGTTTTCATGGCCGCGGTGCTCTGGCTGACGGTTTTGAGGACGCTGTCCACCCGCGAGCGGAACGCGGCGATGTGCGCATCGATCAAGCCCCGCCGCTGTTCGCTCCGTCGCAGCGAATCGCGCTCCCGCTCGGCGGCGATCTGATCGGTAATGTCGTAGTGAGTGGCCACCCAACCGCCGCCCGGCATGGGGCGGCTGACCAGCGAGTACATGCGGCCTTTGATCTCGACCGTCCGGGTCTCCGCTTTCCCTGCCCGTGATTGCTGCCAGCCTTGCAGGTAGCGGACCGGATCGCCGGAAAAGGCACCCACCTCGGCGCGATGGCGCAAATGCTCCCGCAGAGGCATGCCGCGACGCACCGTCTCATGGCCCAAGTGGTACATTTCCAGATAACGGTCGTTGCACAGCAGCATGCGCAGGTCGCTGTCGACCACGTACAAGCCCTGCTGCATGTTGTTGAGCGCCAACCGCATCAGACGGTACTGCGCGCGCAGGCGCACGATCACGATCAGCGCGGCGATGCCGCCGGCAGCGAGCGCCAGGACGGCGGATATGACGAGCGCCACCACCGGAGCGGGAGCCTCGGTCAACAGCCAAATCGCTCCGGCACTTCCCCAAATGGCAAAGCCGGCAATCCCCGCAGCAAATCCGCCGGCGCCCGCCGCAACGACGAGGCCCCAGAGACGGGCAGCCTTGGCCAGACTTCGACCGCGAAACATGAAATTCCTCGATCGCCACAGCCTAAACGCCGAGCGGTTGTTTTGACGTTAACGATCCGCGGGTCGATTGCTAACAAAGATTGAACGGAGCCGCTGCCGGCGTTAACGGCAGAGATATCCGCGCATCCTTTTGGCGCCCGTGATCGCCGCCGAGCGGAGCGCTTGCAGGTGCTTCGCGTAGCGAAACCGCGCGCGCGGCCGCAGCCCGATCAAGCGGTCGCACAGCGCCAGCCGCTCGCGCCAGACGTGTTCGATCATCGGATGATCGGCGCTCGCGCACGAGTCGCTTTGCGCGATCGTGCGATCTTCGGCGAGTTGCTCGGTGAGCGCGACCGTCAGCATGACGCCCGGCGAGAACCGCGCAAATCGCTCGTCATGGGCGATCTTCCAGAACCAGGCGTGGTCACCGCTGCGCAGGACGATCGCGGCGGCGATCGCGCGTCCGTCGAGCAAGATGCGGACGGCGACGACTTTGTCTTCCGCCGCCAGGGCCTCGACCGCGGCGCGCACGAAGCCGCCCACATCGTCGCGGCAGACCGCGGCGGTGCCGGCTCGGCCCTTCCAGCCGCCCGCCTCGAGCGAGAAGAAATCTTCCAATGCCGTAGCGACCGCCGCCGGTGCCGTCGTGGAGGTCAACAACAGGGCACCCATCTCGGCCAAGCGCCGTACCGCGCGGCGCAGTTCTTTGCGCTTGCGCGCCGGGACCGACCGCTCCACATACCGCGGCCGCGCGCTGCTCGGTGCCAGCAACGCCCGACGATGACGGTTGAAATCGGCGCTGGGCATTTGCGCGCGGCGCAGGATCGCAGCGAGCGCCGCCGCAAACGGACCGTTCTCCGGCAAAAACGGCAACAGCAGCAATCCCGGCAGGCTCGGCTCGGCGGCGACAAAGCCGAGGAAGGCAGCGACCACCGGCTCCGCCGCCTCGCGCTCGACCAGCGGGACGCCGAACGGAGCGTAAGGGTGCGTCCAGCCGACCAGGACCGGCAGCTTCACCGCGTAGCGCCGCCTCTCGATCCGGGCCGGGAAGAAGCCGAGGAGCTTGCGCGGGCTCGTGCCCGACCAGACCAGAACTGCACCGGCATCCGCTCCGAAGGCGGCGGCGGCGGCGAGGGCGAAAGCCGGCTCGTAGAAGACGTTGCGCTCGAGCGCGCGGCCGGCGAGTTCCCGCCAGCTCTCGGCGATCGGTGGCAGTTGCGCCAGTTGACGCCATTCGGCCTCGAGCGAGTAGGCGGAGTAGCGGTCGGCCAGCACGGCACGCCGGGCGCTCGCGACCGCCGCGGCAGCGCCGTCGAACATGAGAGCCGGCGCCTCTTCGGTCGACGCTTCGGCGGGCATCGCGGCGGCTTCAATCCTGCGCGGGGCTGCCGAAGATCAGGCAGTGAAATCCCAGCCGATATTTCACGACGAAGAACAGGCTGATCGACTCGCATACCAGCGCGACCGCGCTCGCGATCGCGGCGCCGGCGATGCCGAGCCGCGGGATGAGGAGGATGCAGAGGACGACGTTTATGGCGAACGAGCCGGCGTAAACCAACGCGCAAGCGCGCCGCTCGCCGAGCATGTTGAGCAGCCGTTCGGCCGGCCCGACCGCAGCCCGCGCCAGCAGGCCGATCGCAATGATGAACATCAGATAGTAGCCCGAGACGAAGCCGGCGCCGAACAGGTGCAGCAGCGGCCTGCCGAGCGCGAGCAGCACGAGAATCGAGGCGAGCGACGGCCAGAAGGTCAACCGGATCGAAAGCTTGAGAAACTCGGCGAGCCGTTTGCGGTCGCCGGTGACGTGGTATTCGGCGAATTTGTGCGCGATCGTCTGCGCCACCGAAAAATAGATGAAGGCGACCAGCGCCAGCGTCTTGGCGGCGGCATAATAGGTCGCGACCTCGTCCGGCGGGCGAAACTGCTGGAGGACGATCACATCCGAATAGCTCAGAAGCAGATACAAACCTTCGACGACGAAGATCGGTGTCGAAGTGGCGAGCCAGGCGCCGACCGCATAGGCTTTCCGACCATGCTCGACCACGCTCGAGAGCCGCCGGTCGAGGATGACCAGCTGACCGATGGTGACGCTCCACAGCGCTATGACGCCGACCAGCGTGGCGGTGATTGCATCGGTCGGCAGGCCGAGCGCATAGACCAGACCCATCAGCACGAGCAGGACAAGCTGGCGCAGCACGTAGGCGGGCGCGAGCCCGAGATTGACCCAATCGTAGGAACGGGCGATGCCGCTCTGCACCTGCCCGAGCCCGCAGAGCGGCAGCGCGATGCAGGCGAGGTAGAGCGGAACGATGGTCGCGGCATCCAGGTGCGGCGCCAGCAGCCACACCGCGATAGCGCCCACGCCGGCGATCGCGGTTGCGATGAAGAGGGCGAGCCAACGGCTGCCGCGCAGAAAGCCGCGCAGCAGCGCCGATTGCCGGTGCTCGGCGTATTCGGGAATGAAACGCTGCGCTGCCGATCCAAGGCCGAGGTCGACCATGCCGCCGAGCAGCAGCACCCAGGTCCAGGCGTAAATGTAAATGCCGAATTCCGAGCGCCCCATCCAGCGCGCGAGCAGAATCTGCGAGGCAAAAGCGATCAGCGCGCTGACCACGCGAATGAGGAAGGCGGCGCCGGCGAGCCGCCGCGCCAGCGAGGAATCGCTGCCGTCGGTAAAGAGCGCGCGCAGCCAGGCGATGGCGCCGGCGAGATCGGCACGCGGAGGCTGACGACCGGTCGCGGGCGCGGAGATGCGCCAGTGCTGCCGCGCCGCCTGTTCGGAACCGATCGCTGCCACAAAGACCTCTGCGCCGCCACAATTCCCCGACGCGGGCGACGCGGCCACCGCTAGCAAGGAAGCGTTAAGAATCGGTTGGACGAAATTAATAAATGCGCCGCGCCAATCGGGCTTGGACCTCGGCCGGCACCGGCCGCAGCGGCGAGAGCGATCAGTAGTCTTTCAGCAGCCGCTCGATGTAGTCGAGTTCCTCCTGCGGGCGGAGCACGTCGCCGAAGCGGCGCCGCAATTCCTCGATGATGCGGCGGGCGCGCTGCACGTCGATTTCGCCCGGCACCTTCACGGTGTAATCGTCGCCATAGTCGCGCCCGCGCAGCGGACGGCCGAGCGGATCCGTATCTTGCTGCGCGCGCGGATAGCCGAGCCGCCCGGTCGGACCGGAGCCGCTGCTCTTGCCCATCTGCTGCTGCATCGATTGCGCCATGCCCTGGGCGCCCCTGCGCAGCGCATCGAGCGCCCGGGCCTGCGAATCGACGGCGCTGTCGGCGTTGCCTTCACCGAGATTGCCGGCGGCGTCACCCATAGCTTCGCCGGCGCGGCCGAGCTGGTCCATCATGTCGTCCTGACCTTGGCCCTGCTGGCCTTGTTGACCCTGTTGGCCCTGCTGCCCTTGCTGACCCTGTTGGCCTTGCCGACCCTGCTGGCTTTGTTGACCCTGCTGGCCGAGGCCACGCTCCTTCAAATCTTCAAGCAACTTCTTGAGCCGCTCCCGCAGGGCCTGCTGGTTTTGCTGCAGCTCGCCCATTTTACCGCCGCGCTGCTCGTCCTGCTGTCCGCGCTGGCCCTGCTGTCCGCGCTGGCCGCGTTGGCCGTTTTGCTGGCGTTGATCCTGGCCCTGCCGGAACGTGCGGTCGCGCAGGTTCTGCTGTTCGCGGATCATGTCGCCGAGTTCGTCGAGCTCCGACATCATGTCGCCGAGATCGTCGCCGTTCGTATCCGGGGTCGCCGCCTGGAGGTTTTCCATCATCTGCTGCAGCTGCTGCAGCAGCTGGCGGGCGGCATCCTTGGCGCCGTTCCGCGCCAAATTCTCCAGGCGGTCGAGCATGCTCTGCAGGTCGCGCTGGCTTAACACCCGCGAATTGCGATCCAGCGGACGCGAAAGCGGCTGCGCGTTTTTCAGCTGCTCCTGCATGGCCTGCATGAAGCGGTCCATGGCCGAGCGCAGCTGGTCCATGAGCTGCTTGATCTCCTGGTCGCTGGCGCCGCGTTCGAGCGCCTGGCGCAACGCCTCTTCGGCGTTACGCAAGGCGGCTTGCGCATCGGAAATGTCGCCGTCCTCGAGCCCCACCGCCATCGACCATAGCCGGCCGACCACGTCGCGCAGATCGTCATCGGTCTTCGCGCGCACCAACGACCAGAAGATCGAACGCAGGCCGAGATAAACGCCGGCCTCGCGCGTGAACCGCTCCGGCGCGAACGTCAGCGCATCGAGCGCCGTAATGACCAGCGAGCGCGCACCGGCGTCGAGCGCGAGGTTGCGCCGTTGCTCGACGAGAGCCCGCGCCAGCGGCTTGGTGAAAACGCGCTCGGGGAGGCGGAAGTCGAGCGGCTCGCTCTTGCCCTCGTTGCCGCCGTCGTCGCGTGCCACGAGCGTCATTGTCACCTCGGCGCCGGCCCACGGATGGTCGGTCAAATCCTTGATGGTCTGACCGACGCCGTTCTTGGTGCGCGCCTGCGGCAGCACAAGCCGGAAATCGGGCGGCCCATACAGCGGGTTGGCGGGTTTGCCCTTGGGCGCGGTCGCATCCTTGCGGGCGAAGGTCGCTTGGGCGTCGGTGACCCCGTAGTCGTCCTCGAGGCGATAGGACAGGAGCAGCGAGCCGCGGTTCTGCTGTTCGGGATCTTTGGTCAGCGCAATGGTCGGAGGCTTGTCGGGAATGACCTGGAACGACCAAGTCAGGTCGTCCCCGACGCCGCGCAGAGCGACGGATCCGGCGCCCGTGATAGTGAAGCGGTGTTCCTGCGTTCCGGCAGGAGCGCGGGCTTCCGCTTTAGCGGCAACCACACCGCCACTGCCGGCAACATCGAGGTCGAGCTGGCCGGTGGCGCGGACCACCAGCGTGCTGCCGGCCGGAACGGACACCGGGATGGCCGCCTCGCCGACCACGCCGACCTGCCGGGCCGGCTCTCCCGGATGGACGCCGGCGAGAATGATCGGCGGCTTGCCGGTGTAGCCCGGCGGGGTGACCCAGGCGTCGACCCGGAAGTTTGCCGGCAGCACGACGCCTTGCCAGTCGAAGGCGGCAGCGATGCGCTTCACGCGCTCGCCGCCGGCCGCAATGAAGGTGGCGATGCAAGCAACGAGAACCAGCCCGCGCAATGCGTAAGGGTCGTGTGCCGCGACACGCGGCGACGGCCAGCCCGCCTTGAACGCGCGCGCAGCCGCGAGCGTACGCTCCACATGGGCGTGCCACAGCGCCAGCGAGTACGGGTCCTTGGACGTGACCGCGAGCTCATCGGCAATCGCGGTCGCCGGACGGTGCTTCAGCCCGCTGCGGCGATCGAGCCGGCGCAGCCCATCGCCGATCGCGGGAATGCGCAGAAAGGCGAAAGGCATCGCTGCCGCTGCGGTAACGACCACGAACACGACCATCGCGGCCGCGCGGCCGAGCGGCGGCAGCCACAACCACAGCCCCAGCCACGACACCATCAGGAAAAGGCCGATCGCAGTCGCCAGCGTCGTCAGCGCGGGCCACAGGCGCTCCCAGAAGATCGTCCAGCGGGCGCGACGCGTCGCCCGGTTGAGGCGCGACAGCGCGGCCAAATCACCGCCGCGGTACCCCGGGTCAATGCCGTCTAGCGAGCCATCGGTCACAGAATTCTCCATGCGAAGAGATTCGCACAGCAACACGGTAACATCTGGGCAGTTTCACGCCCAGCATGCAGGAAGCATGCCTCCACGCTATGCCCCGGGCAAAATCAAAGCCAAGACGGCAGGCGGTCGAGGGCGATCAATTCCTCGGCATTTACCCGCGGCCGCACCAGCGCCCATTCGTCATTTCTTACAAGAACTTCGGGAACAAGCGGGCGGGTGTTGTAGGTGCCGGCTTGAACCGCTCCGTAGGCGCCGGCAGTCATGATGGCGAGGAGATCGCCGGGCTGCGGCATCGCCAGCGATCGATCGAGCGCTAGGAAATCGCCCGATTCGCAGACCGGTCCGACCACGTCGGCAATGATTCGCTCCGCGGCGAGCCGAGGTGCGCACACCGGGCGGATATCGTGGTGCGCCTCGTAGAGGGTAGGGCGGACGAGATCGTTCATGCCGGCATCGACGATGACGAAGGTCTTCGCCGCGCCATGCTTCACGTAGAGCACGCGCGTGATCAGGATGCCAGCATTGCCGACAATGAGCCGGCCAGGCTCGAAAATCAGGCGGCACTGAAGATCCTTGGTCGCGCGCTTGACGACGGCCGCGTAGGCCTCGGGATGCGGCGGCGGCTCATTGTCCTCGCGGTAGGGAATGCCCAGACCGCCGCCGAGATCGACATGGCTGATCACATGCCCGTCGGCGCGCAAGACGCGCACGAAATCGGCCAGAAGCGCAAAAGCATCGCCGAACGGATCAAGCTCGGTGATCTGGCTGCCGATGTGCATGTCGACGCCGACGACGCGTATGCCTTCGAGAGTGGCGGCGCGCGCATAGAGTTCGCGAGCGCGGCTGATCGGAACGCCGAATTTGTTCTCGGCTTTGCCGGTGGCGATCTTGGCGTGAGTCTTGGGATCGATATCGGGATTGACGCGGATCGCAATATCGGCGGTGCGCCCCTTGGCGGCGGCGATACCGGCGAGCAATTCAAGCTCGGCGTCCGCTTCGACGTTGACGCAGAGCACGCCATGGTCGACCGCCAGCGCGAGCTCGCGCGCGGTCTTGCCGACACCGGAGAACATGATCTTCTCGGGCGCGATGCCCGCACGCCGTGCGCGCAAAAGTTCGCCCTCTGAGACGACATCGGCTCCCGCGCCGAGCCGGCCGAGCGTGGCGATGACGGCTTGGTTGGAATTGGCTTTCAGCGAGTAGCAGATGAGCGCATCCACGTCGGCAAACGCGCCGGCGAATACCCGATAGTGCCGCTCGATCGTCGCGCTCGAGTAGCAGTAGAAGGGAGTCTCGACCGCCTGCGCCAGCTCGATCAGATTGACGGCCTCGGCGTGCAGCACGCCGTCGCGATAGGCGAAGTGGTGCATGGCGCCGTGTTTAGAGCATGATCCTGCCGCGCGCTATCGCAGCAGCGGATCGAGGACGAAGCTTCTCTTCGGACCGGGCGGTGCCACCGGATTGCCGCGCGCGTCAAAACCGGTCTGTGCGGCGACGTCCTGCGGCGTACCGGCGGCGGCCGAGCCGTCGGCGGACGATTGCGAGGCCGCCGGCGGCGGTTGGCTCGCCGCCGCGCCCGGCGGCGGTTCAAGTCCGCCGTTGCGCCCGCAAGCCGACAGCGCGAGCGCGCCGAGCAACGTCAGCGTCAGCGCCAGGGAGCGCCGCAATCCATTCGATCCAATACTGCGCATTCGCGTGCAGGCCCCGCAGACCCCGATCCAGACCATAGCAGAGATCAGCCCGCCACGGCGAGATTGTGTCGCGCCGATTGTCCCGGCAAGGTCTTGCCGCCGCCTTTACGGCTTGCGCTGCAAGCGCCTGAGCCAGCTTTTCGCCTGCGCGCGCACGTTTTTCGGCGCCGTCCCGCCATAGGTCGTGCGGCTGCGCACGGAACTCTCCGCCGAAAGCACCTGATACACGGCCCGGGTAATGCGCGGCTCGATCGCCTGCATGGTTTCGAGCGGCAGCGCGTCGAGGCCGACGCCGGCCTCTGCCGCCTTGGCCACGATCCGTCCGGTCACGTGATGAGCCTCGCGGAAGGGCAGCTTCAGCGTGCGCACCAGCCAGTCGGCGAGGTCGGTGGCGGTGGCGTAGCCTTCGCCCGCGGCTTGCCTCATACGTGCGATGTCGGGCTCCATGTCGCGCACCATCCCGGTCATGGCGGCGAGCGCAAGGGCGAGCGCTGCGAACGCATCGATCACGCCTTCCTTGTCCTCCTGCATGTCCTTCTGATAGGCGAGCGGCAATCCCTTGATCACGGCGAGAAGCGCCGCGAGCGCGCCGAATATGCGCCCCGCCTTGCCGCGGACGAGTTCGGCGGCATCGGGGTTGCGTTTCTGCGGCATGATCGAAGATCCGGTGGTAAAGGCATCGGACAGCCGCACGAGTCCGACGAGCGGGGACGACCAGATCACGATTTCCTCGGCAAACCGCGACAGATGCGCCGCCGCGACCGCGCAAGCCGCAAGCGCCTCGAGCGCGAAATCGCGGTCGGCGACCGCATCCAGCGAGTTCGCCATGGGGCGCGCAAAGCCGAGCTCCCTGGCGGTCATCGTCCGGTCGATCGGGAAGGAGGTGCCGGCCAGCGCGGCGGCGCCGAGCGGGCTCTCATTGAGGCGGGCGCGCGCGTCGGCGAAGCGGCCGCGGTCGCGCGCCGCCATCTCCACATAGGCGAGCAGATGGTGGCCGAAGGTCACCGGCTGCGCC
>Ga0187782_10004766_pt1 | contig 10151 bp, 9 predicted proteins | sample 0715_SJ02_MP15_2_FD_132454 | JGI IMG/M metagenome (GOLD analysis project Ga0187782, IMG submission 132454) | Tropical peat soil microbial communities from peatlands in Department of Meta, Colombia - 0715_SJ02_MP15_20_MG | ecosystem: Environmental > Terrestrial > Soil > Wetlands > Peat | place...
CGGTAAGCAGTTCACCATGACCGGCTCGCTCGGCGACGTCATGAAGGAATCCATGAACGCCGCGCTCACCTGGGTGCGCGCCAACGCCGATCGCTTCGGCATTGATCCCGAATTCTTCAAGAACAGCGACGTGCACATCCACGTTCCGGCCGGCGCGGTTCCCAAAGACGGCCCGTCCGCCGGCGCCGCAATGGTCACCGCGCTCGTCAGCATGCTCTCCGGACGCCAGGTGCGCCCGCGCGTGGCCATGACGGGAGAAACTTCGCTTTCCGGCGTGATCCTGCCCGTCGGCGGCATCAAGGAAAAAGTGCTGGGCGCCAAGCGCGCGGGCATTCAGCAGGTGATTCTGCCTGCCGACAACGAGCCCAACGTCAAGGAAGATTTACAGCCCGAAATGCTGCAGGGGCTCGAGCTGCATTACGTCCGCACGCTCGACCAGGCCCTGGAAGTGGCTATCGGGAAGTTCGAACCGGCGGTTCGCGAGCCGGCGCCGCCCTCGCCGCCGCCCGTGCCTCCGGTTCTTTCGGAGGAAAAGCCGGCGCCGAAGGGCACTACGCCTCCGTCTTCTACATTCCACTGACTCCGGTAGGGGCGGACGCGGGCCTAGTTTCGGCCCGTGTCCGCCCTTTTTCTTGCCGCGCTTCTGCCTGAGGATTCGATAGACAACGACCAGCCTCGCTTTCCTGTATTTTCCTTTCAATTCCGCCGAAACTAACTCCGGACGGCCGCGCGCTCGCACAGCCTGCGGCGCGATCGAAACCCCCATGTCCGGTGGAAGCGGCTACGAACAATTGAAAGACGCGGCGCGCACCGTGGCGCTTCATCTCAGCGCCGCGCTCGGCGGCGGAGGCCTGGCCGCGCGCTTCATCCTCGACTACGCCGAACGCTACCGCCGCGCTGCCATCACCGCGCACCTGCCGCGCTACACCGAACTCGTCTCCATGATTCACCGCGAATGCCTGCTCGCCATGGTGGCGCGTGTCGAGGCCGATATTCCCCGCGTGCTTCGCGCCGGAGGAACTCCTGCGCGCGCCCTCGCCTCCGGAGAAGACCCGCTGCTGCGCCGCTTCCGCGTCGAGTTCTACGAGCATCTGGCGGAATTGCTGGGCTGGCGGCAGGAACAGCTCGACCGCTTCTGGCACGACCTGGATCTCTACATGCAATGCCAGCGTGCGCAGAGCGCCGCCCCCGCCAAGAAGAAAGACCTCGGCCCTTTCGCGGATCGTTGCGGCTTTATGCTCGATCCCTCCATGCTCGAGCGCGCCCGTCGCGCCGCCGCCCGTTTCCACGATCAGCTCGAAGCCAAAGCCCGAAAAATCCTGCGCTCGGCCCTCCGCCCGCAATAAAGGTAGAATCCATTCGACCGCAGGCGTGCGCGTCCGCCGCCGGACCGCACGGGGAGGTCGGGGATATGCATTTCGAAGGAAGAAAAATCTGGATCGCCTGGCCGTTCGCTCTTGCCGCGCTGCTCATCGCCGCGGGATTTTCGGCAGTTCGTGCGCAGGCGCCCTCCGCGCACGATTCTGCCAAGGACGCTCCCTACGTTGTCGAGTACTACTACAAAGTGAGCTGGGGCCACGCCGACGAATGGCTGCGGCTGTTCAAGAAAAATCATCTCCCGGTGCTCCGGGCGCTCAAATCCGAAGGACGCATCACCGGGCTCGAAATGGAAAAGCCGCGCTATCACACCACCGAAGACGGACGATGGGACTACCGAGTCACCATCACCTGGAAAAATTTCGCCGCCTCACAGGACCCCGGCACCGAACAGGCCTTGATTCGCAAGCTCTTTCCGGACCAAGAGACCTACCAGCGCGAGGAGCAGCGCCGCTTCGAAGTCCTGATCGCGCACTGGGACCTGCCCATCGTCGAAGTCAGCACGGAACCGTAGCGAAGCGATCCCAGCGCGTCCTTGCGATTCTTCGCGGAACCCTATTCGTGTGCCGGTTTCGTTTTTGCGGCACTGCCTGCGGGTTTGTACTCCCAGACCTTGTCTTTGCAGCCGACCAGCAGCGTCTCTCCGGAATCGCGCGGAAACGGGCTGATTCCGCGACAGGCGTCGGCAATCGTTTCCTGAAAAACCAGCCGCCCTTCTTCGTCATAGAGAAAAAGGAGTGAACGCTGCATCGGCCTGAAATCTTGAAGTACCGCAAAGGAAATGGCTCCTGGCCTGAATGCTACGGGGGTCCCGGCAATTGAAACGAGCAGTTCACCGAGCGGAGCGTCCAACCTAGCTACTTCCCGACCCTCAGAATCGAGAACCAGAAATTGGGGTTTCCCGGATCTGGCACCCGTAGTTGAGCGGGTTGGAGGAATCAGTAGATGAACAGCCCGCGGCTCTTTCCCCCAGCGTACCAGCGCAAAGTTCGAGACATAGCCCAAAGTTGTGAAGCGCATCTTGATTGCCCCGGAATCGTCCCGGACGACCAAAACCCCGCCCGCATTGGTGTTAAGGATCTTGCCGTTGCCGTCTCCGGCGGGATCGACAATCTCCACATGCCACACGTTCCCTTCATCCTGGCGCCAGATTTCGTTCCCCTTCAGGTCCAAAAGGCGAATGCCGCCGAAACCGTTCAATCCCACCACAAAGGCAGGTGCGCTCGCCCCGTTTAGGAACCCGGCAGCTGAGTCATCGATGCCCCAAAGGCTGGAATAACTCCAAAGCTCTTTGCCATCTCTGTCGTAAAGCACCACACCCCTGAGTAACGTTGCATCACGGGTCAGAAAACCATAGGCCCCTGCTCGGTCCATCGGAACTACCCGGATCTGACCATACTGATTTGCGGAAAAGTCGATTGTTCTTTTCCAGGCTCCATCCCCTCCGAGGAATCGAGCGCCCCGGTTACCAACGACGAGGAGCGCTGCTCCCTCGCGATCCGCAGGCCATCCGGCGAGGAGCTGAGAAACTTCTTCCACCTCCGGAACCGATTGAAAAAGATGTTTCTCATACGCTTTTTCGCCCATCAATACCTGAGCCTGGTCGAGAGCCTGAGGAGGCTTCGGTGGCTCATGCGGACCAAGGCAACTTGCGCAGGTTATTGCCAATGACGCGAGGAGTACTGCACTGGACGCAACCGAGAGGATTGTGCGCAAAGTCGATATTCTTGCCCAAACCGATCTCACGCCCCAAATAGTACAACGTTAGTAATAAATTGTCAGTATAACTCCGTCTCTGAACGAACTTCTTCGGTCTGCCGTGCTCACTTCCCCGAAAGAAACGGAAAGTGCGCTGACGCTGCCATGAAGAACAGCAGAGGAAACGACAGCCAGAATCCCATCCGCGAAGCCAGATATGCCCTCCGCGCAATCACCCCCGCTTCCGCCGGAATGGGCGCGCCATCCTTTGCCGCGGCCCGATGCCACGCAATCAGCTTCTTCTGGCAGCGCCACACCATTCCCCACACCAGAAACAGCATGATCGTTCCCAGCCCGCCGCCAATCGAAATCGAGAGCGTGCGGTTTCCCGTCGCCGGCCCGGCAATCAATTCCAGCGTCAGCCAGCTCGCGCCGCCGGCCACTATCGTTGACGCCACCGCCAGCACCCACCCGTTTTTCATCGGCCCTTCGCTCATCATCAGGAACCCGTGCAGCAACACGTAGGCCACCAGCCACACGCCGAACCAGATTCCCAACCATTTCCACATCAACCCGGGATCGCCCGCGTTCACCGCATCTTCTTTCGCCAGGATCATGAAGTAGCGGAACCCCGCGAGCCACGCCCAAAACGCCCCAGCGGAACCAAGCCATGGCCCTCGGCATCAGCGCCGTAAACGCCCTCGCCCGCACCGGCGGCTCCAGCTCCTTCATCCCCGGCGTCATCACGATATTGAAGAAATAGAGGAAGCCCAGCCACACAAACCCGGCCCCAAAGTGCAGCCAGCGCAGCGCGATCTGCTCCATCACCGAGCCGCCTTGCGGGAACGAAACCTGCGCCGTCACCAGCCCAACGAGCGAAGTCAGCATAGCCGGCATCATTTGATCTCCCTCGGTTCTCCTGCGGACTTTCGAGGCGCCTTAGTGTACCGCGACCTAGTGCAGCGCCTGAATACGAGCAGTGCGGAGCCCTTTGAGTGCGAAAGCCCCAAATTGGGGGGCTTTCGCCTTTTCACGGCTGAATTTTGGGTGTTATGCGCGCCTGGATAAGGCGGCAGGCAAAGCACGCCTGCCGCACTCAACGGCCTCCGGTCTGCGCAATCAAACAAAACGGCCCGCGCAGGCCGCCTCGCGCGGGCCGTCTTGGATATTGGGCCAGGCTTAGGTGCGACTATTTCGCCGCCGCGTAGTTCGCGTTGATCGCGTCCCAGTCCAGCGTGTTCCACCACGCCTCAAGATAATCCGCGCGCCGGTTCTGATACTTCAGGTAGTAGGCGTGCTCCCACACGTCCACGCCCATCACCGGTTTCCCCCCGGTCATGATCGGGCAATCCTGGTTCGCCGTGGAATCGATCACCAGCTTTCCATCCTTCACAAAAAGCCACGACCAGCCGGACCCGAACCGCTTCATCCCCGCGTCGTTGATCTTCGCCTTGAACGCGCCGAAATCGCCGAACGACGCCTTGATCGCGTCCGCCACCGGGCCCCGCGGGTCGCCTCCGCCGCCCTTCTTCATGATTTTCCAGAACATCGAGTGGTTCCAGTGCCCGCCGCCGTTGTTGCGCACGGCGGTGCGGATTGCTTCCGGCACCGCGTCCAGATTGCCGATCAGCGCCTCGAGCGATTTCGACGCCTGGTCCGGCGCGCTTTCCAGCGCCTTGTTCAGGTTCGTCACGTAGGCGCCGTGATGCTTGTCGTGATGGATCTCCATCGTTTTCGCGTCGATGTACGGCTCGAGCGCGTCAAACGCGTACGGCAACGGCGGAAGTGTGTATGCCACGGGTTGTGCCTCCACGGAAAAAAGATCCGGCGCCGCGATCGCGGCCACTCCGGTTGTTACCAGGAAGGATCGCCTGTCCACAAGCGCCTCCTCTAATCAATGGATGCGCAGGCCGAAAAAGCGGTGACAGTATACCCCCGGCCCTCCGCCCCGCCAAACGCCAGCCCAGTAGCACAGCCACTCCTGGCTGTGCGCCTTGCAATTGGGTCGAAGTGCTCCAGGGGCTCGGAGGCCGGAACTTCCTCGACCCGGCCAGAACAAATTGCCCACCACCACCCACCGGTTCATCTGCCAGACACGCGGGCCCACAACTCACTCCTGCTGGGTCGGCATGAACTGCATCTGCGGGCACCCGCCCGGCTGAACAACAACGTGATTGGGGTCGTCGTACGTCAGATCAAACGGCCAAAAGTCCCGATCCGGAGTTTCCACTTTGTACACTCCTACTCGAACGCGCATCTTGAACCATCCCTTCGAATCGGTTCTGGTCACGTAGGTATGGTTTTTCCCGATCGCGACGATTCGCACCCCCTCGAAATCAGATGAATCGCCCCAGCCGATCCTGCCTGCAATTTCGCCTCCTAATTTAGCCTGTTTGATTTCCTCGATTTGACGAATGGCATTCCCCGATTTTTCTAAGAAGTCTGAGTTGCCGCAGCAGGTTAGTGTCAGAGTTCCTTCGTCATCCCGGGCAAAAAGGAGATAGTTGCGGCCCTTCCGGAGAGGAAACCTCGCGCTAGAATTTTCGGTGTAGACCTCAATCACTGGGCCTGTCGGCCCCCGAAATGACTGCTGCACTCGAACTCGATAAAACCACCCAGCCGGTGGTCCTCCTCCTGAATAGACCTGGTCCCTCACGGTCATAACCTCGCCGGAAAAGACTGCGGCGCTGTCGTAGAACTCGGTACACACACGTGGGTGCGGCTGCTCGCAGACGGCCAGCACGGAAATCGCGGTCACACAAATCAGAATCACGGAGCCTAGCAGGCCCCACAGGACTCGATGCCCATCAGAACGGGAGGCCACTCTTCGCAGCACCCTTTCCTCGCCAAACTCGCGCCAGCGATTATAATCCCCCAGCCTGCTCACCAGCATTCGTGGAGGCAAACGTGAAGAACCGTAATCTAGGCTGCCTGCTCAGCCTGCTTTTGTTGTCCGGTGCGGTTGTGGCCCAGACGCCGAGGCGCATCGCCATCCGTGCCGGCCATCTCATCGACGGAAAATCCGATCAGCCCATCGCGAACGCCCTCATCCTTATCGAAGGCAACAAAATTGTCTCCGTCACGCCCGGCGGTTCCCCTCCCGCCGGTGCCGATGTGATTGACCTCAGCCGCGCCACCGTCCTTCCCGGCTTTATCGACGCGCACACGCACATCCTGCTCCAGGGCGACGTCACCGCCGCCGACTACGACGAGCAGCTCCTCAAGCAATCCACCCCCTATCGCGCCATCCTCGCCGCGCGCAACGCCCATATCGCTCTCTCTCACGGCTTCACCGCCATGCGCGACCTCGAAACCGAAGGCGCCATGTACGCCGACGTAGACGTCAAGACCGCCATCAACCGCGGCGAAGTTCCCGGGCCCCGAATGTTCGTCGCCACGCGCGCTATGGCCCCCACCGGCATGTATCCGCTGCTCGGCTATTCCTGGGAGCTCGACATGCCGCACGGCGTTCAGCCCGTGGACGGCGTCGATGGCGCCCGCCTCGCCGTCCGCCAGCAAGTCTCTCACGGCGCCGACTGGATCAAGTACTACTCCGACCACGCCTACTTCTACGGACCTGACGGCATACTCCATAGCCACGTGAATTTCCGCGCGGACGAAGCTCGCGCCATCGTCGAAGAGGCGCGTCGCATCGGCCGTCCCGTCGCCGCTCATGCCATCGGCTCCGACGGCATCGCCGCCGCGCTCGACGCCGGTGTGGACACTATCGAGCACGGCGACGGCCTCACCGACGAGCTGATCGATCGCCTCGTCCAGCAGAAAGTGTATTGGGTGCCTACCGTCACCGTAAGCGTGTACGTGGCCCAGGGCCGCGCCGGCAACTGGCCGAAAATGATCGAAACGCAGCGCGCCGCTTTCGCCAAAGCCCTGCGCAAAGGCGTGAAGATTGCCTTCGGCACCGATGTCGGCGGCTTCCCCTGGACCGAACTCAATCAAGCCCGCGAATTCCGCTATTACGTTGAATACGGTATGACGCCCATCGAGGCCATCCGCACCGCTACCACCACCGCCGCGGAACTGCTCGGATGGAGCGACCGCATCGGCTCAGTCGAGCCCGGCAAGTTCGCCGATATCGTCGCCGTCTCCGGCGATCCGCTCGCCGACATCACGGAACTGGAGCACGTCAGATTTGTCATGAAGGATGGCGTGGTCTACCGCAACGAACTCAAATAGACGCTGCGTCCTGCTTGCGCGCCCCTGCCGCGGGGATTTTCTGCCCGATCTCGCGCACCACGGATTCAATCGCCTCAACAATCAGCTCCGGCTGATCCAGCATCAGCCAGTGTCCTCCTTCGCGCGCAATGATGTGCCGCCCGCGCGTGGATTGGCACGCCAGCGCGTCCTGCTGCGCGGCCCGTTCCGGCGTCGGATTCGACTGCGTCATCACCACAAACGGCAATTCCCCCAGCGAGCCGCACGCCGCCACTTCCCGCGCGCTTTCCGGCAGATATTCCAAGTGATCCGCGAGCGTGAAGAACGGCGCCGGCCGGCTCCAGTGCGCCTGCGCCACTGCGCGAAGCCCCGGCGGATACTTCAACACCTGCCCCACCATGCGCGTCACCAAATCCAGCGCACCGGAGCCGAATGCGCGCGTTACGGCTACCGGCAATCCTCGCGACCCTCGGCTGAATCGGTTCAGGCAGTAGCGCACCACCCCGAACCGCGCGAGTGTTCCGCCGATCCGCGAGAAAAGCGCCCCGCCCTCATGCTGCCGCCTCCGCTCGGGGCTGGGATGCGCCCAATCGGAAGCGGAGGGCGAATCGAGCATCACCAGCCCGGCAACTTCTACCGGCCAGCGCTCCGCATAGATCCGCGCCACGTAACCCCCGAACGAATGACCCACCAGAATGTAAGGCCCAGGCACCTCCGCGGCCCGAAGCAATTTGCGCAATTCTTCCGCCATCCTCGACGCGATTCGCCGTCCGTCTTCCATTTGCGGCGGTTCGCTCCAGCCGAATCCCGCTCGGTCATACGCGTACACGCGCGCGAACCGTGCCACCAGCGGCTGCAGCAGACTCCAGGAGAGCGACGACGCGCCGATTCCCGCGTCCAGGATCACAGTAGGCCCGCCCTCTCCCATCCCGTGCAGGTGCAGTCGTCCGCCATCCCCGTTGTGGATGTCCACCAGCCGTCCCGGCGGAGGAAACCGCCTCCGGTCTCGCGCCGACCCGAGCGCCTGGTATATCAGGCCGGTTGCAAGCAGGATGCCTGCAATTCCACCCGCAGCGAGGCAAAGGTAGTAGGCCATGGAGCGAAGGGCTAATGTTACCGCGACCAATCGCGCTGTAGCTCAGGTCTGCCCGCCGCAGCTTGTCCGCCATGGCGGGGCCTGAGGGCATCCTCTCCCCACTGCTACGCTTCTAGTTTGGCTGGGAAATGGAATAACCCATGCCAGATGTCATCGGGAGGGCAGCGCTGCGTGTTTTGCGCTTCCGGCGTCTCCGCCGCGCGACGCGGTGCCGCGGATGGCGCTGGGCTGGCGGGCCAGCTCGATGAATGCGGAAGCCGCGCGCGGGAGCGTGCGGTCGCGCCGGTAAATCAGTCCCAGCTCCCTCCACGCATCGAGCCCTTCGATCTCGATCAGTTTCACCTCGCCGGCACGCTCTTCTTCACGCGCAAAGCTCGCCGAGATCAGCGAAACGCCCAGCCCCGCGGCTACGAATCGTTTGATCATTCCCACGCTGGCCAGCTCCATGCTCACCGTCAGCCGGCTGCGGTAGGGACGGAACATTTTATCCAGCAGCTTCCGCGTGTGGCCCGTGCGCGGAAAAATCAGCGGCTGCGCGGCGATATCCCGCACGCGCACCGTCTTCTGCCTCGCCAGCGGATTCGACGGCGCGATCATCAGCACGATCTGGTCGCGGAAAATCACGTGCACCCGCAGCCGCGGCGCCTTCACCGGAACCGTCACGATGCCCACGTCCACCCGCCCCTCTTCCACGTGCGCCAGGATCTTCCGGCTGAAGTTCCGGAACACGCTGATCTGCACGGAGGGATACATGCGATGGTATTCGGCGAAAATGTCGGGCAGCACGTAGAGACAGGTGGCTTCGTTGGCCCCGATCAACAGCACTCCGCGCGGATTTGCCCCGCGGTCGGCCACCGCCCGGAGCGATTCCTGCCGCAGCGCGATCATGCGGCCCGCATATTCGTGGAATACTTCGCCGGCGGGAGTCAGCCGCACCGTCTTCGCGGAGCGGTCCAGAAGCCGTTCCCCGTATTCCAGCTCGAGCTGGCGGATCTGCGCGCTCACCGCCGATTGCGAGCGGAACACCGTCTGGCCTGCGCGCGAAAAGCTGCGCTGTTTCACCACTTCCAAGAACGTCGTCAGTTGGTCGAAGTCCATGGCTAAGGCTCTGATTATAACTGGGAACCCCGGCGAGTATTTCCAGAACGAAGAGGCTCTCCGGGAGCATCGCCCAAATTCGCTTTCCGGCACGATTCATACTTTCGATTCACTCGATTGTCATTTTGCGGCCTCCGTGCGAGCGCGTTGCGCAACTGTTTTTTCTGGACGCGCCGGGGCAATGCCCTATAATGCAGTGTTGTTCTCCCGAAAAATCCGGCTGGCGCGGTCGATAGCCTGAGGAGCTGTGTATGCGAAGAAGGCGTGCGGCGGGTGTGTTTTTGATTTTGCTGGCGCTCTGCGCCGGGCCGCTTTGGGCCCAGGCCCCGGCGCCAACGGGGAGTCCGCAGGCAAACGCCGACGCTTCGCAGCTCAATGCGCGCGTCGCCCAGCTTGAACAGCAGGTCGCGGACGCGCACAGCGCCGGCGACAACGCCTGGATGCTCGTCTCCGCCGCGCTGGTGCTGATGATGACCGGCCCCGGCCTGGCGCTTTTCTACGGCGGCCTGGTGCGGCAGAAGAATGTGCTGGCCACCATGATGCAGAGCTTCGCGCTCATGGCCGTCGTCACCGTCGTCTGGGCCGTGGTGGGCTACAGCCTCTGCTTCCACACGGGCAATCCGTTCATCGGCGGCTTTGGATACAGCTTTCTGCAGGGCGTCGGCTCCGCTCCCAATCCCGATTACGCCGCCACAATCCCCCAGCAGAC
>Ga0187782_10004767_pt1 | contig 10150 bp, 6 predicted proteins | sample 0715_SJ02_MP15_2_FD_132454 | JGI IMG/M metagenome (GOLD analysis project Ga0187782, IMG submission 132454) | Tropical peat soil microbial communities from peatlands in Department of Meta, Colombia - 0715_SJ02_MP15_20_MG | ecosystem: Environmental > Terrestrial > Soil > Wetlands > Peat | place...
CGCTGGAGTGGGGCGTCGTAGATTCCGTCCTCAATGCCGTCTGCAGTTGCTCCTGATCCAGCCAAACTTTGCCAGCCATTACGTCGCGGATTCCTTGTGCCAGCAACGCTGCGGAATCGTGCTTGTGAAAGACTCCGGAGACACCAGAGCGTATCAGCTCCGACACTAAGCCTGCATTCACTCCTGCGGTCACGAGTAAAACCTTTCCCTTGAATCCTTGTTCTCTGGCCAAGTGGACAAAATCCTTCCCGTCGCGCTCGCCGAGATCGAAGTCGAGGAGAACGACGTCAACCGACTTTCGACGCAGGACTTCGAGCGCTTCTTCAATCGTCCCGCAGTGGGCAATGACGTCGAATTCAGGCTCAACGCTCAGTAGCCGACTTACACTTTCCCGGAATAAGGCGTGGTCGTCTAGCAAGAGAATGCGAACGGTCTGTTCCGCGGTCTTAGGCATTGACTGCCTCCTCTGCACCGACGTGGATGGGCAAGACTACGTCGAAGCACGACCCTTCCGATCTTGGTTCATGGACGAGGTCACCGCCAAAACTACGCATGATCGCTCTGGAAACGTACAGGCCCAGGCCAGTGGATTTTGCGCTCCCTTGAAACGGGCGGAAGAGGTTTTCGGGCGAAGCGACGCCAATGCCGGTGTCTTCAAATCGAATTACTAGTTTCCCATTCTCCTGGTATGCCACGATGCGAAGCTTTTTTACCTCGGTCGAGGTCATGGCTCGCTGGCTGTTCTTCGCGAGATTCAAGAAGACCTGAATGAGTCCATAACGATCAGCCCAAACCAAGGGTAACGGGTTCTGAATATCCCACTCCACCTTGATGTCCGAATCGTGGTAGGTAGTTTCGATCAGAATTCTCAGCTCGTCCAACACCGAAGTCAGCTCCACGGCTTCTCCAGTCTCTGCCGGCGTGGAGCCCAGTTCCCATGCCGCCAATCTCTCCAGGCTCTGAATCAAACCGCCTAAAGCCCTGAAATCTTCGTTTGCCTCGAGCTCCTTCATTCGCGAAAGGTTCTTGTGGACGACGAGAACCGCACTACTGAGGTTCCGCATTTCATGCGCCACCATGTTCATCAGGATTCTGCTGTTCTTCAACAAATGGTCGAGGCTCAAATCCTCGCGATTACGCAAATCTTCGGAGAGGTCGACGACGATCGCCGCCAATCGATGGCCGGAGATGGCACCGTAGGTGGAGAACCAGACCCCGGCCAGAAACACTTCGCCGTCACTCCTCCGTCCGGCGCATTGCAGGGCCGTTCGAAACGCGCGCGGAGGTTGAGTCTCCAGCACAGTTTGCAAGGCGGGTAGGTATGCCTTGACCGTCTGTCCTTGCAAGGGCGAGGCGCCCGGAGCGAGCAGCTGCTGCGCAGCTTCGTTTGCAAGAAGCACTTTCCCATCCGAATCAATTGTCACAATCGCTGCGGGGCTACTTTCGATGAGCGAACGCAATTGTTGCTCGGCGTCCTGGCGCAGCCTCACTTGGTCCTCCAGTTCCTCAGAGTGCTTGAGGACGATGCGCCGGTTGCGGATCATCTCTGAGATGAACAGTCCGGTACCAACAAAGCCCGCAGAGCTGAATAGCAAGCGGATCACGGCCTCGTTTTCCGGCAGGTTGCTGAAAGCCTCTTGTAGAATTGCGCACAGCAGAGCCACCCCAATAATCGAGGTACGCGACAGAAATCCACCGACAATGATGATTGGAAACAGGTACAAGAACCCGAGCGAGATATAGTGAGTGGCCCACCAGTCAACCGCCGCGATTGCCGCAATAAGCGCGTAAGCAATGACCAGCATTCTCTTGCGTTGTACGGGCGTATAGATCGATAAGAGGTCCTTCATGATCCTGACTCAATCTTGCTCCACGCTGGGCACCACGGGAAACTGATTTTTCCACGACTGGCCAAAAGATAGCCTTTCAACAATCCAAAAGATACACAGTCCAGGCCGAAAGATACGGTGTTTCTTCGTTCAGAAGACCGTACACTCTAACTACAGCGTAAGGCTTGGGGAAGAGGAACAACGGTTACCGTCTCGCTGATTCAGACCCAACGTGTATTGCGGCAGGGACACAAGTTCTGAACTGCTGCCAGGGTCAGAGCGCTTAGTTGAACTGTGAGGTGCGGAATCGCAACGTTTTGTGGGCATAGAGTTGTCCGGCATGCTCCTCGATATGGGTTGGATACTAGGCCGGCTTTATTGAATGCAGGTTATCAAAGAACAACAAGGACCGTTCGCGGAAGTGTCCCGGAGAATGCGGAAGCCCAGGGTTTCGGACCTTAGGCGCGGTAAGAGAGTACCACGATGAAAGATTCAGCACACATCAATAAGAGAACAGTTGCAACCGTTGTCCCGGTTGCGATCATCGTGATCGCCGCAGCCGTCTTATTGTCCGGCTGTGGTCACTCTGCGAACGCGAATGCGCCAGCTAGCAAAGCTTCAGCAGACAACTCGTCGTCATCTGCTCCGACCATAGAACTATCAGCCAGCCAACTGAACTCAATCAAGGTGCAACCGGTGGGGAGCTACGCGTTTCCCGTTGAGAAGGAGGCGGTTGGCAATATTGATTATGACGGCGACCTGTCGGTTCAAGTCTTCCCGCCGTATCAGGGAACAATCATTAAGACGTTCGCGGAAATCGGGGCCGAAGTTCGCAAGGACCAGCCCCTCTACACGATCAAGAGCCCGGATCTCATCCAGGCGGAGTCCACCCTCATTGGCGCCGCCGCCACCTACGAACTGACCACCAAAGAACTGGCGCGTGCCAGGGAGCTTTACACGACTAGCGTCGGCGTGCCCCAGAGGGAATTGGAGCAGGCGGTCTCCGATCAGCAAACGGCCGAGGGGGCACTCAAAGCCGCACGGGATGCGGTATTGATTTTTGGCAAGACGGATACCGAAATCAAGCAAATGATAGCATCGCGCAAGATCGATCCTGCTCTGGTCGTGCGCAGCCCAATTCGGGGCAAGATCACCTACAAAAACGCGCAGCCGGGATTTTTCGTGCAACCGGGAAATCCTCCGGCTCCGTACTCGGTGGCCGACGTGTCTCTGAAATGGATGTTCGCGAATGTGCCCGAAAGCGAAAGCGGATTGTTCCGGGTCGGGCAGCCAGTCGCAGTCAGGGTATTGGCTTACGACGGCCGAGTCTTTAAAGGCAAGGTTTCGAAGATCTATGAGTCGGTCGATCCGAATACGCACCGGGTGACGATTCGTTCGGACGTCACCGATCCCAAAAATGACTTGCGTCCTGGCATGCTGGCCAACTTTGTCATCCGCGTCGACGCTCCGGTTGAGGCTACGGCCATTCCGGCTAACGGTGTTGTTCGTGAACCTGACGGCACCATGACAGCCTGGACAACCACCGATCGCCAGAGATTCACAGAAAGAATCATTAAGGTCGGTCTGCGAAAAGATGGTCGCGTTCAGATCCTCGATGGTTTACAGCAGGGAGAACTGGTGGTGAGTGATGGAGCGGTATTTCTCAGCAATATGGTGGGACCGCCACCGAGCGATTAGATGTGATGGTCCATTCAAGCGATAAGTCATGTTCAGCTCTCTCCTCTCGTTCTGCCTAAGCCGACGCCCGATGGTGTTACTGGGGTTGCTGCTGTTTGCCGGCGCGGGATTCGTGTCCTTCAAGCTGCTCAACATCGAGGCCTATCCGAATCCCACACCGGTAATTCTGGAAATTACCGCGCAGGCGCCGGGCCTGTCCGCCGAAGAGATGGAACGCTACTACACCCGGCCCATGGAGATTGGACTTTACACCACGCCGGGGATTGAGGTCATCCGATCCACTTCGTTCTATGGGTTGTCGTTCGTTCGCGTCAGCTTCAAATACGGCGTGGACTATTACTTCGCATATAGCCAAGCAGCCATCGCTCTCCAGCAAAACGTGAGTCTTCCCGGCGGCGTGTCACCGAATATCCAGGCGAACAGTTCGACTGGAGAAATCTATCGCTATCAGGTAGTCGGCCCGCCGCGTTTTGGCATTACCAATCTCCGCACAGTTCAGGACTGGGTCGTTGCACGCCGGTTGTTGACGATCCCCGGCATTGCCGCCATCAACAGTTGGGGAGGTCCTACCAAGACATTTCAGGTCGAGGTCGACCCACACAAGCTCGAAGCCTACAGCGTGACCGTGCCGCAGATTCTCACGGCGCTGGGCAACGCCAACATTAACGTCGGCGGACGCGAAATCCGCGTTGGCCAGCAGTCGATCAACATCCGAGGCGTCGGCCTGATTGACGATGGCGGCAATGATGACTTAAGGGAAGGTTACAAGGTCGAAGACATTGAAAATGTTGTCCTGAACCAGGTGAATGGCGTTCCAATTTTGATCAAGGACGTCGGCCAAGTCTCAGTTGGATACCGGCCCCGGTTGGGCATTCTTGGCCGCGACCGGCAGGACGACATTGTCGGTGCCATCGTGGTGCAGCGGCGCACCGAGAAGACGGCCGATATGATTCCCAAGGTTCAGGCGGCCATCGACACACTGAATCACGACGGAAGCCTGCCGCCGGGAGTTAAGGTTGTTCCTTTCTACGATCGCTCCCACCTGGTCGCGCTTACAACGCACACGGTTCTGCACAATCTGATTTTCGGATGTTTGTTGGTCTTCCTGATCCAATGGATCTTTCTCGGGAATCTTCGCAGCGCATTAATTGTGGGAGTCAACATCCCGTTCGCGCTGTTCTTCGCGACCATCCTCCTGGTCATCAGGGGCGAAAGCGCGAACCTGCTTTCCGTGGGTGCCGTGGATTTCGGCATTATCGTGGATTCGGCCGTAATTCTGGTCGAAAACATCTTTAAGAACTTTCAAAGAACACCTGAAGAGCGTCAAGGTTTGTTGCAGCGCTTGTCGGATGGTTTTTGGGGACCGGACCCAACAAAAACACAGGAGCCAACCCTGCAAGCACAGGGCTGGACTGATCGTTTGCGGCTGATTCTGATCAGCGCAGTCCAGGTGGACAAAGCGGTCCTGTTTTCAGCACTCATCACCGTGGCCGGTTTCGTTCCGCTTTTCACCATGCAGGGAGTCGAGGGGCAGATCTTCGGGCCCATGGCACGAACCTACGGCTACGCATTGGCCGGGGCTCTCATCGCAACCTTTACGGTTACTCCTGTGATCGCGTCGTACCTGCTTCCGGAACGGGTGAAAGAAGTTGACACCTCCGTCGTCCGCATGTTGCATCGGCTGTACAACCCCGCGCTGCGGTTTGCCTTGACCCATACCGCATTGGTCGTAGGAATTGAGCTAGCGATTTCTCTCGGAACATTCTTCCTGATCGCACCGCGACTGGGCAGCGAATTCCTTCCACACTTGGAAGAAGGCAACTTCTGGATTCGGGCTTCGATGCCAACCACGCTTTCGCTAGACGACGGCGAGGCGGCGACCAGAAAGATGCGCGAAATTCTCCTGCGGCATCCCGAGGTGATCACAGTGGTTTCGCAACACGGTCGGCCCGACGACGGTAGCGATGCCTCCCCATTTTCGAATGTCGAACTATTTGCGCCGCTCAAGCCGTTTGACAAATGGCAGGGAGGACTGACCAAGGACAAACTGACCGAGCAGATTCAAACCGAGTTCGACAATGAACTGCCGGGAATCGTGTTCAATTTCTCGCAATACATCGAAGACAACATCGAGGAGGGAATTTCCGGGGTCAAAGGTGTGAACTCTGTAAAGATCGTCGGCCCCAATCTTGAAGTTCTCACGGATCTTGCCAACCAGGTGCGCGACCAGATGAGCCAGGTCCGTGGCGTGACTGACCTCGGCATCTTCCCCGTTCTTGGCCAGCCCAACCTGAATATTCGAGTCGACCGTGAAAAAGCCGCGCGCTACGGCCTCAACTCCGGGGATGTGAACACGGTAATTCAGGCAACCATGGGAGGAGCGGTCGCTACGGAGGTCTTGGAAGGCGACCGTCAGTTTGATCTGGTCGTGCGCTACACGCCTGAATACCGAGACAGCATCGATAAAATCCGTAATATCAAGGTGGCCTACACAACCGCCAGCGGTGTGAATGCCTACATCCCTCTCAGCGAATTGGCTACGATCACGCTGGATACGGGCGCCTCGTGGGTTTATCACGAGAGCGTCCAGCGCTTTATCCCGGTGAAGTTCAGCGTGCGTGGTCGCGACCTCGGCGGCACGGTCGAGGAGGCGCAGCAGCGAATCAGCAAGAACGTTCAGCTTCCACCCGGATATCACCTGATCTGGGCCGGCGAGTTCGGTGATCTTCAGGAAGCCAAGAAGCGCCTGGAGATCATCGTGCCGATCAGTTTCATCCTGATTGCGGGTGCGCTTTACAGTCTGTTCAATAACTTTAGGGACTGCATACTGGCGCTGGCCGGCATTCCCGATGCTATTGTCGGAGGGATCCTCGCGCTTTATGTCTCGGGTCTTAATTTCAGCATCTCAGCAGCCATTGGATTCGTTTCCTTGTTCGGCGTATCCGTGATGGACGGCATCCTGATGATCACTTTCTACAATCAGGAACTCCATCACGGCTTCAAACCGATCGATGCCATGTACCGCGCCGCTTCGACTCGTATGCGTCCTTTGCTTATGACGGCGCTTTCCGCTTGCATCGGGTTGCTTCCCGCAGCGATTTCTACCGGAATCGGCAGCCAAGTGCAACGCCCGCTCGCAACGGTAATTGTAGGCGGCATGTTGGTGGGACCGATCATGCTCCTTCTGGCAGTACCGGCGCTGCGACTGATTTTCTTAGGCGGCGAGCATCACCTGAGCGTTCATCACTCAGCCCCAAAGGAATCAAAATGAGGCGTGCGCAGTTCGTTTTCGTGATGGCAATCGGGGCCGTCTTGCTGCCGGGCACAGGTTTCGCGGGCCCGTCGAATCAGGTGCCCGAACCTGCACTCTCCCACGATACATCACCCGACAGAAGCAAGGACAGGACTGCTGGCGAAAAGGACCAGACGGGCAACTACTTGAATGACAACCAAAAGACTTTGCCAGGTCGAAAAGCAGGCGTACCCGAACATCGCCCAGTCGGTGTCGGCGCGAAACCGGCTGCGCATCCACGTTCGGGGAAGCCGCCGGCGGTTAACGATCCTCGGTCTGAAACAGGCCGAAACGTTCGAGATTCTAACCCCACGAGCTCGACTAGAACCTCTGACCTTCCCGACAAAACCCTCAGGCATCCGAGCGGGCCCGTTCCTGCGCCAACCGTGGCTATCGACGGGCAGCAGTTTAGGAGTTCCCGCGATCCAGGTGCCCGAATGACAAGCAGCGGAGGACCAGCAAACGCAACGCGGAGCAGAGTGATTAACGGAACTGGCATGAAGCCCAAGCCTTGAATATTTTATGACCCTCACTGGCAAAACGCGCGTCATTGATCTTACCTCGGGTCTGGTTGCGATCTTAGCATTGCTGATTACCGCCGGTTGTGCGGTCGGTCCAAACTTTAAAAAGCCGGCCGCGCCGAACGTTCCGGGTTATACGCCTATGCCGCCCACAACTACGAGCAGTAGTCCGGAGGTTCCGGGCGGAGAGGCACAAAGCTTTGCTCAAGGACGCGATATCCCAGGAGACTGGTGGACGTTATTTCACTCCAAGGCGCTCAACGACTTAATTGAGCGCTCTCTCAAGAACAATCCCGACCTTAAATCGGCGCAAGCGGCGTTGGTCGTCGCCAGAGAAAATGTACTCGCCCAGCGTGGCGCTTACTATCCAAGTGTTACGGGAAGCTTCTCTGCCACTCGAGCAAAGACCTCAGAAGAAATTTCGCCTGTGCCCAGCTTCACCACTTTTCAGTACAGCCTGTTTACGCCCGAGGTCAGCGTTTCCTTCGTGCCAGATGTCTTCGGCTTGAACCGTCGAACCGTGGAGTCGCTGAAGGCCCAGCAAGAGCAGGCCCGTTTTGTCGTAGCCGCGACGAATATCACTTTGAGTTCGAACGTTGCCACTGCCGCCATCCAAGAGGCTTCCTTACGCGCGCAGATTGACGCGACCAACGAACTCATCAAAATCAACACCGACATGCTTCACGTATTGCAACATCAATTCATTGCCGGCTATGTCGGCCGGCTCGACGTGGCCGCGCAGGAAGCACAGCTCGCCCAAGTCGTGGCCACATTACCCCCGCTGCTCAAGCAGCTGGCGCAAGAACGTGACCTGCTGTCTGTGTTATCGGGCGGCTTTCCTAGTGAGGAGGTCGAAAAATTTGAATTATCCAGTTTGCAGCTTCCGCAGGACCTTCCGTTGAGCCTTTCCTCCAAACTCGTGGAACAGCGCCCCGATGTGCGCCAGGCTGAGGAGAACCTGCACTCGGCGAGCGCCCTCATTGGCGTTGCACGTGCGAATCGCCTCCCGAACCTTACGCTGACCGGAGACATCGGTAGCATGGCGCTGGCTTTCAGCAGTCTGTTCGCGGCCGGCACCGGCTTTCGGGATATAACCGCAGGGATTACGCAGCCCATCTTTCAAGGTGGCACTCTTCTGCATCGGGAGCGCGCCGCCAGGGCGGCGTACGTTCAGGCCGAAGAACAATATCGCAGCACAGTGTTGACTGCATTTCAGAATGTCGCGGACACGCTGCATGCGCTCGAACAGGACGCCGACGGCCTCAAGGCTGCGGCAGCCGCACGAGATGCCGCCAAGGTAACGCTCGACCTCACTTCGCGACAAATGCAGGTCGGCTACGTGAGCTATCTAGCCTTGTTAAACGCGGAGCAGAGTTATCAGCAAACTGTCATTAACCTCGTACAAGCTCAGTCCAATCGTTACGCCGACACTGCTGCATTGTTCCAAGCGCTCGGAGGTGGATGGTGGAACCGCGCGGATGTGCCCCAGAGCTGACCATGAGGCTTTGATTGTTGGCAAGCGATGGATGTCGTAGTGTGTTACGGAAGAATCGTGACCTGAATCGCACCGATTCGCCGACAGTTTTCTGAGGCCCGACTTCTTGACTTTTCGTCTCTTGGCAAACCTACTCTTCGTACTGGCGATCCCTGCGCTTCCGGTCCATGTCACGGATCGCTGGCCGCGAGCAAGGCCCGACCAGGAGAAAATCGATGGAAAGGCTCTAGAGGTATTCTTCACCAGTCTGCGAACCGAACCTCAGAGGGATCTGAAGGGAATCGTCATTCTTCGCCACGGAAGCCTGGTAGCCGAGTCGTACTTCAACGGTGACGACGCCAACAGCCTGCACGACATACGATCGGCAACCAAAAGCATTACCGCTACGTTAATGGGTATTGCCATTGACCGGGGCATGGTGAAGAGCGTCGATGATTCGATAGCGACTTACCTGCCCAATTTGCCTAGGGATGGAAAAGAAAACATCAAGATCCGTGATCTCTTGAACATGCGGTCAGGTCTGGACGCAAATGACGATGATCCGGCGAGCCCCGGCAACGAAACTCGTTTGGATGCTTCTACCGATTGGATGAAGTCGGTGTACGAAGTACCGATGAAGGCGCCGCCTGGAAAACAATACATCTATGTTTCGATCAATGCCTTTCTCGCCGGAGCCATCATTGAGAACGCGAGCCAGATCGAACTGGACAAGTTTGCCTTTCAGAATCTCTTCTCTCCGCTGGGAATTGCGCGCTACAAGTGGCGGCATGTGCCCATCGATCGTACGACCGGACAAGGGAACCTGGAGATCACCACCCGCGACGAGGCTGCCCTCGGACAGCTTTTTCTCGAGAAGGGCCAATACGATCATCGCAAGATCGTGAGTTCCGGCTGGGTGGAACAATGCCTGGCCAATCAGGTGCCAATATCAGCCGTTGATCCCTACGCAGATTTTTACGGATACATGTGGTATACGAAGACTGAAACTGTCGGCGGCCGTTCTATCCTCGTGCACTTCGCGTCCGGGAATGGAGGAAACAAGATCTACCTGGTTCCGTCGTTGAACCTGGTCATGGCCATCACCTCCAGCGCCTACAATCAGCACTACGGCCAGCAGCGCTCCCACGACATTCTGCTGAAGGTACTGTCACTGGCTCAGCCCTAGACCCCGACCGCAACACAGCCCCCTTGTTCACTGCGGTTCGAGGCCATGCCTGGCAGCCGAATGTGATCTTCGCCGATGTCTACTGATTCTCGACGATTCCCGGCGGCACAATCTTGGTGTCGGTGCGGAATTTTTTGTAATCCGTATAAA
>Ga0187782_10004768_pt1 | contig 10150 bp, 10 predicted proteins | sample 0715_SJ02_MP15_2_FD_132454 | JGI IMG/M metagenome (GOLD analysis project Ga0187782, IMG submission 132454) | Tropical peat soil microbial communities from peatlands in Department of Meta, Colombia - 0715_SJ02_MP15_20_MG | ecosystem: Environmental > Terrestrial > Soil > Wetlands > Peat | place...
AAAAAAACCTGGAGGGACCGAAGGTCACAGCGAAGGCAGCACGAGGCACGGGGTCAAGACATGCGGGTGCGGTTAGTAGAGCACCTGGTTTTCACCTTTTTCAGCGATCAATTTCTGGAAGTGCTCCACGATCTTGTCCCGTCGTGCCATCACGCCTTTCACTTCGTCTTTGGTCAGATACCCCTTCGTTTTTTCCGTCAGCTCATTTGCATTCAGCGCTTTCAGCTTCTCAAATAACTGCCGCTCGCAGTGCAACAGATCCTTGGGGTTCTGCAATTCATTGTAGGTCCGGAATGCCCGGCTGAAATCAATCCGCCACAGTTTCCAATCCTCGCCAATCAGTACATTGGTAAGGTTGGGATCAGTATCGTAAACGAGTTGGTCGAACACACGTATTTTGTACATTTGGTTGTTCCATGCGTCTTGATCCGGTGGTTCCAGCTTCTGCTTCACGCGGTCCGCCTCATCCATCTTGATGGGCAACCACCAACTGAGCGAGCCTTTATGTCCTTCCCACTCGCGTTCGACATACACTGGCATCATGTCGTCAAAGCCGACCAGCTCTGCCAGCCCATAAGCGGCGATATTGTACTTATAAGAGTCCACAAAGTTGAACTCGGTGCGGCCGCTGGCAAGCTTCATTATGCTTTTGTGTTCGTCGATAGGTTGAAAAGAAGCATCGTGGGTCAGTGTGCCGTCACTCAGTGTAAGCCGGGAGCTGTGCGTGACCCCTTTTGGAGGTTCGTGACTCTTTATTACCTTAGCGGTGAGAAGAAAATGCTTAATCTCTTCCTTGCTGAGGCTGGGTTGGTCTGTGGCGGTCAAGGCAACCGCACAGACTACAAGAGCCGCCGCTGCAGCGATCAACTTTAGCCGAGGCATTTGGGTTTTGTACATAAATCAACCTCCTTAAATTTTCACTTCGCTGTAGTTTCCTGTAGACGCGACTTGGCGGCTCGAGCAGTTTCTCTGAGCAAGGGGTCGGCATCATTCAGGCAGCGATTTAATTCGCCTTCCAAAGACTTGATCCCGAGCATTCCAATGGCATACGCGCCGCACGACCTCAACCAGGGGTCTTCACTCTCGACGAGCGCTGCCGCGGCTTGTTCTTTGGTTTCGATTTTGACTCGCACCAGGCGTTCTGCCATGCGAGCGCGTTCTGGGACGGTGACCTTGCTATCCAGCAGGGGCACAAGCATGTCGCGCAGCTGAGACTTGAGGACGTTATCGAGAAATTCCAAGGCATTGTCGCGCACCGAGGGGCTCGGGGACTGCAGACTAATGTAGGTACTGTGCAAGTCGAGGTGGGGATGTAGGAGGCTCAGCAGACGAAAGATTCGCTCCAGCTCATGCTGCAGGGACTCCGCTAGTCCACGAGCTATGGGGTCATCGGCCTCTGGCGCCGCGCCGAGCGTGGCCAAAATCTGGTAGGACCGATAGTGGCCGAGAATCTCTGCGGCCAAAACGGTCTCCAACATCTGAACGTCCAGTTCGATCGCAGGATGCAGACGGTGAAGTTTGTTGAGAGCGGCGATGGTGCGAAAGCGCAGAGTAGTATCACCGTCCAAAAGGTTTTCCTGTAGCACGCCCGCGGCGGCTGGCGTTCCGAGAGCCGCGAGTACGTCGGGGATCACCCTGCGAACTTCAATAGGCAAAAAGGGGTCGCCAAGATGATCACGCAACGCTCCCACAATGGAGTCACCAAATTTGCCCAGGGCTTCCACAGCTGCCGCGGTGATTACCCGATCGTGTCCGATTCGGTCTAATAACTCGGGGACCAGCCGGCGTTTGTGGAGCATTCCAATTGAATGGATAGCCTCACAGGCCACCTGCGTGTCAGGGTCGCAAAGCAGTTGCGAGAGCAATGGATCGAAACTGTCCGGCAACTTGCCGAGTAACCGAGCCGCTTCCACACGGTGGCGCTGGCCGTTTGGACTTTCTTCGTTGACCATCGAAGCCAGAATATTCTGTGCGGCTTCTAAGTTCTGCGCCTCACCGGGCTGCGCCAGAAACGCGACCACCGCCGCCCGGACCGAATAGTCGTGGAAATCACCAAGTTCCTCGATGGCTGCCAAGGGGTCGACATGGGCATGGTGGCTCAAAAAAAGCAGCGCTTCGGTGCGCACATCGAGCTCCGGATCCCGCAGCAATCGTTGTATTTCTGGAATGACTGCCTTGTCGCCAGCCGCGGAGAGAATAGAAATGGCCTTCTGCCGCACTTCTGGCCTGGAATGGTTCAACAGAGCGCGTATCACAGGATGCGCAGCCCTCTGCTGTTCCATCTCAAATAGGGACAGGGCATAAAGGACGTCCTTTGGGTCGGACTCGGAAAGGTTGGTGGACAGTAGATCTACAGTCGAACGGTCCAACACCGGGGCGGTGGCCTGTTCCACATCGACGCGATGCTGGCGAATACTTTCCGTAAGGGTCGCAACGTATTGTCGTCGTGCCAACGAAACTGCAATGAGCCAGCCGCTAACCAACACCAGCACCACCCAGCTGATTTGCCGCGCAGGTAAATGCATCCAGATAGCGAAGACGACAACGATAAGCCCAGACAGACCATCCCCCACGCGCCAAACAACCGTATCAATGAACCATTTCACTTGTAACTTCACACGCGTCGCAATGGGAAGGTAAAGAAGCTCGGTTGTAGACTTGTCGAGCGAATAGCGCAGAGTCTGGTCGGAGCCCATCAGCGCCACAGCAGCGCCAAGTGTACCAAAAGCGAGCAGGCCGACCGAACCCAAGAGAACGACAGCGGGAAGCACAAATAGCGCTGTGCCAATGCGGAATTTGCGCAAAACTCTTGCAGTCAACAGCAACTGAAACAGCAGACCAAGGATGCCCACGTAGAAATAGAAGTCGCCAAAAAAAGCCGCCATTACGTCTTTTTTCACCAAGAACTGCTGAGCAATGGCCTGGAACTGCCATTTCGTCAGTGTGGTAATCAATGAGGAAAGGCAAATGACCACCGCAATGGCCCGCAAGTATGGAGAGGAGGACAGCAACCGCACACTTTCGAGAAGGTTGCGCGGAGTTGTTTTGTCAGAGCCTGTTGTGGCTCGCGTATCACCGACCTGCGCTTGGCTCACTTGCCAGACTACGATGATCAACCACGCGCAAATGAAAACCAGTGCCGCCACGGCCAATAGCAGACTTTCGGTTCCGAACCTCTTGGCCATGAAATTCGAGAGAAAGCCTGCAAATATCCCTCCCGCAACGGCGCCCCCACCGACCATTCCAAAAACCCGTTTAGCCTCACGGGTCGTCAGAATATAATTCGCCAGCGTCCAGATCTGGGTCGCCCCGAGCACACCGAAGGCTTTAACCCACACATACAGCACCGGGGACATCCAGATGGTGTGGGGGTGGTAATGAGCTAACCACCAGAACAAGGCGTATGTGACCGCGAAAACTAACGTCGAGCCAACGAGCAGATCACGCAGAATCATCCGCCTCGAAATACTCACATAGCCCGCCACGGCAACGGCCACCAGTACTGAACTGAAAATATCGGCGTAGGCCAGCTTGTTTGCCTGGAAGCGAGACAGGAAGAGGGCGCTCGCGGCCACCCCGCCGATTTTGTAGCTGCTGATGACTAAGAACAGACAAGCACTCAGGAGTGTGCCACGTTGTAAGTCCCCGGGACGCACATTCAAACCGCGCTCAATCCAGCGTGTTATCGTCGAAGCCTCCTGATCGCAACGCTATCAAGACACATTCAATCCTTGTGTCTCGATTAGCTTCAGACCTGGCGATGGCCTCGGTCGCCCGAACGCAGCCATCATCGCGATAGGGAGTACAGAAGAGTTTCTTGGCGCGATGACTGGTCTTTACTTTGGTACAGTCTGCTCCTTCTTTTCAACCAACACCACCTGCTGGTCCAAGTACCGCGCTGTGAAACTGCCATCGTCGCCGATTTCCAGCGCGGACGCTCTCCCACCTGGGTAATACGAGGACAGCATGCCCGTATCGATGAGAAAGATTTTTTCGCCAAAGCGAGGTCGGATGTTGGCTGTCTTTTGAACGGTATGTCCGACGACAATGTTTGTGGCATTGTACGCTGCCAGGATCTTCTCGACTTGAGGCGGTCCCTCTTGCTCGCTCCATTGGTCATAACCGCGGAACCATAGCGGACCGTCCTCGCGCACACACAGCCAGTTGCTAAACTCAAGGAATTGCAAGATCTTGGCTTGGACTACCGGGTTCGACGATACACGCCCCTTGCGCTCTGCCAGGAGTTCGCCTTGGACGGCTGCGGCCGTTTCCTGCAGGGTAAAAAATGGCAAAATCACGTTCGCGGCCGCGAGATACTGAACAATCTCGTCGTACTGGCGAATTTCGTTACGAATCTGCGAGTTGATATTATCAAGTTTCAGCGATGCTACCTTCGGGCTAATTCCCCCGTGTAGGAAGATGATCCCGCCGATCATGGCTACAGCAGATCGCTGTCGGAGCCACTTCCCGTAGCTTCCCTTTGGACCAAAGGCGCCGCGTTGCTCGATGAATCCCTGCGGGTGCCTAGCTATCCACTCCGTTTCGGTCTCCGGTAGAACCGGGTTGAGCAGCTCCGACAATAACTGCGGATGGCTCTTGCGCCATGCGGCGTATTCTTGGTAGGCAGATTTCTGGCGTTTTTCGGATTCGCTGTCTGCAAAACTCGCATAAGTCTCCGCGGGAACATAGCGAAGATCGCCCATAAGATTCATCACTTCGTGATTGCCGAGCAAGGACACCACCCGGCCGCCAGCCTTTGCCGCCTCCTCTTCGAGCGATATCATTAGGTCCAAGACCTGGCGGGATTTTGGTCCGCGGTCTATGAGATCACCGACCTGAACTAGCGTGGCTTGGCCGCCGGACCAATGATGCTGCGCATCTATGAGCCCTGCCCGCTGCAAAATAGAACAGAAATCGTCGAAATCGCCGTGCACATCGCCGATAGCCACCAGTGTTGGCGAGGAGCCTGCCAGTGAGGTGGCTTCCGCAGGCGGCAAGCAAACAAGCGCCGCCAGAAACACCGCTAAGAAACATGCAAGATGGTGAAAACGAAGTGCACGGCGAAACAATCCCTACCTCCGGTCTGAGAGGCTCGTGAAGTTGCGAGCCTTTTTCCTTCTGAGATTCAGGCAAAGCACGCCGTTATTGGCGCAAGCTAGCCGTTTCGCGGCGGTAAGTCAATAAGGTAAGTGGCCGCCGATTTCACTCACCCTAGACGGAAACATGCCTATAACCCCAGGGATGGGTGGTTGCCCACCGCTGAACGGTGTCTTTATTTGCTAGGAGAATGAGACAGCCGCTTGGATATGGTCGTGGCTTGAAACTCCTTCTTATCGTCATACGTGCCCAAGCAGATGACCCGATCACCCTCCTTCACGTCGGAAGCTTCAATTTTGTTAATGGTCTTATCCCCGTGATACTGGCTGGTGAATTTGGTGGCACTATCGTAATGAATTCTCTTTTCGACGCTGCCGGTCACTTGCTTAACGTCGATGATGGATTTATCGGAATCGATTCTGATGACAGTTCCTTCCCACCGAACCTCTTTTGCAGGTTTGTTGCTGGTGGCCTCCTGGGCGCGCACGGGAGCGGCGGAAACCGAATAGACGAATACAGATGCAAGCAAGAATCCAAGTAGTTTCTTCATAACGAAATCACTCCTCTGAGGAAATTGAAGTTTTTGCAAGGAACACCAATGCGAACTTAAGCAACATAAGCCAAATTTTGCACGACATGTCAATGGATTTTTTGAAAATTGGGACCGCACCCTATTGCCCTAACCAGAAGTTCTAACAGGACAACGAACTCGCAAAATCTCCTCGCTCCGCGCTGAGAAGCTTAAACGACCTTGTTCTTTGCTATGTCCCAACCCCCGGTCGTATTCCCGCCCTGGCTGCCGTCTGCCGTGTTAACCGGTAGCGAGGGTATAGGTGTCGCAACAATGGGCGCGACCGCCTTTTCCAAAGATGGTGACAAGGTTACGCCGCCAGATACTTGTTTTAAGTCCTGTTCAGATAGTTCCACGGGCTTACCTTCGGACGGCGCTGCTGCCGGCTTTGACGCAGTATCGCCACCAACGAAAATGATACCTCCTGACACCTTTTGCAGATCTTTCTCTGATCGAGCGCTGGACTTGGCCGTGAACTTATCTTTTGTTCTCTGGTCTGACATGGCGTCTCCTTCCCAATGCTTGTCTGATCCTTTCTCCGCACTGTACTCAGGAGCATTCGCAGGGCCGAAACGAAGCGACCTCGGAAGGGCCGCACATGCGTAGGAAGGTCTTATTCATCATGCGACGACACCGATCAGGGGTTATGTATAGCGCTTTTGTTTGCTCAAATGGCACAGTGAAAGCTATCCGATGAGATTGAGGCCTATCTGTTGAGATAGGCTGATGCTGGCTCTCACAGGCTTTATTCAGGCGCGAGGCAGACGGTTTCTGGTTGTCGTTAAGCATGCCATTTGCCTCGATCCACCCAGCAGCAGCGCGACCGTGCTCAGCATCGACACCATTGCCCTCTGTCTCTTACGATTTCTAACGCTCCAGAGGCGATTCCATTTGTGCAACGCGCAATGGACGCTGCATCCGGTATTCTGGCCAGATATCAGCTAGAATCTCTGTTGACCCGATGACCGCTAGCGCTGGCTGGGAGAACTTTTACGTCATCGTCGGCTCTTCGGCCGGCGCGCTGATTGGATTGCAGTTCGTCGTCATCACCTTGATCGCCAACATGCCCATCGGCGAAAGTGGCGGACTGGCCAGCAGTACCTTTGCTACGCCCACCATCGTCCATTTCTCAGTCGTCCTGCTCCTTTCCGCGGTTCTCAATGCTCCCTGGAGTTCGATCCACGCTGCCGCCAATGCCTCGGGTATTGTCGGCCTCGCTGGGCTGGTCTATTCCCTCGTTATTATTCGACGCATGCAGTTCCAGACGGCATATCGCCCCGAGTTGGAAGACTGGCTCTTTCATGCCCTACTTCCCTTCCTCGCCTACGCCACCCTCGTATTCTCCTGCTATCTCTGCCGCGCGCACGTCCGCCCAGCGCTATTCTGCGTCGCAACCTCAGCCCTGCTGCTGCTCTTCATCGGCATTCACAACGCTTGGGACGCCGTCACCTACCACGTCTTCGTCAAACGCCGCGCACATCAGCGCTCGCAAGAATACCCCGCTGACTCTTCGCGTTCCAACAGCAACTAATCGTCCTGTAGATTTCCGAAAACGCGGCCGTCGGTCACCCAACACTGGGACGGTGCACCTGACGTTTGCGAGTTACCTAGGAGAGCTTCCCATCCTGCTATTTAGCGTTGTTGATGGCGGCAGCGCGCGCTGTTCAGACTTGGCGATGACGTCGGCGAAACGGGGATTGTTGTGCAGGGACTTCAGATGCTCATCGGTCCTCATAAACTCAGCCAATACTGGAGTAATCTCGTTGGCCTTCCCCAGATACTCGATCGATGGATATATCGCGCCCCAGGGTGGTTGCCCGGAAACTCGTACTTATTTCCAATGACGAGCATGAGTTTGGCTGCGTTGCCGGCCTGTTGAGAATTGGGCGCACTAGTAGGGTGGTCGAATCCCTCTGGACAAGCAGTCGCTGCAAACCTGTTAGCCCTCAGGCGCAAGAGTTGAGAGAATCGTTTCATGCGTAGGCCACAATCGCCAGTTCGGAAAACAGCTCTGGCCATACGGTGGCCAAAAGTCCGTGGATATGCTTCCCCAGAACAATCTTTCCCCCTGGGTAACCAAGTTTCACAATCTTAGAGAAATTACACCTTTCCGTAAGCATCAGAGACAGAGAACGATAAGTAAAATAGTGCAGGTGACCTTGGTCGTGTAGGTCAGCGGGCTTTCCATAGTAGGTGGTTAGTCCCTCGTTCCGAGAAGCGGTAGAAGGAAATTTGCCGGCTAATAGTTTGAGTCTCTGCGTATATCTGGCAATGTTGGGCGTATCGAGATACACAAAGCCGCCCGGCTTGAGCGCTTTTCGAATTCTGGTCATTGCTCCCATGGGGTCAATGAGGTGCTCGATTAGGGCGACCATTATTACGGCATCATACTTACCGGCTTGACTATCGGGAACGTTCTCCGCATCGAGTAACGATATTAAGACTCGGTCGTCCATAAGGTTTCGCCGAAGCCCCTCCAAACGCGGGGGACTGATATCGCCCAGAGTGTATGTGCGGATTCTTGCATCACGCGCTAGTAGAGCTCTGGCAATGTTTCCGTTCCCGGCTCCCATTTCGAGAATATCTCCGCCCCGAAAATACTCCGGGAAAAACTTTACCGCAGCCTCGAAACGAGATAGCGGGATCTTAGCGAGCCTTATGTCTTCGATCCTCGAGACACCGCTTTCGTTGGAATACTTGGTTGTGTAATGCTCTAATAGTCTGGCTTGATCCACAATTCACCTCTTCGGCCCCCGCTCCACTCCCACGCGAAGAAGGAGCCGGCTGGGTCATTGGGACCGCTAACAATAGAATTCCGCGTATGTAGTCGCAACTGGTCGAAAGGTCAGTTTCGGTTCCTTCCAATCAACTCTTGAAAATATCCCAGGATTGCCCTGGAGGGACGGAGTCCGAGGCGTTAACAGGGATTTTTCAGGGAATTCTTTCTCGGCTCGGGGCTAAATGCACCGCGAAGCTCGTTATTCGCGCACGGTTACATTCAAGGCGGTCCCAAGAAACAAAGCGGATCAAGGAATTTGCAAGGAACAAGCCCTCGGACCGTCAGCGATACCACAGCACAAAGAGCGACAGAGGTTGCGAGTTCGAGTTTCGTCGTCCCCGCCATTCGTTCCAGGAGAGTTGCACGAACTTCTCTAAAAACCAACGAGAGTGCAAAAAGACACAAATCTGCACCCTCTTGTGCCCCTATCACCCACTGACCACACTTCCCTTCTGGTTTCCGCTGTATCCCGGTGCCCGGAAGAAAGGTGCGCTTGTCATCGCCCACGACTCTCCGCGGCACGTAACACCCAGCATTTGACAATGTGGCACATATTGTGTCACAATTCTAAGATGCCGAACGTAAACATCCGCCAGCTTCGCGACACTCGCAAACTCAAGGCCTGGCTACGCGCCGGGAAAACCGTTGAACTGCGAGAACGCAACAAGGTTATCGCCCGGATCATTCCTGCCGCTCGGGGAACCGAGCGGCTCGTCAAGTTTCCTGATTTTGCGGCTCGCGCAAGAAAGGTTTTTGGCGACCGCATTCTGCCAGGCGCCGATATTGTCATCGAGGAACGAGGACGCTATTGAGTGTTTATGTGGATTCAAGCTTTCTTGTTTCCTTGTACGTGACCGACCAACATTCTACTGTCTCCCGGCAGCGGGTCCTGATGGCTCCTAGCCTATGGCTAACAGCACTGCACCGAGCCGAATGGGCACACGTTATTGCCCAGCACGTCTTCCGCGGAGAATTCTCCGCTCGGGAAGCCAACGAGATGCACCGGCAACTGGAGCAGGATCAGTCCAACGGGATTTGGATGCCAGCGGGCATTCCCGAAAACGCCTTCGACACATGCGAGGATTTGGGTCGCCGTTACGGGCCAAAACTTGGTGTCCGCACCCTCGACAGTCTCCATGTGGCCACCGCTCTCGAACTCAAGGCGCAGCGATTTTGGACTTTCGACGGCCGCCAGCAGAAACTTGCAAAAATCGTGGGCCTGCAAGTTCTGTGATCGAGTCAGGCGCCCAAGACCGGACTTGCCACTTTGGGATATGGTTGTGTATGGGTCGACGAGTTGCGATTGCGCTAGTGAACTAGGGAACCGTCGTTGTTAGAAGGACACCACCGTCACAGTCTTTACTGCCCAAGCCTCTCGAAAGTGACTAGCACGACATCGTTGCTGCCCATGCATGCCCAGGATTGCTACACAGACTAGCACCGCACCATCCGGCAGCCGTCTGGTGACGTGTCAACAAACCAGAAGCTGTCACAGGGAATTGTGATTCCGGACACGGCGGGAATCAGCGCAATGTGCTAACCGCCTGAGCACGATGCGGTCAGTGGGAGCCCTGCCATAGCCACGTCACTGCGTGGCAAATGACGGGCACCGAGGCACAAGGAGACTAGATATGGCTCAGGACACTCTCACGATTACAGATAATCGGACCAATCGAACCTACACCGTACCTATCAAGAACGGT
>Ga0187782_10004769_pt1 | contig 10149 bp, 9 predicted proteins | sample 0715_SJ02_MP15_2_FD_132454 | JGI IMG/M metagenome (GOLD analysis project Ga0187782, IMG submission 132454) | Tropical peat soil microbial communities from peatlands in Department of Meta, Colombia - 0715_SJ02_MP15_20_MG | ecosystem: Environmental > Terrestrial > Soil > Wetlands > Peat | place...
CGCCCTTCAGATCGACGACCGTGACTCCGCCGACGTCTTTCTCCAGCAGCTCCACAGGCAATTTCCCCAGGATCCTGACGTTCTCTTCATCGTTGTCCATGCTTATTCCGATTTATCGACTCGAACGGCACAGGACCTCGGCCGGACAGCTCCGCAATCCATTGCCGCTCACAAACTCATGGCAGAAGCGTTCGAAATGCAGGGGAACTGGGATCAAGCTCAGCACGAATATGAGGGCATGATTCAGAAGGAACCTAGCATGCCAGGCCTTCACTATCTCCTTGGCAGGTCTTTGCTATCGCAACCCAATGTGAGCCCCGAGACTGTGGAACGCGCCAGCCAGGAATTTCAGAAGGAACTGGAGATCGACCCGAAGAATGCCGGTGCACACTACATCTTGGGAGAGTTGGCACGCAAAAAAGAGAATTGCGAGGAAGCCGTCGCTCACTTCGGACAAGCCACGAAGCTCGACCCCAATTTTGCAGAAGCCTACCTTAGCTCGGGATACTGCCTGATCAACTTAAAGAGGTACGATGAGGCAATTGTCCAACTGCGCCTTGCCGAGAAACTGATGCCACTCAACGGCTCGGTCCATTATGCCTTGGCGACGGCGCTTAACCTCTCTGGACAAAAGGAAGAAGCGCAAAAGGAGTTCGCCATTCATCGTAGTCTGACCCAGCAAGCTGCACCCTCGCAGGGAGTTAGACCACAACCATGACCGGAAGCCTCTGGTAAGGAGTTTCTGACAGGCTTGATATTTTTACCGGCTGTGGGCCAATTGGTCTTCGTGCTTGTGGGCGTCGGCGAAGGCCGCATCGCGTTGCTGGCGCAGGCATTCCATGCCTTCGTCGATGGCCTGGCAGTCGACCGTGAGCAGCTTCTGGTTGCGCACTTTGGCTTTTAGCAGTGCGAACGCGCTCTCCTTGGGCAGCGTGTGCGTCAGTTCTAGCAGCGCGCCAAGCATCACCATATTGGTGGCTTTCGTTGTGCCGAGTTTGTCTGCAATCTCCGAAGCCGGTACGCAGTAAATCATGCATGGCTGCGGAGGGAAGCCTGCCGGCAATTTCGCACCGTTATAGAGTACCGTGCCATGCGGCCCCACTTGCTTTGCAAACTTGTGCAAAGAGATTTCGTTCATGGCGATCAAAACATCAGGATGCTCTACCAGCGGTGACCCGACCCGTTCCTTTGCCAGGCAAACGTAGCAGTGCGCGCTGCCGCTGCGCATCTCGGGCCCATAGGACGGCAGCCAGCTCACTTCGCGTCCCGCGCGCATGCCCATCTCCGCCACAATCTGGCCCAGTAGCAAGACGCCCTGCCCGCCAAATCCAGCGATATTCACGCGCAAATCGGGGTGCGGTCCCGTCGTGGCCGATTCCACGGCCCCTTCTTCCCTCGCACCTTCCAGGTCGAGCAGCTGGTTTACCGTTACTTGCGGCACCGCATCGTTTACGGGAGCAAGTCTGCGATCGCGATACACACCCAGCGGGAAGACAGCCAGCATCTTCTCTTCGATCCACTTGCGCGACTCTTGTGGGGTCATCTTCCAGATCGTGGGGCAGGGCGAGAGCACTTCGACGAACGTGAATCCCGCGCCATCGCGTTGCAACTCCAGCGCCTTCCGCACCGCCTTCCGCGCTTTCATGATGTTCTTGTTGTCGTGCAACGAAACGCGCTCCACATACACCGGTGCTTCGAGTGTCGAAAGCAACTCTGAAACGTGCAGCGGATAGCCTTCATTGCTCGGCCGCCGGCCCCAGGGTGAAGTCGTGCTCTCCTGGCCGACCAGGGTAGTGGGCGCCATTTGCCCTCCGGTCATCCCGTAAATGGCGTTGTTGACGAAGAACACGGAGATTTTTTCTCCGCGATTCGCCGCATGAATAATCTCCGCCGTGCCAATCGCCGCCAGGTCGCCGTCTCCCTGATAGGAAATCACCAGGCTGTCTGGGTTCGCGCGCTTCACCGCGGTGGCGACAGCCGAGGCTCTGCCGTGCGCCGCCTGAATGTTGCCCGTATCAAAGTAGTAGTAGGCAAACACCGAGCAACCCACCGGGCTGACAAAAATGGAACGATCCTGCAGCCCCATGTCCGCAATGGCTTCGGCAATCAGTTTGTGAACCACACCGTGCCCGCAGCCGGGGCAGTAGTGCGTCTGGTGCTGCAGTTCACCCTTGCGCTCGTACTTTTCATAAAAGACCGGCGATTTTTGCTCGATCACTTTATATTCGTCCACGACGCCACCTCTTCTGAATTTTGGCGCAGATCAAACGCCCCACTCCGCGACCATGCCCATGCGTTCAAACAGTTCCTTCGAGACTTCATCCGCCAGCGGGACATTTCCTCCCGCCCGGCCATAGAACTCCACGTCCACTCTTCCGTCCAAAGCCAGCCGCACATCTTCCACCATCTGCCCGGTGCTCATTTCGACCACCAGCACCATTTGCGCCCGCCGCGCTGCCTTGCGCAGCGCTTCGGCGGGGAAGGGCCACAGGGTGATTGGACGGAACAGGCCTGCTCGAACTCCCTCCCTCCTCACGGCGTCCACCACGGTCCGCAGCACGCGCGACGTGATGCCATAGCCAACCAGCAGCACTTCCGGATTTTCTGCGTTGTAGAGTTCGTGTCGCGTCTCCAGTTCCGACGCCTTCTTGTATTTCGCGTCGAGCTTTTGAACGTGAGCTTCCAGAACGTCCGGTTCCAGATAGATGGAAGAAATCAGGTTCTTCCGCGTCTCGGCGGTGCCCTTCACGGCCCAGGGCTTTGCCGGCAGTTCGGTATTTTCCGGTTCCAGTTGCAACGGCTCCATCATCTGGCCAATAAAACCGTCGGTGAGCACAATTGCCGGGTTGCGATAACGGTCGGCTAGATCGAAGGCCAACATCGTCAGGTCCGCCATCTCCTGAACGGAAGCCGGTGCCAGCACAAGATTCCTGTAGTTGCCGTGCCCGCCGCCCTTCACCACCGCAAAGTAGTCACTCTGTTCGGGCGCGATATTTCCAAGACCCGGACCCCCGCGCACGACGTCGACCACAACACAGGGCAACTCCGAGCCGGCCAAGTAGGACAACCCCTCCTGCATCAGGCTGAGTCCAGGACCGGACGAAGCGGTCATCACACGCTGACCTGTGGATGCCGCGCCGTAGACCATGTTGATCGCTGCAACTTCGCTTTCCGCCTGCAAGAACGTGCCGCCGACCTGCGGCAAGTATTCCGCCGCAGCTTCGGCAATCTCGCTCGCGGGCGTAATCGGGTAGCCATAATAGGCTTTGCAGCCCGCCAGGACCGCGCCCTTAACCACCGCCACGTTGCCCTTACAAAGTTGCCGCATGGCTTCCCTCCATTTGCGGATTTAGTGCTTTTGGTGCCATCAAGCGGAACACCGTGATCGCGCCTGGCTCCGGACATACATAGAAACAGATCCCACACCCAGTACAGTTCTCGCCTGTGTAGTGCGCTGGGTGCACGCCGTAAGCATTCAATTCCGGCAGCAGAAGCAGGCACTTGGGCGGGCAAGCATCCACGCAGACGCCGCAACCTTTGCACTCTTCCGTGTCGATTGTGACTTTCCCTCGAGCCTGGGTAGCCATGGATCACCTCTCCTGTAATGCGGGCCGTTGCAGCCAGCGCGTCTTTTCGCAATACGCGAACAATTCATCGCGGAATTTCGGGTGTGCGATTTGGATAAGAGCTTCGGCGCGCTGGCGGATGGTGCGTCCGTGCAGGTATGCGACGCCAAATTCCGTTACGACGTAGTGGACTGTTCCGCGCGAGGTCACCACGCCCGCGCCTGGGTCCAGCATCGGGACGATTCGCGAAATCGCTCCATTCTTTGCCGTCGAAGGAATCGCGATAATAGGCTTGCCGCCCTTGGAGTGCGATGCCCCGCGGATGAAATCCACCTGCCCCCCGATCCCGCTGTAGAAATAGGTACCGATCGAATCCGCGCAGACTTGGCCAGTAATATCGACCTGCAGCGCCGAATTGATCGCTACCATCTTGTGGTTCTGCGAAATCACCCAAGGATCATTGGTGTACTTATTGGGGAGGAATTCGAATATCGGATTGTTGTTGACGTAGTCAAATAGTCTTTTCGTGCCAAGGACAAAGGAGAGGATGATCTTGCCGCGGTGGATCGTCTTACGGCTTCCGTTCAGAACTCCCGATTCAATGAGCGGAATGACGCTGTCGCTGAGCATTTCGGTCTGAATGCCCAGGTCATGATGGTGCGTCAGTTCCAGCAAAACTGCATCCGGAATCCCGCCAATGCCCAACTGCAGCGTGGCGCCATCCTCGATCAGGCTTGCCACATGCTTGCCAATGGCGTGATGGACTTCCGTAATTTCAATGGGCTTCAACTCACACAGCGGTCTTGAGACTTCCACGATCGCATCGAAGTCTGCCACATGCAGGAAACAGTCGCCAAAGGTTCGCGGCATCTGGTCATTCACTTGGGCGATGACGATCTTCGCGCAGCGCGCCGCTGTTAGCGTTGCGTCCACCCCGACACCGAAACTGCAGAATCCGTGCGCATCCGGGGGCGAGACTTGTACCAGCGCTACATCGATCGGCATCTGGCCGCTTTCAAACAAGTCCTCGACTTGGCTCAAGAACACCGGCGTGTAATCCGCCCGGCCCTCATTCACGGCCTGGCGCACATTGGGGCCGATGAAGAGCGCGTTGTGCCGGAAATGCCCCTCAACCTGTGGCGCTATGTAATCGGCCCGCCCGGTGGTCATCAGGTGCAGAATCTCGACGTTCTTCACGAAGGGAGCCCGGGCCATCAGCGCTTCCACCAGTGTCTCCGGCTCGGCACAGCCGGGGTGAATGTAGACGCGCATATCGGACTGAATACACTGAACGGCTTCGGCCGGGCTGACTGTCTTTCTGCGATATTCGTCCCGCCAGTTCATTGCTTCCCTCCAAATGGATCCAGGTCTTGGTTGGCCGGCCTGCGGCACAAATCACGTCCCCGATACACCGGCTTGCGTGTTTGGCTTAGGGTGGGGCGGAGCAGGGGAGTTGGGTTCCCCACAGAGAGATAGGAAATAGGCTCCGTCAGCATCTCGACAGACGCTGCCTCCCGGATGGGGAATGCAAGCGGCTTACCAAGGCGAGTGAGAAAGGCCGATCCTAATCCCTTGTGCAACAAGAGTTTATGAGCATACAAAGTTTTGCTTATGGAGCTATTTGCGCCTTTTAACCCATTCCTCCCGACGCCCTGCGCTCCTTTACCCAACCGTCTTCCGGAGGTGTTTAAGCGTTTGGGCCAGCCAGTTTCCGGAGAACCGGTGACCGCCTAACTCCTTATCTTCATTCACATTGCACCCGTTTCTGCCCGGCAACTCGGCCCGAGGTTTGTACGCACTCCGTTTCGCGGCGGTGTATCGTAAAGAAGGGAAACAAACGACTGAGGAGTCCATGCGAAAGCTACGGTTTTTGGTTGCACTGACTACAAATGACAACGACTACCAACTTGAACAGGCCTATTCTGGGGAGCAGGCAGCGAGAAAGCTAAACGTCGATCTGAAGATCCTTTACGCCGATAACGACGCCATCAATCAAAGCACACAGATCCTGAAAGCGGTGCAATCGGCTCCGGAGGATCGCCCCGACGCGATCATATTTGAGCCCGTCGGGGGTACGGCACTTCCGCAGGTTGCGCGCGCTGCAGTCAGCGCCGGAATCGGGTGGGCGGTGCTGAACCGGGATGCCAACTACGTTTCCGAACTGCGGCAAGCCAGCAAGGCACCGGTCTTCTCCGTGAGTTCGGACCATGTGGATATCGGGCGCATTCAAGGAAAGCAGTGCGCCAGGCTGCTGCCAACCGGCGGCTCGGTTCTTTACATCCAGGGGCCCTCCGAGAATTCAGCGGCAAAGGAGCGTACCCTTGGCATGCAGGAAGCGAAGCCCAGCAATATTCACCTGGTCATGTTGAAGGGGCAATGGACGGAGGAAAGCGCACAGCGCGCGGTGCGTTCGTGGTTGAAGCTGACGACTTCCCAGAAAGCCACCATCGACCTTGTTGCCGCGCAGGACGACTCGATGGCCATCGGCGCGCGCAAGGCCTTCCAGGAGTTGCCGTCCGAAATCGAAAGGGAGCGCTGGCTTGCCCTTCCGTTTCTTGGCTGCGACGGTTTGCCCAACACGGGCCAGGCCTGGATGCGCAGCGGATTGCTCACAGCGACCATTTTCATTCCTCCCAACAGCGGCCAGGCTATGGAGATGCTTGTGGACGGACTACAAAACGGAAAGATGCCGCCGGAACGGGCACTGACGAATGCGGTTTCCGTGCCTCCGCTAGAATCTCTTCGTCCGCACAAATAAACGGCGCTTTTGTTTCCCCGCCCGTGCGTCCCGGCGTATAATTTTTCCATCTCATCATCGCTCCACCGTTTTGCAATTCTTCTGGAGGCTCTTGCATGAGCACGCAGCATTCGGATCGTCCGGATTCACCCGCAAATATTGATCGCAGACAGTTTCTTTCCGCCACTGGCACAGGGTTGTTAGCTGCAGCAATTCCCGGTGGTTCCCACTTCGCTGGCTTGACCAGTGAACCCCTGATAGGGAATACCATGCCCGGGTCCACCCAAGTCTCGACGGGAGCAAAGAAGAAAATTCCTATCGGCGTGTTTGACCCGGTGTACGTCGATCTGTCGCTGGACGCGATGATCGACAAAATCAGCGCACTTGGACTGGAGGCGGTGGAAATCGGCACAGGGGGCTATCCTGGCTCCAGCCACTGTCCGGTGAAAGAACTGCTCGATGATCCTGGCAAAGCCAAGGCATGGGTCAAGAAATTTGAGGACCGCGGCATTCAGGTGGCCACACTCAGTTGCCACGGCAATCCCATTCATCCGGATGCCAAGCACGCCGCGCGCGACGCGGAAAGCTTCCAGAACACGGTGCTGCTTGCGGAACGAATTGGCGTGAAGGTGATCGTCGGCTTTTCCGGTTGCCCCGGAGGCTCTCCCACGGACACGCAGCCGAACTGGATCACCTATCGCTGGCCGGAAGAGTACGACCAGATGCTGCAATGGCAGTGGAAAGAAAAGGTGGTGCCTTACTGGAAGGAGGCGGCGAAGTTTGCGCGGGAACACGGCGTTCATCGACTGGCGTTTGAGATGCATCCCAATTTTGTGGTCTACAATCCCCGCACGCTGCTCCGGCTGCGCGAAGCTGTTGGCGAGGAGATCGGCGCGAATTGCGACCTGAGCCATCTGTTCTGGCAGGGCTGCGATCCCGTGGAAGTGATTCATTTTCTCGGCAAGCAGAAGATGATCTACCACGCCCACATGAAAGATACGGTGCTATATCCGGAGAATGTGGCCAAGTACGGCGTGTTGAATTTCGTGTTCGAGAAGCAGGATTTGCCGCTGGCATCGGATGCGTTTCGAGCCGTCGGCTACGGGCATGGCGCCGCCACGTGGAAAGCGATCCTTCAGGCGTACATGGACATCGACTACGACGGAATTCTCAGCATTGAGAATGAGGATCCGATCTTGTCCGGTGAAGTGGGCGTGGAGCGCGCCGCCTATGTATTAAAGAATGTCCGAAACGAGATACTCGGTGCCTGAGTCATCCGGCCGCCGAAGAACCGTGGCACCGGTTGAGGCAGAATGACGCAAGTCCTCCGTTTGCCGAAGCTGTTTGACGTGTGCGTGATTGGCTCCGGCGCCGGCGGAGGGATGGCGGCAAAGATCCTCACCGAGGGCGGCCTGACCGTCGCGTTGCTCGAGGCCGGCGGCCCGGTAAATCCAGACAAAGATTTCCAGATGTTCGTGTGGCCCTACGATGTGCCGCATCGCGGGGTTGGTGTCGGCGGGAGAGCGGCCCAGAATTTTGGGGAATTTCTGGCGCCCAATGGCGCGTGGAATATCGAAGGCGAACCATATACGTCGGCGCCAGGGGCGAATTTTCAGTGGTTCCGCTCGCGCATTGTCGGTGGACGGACGAACCACTGGGGACGGATCGCCCTTCGTTTCTCCCCGATCGACTTCAAATCCAAAACACGCGATGGCTTGGGCGAGGATTGGCCCATCGGGTACGAGGACCTCGCGCCATACTACGACAAAGTAGAATCGTACATCGGCGTCTTTGGAACGAAAGAAGGTCTTCCCAGTGCGCCGGACGGTATTTTTCTGCCGCCTCCCAAGCCGCGCTGCACCGAGCTTGTCGTCAAGAAGGCATGCGACAAGTTGAACATTCCGTGCATTCCAGGACGATTGGCGATTCTGACCAGACCGTTGAACGGCCGGCCTGCCTGCCACTACTGCGGCCAGTGCGACCGAGGCTGCACGAGCGCTTCGAATTTCAGCTCCAGCCAGGTGTTGATTCCTCCGGCAATGAAGACCGGGAAACTGACGCTCATTACCAACGCGATGGCGCGCGAGATTCTTGTGGGACCGGACGGGAAAGCAGCCGGCGTTTCCTACATCGACAGGGCGACGCGCACAGAAAAGAGAATTTCGGCTCGGGCGGTGGTCGTGGCGGCGAGCGCCTGCGAATCGGCGCGCCTGCTGCTGAATTCGCGGTCGGGTCTGTTTCCGAACGGGCTCGGCAACTCTTCCGGGCAAGTGGGACGCAATCTGACCGATTCCGTTGGCAGTGATGGCGAAGGATATATTCCGCAGCTCGAAAAGATGCCACCGCACAATCACGATGGGACCGGCGGAATGCATCTCTACGTTCCCTGGTGGAAATACGACCGGCAGAATGAGTTTCCGCGCGGCTATCATATCGAACTGGGCGGCGGACGGGAGATGCCGAGGGCGGGCATGTTCAATCACGTTTGTGAAGAATTTGAAGGCTATGGCAGGAGCCTGAAGGCCACCTGCCGCAAGCGCTACGGAACAACGATTTCGTTCTCCGGCCGGGGTGAGATGGTCTCCAATTCCGACACGTACTGCGAAATAGATCCCGACGTTGTCGATCAGTATGGGATTCCGGTTCTGCGCTTTCATTTCCAGTGGCGCGATTCCGAACTCCGCCAGGCAAAGGACATGCAGGAAACATTTGAGGCAATAGTTGAAGCTGCCGGTGGACAGTATCTGACGCGCACGCGAGTGGATGGTCCGTATCCCTACGGGATTGAACCGGGTGGCAAGATTATCCATGAAGTGGGGACGGCGCGCATGGGTGCGGATCCGAGGACGTCGGTGCTGAACTCCTACTGCCAGGCGCATGACGTGAAGAACCTGTTCGTCACGGATGGTGCGCCGCTGGTCACTAATCCGGACAAGAATCCCACGTTGACGATTCTGGCGCTTTCCTGGCGGGCCTCTGAATACCTGTTGGACGAGGCGAAGAAGGGGAATTTGTGAGATGAGCGGCGCGGCGGAAAACGGCAAGCCGGCTCAGGGAATTTCACGGCGAGACGTTCTACGCAATCTGGCGGCCGGCGCGGCGGGGGGATCCGCGCTGCAGATGATACCGCTGCACGCTGCGGCCATGGCGCACAAAATGATTCTGGCGGAAAAGGCCGCTTCGCCTGCAGGGAAGTACGAGCCAAAGTTTTTTCCGGCGCATCAATATGCAACGTTGCTTGCACTTTGCGATGCGATTATTCCCCAAGACGAGATCTCTGGAGGCGCGGTGGAGGCGGGCGCGCCGGAGTTTATCGATCTGCTGACCAGTGAAAACGAACAATATCAGGAGATTCTGGGCGGGGGATTGATGTGGCTGGACAGTTTTTGCATGGATAAATACGGAAAGACCTTTCTCGAGTGCGCGCCGAAACAGGGCAAGGAAGCGCTCGATCTCATCGCCTACCGCAAGAATGCACTGAATGATCCCACGCTCAGCCAGGGAATTGCCTTTTTTGCAAAACTGCGGAGGATGACCTGCGCCGGATTCTATACCGCGAAGATCGGGATCGAAGACCTAAAATACATAGGAAACACGGCGCTTGCGGAATTTCGAGGTTGTCCGCCATTGCCGTAGCGTGGGTTTGTCTGGTGTTTGGGGAGAAGCGCCAGGATTGCTACAGTTGACATACACCTCGGAGTGACATGGAACGCATTTTGCGCTGGAGGAAAAGTCGAGGGCACGGGATGTCGACCGAAGATGGTGGGACCGCCCGGACTTGAACCGGGATTGCAGGTTTAGGAAACCTGTGCTTTATCCATTTAAGCAACGGCCCCGTTAGAGCAA
>Ga0187782_10004771_pt1 | contig 10143 bp, 10 predicted proteins | sample 0715_SJ02_MP15_2_FD_132454 | JGI IMG/M metagenome (GOLD analysis project Ga0187782, IMG submission 132454) | Tropical peat soil microbial communities from peatlands in Department of Meta, Colombia - 0715_SJ02_MP15_20_MG | ecosystem: Environmental > Terrestrial > Soil > Wetlands > Peat | place...
CTCGGCTGCGAAACACGGTTCGAGATGTACTCACGGTAATCAGTTGGAGAATCCAGATGGTGGATCTCTGCCCAGACGTAACAATCAGCAATGTGAATCGTTCCGCCGCCAATTTCCTTCCGGTCCGTCATATCGTGCATAACGATAAACTCCATCGAACGAAGTGTAACGTCATGGCCATCTCCTAGCAAGCAAGCCGCCCGAATTTTGCAGCTAACTCCCGAAGCAGAAAGGCCGCCTGTTGCAGGCGGCCCTCGTTACGTCTTCGGCTTTGAGCTTTTTCGTCGGTTATGGCTTGATGGATAGAAAGGTTCCGGCTAATTCGTTGGGGCCAATTCCCGGACCCACGGTGACGAACAGCTCGTTTGTTGCTCCATTGTTCTTGTTCCCGCCGCCGAAGGCAATGCCCCAGAGGTTGTTGAGGACGATTGGCTTTCCATTCTCGTCCTTGATCGTACCCACGAGCTTCCCGGTAGCCGGGTCAAACCCGTTGATGGTGCCGTTAACGGAGTTGTTTGAAACCAGCAGAGTGTTACTCAGCGGTCCAAAATTGGCGGGAGCCGCGGCGATGCCCCAGTCCTGGTTGAGTGTCGTTCCCTGGACCAGTGTCTTCACGAAGGTACCGTCTTCCTTGAAGATGTCGATCAAGCCGCCGGCGCCGACGTTCGGGACCGCATAGGCGACGTAGACCAGGCCATTGATGTCCTGGATGCCGAATACTGCGAGGTTAGCCGGGGCATTCGGATCAGCAAACGACGTCACCAGGTTGAAGTTGCCATCGTACATATCGATGACGTTGTTGGCGTTATCCGCCGCGTAGAGGTAGTTGCCCGAGGCGTTGTTGGTGATGGCTAAGCCCGTGTAACTGGCTTTGTTGGCGGAGTTATCGACCGCGATCAGGGCGAGGTTCGCGTTCACAGCGGGCACCCACGCGCTGATGGTGCCATCGAGCGTCGCGAAGAGGAAAACCGATGGCTTGCCCTGAACCTGAAAATCCGTCGACGATCCGTTGAAAACGATTCCCGTCGGTGCACCTGGGCCGTTTAGACCTGTCGGCGAAACCGGTCCGTTTCCGGCGGTGGGAATCAAAACCCGGAGTGGCTCTATTTTTCCGGCTGCATCATAGATTGTCGACCATCCGGTGTCGTTATCATTGATCCACCAAGGGCCTGTCGCGCTCCGGGCCAATCCCCAGGCGTTGGCCAGCAGCGGATCGATGGTCGGGGCTTGGTGGACTTGATTCGAAACTAGGTTTGTGAGGTGATATTGTGCTTGGGCCGGGGCCGAAACCATAACAAGAACCAGGCCGAGGCAAGCGGCGACTGCGGTCCTGCAAATCTGCATAGTAGTCTCTCCTTAGCGAAGTCAGAACAGAGGGGGTCGAACCAGCTGCGGGAATCACTGGATAGGGAACCTTCTCTGAGCTGCTTGGCGTGAATGGTAGATGGGGTCGCGACTTGGAATTGTCAGGAAGTTGTCAACAGTTTGCAAATCTTTCTCGTACTATTGGGCATGCGTGCGAGTCCAGACCCTGGACGGGAAGCTTCCATTGTTCTAGCTCGCGGCTCGTAGCCCTCATTTTTCCACGAATACCAGTTCGCCGTTTTCGACCTTGAGGTCTTTCACATTATTGGGCAGCTTGAGCTGATCGCGCTGTTCCGCGAGTTTTTTCTGCAAGACCTCGTTGACCAGAGATGCGGGTACGGAGAGATCGCCGACCTTCACCTCGGTGGCCTCGAAGGTGGCGTAACCATCTTTGGCGGCGAGATGTCCGGCCAGGGTGAGGTAGACATCTTTGCCTGCGATCTGGGTGAGAAATTGACCGCGAACGATGTCTCCATCCATGGAGACCTGGTAATCCTTGATATTCGGGACCGCGCCGGGGAACTCCGTTGCAGGGCCCACCGAAGAAGGGCTGGAGGGAGCGCTGGTGGAACTATTCGCGGGCGCAGCCGTCGTTGCGGGCAGCACCCCGGCAGCTTGCGCGAGCGCAGCCGACAATTCTCCGGCATTCATGCGAACTTCGTTCTCGCCTTCTCCAGGCACTCTGGGTTGCGCCAGCCGGTTCACCTTTTCCTGAAAAGACTGCGCATTGGCGGCAGCCGCAGCGGGCGAGGCTGCAGGCGCAACCGGCGCAGGCCGTTTTAATACGAGGACGAGTGTCAGAATCGAGATTGCCAGAGTTGCGAAACTGAGGATGCGCTGCACCTTCACGAAAAGACCTCTCCCGGTTGCGGTTCTATCCGTCGCTGCCTTCCATGGTACGCGCGGCGCCAGAGCGGCTAGAGATGACGTAAGTGCTGAGGCTCCGGGATGGTTTGGGCAGTAGGCTCGCTCGCGTTTGATTTTGGGTGGCGCAGTGGTATACGGCTGCGATAACTAACGCAGCCTATCCTCTAATAAGCCAATGCTGTTTGTGAGAGGGACCCTCTTGGGAGCCACCTTCCCGGCGCACGAGCCGACTGCTTCATTCCACGATGGCTAAGACCTCGCCCGGGTTCACCGCGGCGCCGGGGGTCGCCGATAATCTTTTTACGACTCCATTTTTTGGAGACTTGATTTCGTTTTGCATTTTCATCGCTTCGACTACGACGATGCCCTGCCCGGCTTCGACTTCGGAATTTTCCGCGACCAGCAGACGCACGACGCGGCCCGGCATGGGAGCAAGAATTTTTCTCGGACCTTTTTCGTCTCCGCCCGCTTTCTGGCGCGAGCGCAGGGAGCGCGGATCGCGCAACTCAACGACAAAGCGGGAACTGCCCACCCACATGTGGAGATCGGTAGCACTCTGCTCGCGCTTGATTTCGTAGGCGCGCCCGTCGACCAAGAGGGACAAAACGTCGCGGCGCGGGATTAACGCGTCGATACGGACCGCTTGCCCGTCCAACCGGCACTCCCATCCGCCGTCGGCTTTTTCCAGCTCAAGACGATGCGGTTTGCCACCCACCATTATTTCATAGGTCATAAGATCAGCGCAGCGCTTCCGAGCGTCCCTTCTGTTTCCAGTTGGATGGAACCGAAGCCGGCCCGCCGGTGTTTCCGTTCTTGTTGGCGGACGAAGCGGGATCGAGCACGGCGAACATTCCCGTGGCAATGGCGGCGATCGTCTCGAGCGATTCGAATTGAGGTTCCCGTGCGTGCGCCGTGGCGGTCTGGTTGTTTTTCGCAAGCAGGCGATCGAGGTATCCGGTATCAAGTTTTCCGGCCCGAAAATCGTCTTCGCCCAGGATGCGCTGGAACAATGAAATGTTGGTCTTGATGCCGGCCACAAAATATTCGTAGAGCGCCCGCTCCAGCCGCATGATGGCCTGTCGCCGGTCGCTTCCGTAGCCAATCAATTTGGCCAGCAGCGGATCGTAGTCCATGGGAACATTCCAGCCCTCGTACATGCCACTATCGCGACGGATTCCCGGACCCGAGGGCTGGAGCAGCACCGTGATCTTGCCCGGGCTGGGAAAATAATTGTTGTCGGGGTCTTCGGCGTAGATGCGGCACTCGATGGCGTGCCCGTGAATCGTCAGGTCGGACTGAGTGAAGGGCAGCTTCTCGCCGGCCGCGATGTGGATCTGCAGGTGCACGAGATCGAGTCCGGTGGTCAACTCGGTGACCGGATGTTCCACCTGCAGGCGCGTATTCATTTCGAGGAAGTAGAAATTTTTCTGCTGATCGACCAGGAATTCCACGGTGCCGGCATTCGTATAGTGGGCGGCCTGCGCGACCTTGACGGCCACTTCGCCCATGCGGCGGCGCATATCGGGATCGACAATCGGCGAAGGCGCCTCCTCGAGAACCTTCTGGTGGCGGCGCTGGATGGAACATTCGCGCTCGCCGAGCCAGACGGTATTGCCTTGCTCATCGGCCAGTATCTGCATCTCGATGTGGCGAGGGTTGACGATCGCTTTTTCGATATAGACTTCGCTGTCGCCGAAAGAACGCTGTGCCTCGCTCCGCGCCGCTTCGAGCGCAGAACGAAGTTCCTGGCGCGTGTGCACCAGGCGCATGCCTTTGCCACCGCCGCCGGCCGCGGCTTTCAGCATCACGGGGTAGCCGACGCGCTCCGCGACTTGCTCGCCTTCTTCGGAAGAATTGAGCCCGCGCGAGGTTCCGGGAACAAACGGTACGCCGGCTTTTTCCATCTCCTGACGCGCGCTGGTCTTCGAGCCCATCATTCTCATGGAGTGCGGAGTGGGCCCGATAAACTTCACGCCCGCATCGGCGCACGCCTGCGCGAACTTCGCGTTTTCCGAGAGGAAGCCGTAGCCGGGATGGATGGCCTCGGCGCCCGAGCGTTTTGCGACGTCGAGAATCTTGTCCATCCGCAGATAAGACTCGGAGGCAGGAGGCGGGCCGATGTGGTAGGCCTCGTCTGACTTGCGCACATGGAGTGCAGCGCGGTCGACGTCGGAATACACGGCGACGGTGGCAATACCCAGTTCGCGGCAGGCGCGCATGACGCGCACCGCGATCTCTCCACGATTGGCGATCAGGATCTTGTTGAACATCTTAGGTTGAACACGCCTGCTCGAACGCGCCGTGTCGCAACGATTCTACCTGTGGATGCGGGAGATGTGTATACCGCAAATCGCTGCCGTCGTTGCTTTCGCCCAGGGCAGGCTCGCGAGGACTCCCGTCCTCAAACCAGCGCCTTTACTTGTCCTGATCACTTGTTCTGATCACTTGTTCTGATCCATGACAATGCCGCCTGCGCCCGGCTGTTTTTCTGCCTTGGCCTTCTTCGTGGCCATGGTTTTGTCAACCCACTCGTCGGCGGTCTTCAGATCGGCGGCACGGGCGGCCGGGTCATCGCACTGGATATCGGCACGTTCCCGGTACATCAGGTTCATGTAGGCCATGGCGTCGTCGTAATCAGGACGAAGTTGCAGCGCCTTGTTCAGGTTATCGATACCTTCCTGAACGTTGGCGGTATTCTGCTCCTTCAGCGTGGCACAGACCTTCTTGTCCTTGGCCGGCAAAGACTCATCGGGCTTCATGCCGAGCTTGGCCCGCTCTTCCTGACGCGGCACGTAGGTTTGCGTCCAGTCAATCACCGCGACCGAGTAATAAGGTTCGGGATCGTTGGGATCGACCTGGGAAGCTTTTTTGTAGTACTCCTTGGCTAGATCGAATTTCTTCATCTGCAGGTAGAGATAGGCGATGCCCTTGATGCTGTTGATGTTCCTGGGATCGACCTGCAGCACTTGTTTGTACTGGTCAATCGCCTGCTCGCCATAGTGGTTGTTCTCGGGAGTATCGGCGCCCGGAATGTACTGCTGGGCAAAAGCTGTGGCCAGATACAGCCGGGCATTGATAAGAGAGGGGTCAAGCGCGACGGCTTGCTGGAAGTGGTCGATCGCCTGCTCAAATTTGGAGTTCTTGTAAGCCTGCACACCCTTGTTGAGGTGGTCTCGCGCCTTAAGCTTGTTGCAGCCGGTGCCGGCGAGCAGCACCAATGCGGCGGCGAACACCACCAAGAGCCTTTGAGTAGTTTTCATTGCTTTATGAATCTCCTTGCCGCGGAGTGAAGCTAATGGAGCGAAACCTCATCATGACGTGTCATCCTGACCCTGAGCTTGTCCAAAGGGGAAGGATCTGCTTTTTACGGCGAACTGCGGATCCCTCGCTTTGCTCGGGATGACAATTTGTAGGTGGTCCAACAAAGTTACTCGGATCGTCCAATGATCCAATCACCGAATGATCCAATGACCCGATTGCACGATCCTAGCCACCCGCTTCGATTCTAGCTGTGATCAAGCCGACCTTGTCGACGCCGGCCGAATGCGCGATATCAATGACACTGGCGACATCGGCGAAGGGTACATTGTCGTCGCCCTTCACGAACATGACTTTCTCGGCGCGGGTTTTGAAAATATCTTCCAAGCGGCTCTGCAAATTTTCCCAAGTAGCCTCGTCCTGATTGATCTTGAGGCCAGGAGGATTGCCGGCGCCCCGGTCAATCAACTGCACCACGATGGTGCGATCGGGCGTGGCCTGCTGTTTCTGATTGGGCGGCGGAGGCTGCGGCACCAACGCCTCCAAACCTTTGGGCGTCAGTGGCGTAATCACCATAAAAATGATCAGCAGCACCAACAAAACGTCAATCAGCGGCGTGACGTTCATGTTCGCGTTCTGACCACCCTTGGCGCCGACTACCATACTCATAATCGATCTCCTCTATTATTTACGAGTGCTATTGCCCGCCCGTCGGCGCCGTGGCGCCTGTCGGCGGGGCAAGGGCCCCAGACTTTTTCTGATCCGTCAAAAGGCCGAGCTGGTCGACCCCGGCGGCGCGCACATTGTCGACCACTTCGACCACCCAGCCGAACTTCGCCCGCATGTCGGCCTTGAGAAAGACTCGCTTGTCGGTCCGGTTCGTCAACTTATCCTTGATCTTCTGGGTCAGATCCTCAGGCTTGATGAGATCGGTCCCGAAGAAGACCTTGTCATCGCGAGTGATGGCGATCTGCAGCGCGTCTTCCTTGTCGGCGTCCTGCATGGCCATGGGGTTATTGACTTTGGCCATGTCGACCGGGACACCATGTTGCAACATGGGCGTGACCACCATGAAGATGATCAGCAGTACCAGCATCACGTCCACCATCGGCGTGACGTTGATGTCGGAGGTGACGTTCGCCCCTTCGTTTCGCTTTGCTAATGCCATAGATCCTGTCTCCTGCCTGCGCTAACCGCCCCAAATCTTGCTTTCGAGGAGCGCCGGGCGTCCCCCGCCCGGCTGGACGGGCGAGACGCCCGTCCCTCCAATCGGCAACTCATCGGGTGCAACCTGCCAGTCCCACGATCCAAGGCCTACAACCTGAGACCTGAGACCTGAGGCCTGGCTTTGTTACGACCGGCGCATGCTCCGGCGCTTCAGGAAGTAATCGATCAGTTCGCTTGAGGAGTTATCCATCTCCACGTCGAACGCTTCCACGCGGCCGGTCAGATAGTTGAACATCATGACCGCCGGAATCGCCACGAACAGGCCGACGGCGGTGGTTACGAGGGCTTCCGAAATGCCGCCCGCGACTGCGGCCAAGCCGGTTGCCTTTTCCCTGGCGATACCGTTGAAGGCGTTCAGAATGCCGACCACGGTTCCGAACAGTCCTACGAAGGGAGCCGTCGAACCAATGGTCGCCAATCCGCCCAAGCCACGCTTCAGTTCGGCGTGGACAATGGCTTCGGTACGCTCCAACGCGCGCTTGGAAGCTTCAATGGTCTCGCCGGGAATTTCGCCCGGGCTATCCTGGTGGGCCTTGAATTCCATCAGGCCCGCAGTGACCACCTTGGCCAAGTGACTTTTCTTATTGCGCTCGGCGACTTTGATCGCTTCCTCAATCTTACCTTCGCGCAACGCTCCGGCAACCGCGGGAGCGAACGAGCGGGATTGATTGCGCGCCGCGTTGAAAGCCATCCAGCGGTCAATCATCACGCCGATCGACCACCCCGACATGATGAACAAAATAATAACCACGACTTTCGCCAGAATGCCCATCTGCTTCCATAGCGAAATCGGGTCCCAACCGACCGAGCCCTCTTGAAAGAGCCAAGCGGCGAAAAGATGGAAATTACACAGTACCGCTGCTGTCAGGTTCACTACCATGAGTTGCTTCTCCTTCTCAGAACTGTTTGAAACTCGCCTCTAACTCTGCTCACTCAGTCATTCGACTATATTCCGGTCCTCGGCCCCTGTGGCCAACGACTGGCGCCAACTACAGGCGCCAACCAGCGCTTCGCAGCACGGTCAGAATCGTTTGATGCAGAAAAACCAAGGGCGGAATCCGCCGCAGGAGCCAACAGCACCGGAGCCAACAGCACCACGGCTTCCCGTCTCTGGAAAAGGTGGGACGGGGAGGGCTCTAATCCGCCCAAAAAAACGAAATTATATACCGCCACTAGCCGGCCTGGAGAATCTAGCCTCCCGACAAGCTAAAGACCACATCCACCTGGGTCTCCACCGCCACCGGTTCGCCATTAAGCAGATAGGGCTTATACCGCCACTGCTTAACCGCTTCGATCGCCGCCGGCGCCAGCATGGGATGCCCGCTAATCAACTGCAAGTTCTGAATCGTCCCGTCCTTGCTGATTTCCGCCTGCAGCAGCACATGTCCCTGAATGCGGGCTTGTTTTGCCAGGGGCGGATAAGTGGGCGTAACCTTCTTGATCAAAAGACCGGTCGACACGCCCGACGAAACGCGGATGCGTTGCGGAGCCGCGATCTTCGGGACCGCAACCGTCGAACTGAGAACGCTGCCAATCACGCCACCCGCCGAGCCTCCGGGAATGCCCCCCGGGACGCCACCCGGCACGCCGGCGCCACCCAGATCCGGGGGCGCTTCTTCTTCTTTGATCATCTGAACTCTCTGGGGAATCTTGGTGGGCTGGCGCAGTTGGCCGTTGATGACTTCGCTTTGCATCTTCACCACCTTAACCGGAGCAGCCGCCGGCGGTGGTGGCGGTGGTGGCGGCGGTGGCGGCGCTACCAGGAAGGTCATCAGCTGCGTCTTGGGCAACGCATCGGTATAAATCAGAGGGATCAAGATCAGGATCCCGATGAGCATGCACTGCAGCACGAACGAAAAGATCGTGGTGCTCAACCGCTTGGTCCTGAGCTTATTCCCAGACTCAATAAGGCTGTCTTCAAACATGGGATTCTCCTGCACACACCGCCGTACAAGAACTTAGACACCGCCCGCGCCCGCTTTGCTCCCACTCTTTCAACTTACTCCTGCCAACTTCCGCCTCTCGACGCAGACAGATGATTCTACGCCAGATGGCCCGGATTTAAACCTTAACTTTTTCCTTCGGCTGCGCCGGGCCGCTGCCCGGCCGCAGCGGCATGGCAATCGGCTTCTTGCCCCGCCCAGCGCGCCAATCCTGATACGCCACCAGAATCGGGGCGGCAATCGCAATCGAGGAATAGGTCCCGATCAGGATTCCGATGACCAGGGCGAAGCTGAAACCATGCAGCACCTCGCCGCCGAAAAGGAACAGCGCCAGCACGGTAAGGAAAGTCAGCCCCGCCGTCAAGATGGTTCGGCTTAAAGTCTGATTAATACTTTTGTTGACAATGTCCGCCAGCTTTTCCCGTCGCAGCAGCTTGATGTTCTCCCGAATGCGGTCAAACACCACGATCGTGTCGTTATTGGAGTATCCGATCAGGGTCAAGATGGCGGCGATCACGGTCAGAGAAATTTCCCAGTTCAAGAGCGAGAAGGCGCCGACCGTAATCAGAGTGTCGTGGAACACCGTCAACACCGCCGCGACCCCATAGATCCATTCGAAGCGGAACGCCAGGTAGATCAGCATTCCGCCCAGCGAATAAAGGGTGGCCAGAATAGCTTGCTTGCGAAGCTGCTGTCCCACTTGCGGTCCGACGATCTCGACGTTGCGGATACCAAAATCCGAGACGAAGAAGTTGTCCGGGAGCGAGGCCACGACGGCGGGATCGGCCACACTCTTCAGCTCATCGATCGAAGCGAGCACGCCGCTCTTCGTCTTGTCGCGATAGTTGACAATCGCCTGAGCGATCGCCGTGTAGCGCGGGTTGGCCTCGCCGCCCGATCCGAGGTGAAGCGGGTCCTTCTCCAGAAGATAATTCGCGACGGTCAAGGAACTGGAGTTGTTGAGGTCCTGCTTGCCGGGGATATTGTGGCTTTCGAGCGCCTGAAGGATCTGGATTTTACCCTTGTCGAGAGCTTGTTCGCTGGTCTCCTGAATATCGAGGGCGATCAGCACTTCGTCGTTGCTGGGCTGACCGTACCTCTGAACGCGGGCGTTTTTCAAGCCGGCGCGGTCGATCTCCGAGTGGATGGCGGCCGGATCGGGAGTATGCGCGTACTTCACATAGACCAACGTGCCGCCGCGAAAATCGACGCCCAACGGGATGTGATGCCAGAACGCCATGGAAAGCACTCCGGCCACGCTGAAGATCAGCGAGAAGGTCAGGAAGTACCACTTCTTCCCGAGGAAATCGATGGTCGTGTCGCGAAAAAATTCCAAGTCAAACTCCAGAATTCGGCTTCGGGCTACGAGCTGCGTGCTTCGAGCAAACCGGTTTGCTACAAGCTCGCGGCCCGAAGCTCGTAGCTCGCAGCTAAATACTCAGCGCTTCTCCGCGCTGCTTCCGGCTCAACACCCAATCAAAGA
>Ga0187782_10004772_pt1 | contig 10142 bp, 7 predicted proteins | sample 0715_SJ02_MP15_2_FD_132454 | JGI IMG/M metagenome (GOLD analysis project Ga0187782, IMG submission 132454) | Tropical peat soil microbial communities from peatlands in Department of Meta, Colombia - 0715_SJ02_MP15_20_MG | ecosystem: Environmental > Terrestrial > Soil > Wetlands > Peat | place...
AACTCTCAGCGCTTTCGGCTCCGCCGGCTGGCCGGAGCGCTTTCTCCTTCGCAGAAACATTCCCCTGGCTATGATGAGTCCGCCCAGACCGATTCCGAGGCCGGCCGCGGGATGTTCGAATACAACTGGAATCCTTGCCCACAGGGGCAGGGTCACAAGGACGGTCAGGCCCAGCAACAGTTGTGCGGCCGCGAGCGCAAGACCCCAGCGCGCCGGCTCTTGCCATCGCCTGGCCACGACTCTAGCACCCCATCCCAGTCCGATGAGAAAGACAAACAGCATCAGGCCGAACGCATACACCGTATTGCCCACCCAGAAGGCCAGAACATGGGTCCAGACCACCTCGTAAGCAAGTCCTAAAGCGCCGGTCACGAATGCGGCAAGCGACAGCAGGCCGGGGAATGAGCGCACCGGTTCTATGATCTGGTTGAGCGGCGCGACGGCCGCTACAGGGTGAACAGCTTCTGATTTGGTGCGGTCCGAACCAACCAGCATCGTGAGCAGGAAGATAAACAGGTTGATCGCCGTGCAAAGGGCCAGCGAGCCTGGAACACCGAGATACGCCATTAATACATAGGTAGAAGCCAGCGTACCGAGGGCCGCGCCCAGCGTGTTCCAGGAGTAGAAGCGATTGATGTCCGAACCGATGCTGCGGGAATGGGCCGCGAGGAAGGACGCCAGCGCCGGCAGTGTCCCTCCCATCAGGATCGTAGGCGGCAGGACTACCAGAGCAGAAAGTCCAATCCGCGCCAGCAGGAGTTCGGTCGGGCCAAACTGGTACCTGCCGCAGAGCGCAACATACGCCTGCGTCAGCAGCCCGAACAGGCGCGGAACCAGCAGGTAGTAGATTCCCACCAGCAGCTCCAACTTCCCGTACAGCAACAGCGGCGCGGAGCGCGTGTCCGCCCAGCGGCCGATCAGGAAAGCGCCCAGCGCGAGGCCGCCCAGGAACGCGGAAACCACGGTGCTAACCGCATGAGCGGTATTGCCGAAGGTGTAGGTGAGCAACCGCGTGCAGATGGTCTCAAAAATCAGCCCGGAAGCCCCGGAGAAAAAGAAGAGAACGATGACGATTCGCTCCTTCTTGGCGGACACTAAATTCGACGTGATGCTATGACCGTACATTTAGGCACCTGCGGCCGAAGAAGTTACTCGCAAATCCAACCCCCAAGAGACTGCTTGCCAGCTGGACAGACCTCTCTGGCCACTTTTTGGAATTTTGTATCGTTGAGATATGGTTTGAATGAGCCATCCTTGGCTGGGTCTGGAATCCCTTCGCCCGGAATGGAGTTGTTTCGGTACTGAAAGCCTGTCCTGAGTTCTTCTAGCGCCCTGTCCAAGTCATTCAGTGCGGCATCCGCGCACGCCAGGTTGTAGTGAAACATCGGATAGGTCGGGTCTTCATGTGCTCCGTATTCGAAGGTTGCTTTGGCTTTGCCTAGGTCTCGGGACATGCGGTACGCCATGCCCAGGTTATCGACGAGTACCCTCCACTCTGTGGGCGACAGCGTCCGGCGGCCCTTTTCCAGCTCGACCGCCTCTTCATAGTGCGCCGCGGCGCGTACCCAGTTTTTTTGGAGATAGAAGATGCTGCCGTAGCCGTACTGGATCTTGCTGTCAGGTTCGTAGGCTTCGATGAGTTTTATTCCATTTACCAGAGCGCCGAAAAATTTCTCGTCTTCAGGGGTGTGTCCGCCCTTGGAGTTATGGAAGTCGATCGCCATGTTTCCGCTGACCATATATCCGTAAACATTTTTCTGATGGACCTTCTGGCCCAGAAAGTCCTCAATCATGTACTCGATCATGGGCAATGAGCCCCGGTCATAAATCCTGGCTTGCTCGATCTTCAAGCCTTCTTTCGATGCTCCCTTGCGAAGGTCCGCCCATTCCTCTTCGCGCAAACCTTTGCTGTCCAGCTTGTGACTCAACGGGAAGAGAAAAGACGAGAACTCCCATCCGCGCGAGTCGCTTGCCAGCAAGCGTCTACCAGCAAGATCCCGACGGAGAGTATTGCTCTCGACTGTCAGCCGCAAAAGGTCAACTTGCAGCGCTGCAAGCTTGTCGGGCACCGACAGAACAACTACGTTGTGAGGCTCCGGAAAAGAGACCATGATCTGCCCCGCTCCCTTTTGAAAAATGAAAAAGGTGCATGCGGCCAGCAGGATCAGTCTGCGAATCATAGAAACTCCCGGCTACTGACCGTTTGTCCCCGCCGTGGTACCAGACCTTAGGAACACGATCGCCACTCCGTCGTCGTACGCTACTTTCCAGTCCGACGTTTCTTTAAGAACATTGGCAAGGGGCGTATCAGGAGGAATCAGGACGGAGGTGATCCGGTTCTGGTCCAGCACCTCGCGCCAGCCAAAATCGGCTCCCAGGGCCTTCAAGTAATCCTTTACGAAACTCTCTCCGTAGAAGTCGTGGCGATCGTCGATGAACAGCCGGGTCTGCGGATAGAGGCGGTAGATCAGATAGCCGCTCCAGCGGTCAGTGCTGAACATGTGATCGTGGATGTCATGGGCAGCCACAAACTCGGCCGCGGCCACTGGAAACATCTTTTGGTCAAAGTGCGCGGCTAGCAGCGGCGTCTTGAACACGCGGCCTCCATTCAAGGCCACAGCCAGGCTAGCCATCAGCGCGATTGCCGGCAGCAGATGTCCGCGCATTCCTTCTTCGACGGTCTTCATGCGCGCGTCACGCTGGTGCAAGCTCGCGCATACCTGCCGTAGCCAGACCGGCAGGCCGCTGCGTTCTCCGGCCGAACCGATGACTTCGCTGAGCGCAGGAGCGATGGCCAGAGCAATCAGCATGGACGAAACCGGAATATTGCGGATCGCATAGAGGCCACTATAAGTGGCGAACAATATCAGGATCACATCCACAGCGCGGAGCTTGTGTGCCGCAAGCACAGCCGCCAGGAACGCCAGCACGACCAGCGCGACGAAGTACTTCTCGGCGCCGCCGTGGAACTTGGGTGCGGCAAATTCCGAGATGTGGTCCATGAAATATCGGTTGGAAAGATAGTGATAAACGTGCAGGTGCAGCTTGTATCCGTAAGGCGTGACGAAAGTCGCCAGCGCGGAGAGAACTCCGGCAATTCCCAGCCTCGAGATGGCCGTCCGCGATTCCCTTTTCTGCGTGGCGTCTGCGCTCACCAGGTACGTCCAGAAATTCGCGGCGGCAAACAGGCCCATCAGCACCAGCCCCAGGACAAAACTGCCGTGCAGGTTGACCCACACCAGCATCAGCCCGGGCAGCCACCACAAGGCAGCGGTTTCGCCTTGCTGGAAGCGGTAGAGCAGGCGCACCCACACCAGGGTGAGCAGCCAGCCCACCACGTGCGGCCGCGCCAGCATATGTACCTGCGCCGAGAGCGCTGCCAAAACCGCCAGGAGCGCGGAAACCAGCAGATCGCCGCTGGCCATGATCAGGAAGCGGAACAGCAATGCGAAAGTGAGTGCGATCACCACTGCGGTCAGAAGCACGACACCGTTCAGACCCAGCCGCACCGTTAGCAGCCCTATCCCGGCGTCATACATCCATTCCCACGCGAACCAGGGTTTGCCGTTCATGGTGTAGGAAAAATCATCAGTGCGAGGCACGGACAGAGTACGCATGATGTGCTGGCCGTTGCGTATGTGCCAACCGGTATCGGCGTCGTTAAGCAGCCCGGCACCCATAGGCGCGAATGCCAGCAGCCAGAGCAGCACTATGAAAATCATGTCGGTCAGCGATGGAAACAACCACCGCGCTACAGAAGGGCTGTGCACTCTCGCGACCGGTGCCCGGTCACACGGTTCGGGCGTTAGCCTGGGCGGACAATCCAACCCGAGTCGCGCGGACAACTGCGTCGTCAAGGAGGACTTGAGCATTACCTTTTCACCTGCAACCTGCGCGGGCGCATGATGTTATCAGCGGTTTCCGGGAAGGGCTTGCTTCCTGTCTCCCAGCAATTCGTCGCGGTGCCCTGCGGGTGCATTGCTAGGAGGATTGCTGTTCGTTCAACCCGGTGGGTGAGGGGATTTGCAATTCGTCAATCAGGCGGTGCAATGAGGATCGCGAGATGTGCAGTGTGCGGGCAGCCTGGGCTTTGTTATTGCCGCTTTGCTGCAGGCTCTTGCGAATCAACTGCCGCTTGAAGCTGCGCACTTCGTTCTCCAGCGAGCTGTCTTTCTGTTCCTGTGTCCAGTGAAACAGGGCGCGCGGCATGTGCTCCAGGCGGATCTCCGGACCATCGCAGATCACGACCGCGCGCTCGATCACGTGCTGCAACTCGCGCACGTTTCCCGGCCAGGGGTAATGGCGGAAAGCGGTGATCACCGCCGGTCCGATGCGCCGCGCGGGACGGTTGTGCCGTTCCGCGTATGTTTGCAGGAAACTATAGGCGAGGACCACAATGTCGTCCCGGCGCGTGCGCAGGGGAGGTAACTCGATTTCGATTGTGTTCAGCCGGTAATACAAATCTGCGCGGAAGGCGCCGGAGGTTACCAGCAGAGGGATGTTGCGATTGGTGGCGCAGATTACACGTGCCTGCATAGGACGCGACTGGTTGCTGCCCACGCGCTCGAAGGTGCGCTCCTGCAGGACGCGCAGCAACTTGATCTGCAATCCCGGCGGCAGGTCTCCGACTTCGTCCAGGAAAAGCGTGCCCCGGTCAGCGGCCTCGAAACGGCCACGGCGCATGGACACAGCGCCGGTGAAGGCCCCGCGCTCGTGTCCGAACAGCTCGGTTTCAATCAGAGTCTCGGGCAAGGACGAGCAGGCCACGGGCACAAAAGGAAAGCGTGCGCGCGGGCTGGCGGAATGGATCAACTGCGCCAGCAGTTCCTTGCCGGTCCCGGTTTCTCCGGTGATCAGGACCGTGGCGTCGCTGGCGGCGATCTTGGAAGCAAACTGCAGTATTTCGGTCATCACCGAGTCGGTACCCACCACCCATCCGGAGTCGGCGGCCGGCAGCGCCAGGGCCCGTAAGCGCTCGAGTTCCTGGTTCAATTCGTGCAGCTGCACGGCACGTCGCAGCACGATGCGCAGTTCTTCCAGCGGGCTGCTCTCCACAAAATAATCGTAGGCGCCGGCGGCGATAGCTTCGCGGATCGCCTGGCGATCCTGCGTGGCCAAAAAAGCGATCACAGGAATGCCGGCCTGGTTGAGCACCAGCTTCTTGAGCAGTTCCAGGCGCTCCTCAAACCTCGGCAAATCGGAGGCCGGCAACCCGATGATCAAGACGTCACAGGCACCGCTCTCCTCCAGGTCTTGGAAGATTTCGAGCTGCATGGGGACCAGCGAAAAATCGCCTCCCAGCTTCCGCCCGAGGAGCGCGAAAAAATCAACCCGTTCGTCGACGAAGTAGCAGTTCATTAGGCTGGTAGCTGTTTGCCTTCAGCACTTTTCTTTTCGGCGTTCGCTCGCAAACCCCAGGTTGGGCCCGTTGGGTCCCGCGGTTCTGGGGGAGAATGGCAAAACATAATCGCTCTGAGGCGCAATCATAGGCAATGCGACTTTTAGTGAGGGTCGATGGCACGAACCGGCGGGCAGCGATGGCACTAAGGTGGAATGAGTACATATTGACTCAAGAACCGTGCAATGCTTTGCACAGCGGAGTGGCAGGCGAACCAATGATCGGTCTCCGCGTGCGTTATCAAGTGTTGGCCGACTATGCGCTTACAGAAATGCGCGCGGAAGTGGCGGTAATGGGCACGAACGTGCTACGGTAACGGCGGAAACTGGTAGCTGTCCCCCTTGGCAGACGGGCACATGGTGGCGCTGTCGAGTCCCCCCAGCTTCTATCCCCTTCCAGTTGCCTGCAGGTTTTGACGCGGCTCCCGGCGTGAGCACTGCTGCGCGGGCCGTTGCTGGGTAATACCAATATTAGAGAGAAAGGCTGCCTGCTGCCGCGGCGCCTAACAAGCGACTCGTGACCACAAGGCTTCGAGAGCAACAGCACCGAGTAGAACAGGTTCTTTCGGTGGCACGCGTGTTCCTGGTTGCGGCATCGTTGCTTGCCGTCCACCTGGACTTCGCCGAGTCCGCCGCCTACGCAGCGCTGAGCAAGATTCTGCTGCTGATCTACCTCGCTTACAGCGTGATCGTGATGCTCTGGCTGCGGGGTTCAGCGCAGCTTCGGTACCCGAGGCTTCCGCTTTTCCTCCACAGCATCGACCTCCTGGGGCCGGCCATCATTGTTCTGTTCTCCGACGGGCGCGACGGCCCATTCATGGTGTTCCTTTTGTTTGTGCTGGTCGCGGCCGGCTACCGCTGGGGACTCAGGGAGACGCTGATCACGACAGCGTTTGCCATCGTGGTCATGTCCGGGGCAGCGGTTCTGAGTTATGAAACCAGGCATCCCGGTTTCACGCTGCAAGGCGGGTATGAGGCCAACCGGCTGGTAATCCGCATCGCATATCTACTGGCCATGGGTTTCCTGATTGGCTACCTGGCAGAGGGCGAAAAACGGTTGCAGGCAGAGAGCACCGCCATTGCCGGCCTGCTCACTAAGGTGCGTCCGGAGCAGGGCCTTAAACGGACCCTGCAAGCGGTTCTGGGCGATTTGCTTCACATCTTTGCCGCCGACGCCGTCCTGCTTGCGGTCGAGGAAGTGCGCTGGCGCCGTCTCTACATTTGGGAAGGCCGGCTTGCAACAGAACCTCAAGAGCTGAGGCTTCGCCTGTTCGAAACCGATCCCGCGCAGGAGACAATCTATCGCTTTCCGCTGGCCGGCGAGTTCGTGCACGCGCAGCGTCGGCGGAATCGCGCCGGCAGCCGGCTCGTGAGTATGCTCGCGCTGGATGCCGAGGGCCGCCCGGTCGATGGTTCCACGTGTGTCTTCCCGGACCATCCGCTGTGGCGCGACGTTAACTCTGCCATCGGGGCTTCGTTCACTTTTGGAGAAGAGTGGTCGGGGCGCCTGTTCCTGATCAATCCCAGACTGCGCGGAAGTCGGCTCGCCGCGCTGCGCTACCTGCAGACCTTGGTCCGCCAGATCAGTCCGGCTGTTTCCGGGGCCTACGTGTTGCGCCGGCTCCGCTCCAAGGCGAGCGCCATCGAACGCGTCCGCGTAGCGCAGGAGCTTCACGATGGTGCCATCCAGTCGCTGATTTCCCTGGAAATGCAGATCCATGCTCTTCGCCGCCGTTCGGAGCGCAGCTTCAACGGGATGGGAGCGGAACTGGCGAAGATTCAAGACGGCTTGCGCCAGGAAATCAGCAGCCTCCGCGAGCTGATGGTCCAGATGCGTCCGCTCAATCTCGATCCCCGGCGGTTCGTGGATTTCCTGGCCGATCTGGTGGAGCGCTTCCGCCGCGAGACCGGTATCAGCGCCAACTTCGTCACCGACCTGGAAGAAGTCCGGCTTCCGGCTTACATGCTTCGTGAGTTGGGACGGATCGTCCAGGAGGCCTTGATCAATATTAGAAAACACAGCGGGGCTCGCCACATCCTGGTCAGCTTGGTGCTGAGGGACGGCCTTTGCCGGATTGTGATCGATGACGACGGCTGCGGCTTTGGTTTCGCCGGTCGCTTTTCTCTGCAGCAGTTGGAGGCGGACCGGCATGGGCCCATGGTGATCAAGGAACGTGTTCGCAATATCGGCGCCGGTCTCACCATTGAATCGGCTCCCGGTCGCGGCGCCCGGCTGGAAATTTCCCTTCCTCCCCCGAAAGCGCAGGCCGCACATGCATAAGAGAAATGACGTGATCCGCATCGTCGTCGCCGATGACCATCGCATCTTCCGCGATGGACTGTGCAAGCTGCTGGCAATGGAGCCAGACTTCCGCGTGGAAGGCGAAACGGGCGACGGTGACCGGGCCATCCAGCTGGCGCAGGAGCTGCACCCGGACATCCTTTTGCTCGACCTCGCGATGCGTCCTGACGGCCTCGAGGTTCTGCGCTCGCTGAGTCATCAACCAGCGGGTGGCACCCGCGCCATCCTGCTGACCGCGGCCATCGAAAACCCGCAGATCGTGGAAGCATTGCGGCTGGGCGCGCGCGGAGTGGTGCTGAAAGAAGCTGCCACCGCGGTCCTGTTCAAGTGCATTCGCTCGGTAGTGGCCGGCGAGTATTGGATCGGCAATGAAGCCGTCGCCGACCTGGTGAAGCTGGTGCGGGAGATCACCGCTCCAGCGCCCAAGCGCAATTGTCCCAAGAACGGGCTCACTCCGCGGGAGCTCCAGGTTATCTCCACCATCGTTGCCGGATACAGCAACAAGGAGATTGCGAGCAAATTCTCGATTAGCGAAGACACTGTCAAGCATCACCTCACGAATATCTTCGACAAACTGGGGGTATCCAGCCGCCTGGAATTGGCCACCTACGCCATCACTCAGCGTCTGGTGGACAACTCGTAACTTCGCTCGCCTATTCTCTCTTTCGGCCCTGGTTTGGCACCTTCGGGCCATTCCCTCACCACCTTCGATCAATTGTCGCAGCCAGTGAATTCGCCGATGCTGGCGCCTCGTAGGTTCGCGCGGCAACGGGAGCAACGTGGAACAGTGGGAAACCTTTGAGCGGGGACAGCCACGTGCACCACGCTTTGCATTGGAGTTGCCCGTTCTCTATCGGCGGCACGGCGCTGAGAAGTGGGAGGAAGGCCGCATGCGCAACATCAGCCGGTCTGGGCTTCTCTTCTCCGCGGAACGAGCGTTCTCGGTCAACACCAGAATCGAGCTCACCTTCACTCTGCCCAGGGTCATCCCCAACGAACCTCCCGGCGCCGTGCGCTGCCAGAGCCAAGTCGCGCGCAGCTTCCCGCTGGGCGCGGAAAAGGGTCGGCACGCAGTCGCGGTCAGCATAATGGACTACCTGTTTACGCGGGCATCGGCGGCTGTCCTAACCGACCGCGCGGAGGCTGGGAAGCTATGAGCCGGTCTTCTCGGCTGGCACCTTCGGGCCACTTCCCTACCACTTTTGATCAATTGTCCCGCTCTGCAGCAATCGCCCATTCTTTACACACATCCCCCAGCCTCTCCCCTCACGAGGTCGCAAGAATCTTGAACTGCACTCGACCGCACCCGGCGTCGAAGGAACGCGTTACCGTGGGAGCCACGCGTTCAGCGCTTTGCGCAGGTGTTTCTTCTCCATCAACTATTATTTCTTTCCGCAATTGTTATCTGGATCATTGTTCCGAACACCGCCATAGGCAGGCATTCCGTCCTACAACCTCCTCCCGCCTTGGCACAAGGCCCGTGCCGTTATTCAACCTTCGCAGGAGAAGTGACGTATGACAACCGCGAGCAAACGTCTGCTTTTGGTCTTCTTGATGGCGGTCATGATTGTGCTGCCCAGCCTGGCGCTAGCGCAGACAGCGGTCTCGGACGATACCTGGACTTTGTCCGGCAGTGGCACGAACAACGGTGCTGCCGCCACGCTCAATGTGCAGTATCCGAACGCCGTCACTTGGATCCGCTTCGATCTCTCCGGCGAATGGGGCACAACGATCACGAGCAGCATGATCGATAAGGCGACGTTAAAAGTTTTCCTCGCCGCGGTCACGACGTCGGGTACCTTCAATGTTTGCCGCGTGACCAGCTCATGGTCAGAAGCAACCCTGACGGGCACTTTGTCGCTAGGGGAGACGCCCAGCGCCCACACGGACTGCAGCTACGGGATCACGGGAACGGTGTCGACGTCATCGAGCAGCTCCAACAGAAAAAATGATTACGTGACGGTTGATATCACGGCTATCGTGAAGCAATGGATTGCCGGCACCTACGGCAACTACGGTATCGCTCTGATGCCTACCAGTGATGTCTCGTTCTCGATAGTCTCCAAGGAGGGCGGGAGTACCGCGACCGATGTTCCTAATCACGATGCCAAGCTCGATATCGTGCTGGAGGGAGCTACGGGTGCGACTGGGCCGACTGGACCGACCGGGGCTACGGGTGCGACCGGTGCGGCGGGAGCGGCTGGTGCGACAGGCGCCACGGGTGCGGCGGGAGCCGCAGGTGCAAAAGGCGCCACCGGTGCGACGGGCGCCACGGGTGCTACGGGCGCAGGCGTTGCAGGACCAACCGGGCCGACGGGTCCGGCGGGAGCTACGGGCGCGGCGGGAGCTGCTGGTGCGACAGGCGCCACTGGTGCGGCGGGAGCCGCAGGTGCAAAAGGCGCCACTGGTGCGACGGGCGCTACTGGTGCGACTGGATCGACAG
>Ga0187782_10004773_pt1 | contig 10142 bp, 8 predicted proteins | sample 0715_SJ02_MP15_2_FD_132454 | JGI IMG/M metagenome (GOLD analysis project Ga0187782, IMG submission 132454) | Tropical peat soil microbial communities from peatlands in Department of Meta, Colombia - 0715_SJ02_MP15_20_MG | ecosystem: Environmental > Terrestrial > Soil > Wetlands > Peat | place...
AAGGTCCGCCGCCTTGTAATACCTCCGAATCTCTTGATGGGTGTGATGACGCTGCAAGTAAACGATCGGCCGCCACTGATTGGTCTGGAAGCGCCAATTGATGCGCGCCGCTTCCGCTTCGACTTCGCTCAGCAGATCGTGATAGCGCTGAATATGAGTACGGCTCGGCTCGCCGATCTGCACCAGGCAAAAGCGGCCGCAGTAGGCCGGGTACTTTTCCAGAAAGCGTTCCAAGCCTCGCAAGCGCTCGATGATCCCTTTTGTATAATCGACCCGCTCCACACCGATACCCATGAAGGTAGATTCCACGCCGTGCTCGCGCAGTAATGCTCCACGATCCAGGTAGGGTGAGCCGGCTGACTGCGAATCCGGAGGGTCCGCCTCGGCCGGCGGGACGCTGATCGGGAAGGGGCGAACGAAGGTGAGGTGGCTGCCGCGTTCGACGGAGAACCTTGCCCAATTCACTCGGGATTCGAGAGTCCGGTCGACGGTTTGCAGGAAGTTGTTGCAGTGCGATTGCGTGTGAAATCCCAATAGGTCCGCCCCCAGCAGTCCGTCTAATAGTTCGCGCCGCCACGGACAAATGCCGAAGGCCTCTGCGTTCGGCCAGGGGATGTGCCAGAAAATCGCCACCCGGGCATCCAGGCGTCGCTGCTTGACCAGGCGAGGCAGCAAGGCGAAGTGGTAATCCTGCAGCAGCACACATGGTTCGACCGCTCCCTGCATCTCCTCCAGCAGCGCCTGCGCGAACTTCCCGTTCACGCCCTGGTAATGCTCCCAGTCTTTGGCGCGAAATGTGGGGCGCGTATGGGCGATGTGACAGAGCGGCCACAACCCTTCGTTTGAAAATCCGAAGTAGTATCCCTCTTCCTCCTCTTTGTTGAGCCAGATCCTTTTCAGAGTGTACTGGGGGTCGTCGGGCGGAACCTGCAGGCGATCCCGCTCGTCCACGCAATCGCGATCCGCGTCGCCGGACCCGTGCGCCAGCCAGGTTCCCTGGCAGGTTCGCAAAATGGGCTCGAGCGCCGTCACCACGCCGCTGGCCGGAACTACCACTTCCCGCGTCTTGCCCCGGTAGATATGCTGGTAGGGTTCGCGATTGGAAACCACGAAGAGCGGCCTGTCACCCAGCTTACTGCGAACATGGATGCGCAACCGCTCGGGAGTCCAGAGTGAATCGGCCTTCTCGCGCAGCCGCGCTTCCTCTTCCGCCGCGGCGCGCGCCGCTTCCAGCACCTGGGCCAGGTGTGTCACCTCCTGTGCCAGAGGCTTGAAGAGGTCCCCCTCGGCCAAGTTGGGGTGGGGCACTCGTTTTCCCGATCGAAGGCCCTGAACCCACTCGGCCGTGCGGGCAATGGGGCGCAGGACGCTCCAGCGGATAATGAGCAGCGTGGTCAGGGTGATGAACAAAGTCTGCGCCAGGACGCCCAGGTAGATCTCGCGCCGCATCCGGGCGGCTTGCCGGTCGATGAAGCTCGCGTCGGGTAGGATTTCGAGAGCCCCGTCCACCCCCGATTCCCCGTGCAGCGGCAGAACATAAAGGTATGCGGGCGCCTGATTCAGGGTGGTGAAGGCGCCATAGCTTGCGTCCCGCGCGATCACGCGCAAGACGGTTTCGCGTCCGCCGGGGAGGAAGCCTTCCAGGCCCGGACTCACGGCAAGCCGGTTGCCCGACTTGTCAAAGACAGCGATTCCGGTGTCGCGTTCGCGGGTTCCGAAGCGCGTGACGACGTTCTGCAGCTCGCCGCGAATGTTACTGGCGAGAAGCGGCTCAACATTCGCGCCCAGGCTCTCGGCCAGGATCTCCGCACGCTTCGCCAGATCGTTTCGTAACCCGCGCTTCTCCGCCCGTTGCTGGAAAATGGCAAACCCCGCCGATAGCAGGGATACGCCCACAATCAAGCAAACGATCAGGCGTAAACTCATGCGCATAGCTGCGTTCTCCAAAGAGCCGCCCGCCGTAGTGCGAGAAACGACTCGGCCAAGACTTTGTCACAAAGTTTCGGCTGCCCTGTAAGATTTGATGTGTATGGACTGCAAGAGTTTGCAAATCTCGCATCATCACCCAATGCTCATGGAATCAGTCGATTAACCTTGTACGCCAGCGCGCTTGGAAAGAAAAAATAACCTGGTGAGGGAGTTTTCTTCCTTACAAGACATAATTCTGGATGGCGGCCGCGACGCCATCCTCGTCGTTGGGAAGGGTTTTGGTCCAACCGGGTTGGTGCAGTTCGGGGCAGTGATTTCCCATTAATATGGGCAAACCCGCATACTGAAGCATCTCGAGGTCGTTAAAGTTGTCCCCGACGGCCATGATTTCTTCGGGTGCGATTCCACAGCGTTCGGCCCAGATCTTCAAGGCTCGTCCTTTCGAGCAGCCGCGGTTAAGGACGTCGAGAATGGATATATTCGTAGTCAAGTATTTAGTCCAGGTTACATGAAGGCTGGGACGAATGGGCGCAGTCTCCAGGATCGACTCCGCAGGCTCGATATGCGCTGGAGGTCCGCCAATCATAACCTGGATGGGATCGGTGTCGAGCGCTGCTTCCAGGTCCGGAACCAGACGCAGACAATGAGGGCTGTTTTGGAGGTACCAGCCGAGCGGCCCTTCCGGCACCGCGTTGTCCTGCATCGTGACCTGGCCAAATCCGGCAAGGTGGAAGATGGCCACCGAGTAGGGACGGTATTCGCGCACTGCGCTCAGGACCTGCTGAGCTACATGCCTGGGAAGGAAATCCCGGTGCAACACCTCTCCCGATGAGTTCGCGATCAGCGCGCCATTGGAAGTGATTAGATTCACCAAACAAGGGATTTGGCTGATTAACGGGAGTGCCGAGTGGAACCTGCGCCCCGTGACGATGACCACTTGTACGCCACGTTCAACCGCCTGGAGGATCGCGCGGCGGTTACCATCCGAGATTTCCCGACGGCTGTTGAGCAGCGTGCCATCAAGATCAACGGCTACGAGACGGATCGACATGCCTTGAGCATTTTAGCACAGCCAGGCCACAGCCGTTGACCTGAAGCGGGGTGCTTGCTAGACTCTCGCTTTATGTCCCTGGTCACCCACCTCGAGTGCGCACGTTGCGGGAAACAACACGAGCCCGGCCGCATCTACAACCTCTGTACTTGTGGCGCCCCTCTACTTGTACGCTACGACCTTCGCCAGGCGGCACAGACGTTGGTGCGGGAGCAAATGGCCCCGCGACTACCCACTTTGTGGCGATATCGGGAAGTCCTGCCGGTAGATCACGACGCTTCGATATTGTGTTTGGGTGAAGGGTTCACGCCCCTGATCCACGCCCGCCGTCTCGGCAAGCGGTTGGGTCTGCCGAATTTGTATTTGAAAGACGAATCCCAGAATCCCACCGGCTCGTTCAAGGCACGCGGGCTAGCGGTGGGGGTCAGCATGGCCAATGAATTGGGCATTCGAAAACTGTCGATGCCCTCGGCGGGGAATGCGGGCGGGGCGCTGGCCGCGTATGCAGCGGTGGGAGGGCTGGAAGCGGCGATTTACATGCCTGAAGAAACGCCCATCGCGAACTGGGAGGAAAGCGTTCTGTTGGGAGCGAAAGTCACGCGCGTCCCAGGCAGCATCAAGGATTGCGGCAAAGCAATGCGGGAACAATTAAAGGGCGGAGAATGGTTCGACGTCTCGACTCTCCGCGAACCTTACCGGCTGGAAGGGAAGAAGACGTTGGCCTACGAAATTGTGGAGCAACTCGAAGGACGCGCCCCGCAGGCCATGATCTACCCCACGGGCGGCGGCACGGGGCTGATCGGAATGTGGAAGGCGTTCGAGGAGATGGAAGCGCTTGGCTGGACCACCGGATCCAGGCCCCGGATGTTCTCAGTGCAGGCGCAGGGCTGCGCGCCCATCGTGCGGGCCTTCGCCCAGGGTAGCGACCGGGCGGAGGAGTGGAAGGGACCGGAGACCATCGCCTCCGGTCTGCGCGTGCCGTCGGCGATCGGCGACTTCCTGATGCTGCGCGCGCTGCGTGAAAGCCGCGGAGCCGCACTTGCCGTAGCGGACCGGGAAATGCTCGAGGCGATGCGGGAACTGGCGGTAACTGAAGGCTTGCTGACCTCGCCGGAGGGCGGCGCGACTTTGGCAGCGCTCAAGAAGCTGTTGTGGGACGGGCTCCTGTCTGGCACCGAGAGCATCGTCCTCTTTCTTACCGCCAGCGGGTATAAATATCAAGAAGTACTTGAACAATTGACGTAATCCTATGGCTAAAACTGAGAGGCTCTACTATACCGATTGTTACTTGCGGGAATTTGAAGCGCAAGTTCTTCGTTCGGAGGCCGCGGCGACCGGCGTGAAGGTTTATCTGGACCGAACGGCGTTTTATCCGGCTTCGGGCGGGCAACCGACGGACGCCGGCACTCTCGCGGGGCTCGAGGTTGTCGACGTGATCGACGAAGGAGACGAGATCGCACACGTCCTTCGTCAGCCGCCCCAAGGGGAAGTCGTGACCGGGAAAATTGCTTGGGAGCGGCGGTTTGACCATATGCAGCAACATACCGGCCAGCACATCTTGTCGGCCGCTTTCGAAAGAGTTGGTGATTACAAAACGATCTCGTTTCACCTGGGCGAGGAGAGTTCGAGCATCGACTTGGATTCTGACCGCCTCGGTCCGAGGCAGCTCGAAGAAGTTGAAGACGCGGCGAACCAAGTTCTCTTCGAAGATCGTGCGGTGCGGATCTCTTTCCAGGCGGCGGGCGAGGCCAGCCGCATGGATTTGCGCAAGCCCACTTCGCGCGAGGGAGAGGTTCGGCTGGTTGAGGTGGAAGGATTTGACCTCTCCGCCTGTGGCGGTACGCACGTGAATCGCGCCGGAGCGGTCGGATTGATCCTGTTGCGCAAAGTGGAGCGCATGAGGGGCGCGACCCGCGTCGAGTTTGTTTGCGGGGGCCGAGCCCTCCGGCAGGCGCGGCGGGACTTCAAGCTGCTGGGTGAAGCGGCGCTCCTTTTCTCTGCCGCGCCGGACTCGCTTCCCGAACTCATCGCAAAACAGGCCGAGGGCCTGCGCGAAGAGATGCGGGGAAGGGAAAAGCTGCTCGCGCGCCTGGCAGAATTCCAGGCCAAAGACATTTGGCAGGCGGTTCCGCCAGTGGCTGGTAGACACGTCGTGCGTCAAATCTTCACAGCGGAAGAATCGGCGCAGGCCAAACTGCTGGCGCACGCTTTGGCGAAGTTGCCGGGCACCGTCGCCTTGCTGGGTGCCAAAGGACAGCCGACCAAATTGTTCTTCGCGCAGACCCCAGGACAAACGTCAGAGATGAACGGTGTCCTGAAGCAAACGGTCACGAAGTTCGGCGGCAAGGGCGGCGGCGGGCGCGACTTTGCGCAGGGCGGGGGAGTGGACGAGAGCTATTTGGAGGAAGCGCTGGCTTACGCCGAATCCCTGCTGAATCCCTGAGCCTGGCCAAAGGCCCCTGGAGTGCGGCTGCGAAGCCGCCTGTTCCCGGGTAATTCGAAGACGGCAGATTGGTTGCCGCATTCCAGGGAATTACTTGAGGCGTTACTTGAAGATGTCGACACGCTGACATGCGCGTGTTATATTGAAAAGCTGTAGCCGGATGCTGGGGCGCGTAGCTCAGTTGGGAGAGCGCGGCGTTCGCAACGCTGAGGCCGAGGGTTCGAATCCCTTCGCGTCCACCATCTCTTCCTATGCAATGTCCCAAGTGCCAGCATGAGAATTCCGCGCGGGTACAGTTCTGCACTCATTGCCATAATCCGCTGCACTTTATCTGCCCTGCCTGCCGGCACACACAAGACCACAGCGGTAAATGCGAGCGCTGCGGAGTAGATTTCGCCAAGTATGCGGCCATGCTGGTTTCGCAGGCGGCGGATGTGGCGGAGGCGAAGCGGAAGCGCCAGCGCAATAATGCCTCACTCGCCAGGCAGATTTTGTTGATTCCTTTTACGGGGGGACTCTCGCTGCTGAGAAGTCTTTTGGGGCGGTGGCGTGGGGAATAAGGCAGTAATGAGTGACAAGTCGTTCTTCTCCTGCCTATTGTTAGGGTAGAGCTTGCCCTACCCGCAAGCAGGGGGCGGCAAGCCGTCCCCCAACCTCGCCTGCCTACCTCTGACTCTTGCTCGCGATGTAGCGCTTGGCCTTGGCTAGCAATTCGCTGGCCTGGGACATGCTCCCGACTGCCTTCTCAACCAACGGATCGTTTTCCACGGCAATCTCGCTGGCCTCAGTTTGGCCGAAGATGAATTCGACCAGCGGGGAGCGGATGCGGGTACGGATGAAATCCCCATTTTCTTTGAAGTCTTGGTCGGAGATCTGGATTTTCTGGTCAGCAAGGTACTGCCTAAACTCCTCGAGAACGGCGTCCGAGACCTGGAAATCGTTTGGAATCGTCTTATGAATTCCCAAGTAATGCTTGGCGAAGCCAAAGAACGCACCGTGCTGCAGGAGCGTTTCCTGAGGAGGAGTCAGTTTGGGCTCCTCGTACCTGACGTCCGGAGTTATTCCCCCCCCGCCATAAACCTCGCGACCGCCATCGGTGAGGCGAACATCCGTGTGCGGGGTCGGCGCATTCTCCTGGCGATTATAATAGTCGTAGAGCGAGACGTTGCTATAGTCGCGCTGAATCAGCCTGCCGCTCGGGGTGTAGTAGCGGGCGGTGGTCAGCGCCAGGCCGGTGTGTTCGTCCAACGGAAAAACCGTTTGCACCAGACCCTTTCCGAAACTGGGTTCGCCCATCACCAGGGCCCGATCGTGATCCTGCAAGGCTCCGGTCACAATTTCCGCCGCGCTCGCCGTCATGCGGTTGATGAGCACCACAATGGGGTACGCTCTCCCGCCGTCGCCCTTTGTCGTGTAGTAACGCTTCTCCTGCGAGTGGCGGCCGTAGTGGTAGACGATAAGCTGACTCTTCTCGAGGAAGTGGTCGGATACATCGACGGCTTCTTGCAGTAAGCCGCCGGGGTTTCCACGCAGGTCGAGAACCAGTCCCTGGAGGTTTTTCTCGCTCAGCTTTTTGAGCGCCGCGGTGAGTTCCTCGTTGGTATTCTCGTTAAACCGGTTGATGTGAACGTAACCTATCCCCGGCTTCACCATGAACGCGTCGTCGACGCTCTGCTGCGAAATCTCGTCGCGCGTGATATCAACTTCGATGGGTTGGTCGTAACCCTCGCGAGCGACCGTAATGTGCACTTGGGTGCCCTTCGGACCCTTCAGCTTCTCCGCTACCTGGTGGGTATCCATCCCATCAGTCGAACGTCCATTAACTTTGACGATGATGTCGTCGGGCCGCAGGCCGGCTCGGAAGGCTGGCGAGCCGGGGATCGGAGCCACTACGAAGACCACCAATTTGCCCATTTTCCCGGCCCGCTGGCCGATTTGCATCCCGACACCGTAGTACTTGCCCTCCTGATCTTCGCGCAGCAGCGAAAAGGCCTGGGGATCGTAAAAGTTAGAATGAGGATCCAGGCTCCGCAGCGCGCCGGGTATGGCGCCGACATTACTCTCGCTGGGGCCGTAGATAGCTTTGTCCGGGTCCACCGGGTCGGCGTAATTCTGCTCCACCACGTTGTAGACTCGGGTGAACTCCGTGAGACTGTTCTTAACCTCCGAGTCGTCGCTACCCGCTGTGGCTTCGACCTGCCGGCCGTAGACTCCCCCCAGCAATGTGCACAACAAAACCGTGCACAAAATAAACCACAATAGCCGTGGCGCTTGTTTCATGTCGTTTGCAGCTCCTCACCCTGCACTGCGAAGTATACCATACGGGGTACTTCGCTCAAAGAGGCAGTGGACATTCTGCCACTAGTGTCCGCACACTGCCCTGCCACCCTAATACTTAGACGCTCGCGCAGGGCCGGAGGTTGCGGATTGGAAAATAACCCGGGAGCGCGCCCATCCTGCCCGCAGCCTGGATCGAATTGCAGCGCGAAGGGCGGGCAGGCTGCCCGCGCTCCGGGGAGTGCTCTGAATCCTGAATCCCGCTTGACATCCCCTACACCCTCTCCTATCATGTCCATGAGAGGTTTATCTTGTTCACTGGTTTTTTTCCGGAGACTGTCTTCATACTATTCATCGCTTTTCTGCTTTTCGGGCCCAAGAAACTCCCGGAGATTGCGCGCATGCTGGGCAAGGGTTTGGGCGAATTGCGCCGTGCCTCCAACGAGTTAAAGACTTCGCTGGAAGAGGAAATCAAGAACCTGGACCGCTACCAGGAGAGCCCAGCGGACTCAAGCCCAAAGTATGGCCACAACGATCCAGAACCCACCCCCAAAGAACCCGGACAGTGATTCAGAGAACGATGACCTGAGTGGCAAGCAGATGTCGTTCCTCGAGCACCTCGAGGAGCTTCGCCAGCGCCTGATTCGGTCCGTTCTTTCCATCGTTGTCGGATTCGGGGTCTGTTTTTATTTTCATGAGAAAATCTACAATTACCTGGCACTGCCCCTCACCAGCACTCTGCGCGCCCTTCACATGTCGGACAAGTTAGTTTATACGAATCCGATTGACCCATTTAATCTCTACCTCAAGATTTCCGCCATGGCGGGGCTCTTTTTGGCTTCGCCCTACGTCCTCTTTCAGCTCTGGCTGTTCATTTCTCCGGGCCTCTATCGCAATGAGAAACGCTACGTGTGGCCATTCGTGTTCATGACCAGCGGGCTGTTCATTTCCGGCGGCCTCTTTGCCTACAAGCTGGCGTTTCCCCCGGCTTTGAAATTCCTCCTGACATTCGGGCATGACTTCCAACCGATGGTGACCATCAACGAGTATTGGAGCATCGCGATGACCATCATCGTGGGTGTGGGACTGGTGTTTGAACTCCCGGTCGTCATTCTGATCCTCTCTTTGTTTGGGATCGTAACTCCCAAAATCCTCATCAGGTATCTGCGTTACGCCGTGCTGCTGACGGCGATCCTTGCCGCCGCCATTGCCCCTACCCCGGACATGGCCACCATCTTCATTCTCTGGATTCCTATGGTCGGGCTTTACGTGGTCAGCATCGGGCTCTCCTGGCTAGTCCAGTTGCGCAGGAAGCGGAAGGAAAAACGTGCTCAGGCGTAGACGTGCAACGCGTTCGGCTTGCCTGGTCGTGTGGGCGGGATGCCTGTGTCTCGCGCTGGTTTCGCGCTCGGCCGGGCCGCCCGCTTTCAATGGCGACCGCGCCTTTGACGATCTTAACCGCCTGGTCAGTTTCGGTCCTCGTCCTGCCGGCTCGCCCGCTCTCGCCCAGGCCCGCCAGTGGATCGAGGGTGAGCTGAAAGGCACGGGCGCGCAAGTGGAAGAGGACTCCTTCGTGGCCGGCACTCCCATCGGGCCGATCTCCATGACCAACCTGATCGCCAAGTTTCCAGGGTCCCGCCGTGAAACCGTCATCGTGGCCGGCCACTATGACACCAAGCGATTTGACAACTTCCGTTTTGTGGGCGCCAATGACGGCGGCTCGAGCGCCGCGCTCTTGTTAGAGCTTGCTCGCGTCCTGAACGGTCAAAAGCACGCGCTGAATTATTGGCTGGTCTTCTTTGACGGGGAAGAGGCCGTCCGGACTCAGTGGGAAGGCACAGATAACACCTATGGCAGCCGCCACCTGGTCGAGAAGCTTTCCGCGAGCGGGGAACTCAGCCGCATCGAGGCGCTGATCCTGGTGGATATGATTGGCGACGCGCAACTCCGCATACCCCGCGACGCGTACTCGACTCCCTGGCTGTTGGCCCTGGTTTTCAAGACCGCACAGCGCCTCGGTTACTCCAGGTCCTTCACGGACAGCCAAGGCGCGGAACAGGATGACCACATCCCGTTCGTTAACGCCGGCGTCTCAGCTCTCGACTTGATCGCTCCTGAGTACGGACCGAACGGCAGTTACTGGCACACCGCCCAAGACACCGTCGAGCATTGCAGCTCCCAAAGCTTGACGATCGTCGGCCGCGTCGTAGCCGCCTCGCTCGTGGAACTGGATAAATCCAAACACTAGTTCCCTCTGGGTACGACCGCCCTGATACCGCGTCGAACCAGCGAATAACTGTCATCCTGAGAGGCTGTGATTTTTTGTCCCGGGGGAGGCTACGCGCTGTCATCCTGAGCGAAGCGAAGGATCTCTGTATTTGATTCTGCGCTTACCGAAATGCGAGGAACTGCGGAGATCCTTCGCTACGCTCAGGATGACAC
>Ga0187782_10004774_pt1 | contig 10141 bp, 9 predicted proteins | sample 0715_SJ02_MP15_2_FD_132454 | JGI IMG/M metagenome (GOLD analysis project Ga0187782, IMG submission 132454) | Tropical peat soil microbial communities from peatlands in Department of Meta, Colombia - 0715_SJ02_MP15_20_MG | ecosystem: Environmental > Terrestrial > Soil > Wetlands > Peat | place...
GAGAAAGCCGCCCACCGACGCCTTGATGATCGTCGACGGATAACATCGCAGCTCCCAACCGACCTTCCGCGCTTCATTCTCCAGCACGCCGAGGCGCACGCCAGGTTCACAGACAGCCACACCATCCGGGGTGATCCGCTCAATCCGATCCATGCGCACGAGATCGAGAATCACGCCTCCATAAAGGGGAACGGCCTGCCCGTAGTTGCCCGTGCCCGCTCCCCGGGCGGTCACGGGAATATCGTTGGCGTGGCAATAGCGGAGGATCCTTTGAATTTCCTCGGCATTGGCCGGCTGGATGACGACGTCGCCGACTTTCCCGTCGAGCTGCTTGCGAAGAACGGGGGAGTACCAGTAGAAATCCCGCGAAAGCTGCTCGACGGTGGGCGGATGCGTGAGGACGCGCGCGGGATCGCCGAGCAGAGAGGTAAGTGCGGTGGCGTGGTGCGAGTCCATCGAGCGGCTCCAGGATACGACTATCGGCGATTCACTCTCCTCTTCGAAGTACTCCAACTGCGAAATGCTTTTTGCATGTGCGGATGCGTAAAAAGGGTGAGGCAAAGATCACGCAGCACGGGACCATCAACGGCACACTTCATATCGGAGCGGTGCGTGACTTCACGAGCCGAAATAGCGATCTGGAAGCAGTGCCGGCCGGCGTCCGCAATGGTGGCGCCGTAAACGACGCGATCCAGACGCGCCCAAAGGGCGTTTGCCATGCACATGGGGCACGGCTCACAGGTCGAATACATCGTGTAGCCAGCAAGCGAAGGACGCTTGAGCTTTTTGCATGCAAGACGCACGGTGCGAACTTCGGCATGAGAGGAGGGATCGTTCTCCGCCATCACGGCGTTGGTGGCTTCAATCAGTGGTTTGCCGGTCTTCGTTCGGACGATGAGTGCGCCGAAGGGTACCGGACGCGCCGTCGTCAGAGTGCGGGCGGTGAAGCGGTACAGCCCACGCATAAGTTCTTGGTCCAGAAGGGCCTGACGTTTCCGATCAAGGCGCGCCATGCGGAATTCTAGCACGGGCTGCAAGGGAAACGAGGGGCCCAAAGCGCGCGGCCGACTCAGAGCCGCGGGGTGTTGGCCGTCGATGCTTCCGGCAAGGGCGATGGCATGCTAGTCTCGAACATGGCCAAGGGTGCCTTCTCCCCTCTCTCGTGGTGTATTTTTCTTCTTGCCAGCATCAGTGCGGTGGGGTGTCATCACGCCGCGGGCCGCGCGAACCTGTCGAAGGTCACCCTGCAAGCGGATTGGTATCCCCAGCCCGAGCACGGCGGCTTTTATACCGCGCTGGTAAAGGGCTATTACAAGGAGGCGGGGCTAGACCTTAGCATCCAGCCCGGCGGGCCCTACGTTACGGTCGAGCAGCAGGTGTCGGTAGGCACGGCGCAGTTGGGGATGAGCTCCTCGGACAAGATTTTGGAATCCGTCTCAGACGGGCAGCCTCTGGTTGCGGTGGCGGCCACCATGCAACACGACCCGCAGGGCATCATGGTCAGGAAAGACTCACCGATTCGTTCCTTCGCCGATCTGAACGGGCACACCGTCGCGATTAAGACAGGCTCAACTTGGTTTCAATACATCGAGAAGCGCTATGACCTGAAGAATGTACACGAAATTCCGGCCATGATGAATGTGGCCAATTTCGTGGCCGATCCGCAATACGTCCAGCAGGCCTTTGCCACCTCAGAGCCGTTTTTTGCAAAGCAGGCCGGAATTGAAACGCGCGTGCTGCTAACGAGCGATGCCGGCTACAATCCGTACCGCGTCATGTTCACAACCCGGGAGTTCCTCCACCAGCATCCCGAGGTGGTGCGAGAGTTTGTGGAGGCATCGATCCGAGGCTGGCGAGAGTACCTGCAGGACCCGTCCGCGGCCCATGCCGCCATCCTCAAGCTGAATCCTGCGCTCAATCCGGAGTGGATGAATTTTACCTGGAGAGCGCTGCGTGACGGTCACTTTGTTGAGGGAGAAGATCCGAGCGGTGCCGAGCTGGGGAAGATGAAGACGGATCGGTGGGACACGATGTACAAGCAGCTTCTCGAGCTGAAGGTGATCGACAAGAATTTCGATCCCACGACGGCGTACACGCTCGAGTTCTTGCAGTAGAAGCAGGTTTCCTCGCGGCAGGAGAACAAGCGTGGATCTGTTTATTAGAGGCGGAACGGTGATCACGATGGACCGAGAGTTCCGCGTGATCGACGATGGCGGCGTGGCGATCGAGGGCGACAGGATTGCGGCCGTCGGACGGAGGTCCGATCTCGAGGCCAAGGCAAGCGGTGCCAGGAAAATCGAAGCGGGCGGCACGCTCGTGATGCCGGGAATGATCAACGGGCATGCGCACGCAGCCATGAGCCTTTTTCGCGGCGTTGCCGAGGATCACTCGCTCAATGATTGGCTCGAAAAATACATTTTTCCGGCCGAAGCGCGCAATGTGACCGAGGACTTCGTCCTGTGGGGCACCCGCCTCGGCGTGCTGGAGATGCTGCGCGGCGGGATCACGACGTATGCGGACATGTATTACTTCGAGGATGTGGTTGCCACGGTTACGAAACAGGCGGGAATGCGCGGTGTGCTCGGCGAGACCATCGTTGACTTTCCGGCACCGGACCACAAGACGCCGGCCGCGGCTTTAGCGTACACACAGAGGTTTATCGAGCGCTGGAGGGATGATCCGCTCATAACACCGGGAGTTGCTCCGCATTCGATGTACACGCTGTCGACCGAAAACCTGAGGGCTGCCGCAGCGCTGGCACGGCGCACCGGTGCACCCATTCTGATCCATGCCGCGGAAGCGCCGTTTGAGAATCAGTTGAGCCAAAGCAAACACGGACTGTCACCCGTGGCGTATCTCGACAGCATTGGAGTATTGGGTCCGGATGTGATTGCTGCACATACCGTGTGGCTGGATGAGGAGGACATCCAGACGCTGGTGCGGCGTGGCGTGGGATCGATTCATAATCCGTCCAGTAATATGAAGCTGGCTTCTGGCGTGATGCCCGTAGTGGATTTGCTGGCGGCGGGACAGGCCGTGGGCCTTGCGACCGATAGCGCGGCGAGCAACAACAATCAGGATCTGTTTCAGGAAATGAACATCGCGGCGAAGCTACAGAAAGTGACTCGTATGGATCCCAGAGCACTGCCGGCTCGGCAAGTCGTGGAGATGGCCACGATTGGAGGCGCCCGCGCCCTGCACCTGGATGCCCAGATCGGGTCGCTCGAAGTGGGCAAGCAGGCAGATATCGTTCTGATTGGGACGGGCGCGACGCATGCGACACCGATGTACAACGTTTACTCGCAACTGGTCTATGCGCTCAATGCGCATGACGTGAGAAGTGTGGTGATCGCGGGAAAAATCGTAATGGAAGATCGCGTGATGTTCACAATGGATAAGCCTGAAATTCTCGCCAAGGCGCATGAGTATCAGCGAAGGATTTCCGCCTCGCTGATCGAGGCGAGGGCGATCTAAGCACCTGCTCTTTAAGCTGCCAAGACGCTGCAAGGTGGGGGCTGCCCTGCCGATCTCTGCTGATTGGCGACAGACCGCGCCGTCGTCCACATAGGGAATGGCACGTTTCGTTGCTTGTCTGCTGAGGCAGTGGCCCATATACTACCCGCCATTTACGCCAGGGAGGGCGTGCGGAAATGCACCGGTTCGTCGGAATCCTGGGCATCGGCTTTGTGATCGGAGCAGGGGTCTTGTTTTCGACCAATCGACGTGCGATTCGGCTCAAAACCGTCGCCTGGGGGCTGGGGTTGCAGATTGCACTGGCCTTCGTCGTGATCAAGTGGACGTTCGGCCAAGTCGCGTTTCACGAACTCGGCAAAGGGGCGGAATGGCTGCTGGACTTCTCCTACCGCGGTTCCTCGTTCGTTTTCGGAGAACTGGGCCAGAAGGATTCGCCACGCGGATTCATCTTTGCCTTCCAAGCGCTGCCGATCATTATTTTTATCGCCGCATTTTTCGCGCTGCTCTACTACTGGGGCGTCATGCAGATCATCGTGAGGGCCGCCGCGCATGTGATGACCCGGTTGATGGGGGCGAGTGGCGCGGAATCACTGAATGTGGCCGCAAGCATTTTCATGGGGCAGACGGAGGCACCGCTCACGATTCGGCCGTTTCTCCCTGAAGTCACACGATCGGAACTGATGACCATCATGACCAGCGGGATGGCGCACGTGTCCGGCAGTTTGATGGGCGCCTACATGGCCTACGGAATTAAGGCGGAGCACCTTCTGGCGGCGGTCATCATGACCGCCCCCGGAACGATTCTGATCGCCAAAGTGCTCGTGCCGGAAACCGAGAAGCCGCTGACCGCGGGCCGAGTCGAAATGGCCGAAATGGAACGCGAGACGAATGCCTTGGGTGCTATCGCGCGCGGAACCATCGACGGGCTTCACCTCGCGCTCAATGTCGCCGCGATGCTCATTTCGTTCATTGCGCTCATCTATCTGGTCGACGCCATCTTCGGCGGCGTGCATCACCTGCTTGCGGCGCATGGGATGGGACGGTTTCCGTCGAGCCTCGAACAAATCTTCGGCTGGATTTTCGCGCCGGTGGCATGGCTTGCGGGCGTTCCCTGGCATGACTGCAGCACGGTCGGCAACTTGATGGGGTTGCGTATGGTCACAAACGAGTTGGTCGCCTTCCAACGGCTCGGCCCGATGGAGAACACCCTCGATCCGCGCTCGTTCACGATCGCGACGTTTGCACTGTGCGGGTTTGCGAATTTTAGCTCGATCGGGATTCAGATTGGCGGCATTGGAGCGCTCGCCCCCAACAAAAAGTCGGAGCTGGCACGACTGGGTATCCGTGCCATGCTTGCAGGAACGATGGCCAATCTGATGTCTGCTTCGATCGTGGGAATTATGCTTCGATGAGGCCCGCGCGCGCTCGAAGGAAAGGCGAGTTCGATACGGCTTCGCGGGCGGCGGAATTCATCCGGTCCAAAACCAAACTGCGGCCCTTGATCGGAGTCGTGCTGGGCTCGGGTTTGGGAGCCTTCGCGGACGAACTGACATCGGCTACGCGGATTCCCTACCACAGAATTCCGAACTTTCCTCGGTCCACGATCGAGGGACACGCCGGGGCGCTCGTGATCGGCAGGGTCGGTCAGGTGCCCGTGGCCGTGATGCAAGGGCGCGTCCACCTATATGAAGGCTACTCGGCGAAGGAGGTTGGGTTTCCGCTGCGTGTGCTGGGGCGGATCGGAGTTCGCGCGGCCATTTTGACGAATGCGGCTGGCGCCATTAATTTGGAGTACCGTCAGGGTGCGCTGGTTGTGATGCGTGACCACATTAACCTGCAGGGAACAAACCCGCTCATCGGGCCCAACGACGACCGCTTTGGCGTGCGCTTCCCGGACATGACCGAGGCGTACTGGAAGCCGTATCGCGAAATCGCGCTCCGCGAGGCGAAACGGATCGGGATGGACGCTCATGAAGGAGTCTATGCGGCGCTGGTCGGGCCGACTTTTGAGACGCCGGCGGAGATTCGTTACCTGAAGATGATCGGGGCGGATTTGGTCGGTATGTCCACGGTACCGGAGGTGATCGTGGCGCGCCAGATGGGAATGCGTGTGCTGGGAATCTCGTGCGCGACGAATATGGCGGCAGGAATCCTCGGTCAACCGTTGAGCCACGCCGAAGTGATGGAAGGGAGCGCGCGAGTGAAGGAGCAGTTTGTGGCTCTGCTCGAAGCGGTGATCCCAGCGATCGAGCAAGACTTGGCACGAAGGCCCGTCGACGATCCGGGAAAATGAGCGTATCGACCGGAAGCTCCCTCCTGCAACTCACCTCGCGGCAGTGACCTTCCTTGGAAGACACACAGGTTGCAGGGTGGAATCACACTTGCCGATGGGAACGATTTGGATTTTGAGTTTGCTGTTTTAGGGCTGAATCTGCAGACTAGAAGCGACTGATTGGTGTAGCTAACACCATCTCGCTTTTCCACGTGGAGAAGTATTTCTTCCCACCGTTCTAGTCAAGCGGTGGCGCTGTGGGGCCCGGTTCGGATCTCGGCCAGAGATTCCTAACGGTGCTGCACGGCCTCTACGCTGTTTTGGAAAAGGAGATGAAGATGTCAGGGTCCAATGCAGGTGCATTTCCGCAGGTCGCTCGACAAGGCAGCTACCAAGGTCCACGCGCTCTTCAGCCCTCCCTTCAAGCTACGGCCACTGGGCATAACCTCTTCGCCGACGCCATTATCGAGGAGAATACGCGCGATCGTGGCAGGCGTGCCGCGAAAGCGGGGCTCGCATTCGCCATCCAGGCGGCCATCGTGGGCGCCCTGCTGTTGTTGCCGCTTGTTTTTACCGAGGGCATCGATCTCTACAAGTTAGAGAACACAGTACTCCTCGCACCGCCTCCGCCCGCCGCGCCGCCCCCACCCGCCCTGCACGTGCAGAGCATTCCGAAGCAGTCTCTTCTTCAGGCAGCACTGACGGCTCCGACCGTAATTCCCAAGAGGGTCGTCGAGTCGGCGCCGGATGCGGGAGAGCCAGCCCCGGCCCTTTCCGATGTGACAGGGGGCGTTCCCGGTGGGGTGGGCGACGTTTTGGGCGGCTCGCTGACAGCTGCCCCTCCCCCTCCTCCTACGCCCGCCGCAAAACCGAAGGAGCAGCGAATTTTCACAGGGATGAAGGAGCCGACGCTGCTCTACGCCCCGCCGGTCGTGTATCCCATGGTTGCCAGGCAGGCGCACGTGTCGGGGACCGTGGTGATCGAGGCCATTATCGACGACAAGGGGAACGTGACCCAGGTGAAGGCGATCAGCGGACCGCCGCTCTTGCTGAATGCCGCACTGAAGGCCGTGTCGGAGCGAAAATATGAGCCGACCATTCTCGATGGCATGCCGGTTTCGATTCGGTTCGATGTAAAGGTGCAGTTCAACCTAAGCTGAGCACCGCTACCTGTGGCCTGGCAGGAGGCGCGGCGGTCGACACGTCCGCCTGAGCAGCACGTTTGCGGACGGAAAACGAGGACTCAAGCGGCAGGCCGCTCGCAGGTGCGGCCCCGCCGCTGTTGGAAGCCGCCGTATTAATCCGACGAGGTCGTTGCGGATAACCGCGAGGAGCGCGTGTAAGCAGGCTTGTCGAGATCGTCAGAGCTAGTGGAGTCGCCGGCCTTGTCGATCTCGATGGAACCCTTGAAGTACGCGCCGTCTTCGATCATGATGCGGGCTGTCGTCAGATCACCCACGACGGAACCGTCCTTCTTGATTTCGATCCGGTCGCGCGCCCGCAGATTGCCTTTCACGTTGCCATACACGACGACTTCGCGGGCGATCACGTCGGCCGTTACACGCGCGCTTGCGCCGATCGTCAGCTTGCGATCTTCCAGCTGAACCAAACCCTCGACGCTGCCGTCAATGGCTAGGTCCTCATTTCCCGTGATCTCGCCCTTTACGTGCAGGCTCGCCCCGAGACGGGCCATGCTACCGCTGCTGCTCATTCTTTCTGTCGCCGGATAGGTTGAATCCAGTGGTGCCATCGTCTTTGCCTCCCCAGAAAAAGTTGAAGGTGGTACGGCTGGTCTAGGCTGCTGCGGGAGCGGCGTCCTAGCGGGAGCATCCTGCTTCTTCTCTCCCCACATTTACGGTGCCTCCTTGGGCCCAAGTGTGCCGAAAGTTGCCGGATGGATTGGGACTGGGGTATCAATTTAGTATCTCGCCATGCCCGTGCCAAATCCAAAATGAAACAGTTGTGTCCCGTGCATTAACGTGCGAAAGGCCAGGTTTGATAGCTCCTCTGTTCTCCCGATTGCCGGCATGGCCAGGCGGAGAGGATCCGCCGGCAGCCCATCACAAGGTCGTCTACGTGACCTTATTCCGGGACGAACTGCACACCCGCCGCAGCTCCGATGATTGCTGGTTTGAGATCTGGGGAAGAAACAGTCGGGCTAGCGAAAGCTCAGACCACTAGGTTCGCGGGAGGTGGCGGAACTCAATACTTTCGCAGCACGCCAACCACCCGACCCTGAATCTTCACGTCCTGGGCCGCTACGACGATGGGCGACATCGTTGAATTTGCGGGCTGCAGACGAATCTTCCCGCCCGGCTCGCGATAAAAACGCTTCACCGTCGCCTCATCCTCGCCAACGAGCGCCACGACAATTTCACCTGGATTCGCGACCTGGGTCTGCTCGACCACGATGTAATCGCCGTCGAGGATGTGGTCGTCGCGCATCGAATCGCCCTTCACTTTGAGGACGAAGTTGTTGTGCCCGCGAGTAAAATCCGCAAGGGAAATCGATTCGTTATCTTCGACAGCCTCGAGTGGCCGCCCTGCGGCGATTCTCCCGGCGAGCGGCAGCTCGACGACATGGCGGTCGAGAATCTCCTCACGCACGGGTTTGGGGAGCTGCGTCACCTCGATCGACCGGCTCTGGTTGTAGCCGCGCCGAATGAATCCCTTTTTCTCGAGCGTCGAAAGATGTTTGTGAACCGTCGCAAGCGAGGTCAGCTTGAGCGCGTGCGCGATCTCCTCAAAGCTCGGCGAATAGCCGTTTTTGTTGATAAACGCGACGAGGTAGTTCAGTACTTCCTTCTGCCGTTTGGTCAGCGCCATGGTAATCCCCTACCAAGCATGGTCGCACTTTAGGCGAATCAAAAGCGAAAGTCAATGGTACCCCGGGACAGGTTGCGGCTTACTAATCGGTGGACGATTGGACAGGTCGCGTGCGGGCTAGATTGCAGCGAGGCCATCGGCCGCTAGGTAGAGGTGTGCTCTAGGGTTGGGAGACGTTGCGGGGTGGAAGATTGGGAGTCAACTTCCGGATGATGAATTCCTGAAAAACGCCGGCGATGACGGTTTCACCGATCCTTACGCCCGCGGTTTCGAACGTCAACCCCACTCCGCGGTTGCTCGCCGGATAGTAAAGATTTGCGATCGCGCCCGCCGCGAGGTTGCCAAAAATGTTCGAGTAATTGGGCTGCCACTGTTTGTTGTCGCCCTTGCAGATGAAGGCGTTCGCAACAAGCGCATACAGAAGCCGTGATCGAAAGCTCCCGGTTCCCTTATAGAAATAGCGGGGGTCCTGTTTCAGCATCCATGGGAATACGGCGCTGCCAAGGAACGTGCCATCGACAACATCGGCGTAGGTCGCGCCGTAGCGTTTCGCATATCCTTGAAACCCTTGACCGTATCCCTTGAATTGATTGGTCGCCTGCTGAACGCCCGCGAGTACGCCAACGCCTAAGAAGGTCACCGGATCGGTCGAGGACCTCCAGGCAAGGCGGAACTTTTGCCGTGTCGTAAGAGGAGCTGCGTCGGGCACGTAGCTGACATAGAAATTGGGGATGAAGCCGAGAACCCGCTGCTTCAATTCCGCTTGAACCTGCTCCTCCGCCACCTCCTCTTGCGGCACTCCGACCGTTACCCGCGTGACCTGGGTTGCCAGCGGAAGCGTAATGTCCGGCACAACGTAGGTCTGCCCAGGGCTGACGGCTCCCGAAACGACTTCGGTTCCGAAGTTGGCAGCCGAAATGGAGAGCTGAAAGGGGCCCGGCGGAACCCGGGTAAACGAGAAGTGTCCATTTTGATCGGTTTCCGTCTCTTGACGAGCGGATTGATCGGGAAACGTAAGCACGACCCGAGCCCCGGGCAGCAGGGCGTCCGTCTGATCCACAACCGTCCCGGTGATGCCCCCGGGCGATTGCGGAGCCGATTGCTGCGCATCACCGGGGAAGGCGGCTGCCAAAGTCGGGACGCTAAGCCCGAGGACGCCGAGGCTCAGCCAAAGCGAGGCCCACCGAAAAAGTAGCTTTGCGCTTTGGCCCATAGCTTTCGGTGCAACTCCTTTGCCCGGAGCTCACTGTCCTTACTTTACTGGGCTTCCGCTTGCCTTGCCGCAAGGTTCCCTGAGAGTGATCCGGGGCAGGACGGCCGGCTGACAGAATCCATTACCAGCCTTGCGATTTTATACCGTATCGTCCCGCCGAGGGAGGCCATAAGCAGGACCGTCATGCCGGGCAGCCGGGGAAGAGTCGGTCTAACGGAAACGAATCAAGGCAGTTATCGACGGTCCACTAGGGGACCGAAAAGGCCAGCAGTACGTTGCCAGAATTGCTTCCCGTCACCGCGTAGCCGGAGCCGATGAAAAGCATTCCTTTCACAATGGAGGGTCCGATCGACGCA
>Ga0187782_10004775_pt1 | contig 10140 bp, 5 predicted proteins | sample 0715_SJ02_MP15_2_FD_132454 | JGI IMG/M metagenome (GOLD analysis project Ga0187782, IMG submission 132454) | Tropical peat soil microbial communities from peatlands in Department of Meta, Colombia - 0715_SJ02_MP15_20_MG | ecosystem: Environmental > Terrestrial > Soil > Wetlands > Peat | place...
ACCAGGTTTCGCACTCCAAGCTCTCTTGATTAAGCCGCAAGAGGGAAGATCACGCCTGAACTGCAGCAAGCTCCGGACGCGTGGCACTGCGTGTTGTCTTGACGCAAGCGAAGGGAAGAAACGCCGGGTCTCGAGAGCCTGCCCAGGCAGTGCTCCGGCGCTTCTCCGCTGGAATCTCCAGTAAATATTTCCCGTGGCTGGCAAAAATCAACTTCGATTCGGGAAATGCCTCGAGCACTCGAGTGACGCCGGAATTGTCATCGTCCGAGTCAATAAACATGAATGAAGCGTTCGGCGAGGACTCATGGCGGTAGCAGGTGACGTGCTGCACCCCTTCGGTACGACGCAAGAAATTGAAAAGGTAGTCGATATCGGCTTCTGCTGAATTAACAACACCCATCAGGGAAAATCCCGCCGGACGCGCCGTCATCGTCAGGGTCGTGATTTTCAGGCTCTTGCGGCGGAAAATGTTCATCAGCCTGCAGAGCGATATCATATCGTCATTCGTTTCGAGAGTCAGCAACCACTGCATAGCCTGCTCCTTCCGATTCACCAGGACGCCCCATCTAGCCTGTCATTCCGATCCGTCAGCCGACGGAGAGGAATCTTGCTCTGCAACGTACCATTACGAGATTCCTCGCTTCGCTCCGAATGACAGACGCTTCTCTCGCACCCTGTTAAACCGCCCACAGATCGTCGAGCGCTTCCTCTTCCACCAGCACGCGTGGCGGCTCCACGACCATTTCCGCCAGTGACGCTCCCGGCGGCACGATGGGATATACGTTCTCGGCCGGATCAACCCAGAAGTCGATCAGACGCGGCTCGCGATCGCTCAAGAAATCCTGAACCGCATCGGCAACGTCGGTGCGGTGCTCGACCCGCGCGCCGCGAATCCCGTAAGCTTCAGCCAACTTCACGAAATCAGGGGCGAAGTCCAAGTCAGTGTCGCAGTAACGCTTCTCAAAAAAGATCTCCTGCCACTGGCGCACCATCCCTAGCGCGCGATTATTGATGATGGCGATTTTGACCGGAACGCGGTACTGCACCACCGTGGCGAGGTCGTTCAAGGTCATCTGAAATCCGCCATCGCCCACGATGGCGATCACCTGCCGGTCCGGAAAGGCCATTTGCGCGCCCATGGCCGCCGGAAATCCATAGCCCATCGAGCCGAGCCCGCTGGAAGAGAGCCAGGTGCGCGGGCGCGTGAAGTTCCAGAATTGGGCCCCCCACATTTGGTGCTGGCCTACGTCCACCGCCACGATGGCATCCTCACTGGCATATTGCGAGAGCGTCTCGATCACGAATTGAGGTTTGACGTTGTTGGCGTACTTGTCGTAGGTCAGCGGGTGCTCAGAACGCCAGGATTCGATGCGCTGCAGCCACTGCTGCCTTTCCATAGCAGGTGCGGCGTTCCTGCGCTTCAAAGCCCCCAGGAGGGCGCGCAAGGCCTGCTTGGCGTCACCGACCAAAGCCACATCCACGCGCACGTTCTTGTTGACCTCAGAGGGGTCCACATCCAGGTGGATCTTCTTGGCGTTGGGCGCAAAACCGTTCAGGCGGCCAGTGACACGGTCATCAAACCGCGCTCCGACCGCGATGAGCAAGTCGCACTGGCAGATGGCCATGTTGGTGGCATAAGAGCCGTGCATTCCCAACATGCCCAGCGAAAGTGGGTGACGCGAAGGAAAGCAGCCCAGACCCATCAGCGTGGTGGTGATGGGGATGTGTGTCAGTTCGGCAAGCTCGCGCAGTTCATCGGAAGCGCCGGCCGCGATGACACCACCACCCGCATAAAGCACAGCCCTTTTGCTCCCCAGGATCATATCCACGCCGCGCTCGAGGTCGTCGTCCGTCCACTCGTGTGCGTGCTCGGCAGGCGCGGAACCGGCAGCGGGGGGGTAGCTGGCTTCGGCATTTTCCATAAGCACGCTTTTGGGGAGATCGACCAACACCGGTCCCGGCCGTCCCGATACCGCGACTTTGAAAGCTTTCTGAATCACTCCAGGGACCTCGGCCGCGGACCGAACCAGAAAAGATTGCTTGGTGGCCGGGAGACTGATGCCAATGGTATCAGCCTCCTGGAAGGCATCCTTGCCGATAAGCGACAACGCCACTTGGCCAGTCAACGCCACCACCGGAATGGAATCCATCATCGCCGACGTGAGGCCAGTGATCAGATTCGTCGCCCCGGGCCCGGAGGTGCCCAGACAGACGCCGGGCTTGCCAGTGACGCGGGCGTAGCCATCCGCAGCAAAGGCGGCAGCCTGCTCGTGACGCACCAGCAGGTGACGAATGCCGGCGCTGTAAAGGGCGTCGTAAAGGGGCAATACGGCGCCGCCCGGCAGCCCGAAGAACACTTCCACCTGCTGACGGCGGAGGCTTTCCAATAAGAGTTCGGAACCCGAATAAAGTTTTGACATCTTTTCTCCCGCTGTGACAGCGGCGTGCTCACTACCGACCAGTCGGTAGGTAGATTAGCATTCTACCCTGCCGCCGTCAATCTTTTATTTCGGCGCTTTCTTGCGCCGTCGAACCTCTGGATTTTTCGGTGGGCTCGCCGCTCAGCACTCAGGCCGGCGGCGCCGTAATGATGACCTGCGATCTTTCTATGGATACGCCGCTCAGCGCTGTGGCCGGCGGCGCCGTAAGGATGAGACGGATGACGTTCCTGTTTAAGATCGAACCGTTCATTCTTTTAGTCCCCCCCTCCGACCGCGAACTTAAGGTCTCTTGGGGAGTACCACCAGAAGCACACTTCTTGCTTCTTCCAACCAGAATAATTGAAATGCCTGTCCGTGTGCAATCTGATTTTACTTATTATTACCATAAAAATTATCTATTAAACTCTTCTGGGATCTTGGGTTCGGCGATTCTGCAATGCAGGTGCGGCATAGGCACTCCTGCCAGTGCCCTATGGCATACGCCAAGCACAGGCACGAGTGCCTGTGCCACTCACCACTGACGACGGATCACGGACACTCACCGCAACAATTCTTCCAGCCGCACCGCCTGATCCGTCTTCTCGTCGCGATACTTGATGATCACGGGAGTATAGAGGGAAAGGCCCAACTCCTTTCCTCGTTCCGTGCTGATGGCGCGGGCGCCGGAGACAACTACCGCTCCCTCAGGAATCTTCAATGGCTTGTCGCCCTCGCGGCGATAGACCGCGTCCCGCACCAAATCGTACACAGGTGTCGATCCGGTCAAAATCGTGCCGGCGGCCAAAACGCTTCCCTTGCCGACAATCGCTCCCTCGAAAACTCCGCAGTTGCCGCCCACCAGGACCTCGTCTTCCACAATCACGGGCATAGCCCCGACCGGCTCGAGTACTCCGCCGATCTGCGCCGCAGCGCTGAGGTGAACGCGCTTGCCCACCTGCGCGCACGAACCTACCAAGGCGTGCGAGTCGATCATCGTTTCATCGTCCACATAGGCGCCTACATTGATATACATGGGCGGCATGCACGTCACGTTCTTGCCAATGTAACAGCCATCGCGAATGGAAGAGCCGCCAGGGACTACGCGCGCGTTTAGGTTCCAGCGGATTTGCTTCAAAGGGAAGGTGTGTTTGTCGCGAAACTGAGTATTCGCGGGACCCATTTCCACAAGATGCCCTATCCGAAACCCCAGCAAAATCCCCTTCTTTACCCAAGCATTCACTTGCCAGCCGGTCGGCGAACCCGGATCGGGCTGTGCGGCGCGAACCACACCTTCGTTAAGCGCCAACTTGAACTCGTCGAAGGTGGTGAAGAACTCCTCGCCCGATTCGTTTTCCTCACGAGCGTAAAGCGCTTCGATGTGCGTTTGAAGATCCATCTTCGCCCTCCTTCCATGTGGTCTTAGTGCGGGCGCGAGCGGTTCCCGCTACTCGAACGAGTCTGCTCCCGCCTCTTCAACCATCCGAATAGTATCCTGAAGCGCCCAGTTGCGCTAGTCGGGATTTCTCACCACGGATCGGGAGGGCGGGGCTTTAGCCCTTCCGGGCGGCCCAGGCGTTGACCAACTCTGCGCTTGCGAGCCCTCATGATTGCATTTTTCCGGCGCCCGGTTAAACTAAAATGAAATGCTGACTCCGGGCTTTGACAACATGCCGCAGACCTCTGTGGCCTCTTTAGCTTGGGCCCATCCGCTCGTTCAGGAATGGTTCGGGGGCAGGTTTGGCTCGCCTACGGAACCGCAGGAGCAGGGCTGGCCGCCCATTCTAGCTGGCCAATCCACGCTGATCTGTGCCCCTACCGGCTCGGGCAAGACGCTGGCCGCGTTTCTCGCCTGCATCGATCGGCTGATCCGGAAGGCCCTGTCGAGCGGCCTCGAGGACAGCACGGAAGTCCTTTATGTTTCGCCGCTCAAGGCATTGAGCAACGACGTTCGCAAGAATTTGGAAGTGCCGCTCGACGAAATCACCGCCCAGGCGGGCCAGCGAGGTTTGCGGATGCCGCCCATCCGCGCCGCCGTGCGCACCGGGGACACTCTGATGCCGGAGCGCCGGGCGATGCTGGCGCGGCCACCGCACATACTCGTGACGACGCCCGAGTCTCTTTACATCCTGCTGACGGCGGAGAAGAGCCGCGCCATCCTGCGCGACGTTGAAACCGTGATTGTGGATGAAATACACGCCGTGGCGGACGACAAACGCGGCGCGCACCTTGCGCTTTCACTCGAAAGGCTAGAGGCTCTGACAGCCCAATCGCATCCGGAGCGCCCAGTGGTGCGAATTGGACTTTCAGCCACGCAGAAGCCTCTCGAGCTGGTGGCCAGGTTCCTGGTTGGAAACGGACGCGCCGAGCCGGTAATCGTCAACGTTGGCCGCCGCCGTGTGCTCGACCTTGCGGTGGAAGTGCCGCGCTGCGAGCTTGGACCCATCGCCACCCATGAAATGTGGGAGGAGGTTTACGACCGGCTGTCAGAACTGGTGCGCCAACACCGTTCGACTTTGGTCTTTGTGAACACGCGGCGGCTGTCGGAGCGGATCTCACATCATCTTGCCCAGCGCCTGGGCGCTGAGGCCGTCGCGGCGCATCATGGCAGCCTGGCGCGCAAGGTGCGGCTGATTGCGGAAAATAGGTTGAAGTCGGGAGACGTGCGCGTCTTGGTGGCCACCGCTTCCCTCGAACTCGGCATCGACATCGGCACGGTGGACCTCGTTTGCCAGATTGGATCGCCTCATTCCATCGCGGTGGCCTTGCAACGGATCGGCCGGGCCGGCCACTGGCGCGGGGCGGTGCCCAAGGGACGCCTTTTCGCCACCACTCGTGACGAGTTAATCGAGTGCGCCGCGCTGGTTCGAGCCTTGCGAATGGGCGAACTCGATCGACTCGAGATTCCGGACGCGCCCCTCGACATCCTGGCCCAGCAGATCGTGGCCATGTGCGCCTGTGAAGAGTGGAACGAAGACGATCTCTTCCAGGTCGTGCGCCGGGCGTACCCTTACCGTGCTCTGGCTCGCCAGGACTTTGACGCGCTGCTCGAAATCCTTTCTGAAGGAATCACAGCTCACCGCGGCCGCTACGGCTCCTATCTGCATCGCGACCGTATTCGACATCGCTTGCGGGGCCGGCGCGGGAGCCGCCTGGTGGCCATAACCAATGGCGGCGCTATTCCTGAGTCCGCGCTTTACACGGTCGTGGCGCAACCGGATGGCGTCATGGTGGGCACCGTGGCCGAAGACTTTGCGGCCGAGAGCATGGGCGGCGACGTCTTCCTATTAGGGAACACGTCGTGGCGCATCTCCCGGGTTGAAGGTAGTTCAGGACGCGTGCTGGTGGAGGATGCGCATGGCGCCGCACCCAACATTCCCTTCTGGCTTGGAGAGGCGCCGTCGCGCACGCCAGAACTCTCTGCTCAAGTTTCAGAGGTACGCGAGAAGATTAGTGACTTGGCCCTGCCACAGGAACCCACTTTGCACGAAGATGCGCGAAGCGCCTTGGAGTGCGGCAGCGAAGCTGCCGCCTTGAACACTCACGAAAAGGCGGTAGCTAGCGCTACCGCACTCCAAGGTGCCTTCAGCACTGATCTAGCGCGGGCGTCTCGCCCGCCGTCACGGGTGCGCCGCGCCGCAGGTGTCGGCCAGGATGGCCACGCCACAGCGGGCGGGACGCCCGCGCTGCCTTCCGCCGCCATAAGCTGGTTGAAGGAAGAATGCGGCCTGGACGACGCCGGGGCCGAGCAGGCAGTCGAATACATTCTGGCGGGCCGCGCCATGCTCGGGACGGTTCCAACACAAAACAGGATTGTTGCCGAGCGCTTTTTCGACGAGGGCGGCGGGATGCAACTTATCGTCCATGCGCCCTTTGACGGCAGGATCAACAAAGCCTGGGGGCTGGCGCTGCGTAAGAGATTCTGCCGCTCATTCAATTTTGAATTGCAAGCCGCCGCCACAGAGGATGGTCTGAACATTTCGCTCGGCGAGCAGCACAGCTTTCCGCTGGCGGATGTCTTCCATTTTCTTTCGCCGGAATCCGCTGCCGCCGTCCTCGAACAGGCCGCCTTGGTGTCGCCCATCTTCGCCACGCGCTGGCGCTGGGACGCCACACGCGCTCTGGCGCTGCCGCGTTTTCGCAACGGAAAGAAGATTCCACTTCAAATTCAGCGCATGCGCGCCGACGACCTCCTGGCCGCCGTCTTCCCGGACGCAGCGGCCTGCCAGGACAATCTCGAGGGCGACATTCGCGTCCCGGACCACCCGCTCGTGCGGGAGGTGATGAAAGATGTGCTCACGGAGGCGTTGGACCTCGAGGGGCTGAAGCGGGTGCTGCGCGGGATCAGCGACGGCAGTATCCGTTGCATCGCCGTGGATACGCCTGGCCCATCTCCATTCTCTCATGAGATTCTGAACGCCAATCCCTACGCCTACCTCGACGATGCCCCGCTGGAAGAGCGCCGGGCGCGTGCCGTTTCCCTGCGCCGCGTGCTGCCGGAGACGGTGCTCACCGAAATCGGACGCCTTGATCCCGCCGCCATCGCGCAAGTCCGTGAGGAAGCTTGGCCCGACGTTCGCGACGCCGATGAATTGAACGAAGCGCTCCAGGTATTTGTTGCCTTGCCTGAAAACTTTGTGCCGCCCATAGGCGTGCAAGTAGCACAGGCACTCTTGCCTGTGCGGAGTGATCTTTTCGGAGAGGTGACTCCACAGGCAAGAGTGCCTGTGCTACCTGTGGCCGCGCTGTGGGGCGACCTCTTTCGCCAACTCGTTGCCGAGAGACGTGCGGCGCGCGCGCTCGTGGGCGACTCTGCCCTTTGGGTCGCGGCGGAGAGAGTCAACGCATTCTCAACTCTCTTCCCTGGGGCAAGGTTTGAGACCCAACCTGCCGAAATCGACGAGCTTGCTCGCACGAGAGATGATGCCCTGTTTCAACTCGTTCAAGGTTGGATGGCGCACTCCGGACCGGTCGAGGTCTCATGGCTGGCACACACGGTGGGATTACCGGCGGCGGATATCGAGGCTGCCATGCTTCGCCTCGAGGCTGAAGGTCGCGTGTTGCGCGGACAATTCACCGGCGCGGCTGCCGTCGAATGGTGCGACCGCCGACTGCTGGCACGCATCCACCGGCTCACGCTGGGAACGCTGCGCAGGGAGATTCAGCCTGTCACTAGAGCGCAATTCATGCGCTGGCTGCTGCATTGGCAACACCTTGCCCCAGGCACGCAGGTAAATGGTGAACGGGGTGTGCTCGAAGTCATCCGCCAATTGCAAGGATTCGAAGCGCCGGCCAATGCTTGGGAGCGGCAGCTCCTGGCGCCTCGGGTGGCCGGCTACGATCCCGAGATACTCGACCGGCTTTGCCTGACGGGGGCCGTAGGCTGGGGACGTTTATCGCCCCATCCGGCCACGCTTGAACCGAGAGAGGGCCTTGCCGGCCTGTTTTCCAAGAGCCCCACAAAAGCATCCGTGGACTCCCGCCGCATCACCCCCTCCAGCGTGGCCCCGATCGCGTTCTTTTTGCGCGAGGAATCCGATTGGATGATCCCGCGCCACGCCCCTCTGCCTGAAGCGTCTCAAGCCCTGAGTCCCGTCGCACAGGAAGTGCTGGAACTCGTCCGCCAGCGCGGCGCCTCGTTTTTTGCCGATATTGTGCGCGGAACCGGCAAGCTCAAATCCGAAGTCGAGATGGCGCTCTGGGAATTGGTGGCGGCAGGACTCTTCACCGCCGACGGTTTCGACAATCTCCGCGCTCTCATCGACCCCAAGCGGCGCGCTGGACAGGGCCGGGGGCGCAAGGCTCGCCCGCGACATAGCACGGGACGATGGGCGCTGCTCTTTTCAGGCGAGGCGACGGACCGCACCAAGGCTCTCGAAGCGGTTTGCCGTGTGCTGCTCGAGCGCTACGGCGTGGTGTTTCGAGAATTGACCCTGCGAGAGGAGTTTCCGTTCAAATGGCGCGAGCTGCTCGTTACCCTTCGGCGCCTCGAAGATCGCGGTGAAGTGCGCGGCGGCCGCTTTGTGGACGGTTTTGTGGGCGAGCAATTTGCCTTGCCGGCAGCCCTCGAATCGCTGCGCGCCGCTCGTCGCGCCGAGGACAAAGCAGCGGTGCAAGACTATGCTTCCCGACAACCCGAAATCATCACCCTTTCCGCCGCCGACCCTTTGAACTTGGTCGGCATCATCGTCCCCGGCGAGCGCGTCCCCGCCATCTCCGGAAAGACCATCACCCTCGAGCTGCTTTGCGGGTCAGCAACCTCGGCGTGCGTACAAGTCTAGACCCCGTCTAGCCGACAATATGTCATTATCAGCACGCGCAAGCTTCGGTTCGTTTTTGCAAAATGTGGTGATTTTTGCGCCCTTTTGGGGTCAAAAAGCTGCAAATTGGCGAACAAAGCGCACCGAATGCGTGCCCTAGCCCGCATCTCTCACCAGCTTTTTGCGATCGGCCTCGAGTCTGCTGAACAGCACCGAACTGGCCTGACTTCCAAACCTTGGAGTGGGAAAAGTGGCTGTGAATATCTGCGCTTGCTCAGCGTCGCCTTTGCAGCTTCTCTGCCTATTGAAAATAAAACACTTGGCAATGAGAGTTGGCGCACTTCGCCCTGTGAATATCCTTCCTTCACCAAGGCCCCCAACCTGGGGATTCAGCCCCGCACGGGAAGCTGCTGGAGCCGTCTCCAAATCCTCGCCCACAATGCAGCGTAAGGGTAACCTCCCGCCAGCGCGATCCAAACCTTGCGCACCGTCACCCGAATCAGGGCCCCGATCTTCAGCACCTTCAACCGAATCGTCGTCGCCTGGGCCTGCGCGAACTCGGTCCCCTGCAAGCCCAGCCGACGCAGCGCTTCGATCAACAGGTATGCGATCGAGGAGAAGTAAAGCCGCGTCTGGTTGCTGCGCAGGAACGCCGTGCTGGTTCGATCCGCAAACAGCATCAACTGTTCCTTAATGCGGTTCTCCATCTCTCCCCGCGCACAATAGAACTCTTCGTACAACGCTCGCGCTTCCCAGACTTGGCGCTCGAACGACGTCACCACAAAGCGCGGGTTCGCGCCCTTCTCCAAATGCTCCACCTTGGCCACCACCCGCCGCGCTCGCGACCAACTGTCCCGCGTCTGATAGCTGAACTCCTTGAACACCCGCGCCGCCTTCCCCGTCCCCTGATACTCGGCGGCTGCTTCTTCCTGTTCCCGGACAATCTCCGCCTTCAGCCGCTCGTTCTTCGCCAGCCCCAACACATAATCGACCCCCTCCGCTTCGCACCAGTCCATCAGCTCTTCTCGGCAGAACCCTGAGTCACCCCGAATCGTAATCTTCACCTCCGGCCACGCCTCTCGAATCTGCTTCACGATCCGGTGCAGTTCCTCGACGCACCCTGCTGACGCATCGATATTCGACGGCCGCAAGCGCGCACACAACAGCGCCTGGCCGCAGAAGATGTACAGGGGCAGATAGCAATAGTCCCCATAGTAACCGTGAAAGAACCGCCCCTCCTGATGTCCATACAAGGGATCGTCAGTGGCGTCCAAATCGAGAACGATCTCCTCGGGCGCTTCCGCGTAGGAGTCCAAGAAGACCTGCACCAGCAGCCGGTCCACCGCCTCCTGATCCAGGGCAATCTTCTTGTATCGCTCCTTTTCCTCCACCTTCTCTTTCGTCAGCTCCAAACGATTCAGCGTGCTCTTGCCCGCCAGCGCTTTGCCGCGCTCCCGCTCCCG
>Ga0187782_10004776_pt1 | contig 10140 bp, 4 predicted proteins | sample 0715_SJ02_MP15_2_FD_132454 | JGI IMG/M metagenome (GOLD analysis project Ga0187782, IMG submission 132454) | Tropical peat soil microbial communities from peatlands in Department of Meta, Colombia - 0715_SJ02_MP15_20_MG | ecosystem: Environmental > Terrestrial > Soil > Wetlands > Peat | place...
AAATCCGCCGATGCGCTTTCCCCAACCGCAAGCGTCACTTCGCGCCGCGCATCCACGGTCGGAGAGACCACCACCGGCGGAACGAGCATGTGTCCCACCGAGCCGGGATGGACTAGCGACCAGGCAAACTGCGTATCGTGCGTAATAAAACTGAACACTTCTCCCGAATCCATCCACGCCGCCTCGGCCAGCGTCCGCTCGCCGCGCAGCGCTACCGGAGTGTAAGTCACGCGGTTCAACGCACCCCAGGAAGCCTTCATCCCAAGCGCTGCGGAAACCGCCGCAGACCCGTGGTTCGTCAAGGTGAGGTGAACCAGCGCGGCGCGCGATCCGGGCGGAGCGCAGTAAGTCAAGCCCGCGTCCAGCCCACCCACAGTTATATGCGCGACTGGAATCCAATAATCCAATAACTCCCACGACGGATTCCGGAACTCAAGCGGCTTCCCATCCAGCAGAAAGTACGGCTGAAGTGCGGGAGTTCCGCTTTCTCCGGTCACTTCAAGCAAGCCCCGGTCGCGCATGGAGAGCACATTGAAGTTCGCCAGCGCCCCATCGGAGGCACGTATGGTAGGCAACGCAATCCACTCGTTGCCCGTGGCGATCACGTCCGTAGGTTGCAGCATGATCGGGTAGCGGCGAGGAGTATCTGCGGCCAGCAACCACCGAGTGGCGGCGGCCAGAATGACGACAATCAGCAGCGCGCTGTGCGCGCCCGCAGACCGGGTTTGGGAAGGACGGGCTTGGGAAAAAGAAAACCCGCAACGCTCACCCCAACGCTTCATCGATGCCTCTCGACTCGCTTCTTACTTTTGCGGCAACTCAATCAGCGCCACGCCATTGACCGGCAGAGACACTTTGACGGCCCCCTTCGAAAGCCGCATCTCCTCGGCCGGTGGTATCTCCGCCGCGCGATTCAACTCTCGAACTTGCTCTGCCGTCGGATAGCGCGGACTCCCCATCGCTCGATATTTCGCCAGCGAATTGCCATGATCTTCATCGACTCGGCTCACGCGAATGCGGCTATCCGCGGCCACGCCTCGAATCTCAAATTCCACCGTCTTCGCCGGTCCCGTCTTGTCCGGGTCCACCAGGTTCCACGCTGCAATTACCAGCGCCCCATCGCTTCGCCTTGTCACCAGCACGCCCGGGGCCTTCTGAGGAATCATTTCATCGCCCAGTCGATGCAACAAAGCAAATGCCGCGTAGCTCGGCTTCCGGATTCCACCCATGGCGATCAGCCCAAATCCTCCATTGAAAGGCTCACGCTTCGGCCCCGTTTCCTCGAACACGTCGCTGAACGTCCAGTACGACATCATATCCACCAGTCCGACGCACTCCCGAATGTCCTCCGCCAGCGCCGCTCCCACATAAATCGTGTCTCGCGCGTGCAGCGGCCCAAAGGAAGGCACATTCCATTCGGTCCACATCAGCGGCAGGTTGGGACGTCCCGATGCGGCGATCTGATTGTGCACTTTCTCAATCGCCCGGCAGACACGCTGATCCTTCGGTATGTCTTCGTTCGTTCCGAACGAATCTTGCACTGTGTCATCGCCATACCCATGGCTGGAAACGAAATCGGTCGGCACGTTCGCGGCCACGGCATGCCGCAGAAAATCGTCGACCCAGTGCGCCGAGGAAGTCGCCGGGCCGCCGACGCGTAACCGCTCGCTGACCGATTTCAGCGCTCGCGCCGTATGGTCGTAAAGTTCGAAGTAAGTCGCCTGTTTCGGATCGCCCGACCAGAAATCGATATTCGGCTCGTTCCATACTTCGAAATACCACTGCGAGACTTCCTCGATGCCGTATCGATCCACCAGATGCTGCGCGAACGCGCGGATCAGATCGTCCCACTTCTGGTAATCCTTCGGTGGCGAGACGATTTGGTGGTACCAGAACGGGTGCACGTCCTGTCGCAGCGCCAGCTTCTTCGGCATGAAACTGATCTCCACGAAAGGCCGCACGCCATTGCTCAGCAGTCCGTCGTAAATCTGGTCCACGTAGGAAAAGTTGTAAATGGGATTGCCCTGCTCATCTTCGTCGTAAACGCCGACCTCGTCGTGCAGAATGTTGTGGAAGCGCACGTAACGAAAATCGGTTACCTTTTTCACTTCTCGAAGATCGTTGCGATAACTCTCGCGCAAGGTGAGGATCGCGCGTCCCGACCCGAACATCTCTTCCCAAAAGTGCGGAAACGGGCTCCCGGGAACGCGGGCATCAACAATTACCGTTTCGCTGGAAACCTGCCCGTTGGCATTTACCGTCGCGAGAGAGCCAAGGACAAGGAGAAAAAAGAGAAAACAGCGGCAGCGGTTCCATCCGAGACGTTCCACCAGCGACTCCATTGGGACGTAATGTCAGGGAACAATTTCGAGCTCGGCTCCCGCGCCGTGCGCGGAATCCGGGCTGATCCATACCATAGCCTTCGCGGGTTCGGCCGCAAATTCGTTGCTCGCATTCCAAATCGCGAAGGCCTCCGAACTGAGCTCGAACCGTACCGTCCTCGTTTCCCCCGGCGCCAGCATGATGTGCTGGTATCCCTTCAGCGCGCGGACGGGCTGAGCGGTGCTCGTTCCCTGCAGCCGCACATATAGCTGAACAATCTCCTCGCCTGCTCGCGAACCTTTATTTGAGACTGTCGTTTCTGCACTCAGCACCTGCTTGCCCAGCCCTTTGTTCAGCTCAGCCGCGCTCAAATGAGAGCGGCTAACCGTAGTCGCCCCGTATTCGAAGGTTGTGTAGGAGCGCCCATAGCCGAACGGAAACTGCGGCGAATTCAGCTCGTCGATGTATCGCGAAACATATCTGGAATCGCTGTCATAGGGCGGTCGCGTCAGGTCCGTCCCATCCGCCGGACGCCCCGTGTTCAGCGCGTTGTAGTAGAGCGGTTCTTGGCCAACGCTCCGCGGCCAACTCACGGTTAATTTGCCGCTGGGATTGACATCTCCATAGAGAATTCGCGTCAGCCCCGCTCCGCCTTCCGTGCCCGGGAACCACGCCTCCAGCACTGCCGGCACATGGTCGAACGCCCACGCCACCGTCAGCGGGCGTCCGCTGAACAGAACCAGTACGACGGGCTTGCCCGCTCCCACCACTGCTTCGAGCAATTCCTCCTGTCGCCCCGGCAGTCCAAGATGTGCGCGCGAGGCCGCCTCCCCACTCATTTCCGGCGACTCCCCCAGGGTCAGAATCACAAGGTCGGCGCGTCTTGCGCCCGCAACCGCAGCGGCGATATCTGCGTCTTCGCCGCCCAGTATGCCCGATCCCTTGAATCGCAGCACATTCTGCTGCCCGACGCGCTGTGCCAGCATTGCCGTGATCGAAAATTCTCCGTTCTTCGGCCTGGGTGAGTCCGGAGGATGTTCGGGACTTGACGGATCGTCCGCCAGCGGGCCAATCAAAGCGATCGTCTTCACCTCTTTCGAAATCGGCAACAGCGGCTCCGCGCCGGCCTTCGCTTCATTCTTTAGAAGGACGATCGATCTCTCGGCCGCTCTCCGTGCCAACTCCAGGCTCTCTGGCTGAAAAAATGCTCCTTCCGTTTGCACTTCTTCCACGTACGGATGTTCGAACAGTCCGAGCGCCAGCTTTACCCGCAAAACTCGTCTTACACTTTCGTCAACTGCTGTTTCCGGAATCGCGCCCGAGCGCACCAGCGGTGCCAGATGATCGTGGTAGAAACTGCTGGCCATGTCCATATCCACCCCGGCCAGAAATGCCTTGCGCGCGGCTGTCTCAGGATCGTTCGCGACCCCGTGGGCGATCAACTCGCCGATCGCGGACCAGTCGCTCACCACGAATCCTCTGAATCCCCACTCCTTTCGCAATATCTGCGTTAGCGTGAAAGGATTCGCCGACGCCGGCACCCCGTTCAGCGAATTGAACGCGCTCATCAGCGTCGCGACTTCGGCGTCAACCGCGGCGTGAAAAGGCGGCAGGTAGAATTCCCGCAGCGTGTGCTCGGAAATCTCGGTCGTGTTATAGTCGCGCCCGCCCTCGGCCGCTCCGTAGCCAACATAGTGTTTTGCGCAGGCCGCGATACTGTCCGGTGTATCCAGACGCTCTCCTTGATAGCCCCTCACATAAGCCGCAGCCATCTGCGCGCCCAGGAACGGATCTTCTCCCGCCCCCTCCGCAATGCGTCCCCACCGCGCATCGCGGGCAATATCTACCATGGGAGAAAATGTCCAGCGTATGCCCGTTGCGGACGCTTCGCGCGCCGCCACCCGGGCCGCTTTCTCCACGATCTCCGGCTCCCACGTCGAAGCCAGCCCCAGCGGGATCGGAAACTCCGTGCGGAATCCGTGAATCACATCCAGGCCGAACAAGAGAGGAATATGCAACCGCGACTTCTCCACCGCGATCCGCTGATATTTCGTGATCTCCTTCGTCTCTCTAACGTTGAGCAGCGCACCGACCTGGCCCTTGGCGATCATCTCCTCATAGTCCGCCCTCCCGGTTCCGGGTCCGGTCGGTTGGCCAGCCGAGTATTGCACCAACTGACCCACTTTTTCGTCTAGGGTCATGCTGCGAAGAATGGACTCCGCCCGGGTGTCAACGCTCGGGTTGTCAGCCCAGGTTCCTTTTGCTTGCTCTGCCACCTGCCCATGGACCAGCGGGGCAAACAGGAGAACCGCGGCGAGGACCGGGAAAAAATCCTCCCAGCTGCTTAGCCCGCCCGGCGGCTTTAATTGTTTTCCTCGCGTCACACGCCGATTCCAGGCGGACCGAACCGCCAGTCCCATGGCGAACCACCTCGCAATAAAATGCAGCTATATTGAGACTAAATCGAATTAGTAGATGATCAACGCCAGTATCAAATACGTTTTTCCCGTCGTTGTCAAGGAGAACCGCACGGCACCCCTTTTTCGTGCACGGCACCCCATTTCCGTACTTGCCTGGTAATTTCATTTGTGCGAGACTGCTCCGTGACCACTCGCAAGCCCGCCCACCGCACATCCGGCGATCCTCCCGCCCGCGCTGCCAAGAAGCCCGTGAGCCTGAAAAAGTTGGCCGATCACATCGGCCTTTCCCCTGCCACCGTCTCGCTCGTCATCAATCGTTCCAACGTTGCTGATTCCATTCCCCAGGAGACCAAGGATCGTGTCTTTGCCGCCGCCCGCAAGTTCAAGTATCGCCCCAATTTCTTCGCCCGCTCCCTGCGCACGCAACGCAGCTTCTCCATCGGGGTCATCGTTCCCGAGGTCAGCGACGGCTATTCCGCCTCGGTCATGAGCGGTCTCGAAGACTATCTCCTCCAGGAAGGCTATTTCTACTTCGTCGCCAGCCACCGCCACCGTTCCGACCTCATCGACGAGTATCCCCGCATGTTTCTCGAGCGCTCCGTCGATGGCCTCATTGCCGTCGATACGCCTTGGCATCTCAACCCCTCGGTGCCCGTCGTCACCGTTTCCGGCCACAATCACGTCAGGGGCGTCGTCAACATCGTTCTCGACCACCATCGCGCCGCTGAAGTCGCGCTCAAGCACTTGTATCACCTCGGACACCGCCAAATTGCCTTTATTAAAGGCCAGGAATTCAGCTCCGACACCGCCGTCCGCTGGACCAACATCGCGCGTGTTGCCCGCCACCTCGGCCTGGTCATCAACTCCCGCCTCGTCGTCCAGTTGCGAGGAGATTCACCCTCTCCTCAGCTGGGACACGTCGCCACCAAGGCCCTGCTCGCCGCCGCCGAGCCCTTCACCGCTCTGTTTGCCTTTAACGACATCTCCGCCATGGGAGCCATTCGCGCTCTCCGCGAGTCCGGCTTGCACGTCCCCGAGGATGTTTCCGTCATTGGCTTCGACGATATTCAAAGCTCCGCCTACCAGAACCCGGCCCTCACCACCGTCCGCCAACCCCTGCGCGAGATGGGCCGCGCTGCCGCCGAAATCCTCCTCAAGCGCATTAACCGCCCCGGCCTCGAACTGCAACACGAACATGTCGTCGAACCCGAACTCGTCGTGCGCGAAACCACCTGCCCCGTCCGCCGAAAGCTTCCAGAGAAGAGCCGCCGCTGACGACGCACTCGCCTTGCACGCTCCATTGTTCCGCGCCCCCTTACAAATACAACCCGCGAACGTTTTCCCGCCGCCGCCCACGTCGGGCCACCGCCTCTACCAATTTTCATAGCCTCCCACTCTCGTCGCGGCTCTTGACGCCGCACCTCCACCGTGTTATAAGGCAGCAATCGTTATAAAGCAGAAATCGGAATCATTTACTAAATCGTTTTGTATATGATTTAGCGGCTCGCTCGCCGAGCCGTAAGTAATGCGTGACTGTAAATGCACACATCCCAACGCGAGGTGATTCCATGAGGCGCCCCAACTCGGTTCTCCGCATCGTTCTGCTCGTCATCGCGACGTTCTTCCTGACCACCTTGGCTCATGCCCAGTATCGAACTTCCATTCAGGGCGTGGTCACCGATCCCACCGGCGCGGTCGTCCCCGGCGCCACTCTCACTCTTACCAATCCCGCCACCGGCGAGAAGTGGGTGCGAACCAGCGACCCGGCCGGCGTGTTCAACTTCAACGCTCTCGCGGCCGCGCCGTTCCGGCTCGAAGTCGAAGCTAAGGGATTCGAGAAGAAAGTTCTCGACAACCTCGTCCTCGTTCCCGAGCAACCTAACGCCGTGAACGTGCAGCTCGAACTCGGCTCCGAGGCGACGACCGTCAACGTCAGCGCCGACACCATCCCTGCGATGGATACCGAAACCGCCTCCCTCAACGGTGTCGTCTCGTCAAACGAAATCCAGAGTATGCCCTCCTTCGGACGCGACGTCACCAAGCTCACGCAGTTGGCTCCGGGCATGTCCGCAGACGGCTCGCAAGCCGGAGGGGGCGGTGCTTACTTAAACCTTCCCGGCACTCAAAGCGGCCCCACACCCTCGGGTGGTCACACCGGAATCTTTGACACCGAAAACCTCGTCCAGGGTTATTCCAATGGCAACCAGGCTCAGAACAGCGGTATTTCGATTGACGGTATTAGCACCACCAGCGCGGTCTGGGGCGGCTCAACTGTCATCACCCCTTCGGAAGACTCCGTTGACAACGTGAAAGTGATCACCAACAGTTATGACGCGGAGAATGGCCGCTTCACTGGCGCCCAAGTCGATATCACCTCCAAGAACGGCACGAACCAGTTCCACGGCAGCCTTTTCTATACGCTGCACTCGCCGGGATTGAATGCCTATCAGCGCTACTTTGGGACGATCGCCACCCCGGAGCGGGACAACAATCACTTCCATCAGTTCGGCGGCAGCGTAGGCGGCCCCATCTGGAAAAACAAGATCTTCTTCTTCTTCAACTATGAGACCGTTCGCCTGCCTATTTCTCCGCTGGAGGGCAACGGCTGGTATGACACGGCGGCTTTTGACGCCTTAGCGCCTTCCGGCAGCATCGCCTCCACCTATCTCACCTTCCCCGGCAATCCTGTGGTCGGAACCCTCAATCCGACCGCCTCGACCTGTACAAATGCCGGGCTGGGCGCGGCCAACTGCGTGACCATCCCCGGCCAGGGGATTAACGTCGGCACGCCCTTGAATCCAACGACGTTTCCGCTGGGCACGCAGGATCCCGGCTGGACTGGTACGACAACGCCTGGCACCGGCGGCGACGGCAGCGGTGGTGCTGAGAACCTCGGCACCGTGGCCGACCTGGCAAACTACAACACCATCAACCCGACCAAATTTACAGCCGTCCAGTACAACGGACGCCTCGACGCCGACGTCACCAGCAAAGACCGCATCGGTTTCGCCATCTATTGGGTTCCACAGTCAACAACTGACTACAACGGCCAACGCGGCTATGACATCTTCCATCATTACCAGATCAATGACGCCTTCTCGGCTATCTGGAATCACGTCTTCTCGCCGAATCTCCTGAACGAACTTCGCGCGAACGCCGCTGGATGGCGCTGGAATGAGCTCTCCGACAACCCGCAGTCGCCGCTGGGACTCCCGAGCGATGGTTTCGATCAGTGCTGCGGCAGTATCTCGGTCGCCAATTTTGGACCGAACGTCGGCAGTCACCTCGATCAGTGGACTTACGGCTTCAAGGACGTGGCCACCAAGATCTACGGACGCCACACCATCAAGTTCGGCGGCGATGCCACCCGCTTGTTCTATCTGAACGCCTGTTTCGGCTGCGGCTTGCCCAACTACGGCTTTTTCAACATATGGGACTTCCTCAACGATGCGCCGCGGCGGGAGGGCTACACCACTTTTGACCCTCACAACGGCGACCCAACCGTCTTTCGCCAGGACCAGCGCGAGAACATCCTCGGCTTCTTTGGTCAGGATGACATTAAAGTTCGCTCCAACTTGACCCTCAACCTTGGTCTGCGCTGGTCGTATTTCGCCCCGCTTTACGACAAATATAACAACCAGTATGTTGCTGTTCCCGGTGCCGGATCGAATTACCTGACAGGTTTGGTTGTTCGCAAGGGCAGTTCCTGGAATGCGCAGAAAGACAACTTCGGCCCCGAGATTGGTTTCGCCTGGAGCCCGAATCGATTCGGTGGCAGGATGGTGTTCCGTGGCGGTTACGGTCTGAACTACAACCAGGAAGAAATCGCAATCTCCGCCAATATCAATGAAAATCCTGGACTGGATATTGGGGAGTACGTCCAGGAGTCCTCTCCGGCGGCACCCAATCCCGGCATCTCTTACGCGATCTCGACGAGCGCGCACAATATCTCCGGATATCCTCCAAACCCGAACTTCATCTTGAACTTCGGCTCGAATGGCCTGCCCACGGGGACGTGTAATGGCTCACCATGCGCGGCGGCTGTCGCAATCTTCCCCACCACCATGCCCACTTTGCGTGTCCATCACTACTCCTTTGACATGCAATACGACGCGGGTCACCAGGTCGTAGCCACGCTGGGATATCAGGGAAGCTTGTCACGTGACCTCTTGTACCACCAGAGTCCATTAGTCCAGTCGGCGACCAGCGGCTATCCCCTCAACCCTTCGATCAATGGCGGCGACTATTGGAGTTCCAGAGGCAGCGGCAACTACAACGCCTTGCTTGCCGAACTAAAGCATCAGTTCTCCCACCAGTTCATGGCCGATGCCCAGTTCACTTGGGCCAAGAGCATGGACGACGTTTCGGCACCATATAGCGAGGAAGATTACCCCTATGACACGCACCTGAGTTACGGACCCTCCGACTACGACATCGGCAGGTCCTTCAAGCTCTTTGGTTTGTGGCAGCCGACATTCTTTCACGGCAGCAACAACTGGATGGAAAAGATTGTCGGTGGCTGGTCCCTCAGCGGCATCTTCAACATTCACTCTGGATTTCCCTGGACTCCGGTTTTTAACCTCGGGGGATCCCTTTACTGCCTCTCAGGCTGCAATTACTACCAGCTCTACCCCGCTGCGTACCTGGGCGGTGCGGGCAGCAGCACCAGTAACAAGGCATTCGAGAACCCAGCTACTTCGAACTTTCCTTTGGGCGGACTGGCATACTTCTCGGAACCAGTCCAATGCAGCGCAACTGTAACCACAAATTGCTACACCTTTGCCGGCGGCACCGCGCTCCCTCCGTCGCCTGGTGTCCATCGCAACTCACTCCGGTTCCCCGGATACAAGGACGTAGACCTGACCCTGGCGAAGAGCTTCGGCCTGCCGAAGATGCCCGCGCTCGGCGAAAACGCGAAGTTCGAGCTCCGGCTTGATGCCTACAACGTGTTCAACAACCTGAACCTCAACCCAAATGACATTTCGACCAGCATCACCGCTCCAAACTTCGGCACAACTACAGGCGACGCGCTTGCGGCCCGCGTTCTCGCCGTCGGCGCCCGCTTCAGCTTCTCAAAAGCGACGTGCTTCGTCCTGTTGCTTGCGCGCTCCCTCCCCGGGAGCGCGCATTTTTTTGGCTCAACGCAAACTCAGCCAGAACTCGCCTGAGTCTCCTCGCGAAATCCGGCTCTTTCCATTCCCACCTGCGCCTCTTTGTTTTTCATGAACGTCTTCCACGCAAATTCGCTGCGCTGGTTCTCCGCCATTACCATGGAAATGCCCAGGTCGATTCCCAGCACATCCGGACTGTACCAATTTGTCAGCGGATTGAAGGCATCGACAAAGCCATATTTACTCCACGCACGTCCATAGCGCTCGCGGATCGTGCGCAGCACCTC
>Ga0187782_10004777_pt1 | contig 10140 bp, 7 predicted proteins | sample 0715_SJ02_MP15_2_FD_132454 | JGI IMG/M metagenome (GOLD analysis project Ga0187782, IMG submission 132454) | Tropical peat soil microbial communities from peatlands in Department of Meta, Colombia - 0715_SJ02_MP15_20_MG | ecosystem: Environmental > Terrestrial > Soil > Wetlands > Peat | place...
CGCGAATTTCTCGAGACCTATCGGCCGCGCCAGCCCGGCTGTGTCGTCCTCGACGTGCGCATGCCCGGCATGAGCGGGCTCGAGCTGCAGCAGCAGCTGAACCTGCGCGGCGCGATCATCCCGGTGATTTTCATCACCGGTCATGGCGACATCCCGATGGCCGTGGAGGCCATGCAGCATGGTGCGTTCGATTTTCTGCAGAAGCCCTTCCGCGATCAGGATCTCATCGACCGTATTCAGCGCGCCCTGGAGCGCGACGCGCGCAATCGCACCGCACTCACGCAGCACGACCGCATCCGCGAGCGTTTTGCCACACTCACGCCGCGCGAGCGTGAGGTGCTCGCGCTCATGACCCGCGGCAAGCCCAACAAGGTGATGGCTGCAGAGCTCGGTGTCAGTCAGCGCACCGTCGAGATTCACCGCGCACGCGTTATGGAAAAGACGGGGGCCGCCTCCCTTGCGCAGCTCGTGCGCATGGCGATGGACCTGGAATCGTCACCGGCAACGTCCTGACCGCCCTTGAAGCGGGGCGAGATATTCTTAACGACCGCTGCGGCGTGATGTAGTCTGGGCATGCGCCAGCGGAGCGCCGGTCCGAAGGGTTTGAGACTGCCCGAACAGTGTTATCAGCTTCCGTATACCCGGACGATTTCACTGCCAGCTTCCTCGGGGAAGCGCTGGACTCCGCGCCCGATGCCATCGTGATCGCCGATCCGGGCGGCTGCATCCGTTACGCGAACTCACAAGTCCATACCCTGCTCGGCTACCAGCCCACCGAGCTCATCGGCCAGAGCATCGAGCAGCTTCTGCCGGAGCGGCTGCGGGCGCACCACGTAACGCACCGCGGGCACTACGCCCGGCGCCCAAGCGCAAGACCCATGGGCACGGGCCTCGAGCTCTACGCGCTGCGCAAGGATGGCACCGAGGTGCCGGTCGAGATCAGCCTGAGCCCAATTCACACCGAGGGCGCGCGAGAGCTGACGGTGGCGGCGCTGCGCGATGCTACCGAGAGCCGCCGGATCCGCCTGGAGCTGATCGAGGCGCGCGAGGCCGCCGACCGCGCCAATCAGGCCAAGAGCCGCTTTCTGGCGACCGCCAGTCACGATCTGCGCCAGCCGCTGCAGACGCTGGCGCTGCTCAATGGCGCACTGCGCCGCCTGATCGCGGATCCGGACGCCGCGGAAGCCCTCGCCCACCAGGATCAGGCGATCGGCGCCATGTCGCGCTTGCTGAACGCGCTGCTCGACATCAGCAAACTCGAGTCCGGCGCCATCCGCCCCGACCCGCGCGACTTTCCGCTCGACGCGCTCTTCGAGGAGATGCGCCGCGAGTTCTCCGGTCTCGCCGCGGGGAAGGGGCTCGAGCTGCGCACCACGCCGAGCGGCGCCTGCGCACATTCCGATCGCGCACTCGTCGGGCAGATCCTGCGCAACCTACTGTCGAACGCGGTGAAATACACCGCGCGGGGCGCGGTGGAACTGCGCTGCACGGCCGGCGCGCAGGCCGTGCAGATTGCCGTGGTGGATAGCGGTATCGGCATCGCCGCGGATCAGCTCGAGCACATTTTCGACGAGTTCTATCAGATCGGCGTCGCCAGCAACACGACGCGTGAGGGCTACGGGCTCGGGCTGAGCATCGTACGGCGGCTGGTGGCGTTGCTCGGACTCAAACTCGCGGTGACCTCCGAGCCCGGCCGCGGGACGACGTTCACGCTCGAGCTGCCGCGCGGCAGCAGCGGAGCGGGGGAGTCCGCGCGCCGGGCGACGGCGCCCGACGCGCGACGCGCACCGGCGAGCGCGCCGCTGGTGCTGCTGGTCGATGACGACCCCGGTGTACGCGGCGCCACCGCCATGCTGCTCAAGGTCGAGGGCTACCGGGTGGTGATCGCCTCCTCGCTCGCGGAGGCTGCGGCGCGGGTCCGCGAGAATGCCGGCATCGCGCTGCTGATCACCGATTATCACCTGCGCGAGGGTGACACCGGGTCGCAGGTGATCGCCGCGGTGCGCGCCGGCTTGGGCCGCGAGGTGCCGACGGTACTAATCACCGGCGACACCTCCTCGACGGTCCGCGACCTCAAGGCGGACGACCGCGTTCACGTGGTAAGCAAGCCCATCGACGCCGAGCAGTTTCTCTCGCTGCTCAAGACACTGCTTCCGACCTGAAGAGCCGCCCGGCGGATTCCCGGCGGCCGGTAGGCGTATGTGCCTATTCTCGCGCACCGCCGGACCACGTAGCTTCGCTTCGAATAGCAGGCTGCGGGGAGTACGTGGAGTGCGCGCATGGTCCGATGTTGAGATCAGAACGGGCGTGGAGGAGGAGCTGCGCTGCTGCCCGGACGTGGACGAGACCGATATCGCCGTCAAGGTGACGGACGGGATCGTCACGCTCACGGGCTTCGTGCGCAATTTTCTGCACAAGTATGGCGCCGAGGACGCGGTGGGGCGCGTCCCGGGTGTCACCGCTGTCGCCAACGATATTCGGGTGCGTGCGCTCGGCGGCGACACGGCGGATTCCGAGATCGCACGGCGGGTGATAGCGGCGCTGCGCCGCGAGCTGCCGCTGTGCTGGCAACAGATCCGCCCTGTGGTGCGCGATGGCAACGTGACGCTCGAAGGCAAGGTCGAGTGGATCCATCAGCGTGCCGAAGCTGAAGGCATCGTCCGCGGTGTGCGCGGCGTCGTGCGTGTCGTCAACTCGATCGTGCTCGCGGCCGCGCACCTTTGAGATTGGCATCGTCGGCGCGAGCGCTCACGCTCGCGTTCAAGGCTGTCCGGTTCCGTTCAAGGCTGCGGCGGAGTGCCGCGCGTACGCATAGATGCGAATGTTCGCGACGCGCGGTGAGCGTATCGTAGCGTCGCTGGGCTGGATCATCTTGAGAGGAGGAAGTTATGGCTCTTATCCGCTGGGAACCTTTTGGGGCGATGGACGATATGTTCAGGGGTTTTCCGAGTCTTCTTGGTCGCTGGCCACGGTACGGCGCAGGCTCTGAGTCGGACGTCGACTGGGCGCCGTCCGTCGATATCAGCGAGACCGGTGAGGAATACCTGATTCGGGCCGCGCTGCCGGCGGTCAAGAAGGATGATGTCAAGGTCACCGTCGAGGACGGCATGCTGACCTTGAGCGGCGAGCGTCGCCAGAAAGAGGAGCAGAAGGACGAGAAGTTCCACAAGGTCGAAACCTTCTACGGCAGCTTCTCACGCAGCTTCGCGCTCCCGGAGTCGATCGATGCGGCCAAGATCAGTGCCGAATCGAAGGATGGCGTATTGACCATACACGTACCCAAGACCAAGGCCGAGACGAAGAAACCAACAACGATCAAGGTGCAGTAGGCCCTGGCCCAGACCGCCGCGGCAGTGACTCGAGAGTCACGTGACCTGAGAGTCATTGGCCGCGGCTTTTTTTTGCGCTGAGCGGTGCGAGGGGAGTATGCAGGCGGTACCGGTGTTCGACGCTGCCCTCATCGAGCGTTACGATCGCCCGGGCCCGCGTTATACCTCTTATCCCACCGCGCCGCAGTTTCGCGCCGGCTTCACCGCCGCGCAATTGCGTGAGCACGCCGAGCGCAGCAACGCGCGCGGTGCAGCGCGTGGGCTGTCGCTCTACGTGCACGTGCCTTATTGCACGAGTCCGTGCTTCTACTGCGGCTGCACGCGGCTGATCACGCGCGACCGAAGCAGGGGCGCGCCCTACGTGGAGCGGCTGCTGCGCGAGGTGGCGCTGCTCGCGCCGCTCTTTGGCCGGGACCGCGAGGTGGTGCAGCTGCACCTCGGCGGCGGCACACCCAACTTTCTTGAGGAGGAGACGCTCGAGCGTCTCGTCGGCGGCCTCGGGTCGGCGTTGCCCCTGAGTTCCTCGACGGCTCGGGATTTCTCCATCGAGCTCGATCCGCGCTCCGTGTCCCCCGGTTATGCGCGAACGCTGGCACGCCTCGGCTTCAACCGCGTGAGCCTCGGGGTGCAGGACTTCGACCCGCAGGTGCAGCGTGCCGTCAACCGCGTGCAGAGCGTCGATGAGACGCTCGACCTCGTCGATGCGTGCCGCGACAGCGGAATCAGCTCGGTGAACGTCGATCTCATCTATGGCCTGCCGCGGCAGACGCTCGAGCGCTTTCGCCATACGCTGCGCCTGGTGATGTCGGCACGGCCCGATCGGCTGGCGGTGTACGGCTACGCGCACCTGCCCGCGCTCTTCAAGGGGCAGCGTCGCATCGATCCCGCGGAGCTCCCCGGTCCGCGCGAGCGGCTCGACCTGCTGCAGCTTGCGATCGAGGAGCTCGCGGCGAGCGGCTACCGCTACATCGGCATGGATCACTTCGCGTTGCCCGAGGACGAGCTGGTGCGCGCCCAGGAAGCGAACGCTCTGCAGCGTAACTTCATGGGCTATACCACGTACGCCAACTGCGACCTCCTCGGCCTCGGGGTGAGTGCCATCAGCCACATCGGCGACAGCTTCAGCCAGAACTATCGCGAGCTGAAAAGCTGGGAGGCTGCGGTCGATGCCGGGCGAGTGCCCCTGTGGCGCGGTCTGGCGCTCAGCGCGGACGATCGGGTGCGCGCCGCGGTGATCGGCGAGCTCATGTGTCAGGGGCAGATCGACATCGGCGCGATCGAGCGTCGCTACGGCATCACCTTTGCCGACTATTTCGCCGCAAGCCTCGAGCGGTTGCAACCGCACGTTGCCGACGCCCTGGTGCTAATCGAGCGCGAGAGAATCACGGCAACGCCCGCCGGGCGGCTGCTGTTGCGCGCCATCGCGATGTGCTTCGATGCCTATCTCGAGGCGCCGCAGGTGCTTTCGACGGCGCCCGCCTTCTCCAGGGTCGTCTGAGATCGCCTCGCGCGCTCAGCCGGCAGCTGCCGACCGGCCGGCAACGAGATCGAGCACGATCTCCTCGACGTTGTGCTCAACGCTTCGCACGCGGAATCCGAGCCGCCGGGAGAACTCCAACATGGCGGCGTTTTCGCTGAGCACGCTGCCCCAGAGCTGACGCGTGCCGCGTGCGCGGCAATAACGGATGAGCTTCTGCATCAGGAGCGTGCCGAGCCCCTGGCCCTTGAGGTCCGACCGCACCAGCACGGCAAATTCCGCACCGACGTTGTCCGGGTCGGCGCAGGCACGCGCCACCCCGAGAATCTGCGGCGTCGCGGCGGCATCGGCCGCCACGGCGACGAAAGCCATCTCGCGGTCGTAGTCGATCTGCGTCAGGTGGGCGATGTCCGCATCGGGCAGCTGCCGTATGGCGGTGAAGAAGCGCGTGTAGAGGTCCTGCGGCGTCACGCGCGCGAGGAACTGCCGGTGCAGGGGCGCGTCCTCGGGCCGAATGGGCCGCAGCAGCACCCGCTGCCCGCGGTGCTCACACTCCTCCTCGAGCTCGCTCGGATAGGGGCGAATGGCAAGGCCCACCCGCGCAGGCGCCGCCGCGGCCACGAGCCGCACACGCGCGTCGAGAGCAATCACGCCGTGCGCGTCGGCGAGCAGCGGATTGATGTCGAGTTCCGCGATCTCGGCAACCTCGGCGGCGAGCTGGGCCAGGTTGACGAGCGCCAACTCGAGCGCCTCGAGGTCGGCGGCCGCCTGGCCGCGAGCACCGGCGAGCAAGCGCGACACGCGGGTGCGCGACATCAGTTCCTGTGCCAGCGCGGAATTGAGCGGTGGCAAGCCGATGGCGCGATCGCCGATCACCTCCGCCGCCGTGCCGCCACGGCCGAACACGATGACCGGCCCGAAGGTGGGATCGGTCGCGATTCCCGCGAGCAGCTCGTGCGCACCGCCGCGGCGGATCATCCGCTGCACGGTAAACCCCTCGAGACGCGCCTGCGGTCGCAGCTGCCGGCAACGTTCGAGCATCGCCTGCGCGGCGCGCTCGAGCTCCTGCGCGGTGGCGAGATCGAGCGCCACCCCACCGACGTCGGACTTGTGACTGATATCGGGCGAGAGGATCTTGAGCGCCACCGGGTAGCCGATCGCGGCCGCGAGCGGTGCGAGCTCTTCGGTCGTGCGCGCGATGCGTGTCTCGACCACGGGAATGCCGTACGCCGTCAACACGTCCTTCGCTTCAGGCTCGGTGAGTGCCGTGCGCCCCGCGGCGAGTGCGCTCGTCACGATGGCACGCACAGCCTGCGTATCGGGGCGTGGACCCTGGAGTGAGCGCGGTGTCTCCATGAGCAGCGTCTGTACCTGGTGATAACGCACCACGTGCAGGAACGCATCGACCGCCTCCTCGGGCGTGGCGTATCCCGGCACTGCGCTGCCGCCGGAGCCGGCCGCGCGTACCCCTTCACCGCCCAGCCAGCAGGCAAACGCCGGCCGCGACGCCTTCTCGAGAAGTGGCGCGCACAAGGCCGCGACCTCGCTGGCCGACGCGAGCGCCGTGGGCGCGTGGACGAGGAGCAGCGCATCGACGCCCGGGTCGGCGAGCACCGTCTCGAGGACGCTCACGTAGCGCTGCGGTGGAGCATCGCCGATGATGTCGACGGGGTTGGCGCGCGACCAGGTGGCCGGTAGCTGTGCGTCGAGGGTGCGCAGCGTCTCCGCACCGAGCGGCGCGAGCTCCCCGCCCCCTTCGATGAGGGCATCGGTCGCCATCACCGCGGGGCCGCCGCCGTTACTGACGATCGCGAGGCGCGGACCGGCGTACGGCTTCGACTGTGAGAGGATCTGCGCCGCCTCGAACAGCTGCCGCGTGGTGCGCACCCGCAGCACGCCGGCGCGGCGCAGGGCGGCTTCGTAAACAACGTCCGCACCGGCCAGCGCGCCGCTGTGCGAGGTCGCGGCACGAGCGGCCTCGCCGGTACGTCCGGCCTTCACCGCGATGACGGGCTTGTTGCGCGCCGCGGCGCGTGCCGCCGACATGAACTTGCGTGCGCCGGTGACCGACTCGATGTAGAGGAGGATCGCCCGCGTGTGCATGTCCCGCCCCAGGTAATCGAGCAGGTCGCCGAAATCGACGTCGGCGGCGTTGCCGAGCGACACGCAATGCGAGAAACCGACAGCCGCGGACTGCGCCCAGTCGAGCATCGCGGTCGTGAGCGCACCCGACTGCGCGACGAAGGCGATGGCACCGGCCCGGGCGTTGACGTGGGCAAAGCTTGCATTGAGCCCGATGCCCGGTACGAGGAGCCCGATACAGTTGGGACCGAGGATCCGCAGTCCGAAGCGACGTGCGGCTTCGAGCGCGGCCGCAGCGAGCGTACCGCCGCTCTCGGCGGCACCCTCGAGCCCCGCGCTCAGCACGATCGCCGCGCGCGTACCGCGTGCGCCGAGCTCCGCGATGAGAGCGGGGATTCCCGGCGCCGGCGTGCAGATTACGGCAAGCGCGGGTGCTGCCGGCAGCTGCGCGGGTGTCGCGTACGCCCGCACGCCCGCGACGGTCGCGTGCCGCCGATTGACCGGCCAGAGGGGGCCGCGGAAGCCGCCGCCGACCAGATTGCGCCACACGGTAGCCCCGACGCTCCCGGCACGATCCGATGCGCCGATGACCGCGACCGAGTCGGGTTCCAGCAGATGTTTGAGATTGTAACTGCTCATCGAACTTGTACTGCCTCGTGGTACCGCCTCGTGCCGCGCCTGCACCGACATCGCATGCACCCAGCACCGACATCGCATGCACCCACACCGCCCGGTGGCACAACAAGGCGGGCGCGATCCTACGCCAGAGCAAGCGCGCTCGCCGGCGCGGCAAGTACCTACACGAACGCGGCGCGCTCGGGCGCTCCTTACCTACACACCCTACATATATAAGTAGTATCCGCGCTTATTCCTTACAGGCTTGTGCGACTACGCTCACCCCGACGTGCGGAGAACCACGTGTGGTCTGGGGAGAGTGCGCAATGCCACGCAACACGCTGATCGGGGTCTCGCCGAATGTGGCCGCCACCGCAATCCTCGCGCTGGCATTCGTCGCAGCGGCGCCGCAGGCGCGCGCCGTGCCGAGCTACGCGCGGCAGACCGGCATGGCCTGCGAGGCCTGCCACACCGTCTTTCCGGAGCTCACGCATTTTGGCCGCGTGTTCAAGGCCAATGGCTACATTCTCACCAATCAGAAGCAGGTGCAGGACGTCACCGGCAAGAAGGAGCAGCTGCTCGAGCTGGCGCAATTCCCGCCGCTCTCGATCATGGCGCAGATTTCCTATACCGACATGAAGAGCGGCGTTCCGGATCTGTCGAATGCCGGGGCTCCGGGTGTCGCGCAGAGCGGCACGGTGGGTTTTCCACAGCAATTCAGCCTATTCTACGCCGGCAAGATCGCCCCGCACCTCGGCGCCTATTTCCAGCTCACCTATGACACCGCCAGCGGCACGATCGGTATCGATAACTCCGACGTCCGCTTCGCGGACGAGGCGCTGCTGCCCAACAACCAGACCCTGACCTACGGGCTTTCACTCAACAACAACCCCACGGTACAGGACCTGTGGAACTCGACGCCCGCGTGGGGGTTCCCCTACGCCTCGAGCAATGCCAACGTCTCACCGCTCGCCACGGCGGCCATCAACGGGCCGTACGCGCAGAACGTAGCAGGACTCACCGCGTATCTCTTCTGGAACGAGTCGCTATACGCTGAAGCCGGCGGCTATCGCTCGGCCAAGCAGGGCGTGACCAATGCGCTGACCGGCGCGGCTGGTCCCCTCGATGGCACGACCTCGAACGTGCTCGAGGGATTCGTACCCTACTGGCGACTGGCTTACGAATTCAACTGGGGCCGAAACTCTCTCGAAATCGGAGCCTATGGTGAGGATTTCAAGGTGTTGCCCGGCGGCTCACCGAGCTCACCCTCACCGCTCACCGGACCCACCAATCGCTTCAACGACGTGGCCGAAGACCTGGAGTACCAGTTCATCGCCGAGCAGCACGTGTTCAGCATCCTGGCGACGCACATCCACGAGTCGATGACACTCGATGCGGCGTTCGCCACCGGTGCCTCGGCCAACCCTTCCAACACCCTGCAGACGACGGAGGTGGCGGCCACCTACTATTATCGGCGCAAGATCGGCGGCACCGTCCAGTACTTCCAGACCACCGGCAGCACCGACACCTTGCTCTATCCGGCGACGCCCCCGGGCGCACCCGGCGTGATCACGAGCGCCAACGGCTCGCCCGACACCCGTGGCTACATCACGGAGCTGAACTACCTGCCGTGGCTGAATGTCAAGGTGTCTGCTCAGTACACGTTCTACAGCAAGTTCAACGGGGCGGGCACTAACTACGACGGCAAGGGACGCAACGCTTCCGACAACGACACGCTGTATCTCCTGCTGTGGTTCGCGTTCTGAGGTGCACCATGCTCAACCGTGAAGGCAACTGCCGCGATCAGGCACGGGTCAGTCGTTGGCCACGCACGCTGCTGCTGCTGGCGGGTGCGGCCGCGCTCGCGGGTACCGGCTCCGGCGGTCGCGCGGATGAGCCCGACGCAGCGGACACCGCGCACGCCCGCACCGTAGCCGCTACGGTCTGTGGAACCTGTCATGGCGTCGACGGCAACAGCACGCAGCCGAAGTTTCCGCGGCTCGCCGGGCAGAAGGCCCCTTATCTCGTTAACCAACTGAAGGGATTCCGCGCGCAGACCCGCGGCGATCCGGATGCGATCAGCTACATGTGGGGCATGGCGAGTCAGCTCGACGACGAGACGATCGACGCGCTCGCCGCCTACTACGCCTCGCAGACGGCCGAAACGAGCGGTGGCAACAGCGCCCTGATCTCGCACGGCCGCGAGGTCTACGAGCACGGGTCCGCGGCCGAGGGCGTGCCGGCCTGCAGCAGCTGCCACGGAGCGGACGCGCACGGGACGCAGGACTATCCGCGCCTCGCCGGTCAGCACGCTCAGTACATCCTCAAGCAGCTGGCCTCGTTCCAAAGCAACATGCGCAAGGTGGCTATCATGCACGGCGTCGCGCAGAACCTGAAGCTGCCGGAAATGCAGGCGGTCGCCGCGTATCTCGAGGCGCAGCCGTGAGTGAGGCAGCCTGAGGAGCTCCACATGCGTCGCATCCGCCGCATTCTCGTGGCCGTGAAGGAGCCCGCCGCCCGCGCACTGCCGGCGGTGACCAAGGCCGCGCAGCTTGCGCGCGCGCTCGGTGCCGAGCTCGTATTGTTTCAGGCGCTCTCGGCGCCGCTCTACGTCGATGGCGATGTCACGCTGCTCAA
>Ga0187782_10004778_pt1 | contig 10140 bp, 8 predicted proteins | sample 0715_SJ02_MP15_2_FD_132454 | JGI IMG/M metagenome (GOLD analysis project Ga0187782, IMG submission 132454) | Tropical peat soil microbial communities from peatlands in Department of Meta, Colombia - 0715_SJ02_MP15_20_MG | ecosystem: Environmental > Terrestrial > Soil > Wetlands > Peat | place...
ATACCGCAAACGCTCTTCAATCTTCTGTTGTAGGGATTCTGGAATCGCCTCAGGCATGATTTTCAGTCGCCGGCTCGCTGCGCTGCGGGTTTGGTCTTCAGCATATGCCGCAACCGCAGCGCTTCATCCAGGATTCGCTGTGCCACTTCCGCCTTGCTCAGCTTCGGCAACGGCAGATCGCGCCCGTCCCGCGAAAACAGTGTCACCACGTTGGTGTCGTGGTCGAATCCTGCGCCTTCTTTACTCACATCGTTCGCCACAATTAAATCCGCGTTCTTTCCCACCAATTTCTTTCTCGCGTTCTCCGCCACGTGCTCGGTTTCCGCAGCAAATCCTACCACCACCCGATCGCCCTTCTGGTTCGCGATGCTGCCCAAAATATCCGGATTCGGTTCCAGCCGCAATGTCAGTGCGTCCTTTCCTCGTTTGATCTTCTGTCTCGACTTTTCCGCCGGCCGGTAATCCGCTACCGCCGCCGCGAACACGGCTATCGTGCAGCCCGTCACTCGCTCTTGCACCGCCCGCTGCATCTCCTCGGCGCTTCTCACGTTAACGCGTTCTACTCCCCTCGGTGTCTCCAGCGACGTTGGTCCACTCACCAGCACCACTCGGGATCCGCGCCGTGCCGCTTCTGCCGCTACCGCGTACCCCATCTTCCCCGACGACCGGTTCGTTAGGAACCGCACCGGATCGATGTCCTCGCACGTCGGTCCCGCGGTCACTAGCACCGTTTCTCCCGCCAAATCCTGTACCCCACCCAGTACCTCGCGCACCGCCTTCAAGATCTCTTCCTGCTCCGCCAAGCGCCCGGCCCCGGTCATCCCGCATGCCAAGTAACCTTCGCTAGGCTCCACGATCCGCACCCCACGCTTTCGCAGCGTCGCCACATTCTCCTGGGTGGCCGCGTGCTGCCACATGTTCACGTTCATCGCCGGAGCCACCACCACCGGCGCGGTCGAAGCCAGATACAGCGTGCTCAGAAAGTCGTCCGCGATTCCCTGCGCGAATTTCGCCAGCACATCCGCCGTAGCGGGCGCTACCAGCAGCAAATCCGTGCGTTGCGCCACGGCAATATGGTCGATTGCCGACTCTACGCTGCCTTCCCCGCCGGTCTGATTCGAAAATAAGTCGGTGATGACTCGCTGCCCGCTCAGCGCCGCGAACGTTAAAGGGGTGATGAATTCGCGCGCTGCTCGCGTCATTACAACTTGGATAGAATGCCCTTCGTCTTGTAGCCTGCGGACCAGTTCCGCGGACTTGTACGCCGCGATTCCGCCTGTGACACCCAGGGTGATGCGCATACTCGTCTCGTCGCCGCGCTATTTGCGCTTCTTGCCGTCTTTGTCCTCGTCCGTCTCCGGCGACTCCGCAAAATCGTACTCAATCAACCCGTGCGACACCTCTTCGCACGCGATTCGCGTGGCTTTTTGCGTCCGCACGTTCTCCAACATCGGTGGGGCGCCCGCCATGATCTGCCGCGCGCGTCGCGCAGCCAGCACGACGTAAGCAAACTGGCTCTCCGGAGCTTTGGTTTGCACGGTCATGAGTCTCTTACCCTCCAAACGACGCCAAAACTTGTTTCACCCGACCCCGACGGCGGAGGCTTGAGCATCGCAGCGCCACCACAATCGCCTGCGCCTCTTTCCCCGCTCGTTCCACATCATCGTTGACGATACAAAAATCGTAAAAGCTCTCGCTGGCCTCAATCTCATCGCGCGCCTTGGCCAGCCTCCGCTTTATCTCTTCGTCCGCGTCCTGCCCCCGGCTCCGCAGTCTTCGTTCCACCTCTTGCCGCGAGGGTGGCAGTATAAAGATCGCCACTGACTCCGGCAACTTCTCCTTCACCTGCTTGGCGCCCTGTACGTCAATCTCGAGGACCAGGTCCAAACCCCGCCGCCGCGATTCTGCTAACCACTTCTTCGGCGTTCCGTAGGAATATTTGCCAAATACCTTCGCGTACTCCAGGAATTCCCCGCGCGCCACCATCGCCTCGAACTCGGCTTCAGTAACGAAATCATAACATTTTCCGCTCGACTCGGTCGCCCGCCGCAACCGGGTAGTACACGATACCGACGGCATGGTCCCGGGCAACTCCAGGATCCTCTGCACCAACGTGCTTTTCCCGGACCCTGACGGGCCCGACACTATCAAGATCAGCGGCTCTACCCCCGATCCTTCGTTCATTCGATGTTCTGGACCTGTTCCCGTAGTTTTTCGATTTCCGCTTTGATCTCCAATGCCAGACCGGTGATTTCCAGCGCTTCGCTTTCCACTCCCGGAGTCTTCGACAGCATGGTGTTCGCTTCTCGATGCATCTCCTGCAACAGGAAATCCAGCTTCTTCCCCAACTCCCCGGCCCCGTCTAACAATTTCGTGAACTGTTGCAGGTGACTGCGCAGCCGGTCTAATTCTTCACTGATGTCGCTCCGTTCCGCAAGCAGCGCCGCCTCCTGCGCCAGCCGTGCCGGCTCAATATTGGTGCCGTTCAGCAACTCCTTCAGCCGCGCCTCCAGCCTCCGGGAAAACGCCGGTCGCAGCCGCCCCACCAATTCTCGTACCTGCTCGGCTTCCTCGTCGATTTTCGCCACCCGCGCTCGCAACTCGTCCGTCAGGTGCCGTCCCTCGTTCCGGCGCATCTCGTCCATCTTTGCCAGCGCTTCCACCAGGAACGTTTCCAGCATTTTCCCAAGTGCTTCTTGTCCGCCTTCCGTTTCCGGCAACGCCGACGCCAGCCCAGTGATCACTCCCGGCAGTCGCAACAGCGACACGGTGTCCAGTTCGCCTTTTCCCCCCGTCTGTTTCTGCAATTCCGTCGCCGCGCTCAAATACGCCTTCAACAGCTCCCGGTTCACATGCACCGGTGCCGCGTCGGTCGGGTCCATGCTCACATGCACGTCCACGTGCCCGCGATGGATGCGTGCGCGTACCACCTGCCGCAGCCGGTGCTCGTACGGTTCCAGCGAATCCGGTATCCGCAACTTCACGTCCAGAAACCGGTGATTCACGCTTTTCACGCTGACCCGCACGGCCCATCCTTCGAACTCGCCGCCCACCAGGGCGTATCCGGTCATGGACCGGCATTCCGCCTTGCTCGTGGCGCTGATACTCGCTTCCGTTGTGCTATTGGCGTTCATTCTGATTCACTGGTCCTTGTGGCCTTGGGAATCCGGGCGTCCGCGGGAGCCAACATGTCTTCCTCGGCGAACTGCAATTCGTGTAATCGCGCGTAGCTCCCGCAATTTGCCAGCAACTCCGCGTGCGTCCCGCTCTCGCGAATGCATCCGTCTTCCAGCACTAGAATTTTATCGGCTTTCCGCACCGTACCCAAGCGATGCGCGATCACGAACGCGGTCCGTCCGGCCATCAGGTTTCCCAGCGCCTTTTGAACGTACTGCTCCGATTCAGAGTCCAATTCCGATGTGGCCTCATCCAGGATCAGGATAGGCGAATCCTTCAATAACGCCCGTGCAATCGCGATTCTCTGTCGCTGCCCGCCGCTCAGTCGTGTGCCCCGCTCGCCGATCACCGTGTCATACCCTTGCGGCAAACCCATGATGAACTCATGCGCTAATGCTGCCGTAGCCGCGTGAATCACCTTCTCCTTCGGCACTTCGCTCATCCCATAACAAATGTTGTTCAGCACGGTGTCGTGGAACAAGATGTTTTCCTGCGTCACCATGGCGATCTGGTTCCGCAGCGATCGCAAATTCAGTTCCCGTATGTCGACTCCATCGACCTTGATACTCCCTCCGGTTAACTCATAAAACCGCGGTATCAGGTTTACCAACGTCGTCTTCCCTGCTCCGCTCGACCCTACCACCGCAACCACTTCGCCCTTTTTCGCCGCGAAACTCACTCTTTCCAGAATTGCCGCTTGATCCGGCTCATACGCAAATGTCACGTCTTCAAACCTAATCTCCCGCTTCAGCCCTTGCAGCGCTTTCCCGCCCTTTTGATCGATCACTTCCTCCTCCCGGTCCAGATACGCGAACACCTGCACGCTCGCGCCTTGCGCCGCTTGGAATTGCTGGTACACGTAACCCATGCGTTTCAGCGGTATATACGCGTTGAACATCACATACAAGAATGAAATGAATCCGCCCAGCGTAATCTGCTGATGTTGTATCTGCACGCGCGCGTACCAAATCAGCAGCGGTATCACTACCGCGCTCACCAGATCCATCAGCGGCGACGTCAGCACCGCCGCTCGCACCCAGCGCATGTTTTCCCGCAACAATCTCCGTGCCACTTCATGGAATTTCTTCACCTCGGCGTCTTCCATGCCGAAGGCCTTCACCACCCGGTTCCCGCTGACCGTTTCTTCCAGGATCTGGCTTAAGTCGCTCAGCCGCGTTTGGCTCTTTTCCGCCGACAGCCGGATCTTCCTCCCCAATTTGTTCACCGGAAGAACCACTGCCGGCAGCAGTAGCGTGGTGGCTAGGGCCAATCTCCAATCCAGGATCACCATCGCCGCCACGAACGCCACGAACGTAAAACTCTTCATGAACAAGTCGGCCAGGTAATCGCTCAGCGCAAAGCGCACCCGGTCCACGTCATTGATCGCCACCGAAATGATTCGTCCGGTGGGATTGTGTTGAAAGAACCCCATGGGCTGCTTGATCACTTTTTCGTAGAACGCGTTCCGCAGGTCCCGCGTCGCCGCCAGCCCCACATACTCGATTTCCGTCATTCCCAAATATTCGGCAACCGCCTTGCTCACGTACAACACCAGGATGGTGATCGCAAAAATCGTCCACACGTTGTGAATACTGGGGGGAAAGAACTTGTTCAGGTAGATGATTTTCCCGTTCCACGGCAGCGTCACCAGCGGCAAGCTCGACCCGAATTTCGCCGGGCTCAGCACATAGTCCACCGCTGGTTTCACCATGAATCCTATTACCGCTTCCGCAGCCGCCACAAACGCCACCAGCAATACACCCGCCCCCAGCCGTACCAGATACGGTTTGGTGTAACCCAGTAACCGCCTCAAATGTGCTGAAATCAGCGGACCCACACCTACGCCCTTGTGTTCAGCTACCTACGCTATTCGTGCGCCAACCCGCGTGTTACCTAGCATGACAGCACGCACCGTTCTTTTCAAACCTCCAGCGGCCAGCCGGAATTCCCGCCGGGAATTCCACTCGTATGAGAGTTGCAAAGAAGATTGCTATCGCACGCAGCCTCTCGATTCTCCCGGAGCCTATTTATCGATGTCCCGGTGCAGCACCCGCGTCGCGAATCCCTTCTTTGCCAACGCTTGTCTCATCCATTCCGCCATCATCACCGAACGATGCTTCCCTCCGGTGCATCCGAACGCGATGGTCAGATAACTTTTCCCCTCTTCGATATAGTGCGGAATCAAGTACGTCAGCAGGCTCTGGATTCGCCGCAGAAATTCTCCGGTTTGCGGAAATGACTGAATATACTCTTTCACTTTGGAATCTCTGCCGTTATAGCGCCTTAATTTCGGCACAAAATGGGGGTTCGGCAGAAAGCGCACATCAAACATAAGGTCCGCATCCGCCGGCACACCGTACTTGTACCCAAAGCTCACCAGCGACACTAATAACGGCCGCTTGCTCTCGGTTTTGAACCGTTCATTTACGAATTGCCGCAGTTCATGCACGTTGAACTGCGTCGTATCAATCACCACGTCCGCCAACTTCCGGATCGGTTCCATCAGTGCCTGCTCGTGCCGCAGGCTTTCGCGCACCGAAAAATCCCTCCCCAACGGATGCGGCCGCCGTGTTTCGCTATAGCGACGCAGCAATGCGTCTTCGTTCGCCTCGATATACACCAGGACAATTGGATGCATTCGGCGCAGGTGTTTCAGCAATCCTGGCAGTTTCTCCAGTTGCGGCCCTTCCCGCGCGTCCACCAGCAGCGCCGCTCTCCGAAAGTCCCCCTCCCCCGCGGCGTGCAGCTCCGCGAAAATCGGGATCAACTCCACCGGCAGATTGTCCACGCAGTAGTAGCCCATGTCCTCAAACGCTTTGAGGACCGTGCTTTTCCCGGAGCCGGATAATCCGGTCAGAATCACGAGTTGTCGGCCTGGATGTCGCGCGTCGAGGGAATGGCGCTTGGGGCTCTTCACGGTGGCGTTTGGGCTCAGCTCTTCACCCGCCGTTGGTGCGTGCTCGGGATTCTCATATCCTCCCGGTATTTTGCCACTGTCCGCCGCGTCACATGAATCCCGTTCTCTTCCAATTTCTTGGCGATTTGCTCATCGGTCAACGGCTTGGTCGTGTCTTCTTCGTCGATCATCTTCTTCACCAGACGCTTCAGCGTTTGCAGCGACATTCCGCTGCCCTCTGGCCCATTCACCGCCTCACTGAAGAACGACCGCAGCTCGATCACGCCCTGTGGGGTATGCGCGTACTTGCTGGCTACCGCCCGGCTCACCGTCGATGGATGTACCCCCACTTCCTCCGCCACTTCCTTGATCATCATCGGCTTCAGCGCATCCGGGCCCTTGTCCAGAAACTCACCCTGCCGGGCGATGATCGACTGGCACACCCGCAAAATCGTGTGCTTCCTCTGCTCGATGTTTTTCATTAATTGGATCGCCGCCGTGAACCGTTCCTTCACGTAGTTGCGTACGTCCTTGTCCGCCGCGTCCCGCACCAACAGCCGCCGGTACGTCGGACTCAGCCGCAATTGCGGCATATCATCTTCGTTCAAGAACACCTGCCACTGATCGTCCACTTTCCGGAAGTACACGTCCGGTTCTACCAGCCGCGGCTCGGTTTTGTTGTAGCGTAGCCCTGGCCGCGGGTCCAGCTTCTTGATCGACTCGATCGCGTGCTTCACGATGTCGATCGGACGGTTCAGCGCCCGCGCAATCTCTTTCAACTGGTTGGCTTGCACCTGCTTCAGGTGGTCCGACACGATTTGCTGCGCCAACGTGTTTTGCGGATCAAACGCCTTCAGTTGCAGCAGCAGGCACTCCCGCAAGTCCCGTGCGCCCACTCCGATCGGATCGAAATCCTGCACTACCGCCAGCGCGTCTTCCAGGTCGTCCTGCGAATATTTCCCGTTCTGTGCCAGCTCTTCCGTCGACGCCATCAGGTACCCGTTCTCGTCCAGGTTCCCGATGATGTTCTCGGCGATTTCCTTCACCGTCTCGGAACAGATCGTCACGCTCAACTGCCAAGTCAGATGGTCCGTCAGGCCCGCCGGCGACGACAAAAACTTCTCGAACGATGGCCTTTCCGAAATCTCCCGTTCCTGCGACTGCCCTCCGTCTCCCCCTGTATCCAAGTACTGGTTGAAAAACGTTCCTACATCAAATTCGTCGAAAGGATTCGCTGCTTCCTTCTCTGGAACTTTCTCCGTTTCCGCCTTCAAAAAAGTTTCGTCGCTGTAATTGTCTGTCGCGGTCGGCTCTTCGGTGAGTTCTTCCAAAACTGGGTTGGCTATCATCTCTTGATTGATCATCTCCCGCAGTTCCAGACGGTTCAGCGCCAGCACGCTGACCATCTGCACCAGCCCGGGCGTCAGTATCTGCTTCTGCGCCACACGGAGATTAAGTTTGAGTCCCTGCCAAGCCATTTCTTCTTTGCCTAGGTCTAAGTCTAGCTCTAATTTAACCGGAAGTTATCACCCAGATAAACCCGCCGCACCTCCGGATCACTGCTCAAATCCTGCGGCGTGCCCTTCTTCATGATTTTCCCATGATTCACGATGTACGCGCGGTCCGTCACGCTCAGTGTTTCCCTCACGTTATGGTCCGTGATCAACACCCCGATCCCCGACCGGCTCAATTCCCGGATCAGGTCCTGTAAATCCTTTACCGTCAACGGATCAATCCCCGAAAACGGCTCGTCCAGCAGGATGAACGACGGCTGTAGCGTCAGCGACCTCGCTATTTCCAGCCTTCGCCGCTCTCCGCCCGAAAGCATGTACGCCCGGCTGTGCCTCACCGTCTCCAAACCCATTTGCGCCAACAACTCTTCCAGCCGGTCCCGCTGTTGTTCGGGCGTCAGCGGCAGGGTCTCCAACACCGCCAGTAAATTCTCTTCGCTGGTCAATTGCCGGAAAACCGATGGCTCTTGAGGCAGATAGCTGATTCCGCTGCGCGCCCGCAGGTACATCGGCAGGTCGGTAATCTCTTCCCCGTTTAGCAACACCCGTCCTGAGTCCGGGCGCGCCAGCCCCACGATCATATAAAAAGTCGTGGTCTTACCCGCCCCATTCGGACCTAGTAAGCCCACTACTTCTCCTTGCCCGATTTCCAGTTCGACGTTATCTACGACTTTGCGTCCGCGGTAGGACTTACTCAGATCGACGCCTTGGAGTGTTGGCATTCCGCTTCACGCGGGATCGCTCTCACGGTCCCTGCTATCTCTGGACGCGGTGTCTGGTCATTGTCCGTGGTCCATTCCCCGAATCCACGATGATCGTATCATCCGCTATATTGAAGGTCAATTCGCGCCCCGTCGTCATTCCTCCATCCTCGTCGTACAGTGTCGGCGTTCCTCCGCTCAACACGAATTTGTCGTCGTCCGCCGTGTACACTCCGCGTTCCGCCGTGCCTCGCTTATCGCCCTGCACCACTTCCACGCCTCCCGTTCCCACTGCCCGGTTGATCTTCGATGTGCCTTGGTTCCCCTGCTCTCGTGTAAAGTACACATCCAACAACGGCGCTCTCATCCGCTCGTCCGCCGATTGCACCACCACGTTCTTCTCCAAATGTGCCCGGTTCTCCAAGTCCCAATACGTTAGCTTTTCCGACGACACCCGCCACACCACCGGTTCTTTCCCATTCGTGGCTTTCCCGTTTTCATTTTCTTCTTTCGGGAACACCGCTCGCACATTGCCTTTTGCGTTCAGCACCCGCGTTTCTCTCAATAGTTCGATCGAGTCCGCTTCCAGCACCGACGGGCCTTGCCACAGTCTCGCATGCCCGGTATACAGCGCCCTTCCCGCCTTCGAATTCCCCACCATGTGATCCGCAATGACATTCGAAGGCGACGCGCTGAACTGGATCGCGTCATTCCTTTTTCCCAGGTCCGTGGACCGCACTTTCCCTTCCGCCTCAATATCACCCGTTTGTTGATTGAACGTAATCTTCGTCGCGTGCGTCTCGCTGCTCTCGTCTCGCACCACCGGCTGCCCCGTCAGTACGGTCGTCTGGGCCACCCGTGCAAACACCGCTTTCTGGGCCTCCGCGCTTCGCTCTCCCTCCTTCATATGTACGTTCCCCCGCAGTGCCATCTCCGCCCAGGTTCCCCCGGCGTCCAGTTGCGCGTCTCCGTTCATCGCTGTCGCGCTCTGCGTCGGCCGTCCCTCCAGTTTTCGTTCCGTCTCCACGTTCCCCGTGGCCGCCAGGTCCTTAGCCTTGCCTGCGGCTCCAAAATCCACCGCCAATTTATCCGCGCTCAACTTGGATTGTGAGGTTGCCGTGTCGCTCCATTCCACTGTCCCCCGTTCCAACGTTTCTGCGTGTTGCGCAGGATTCGCCCCGCCCGGCTCTCCTCCCGCAAAGCTCACTTGCAAGACCGCTGTCGCCAGCTTCCTTTGCGTTCCCGTTTTCGGGTCACGCTGGTTTACGTGTACGTTTCCCCGCAGTGTCAGCAACTTTGCCTGGTTCACCTTCGGCCACATCTCCACGTTTCCGCTATCCGCCTGCTCGTCTCCGCTGGGCGACGTCCCTCGTACATTCCCCGTTGCCTCCAGTTCGCGCACCCAGCCTTCTGGCGCGAGATGCGCGGTCATCAAGTCCGCTGTCAGGGTTCCCGACCCGGTCGGCCCTTTTCCGCCCGTTGACACCACCTCCGGCGACTGCTTCAGCTCACCTGGCTCTGCCAACATGGTTTGTGCCCGGTTCTGTTCATCCAGCAATACCGTCATTCGCCCGGCTCGTAGCTGCTGTGTTGGTGTTGTGGCCGTAGCCGGTCCCGCCAGCACCACCTTCCGCGCTGCTTTGAGCATTTCCATACTGCTCCCGCGCAGTACCACATCCGTCGTCGGCGTTTCCGCTTTCTTCCCTGCGGCCAGTGGTCCGGTCTGGTGCAATGTCACCCGCACGTCCTTCTCCAGCCTCAACTCGCCCTGCCGCGACGAATACGTTCCGCCCACTCCTTCGCCACTCCCATTCGGCAAGCTGAACTTCACCGGCTGTGCCGTTCGCGCCTCTCC
>Ga0187782_10004779_pt1 | contig 10138 bp, 8 predicted proteins | sample 0715_SJ02_MP15_2_FD_132454 | JGI IMG/M metagenome (GOLD analysis project Ga0187782, IMG submission 132454) | Tropical peat soil microbial communities from peatlands in Department of Meta, Colombia - 0715_SJ02_MP15_20_MG | ecosystem: Environmental > Terrestrial > Soil > Wetlands > Peat | place...
CGTAATAGTCCGGAACTCCCAAGCGAAGCTCCGTCTTTGCCAAAAGACCGTAGCGAATATTGCTTTCTGGAAGATCGACAAAACTGTTGCCTTCTGTGTTGGTTACGAGTAAGCCGTTTTCGACCTGCAAGCCCCCTTGCGGGACAACAATGCTGGAGTTGGAAACCGAAGGACGATCCGTAGTAATGGTCACCTCCGTGCCGGGGTCAGCCTGGGCGGCGAGGCGGGGGGATAACGAGAGGACTAGGGCAAAAAGGACGAAAGTGAATCGGTACATATACGTAGTCGTCACAAGAACTGCGGTGGTGATTTGTATTCTGAACAATTTGGTAGAGGATTGTGCGACGGAAGCATGGGGTTCGTCCATAAGATAGACAGGTGGATGCGGTTCGACAACGTTTGAATCGGCATCCGCATCGAAGTCAGGCAGTTGCCCGGTATCGAACAATGGTGATCCGCCCCGTGATTGTGTTGTTGCTCGCCTTCCCCGCCGCTTTGGGGGGAACCCCCTGGGATAAACCGCCGGAGAAATGGAGCCTGTCCGACGTGTACCGAATTCTGGAGGACTCACCGTGGAGCCCGGCGGACGTCAAGCTGGAGGTCAAAGGCGCCGGGCGTCAGGAGAATTCGCAGACCGGCATGGTCACCAACGATTCGCCCATGGATTCGAACACGTCGAATACGGTTCCCGGGGTGCAGTTGAGCCAGGGCACAAAACCACGCGCCGGTGTTCCGGTGCTGTGGTGGTCATCGAAGACGGTACGACTGGCCGAGCAGAGGCTGCTGCAGTCACGGGATCCTGCCGCAGCTTCACAACCGCTGCACGCGGAGGAATTGCCCGATTACGTCCTCGTGGTGGAAGGCAGTGAACCCCTGCGAATCCTGCAGGATGCCAAGGACGACTTGCACGATACGGTGTTCCTGGAACTGCCCAATGGGGTGAGCCTCGACTTTGAAAGCGTGCGATTTGCAGAAAGAAACGCCAATGTCGAGCCACACGTGGAGTTTCATTTTCCGAGACAAGTCGACGGCCAGCCGACGATCGATCCGGATGCCGAACGGGTGATCTTTCACTGCAAAGCCGTGGCTAAAACGGCCCATCCGTACGAAAACAACACGCTATCGCTACGCGCTGAATTCAAACCCAAAAACATGCGCGTGCGGGGTACGCCGGACCTGTGATGGCAGGTCGAGGGCTCGCGGACTCTTTCGTGTGCTAAAGGAGTGGGGCGCGGCCGTTGAAGCGGGCGGCGGAACCCAGTTCTTCCTCGATGCGCAGCAGCTGGTTGTACTTGGCAATACGATCGGTACGAGAGGCCGAACCCGTCTTGATCTGACCGGCGGCGGTGGCGACGGCGAGATCGGCAATGAAGGTGTCTTCGGTTTCGCCGGAACGGTGCGAGATGATGGATTTGAAACCAGCCTTGCGCGCCAGTTCGATGGCGTCGATCGTTTCCGTGACCGTTCCGATCTGGTTGAGCTTGATCAGGATGGCGTTGCCGATGCCCTCGTTGATGCCGCGCGAGAGCCGCTCGGTGTTGGTGACAAAAATATCGTCACCCACGAGCTGAACCTTCTTCCTTGAGCTCTTCGAGCCGATGGCTTCGGTGAGCGTCTTCCACCCAGACCAGTCGTCTTCGGCCATGCCATCTTCGAGCGAGACGATGGGGTACTTTTCCACCCATTTGCTCCAGTAGTCCGACATTTCAAGTGACGAGTGCATGGATTTGTCAGACTTCTTGAAAACATATTTGCCGCTGGCCTTGTCAAAGAATTCGCTGGCAGCGGGATCGAGCGCGATGGCCACTTGTTCGCCGGGCTTGTAGCCTGCGGCATGAATGGCTTCGAGCACGATCTGGATGGCTTCTTCGTTGGATTTGCAGCTTGGGGCAAAGCCGCCCTCGTCGCCTACAGCCGTGGAGTAGCCATGCTTCTTCAGCGCGGATTTCAGGGAATGGAACACTTCGACGCCCCAACGAAGGGCCTCGGAAAAGGTCGGTGCGCCTACCGGCATGGCCATGAACTCCTGGAAATCGACGGAGCTGTCCGCGTGTGCGCCGCCATTGAGGATGTTCATCATCGGAACGGGCAGAAGGTTGGCAGAGTGGTCGGTGGAATAACGCGCCAGGTATCTATAAAGGGGCTCCTTCGCGGCAACCGCAGCGGCACGCGCGGCGGCCATCGAAACGGAGAGGATGGCGTTGGCACCGAGGCGGGACTTCGTGGGTGTGCCATCAAGGGAGATCATCTTGTGGTCGAGGGCACGCTGATCCCGAGCGTCCGAGCCGGTCACGGACCTGGCGATTTCGGAGTTCACGTTGGCGACGGCCTTGAGGACGCCCTTGCCGAGATACCTTGACTTGTCACCATCGCGGAGTTCGAGGGCTTCGTGCTCGCCGGTGGAGGCGCCGGAGGGAACGATGGCACGACCGAATGCGCCGGATTCGAGGGTGACTTCCGCTTCGACGGTGGGGTTGCCGCGCGAATCGAGGACCTGGCGGGCGCGAACGCGGGTAATTTTGGTGGCCATGATAATTGAGTCTCCTGTGTGGTTTACAGAAGGAAAATTGTAGCAGAGGTCGGGAGAGGGGCGAGTGACGGCGGGCACAGCTCCGAAGGTGAGAGTGGTGTGTTTACTTTTGGGGCAGAGCAAAGGCTACGTAGACACCGCCGGACTTGGACTTGAGGTCTTTGCCACCGCCAGCGGCGATGACGACGTACTGGCGTCCACGGACGGAATAGGTGGCCGGGGTGGCGTTGCCGGCAAACGGCAACGTCGTTTCCCAGAGAAGTTCGCCCGTGGCCTTATCGAAGGCGCGGAATTTTCTGTCGTAATTGGTGGCTCCGATGAATAACAAGCCACCGGCGGTAACCATGGGGCCTCCGTAATTTTCCGTGCCGGTGTTTTTCATTCCTTGAGCGGCGAGTTCCGGATATTCGCCGAGGGGAATCTTCCAGACGTACTCGCCTGTATTGAGATTAATGGCGTTCAGAGTGCCCCAGGGAGGTTCGACGGCGGGATAGCCATCGGGATCGAGAAAGCGCTTATAACCCGTAAGGTGATATCGCGATGAGAGAGGCGGGGGCCCTTCGCCGACGAGTTCCGTGTCCTTTCCGGTCGAGAGAAATTCGAGGAGCGCTTCCATCTGTTCCCCGGAGAGATTGGGAAATCCGGGCATGCGGCCCTTCCCATCGGCAACCGTCAAGGCGATCTGTCTTCGAGAAAGCCGGTCCGCAATACCGACGAGGGAGGGCACGGCGGGGGGCGCACCTTGGCGATTGTCTCCGTGGCACAAGGCACACTGGCTGACATAGATCGCCTTGGCGCTTTTATGCGCGGTGGTTTCGGCGAGTGCACCGGTCCAGGCAATGTCATTGGCGTTGACGTAGAGAATGCCCGTTTGCGGATCAACTGCGGAACCACCCCATTCGGCGCCGCCGTCAAAGCCGGGGAAAACGACGGTGTCTTTTCCGATGCTGAAGGGGACGAACTGGCCGCCGTTGCGAAAGGCCTTGAATTTTTCGAGCGCCCATTGATGAATCTCGGGCGTGCGGCGGCTGAGCATGCCTTCGGTGAGAGTCTGGCGAGAGAACGGCGCAGGCTTGGTCGGAAGACCCTGTTGGCGAGCGGCAACTTCGCCCGGCAGCGAACTCGCGGGATAGTCGCGGTATTCGATGGGGAACAGGGGCTCGCCCGTCACGCGGTCAAAGAGAAAAATGAAACCCTGCTTGGAAGGCTGCGCGACAGCATCGATGGTTTTTCCGCCGTGCTGAACGGCAAGAAGAACCGGGGGTGAAGGAAAATCGCGGTCCCAAAGGTCGTGACGTACGCCTTGAAAATGCCACAGGCGCTCGCCTGTTTCCGCATTCAGCGCGATCAGACAATTGGCGAAAAGGTCGTCACCGATGCGATCGGGACCATAGAAGTCAAAAGCGGCGGAGCCGGTCGGGACATACAAGATGCCACGTGCGAGATCGACGGACATGCCGGCCCAATTATTGGCCGCCCCGCTCGATCTCCAGGCTTCTTTGGGCCAACTGTCGTAGCCGAACTCTCCGGGATGCGGAATCGTGTGAAAGATCCAGCGGAGTTTTCCAGAGCGAACGTCGAAGGCACGAATATCTCCCGGCGGGGCGGGAAGGGACTCGGGATTGCGGCCGCCGACAACGAAGAGGTCGTGATAGACGATGGGCGGACTGGTGAGGAATACGGACTGGGCAGAGGCCGGTTCGCGGCCAAGCCCTTCGCGCAGATCGATGCTCCCGTTCGTGCCAAAAGAAGAGATGGGCTTGCCGGTTGAGGCATCGAGGGCATACACAAAATTCATAACACCCGCGAGGATGCGTTTGTCGTGGCCATCGGTCCAATAGGCCAGACCACGGTCTGGCTGGGTGCCGCGGATTCCGGAATCAAACTTCCACAGGAGTTTTCCCGTTGCGGCGTTGAGGGCAAAGATTTTTTGCGTGGGAGTGAGACCGTACAAGACGCCGTCGACCACGACAGGGTTCGTCTCTAAGCCACCTTCTTCGCCGGAATCAAACGTCCAGGCGACTTCGAGATCTTTCGCGTTACTGCGGTTGATCTGCTTGAGCGAGGAATAGTGCGTGCTGCCCGAAGAGCCGCCATAAACCGCCCAGTTGACATCTTCTTCTTGCGCTCGGAGAGAAGAGATGACGAAAAAAGAAACGAGCAGTGCAAGACGGCAGCTGAGTTGCGTGACGCGACAGGCTGTGGCTTTGTCCAACACCCCGGTCACTGCGGTTCGGGCTCTTCGATGAGGGACTCCTGGCGGACAACGACGACGATGCCGGAAGGAGTGACGTGGTAGCGGCGGCGGTCCGCTTCGAGGTCATAGCCGATCTCGGTATGCTCGGGAAGGCTGACGTGCCTGTCAATGATGGCGCGCCGGATCTTGGAATGCCGGCCGATGTTGACGTGGTTGTAGATGATGGAGGTGTTGACCTCGCAAAAGCTATTGACGCGAACGTCGTAGCCGATCAGGCAGTTTTTGACGCGGCCGCCCGAAAGGATGGATCCGCCGGCCACGATGGAGTCGAGCGCGACGCCCATACGGTCCTCGTCGGCGAAGACGAACTTGGCGGGAGGATACTGGTGCTGCCAGGTGCGCAAAGGCCAGAGCTTGTCGTAGAGGTTGAAGACCGGCGACACGCTGACAAGATCCATGTTCGCCTCGTAGTAGGCATCAATCGTCCCCACATCCCGCCAGTAGAGCGACTCCTTGCTGTTTTCGTCGATAAAGTTGTATGCGAAAACACGGTGTTTCGAAATGATGCGCGGCAGGATGTCTTTCCCGAAGTCGTGGGAGGACTTGGGGTCCTCGGAATCGGCAAGCAGGATGGGAATCAGAAGCTGCGTATTGAAGATATAGACACCCATCGAGGCGTTGCAGTGCGTCGTCTTGTGGGACGAGGGCTTGGGCTTGGCCGGTTTTTCTTCAAAGCCGACAATACGCCAGTGCTTGTCCGTCTCGATAACGCCAAGCTGCTTTGCAGCTTCTGGAGACGGGATCTCGAGCGTGGCCACGGTCACGTCCGCACCCGAATCGATGTGTTGCTGGAGCATTTTGGCGTAGTTCATTTTATAGATGTGGTCGCCCGAAAGGATGAAAACGAACTTGGAGCGCTCGCTGCCAATGGAGTAAATGTTCTGATAAACGGCGTCCGCGGTGCCCTGATACCACTGTTGGGAGACACGCATCTGGGGAGGAAGAACCTCGATGAATTCCCCGAGGCCCATGAGCGGAGACCAACCCGCTCGCACATGGCGTGACAGGCTGAGGGCCTTGTACTGCGTCAGGGTGAAAACGCGGCGCAGTCCCGAATTAATACAGTTGGAAAGAGTGATGTCGATGATTCGGTACAGCGCTCCAAATGGAACCGCAGGCTTGGCGCGATCGCGTGTCAGAGGCCAGAGGCGTTCACCCTGTCCCCCCGCAAGAAGTACTCCGATGGCATCGCGCATGTCGGGCATGAGAGTCGGCTCCCGAGGCAGCTATGTGAAGCACACCAGTGTAACAGCACAGGCAAGGGGGAAGGCATGAGGCAGAGATAGTAAAGGAGGAAGTGCGTTAGCCTAAGGACAATAGTAACTTCGGAGCCAACAACGCCGCCGGTAATCATCGTCTTCTTGAAAGAGTGCTTGACTTGGAGCGGCCTAATTGACTACAAGAAGCCAGCAACCTCATGCGATAATACAGCCAGGCGTAGTGCTGTTGGATGGCGGTAGGCACTACAAAGCAGATAATCCGAACCGGAATAGAGGTGAAGTTCATTGGCAGAGGTGATCATTCAAGAGAATGAGTCTCTTGAGAATGCACTGCGTCGTTTCAAGCGCAAAGTGCAGCAGGAAGACATCATTAAGGAAATCAAGAAGCACAGCTTCTACATGAAGCCCGGCGAAAAGCGCCGGGCCAAGGAAGCGCTTTCGCGGAAGCGACTGCGCAAGAAGCAGCGTCGCGAGCAGGATTAATCCTGCTTGAGACGCGGCTCGGCGCCGCACTTCCGGGATCAGGCCCCAGTCAGGCAGAGATGTTGGGAATTCGTTCAGGTTCTTCGCCCGCCGGCCCAAAGGGTCTGTGCCCGGTTGTCCCCGAGCACGGATTCGGGATTCTAGCAAGGCCCATGGTGAAAAACGAGCCACTCCCCCTGCCCGATAGGGGTCCAGGGGAGAAGCGGCCATGGAATTCCACGATAAGGTTCTGAAGTGTTCGGAGTGTGGCGCCGAGTTTGTATTTACTGCCGGCGAACAGATGTTCTTCGCCGACAAGGGGTTTAAGAACGAGCCGAAACGGTGCAAAGCCTGCAAAGCCAAGAGGGCAGAGGTTGGCGGCGGAGGTGGCGGACCGGTGAGGGCAGAGACAAAGACAACATGTTCGCAATGCGGCAAGGAAACAACGGTCCCGTTTAAGCCGACACAGGGCCGGCCGGTTTTCTGCCGGGAGTGCTTCCAGGCCAGGCGATCGATGGGAGCTTCGTAAAAGGGATTCTGCTTCAGATAACGGAATCGCAGAAAGGGCTATCGTGTGGCGATAGCCCTTTCTTATTTTGACACGCGGACGGTCAGCCAGGATTCGAGCGCGGCGAGAGCTTCGGGCATGTTGCGACGGCCATAGCCAAAGCGAATGTGATGAGGCTCGTCAAAAACGGTGCCAGGAAGAAGCAGAACGCTGGCCTCATGGACCAATTCGTCGCAGAAAGAGGGAACATCCTCCTGAGACTTTAAGCGGACAAAACCAATCGTGCTGGCATTCGGAGGGGTCCATTCGAAGACGGCGCGGTGAAGGTTGAAGAAAGCTGCGAGCTGCCCCAGATTGCGAAGAACCATTTGAAGATTGCGATCGATGAGTTTCTGCCGGTGGCGGAAGGCCAGGGCGGTGAGGAACTCGCTCGGAGCGCTCGAGCAGATGGTTGTGTAGTGCTTCAAGGAGATGATCTTCTGGAGGAACGCGGCGTCACGACAAGCCAGCCATCCGAGACGTAGGCCCGGCAAGCCATAGGTCTTGCTGACAGAACCGAGGCTGACGGCACGCTCATACAGATCGCATGCGGCGGGCAGGCGCGTGGCAGGGTCGTGCTCAAGCTCGCGATAGACTTCGTCCGAGAAAACGTATATGCCGCGCTCGGAAGCAAGGTCAAGCACGCGGCGGAAGACCTGTGCCGGCATGAGCAGGCCTGTCGGGTTGTGAGGTGTGTTGATGTAGATCGCCCGGGTGTTTGGGCGAATCAGGCCTTCGAGAGCCGTAAGGTCATGGGCCCAGCCGTTTTCGGGCTTGCGGTGCCATTCGCTTACTTGCGCGCCGGTGCTCTTCGGGACGGTCAGCGCGCTTTCGTAGCAGGGTGTTTCGACGATGGCGTGATCCTCGGGAGTCAGGAGTGCGTGGTAGAAGAGGAAGATCGCTTCTTCTGCGGCGGCCGCTACAACGAGGTCTTCCGGACGGATCTGCCGGTAGATGGTCGAGAGCACTCCCCGCAGCCAGGGTGCTCCCGGGGATTCCGTGTAGCCGCAGGAATGCCTCAGGAAAGCGTCATGTGCGCCGGGCTCGAGAGCAAGTAGTTCTTCAATGGTTTGCGATTCGGCGTCGGAGGAGGAGAGCAGGTACCTGGCGGAGAACTCGTGCTTGCCCATGTACTCCTCAATGCGGAATGGGGTGATTTGCATAACCAGCCTCGCTTCAGGGGCTAAAAGTGTGACAAGCGGGGGCCGGACGCGTCCAGAGCCAAATTGAGCGCGAGAACGGGCGGAGCCGGAAGCAGGTGTCTTTTGAAGTTTCAGGGAGTATGATACTGACTCCGAAGTCCCCAATCGCATCACGCGATCCGGAGGGCCGACCATGGCTCACCGCTTCACCATCGGTGTCGAAGAGGAATTCCAAATCATTGATCCGGAGACGCTGGAACTGCGCTCACACGTGGTGCAGTTGATTTCGGCGGCGGCCTCGCGCGGGCTGGGCGACCAGGTGAAACAGGAAATGCACCAGTCGATCGTCGAAACGGGGACAAAGATCTGCGAAAACGTAGGCGAACTGCGTCTCGAAATGCATCGGACCCGGAGCGAACTGGTGTCCGCAGCGGAGAGCACGGGGCTCCAGGTGGCGGCGGCGGGAACCCATCCGTTTTCGAGTTGGATCGATCAGGTCATTTCGCCGGGCGAGCGGTATCAGCACATCGTGGAAGAGATGGGGCAACTGGCCCGGTCGCTGTTGATCTTTGGAATGCACATCCACGTAGCGATGCCAGACAAGCAGACGACCATCGACATCATGAATATGGTGCGCTACTTCGTGCCTCATCTGCTGGCGCTCTCGACAAGTTCGCCTTTCTGGATGGGAAGAAACACGGGTTTGAAATCGTTCCGGACGACGGTTTTCCGCAGATTCCCGCGGACCGGCATCCCGGAAAAGTTCGAGTCCTGGAGTGCGTATGAGAATTACGTAAATCTGCTGATTCGATTGAACTGCATCGACAACGGGAAGAAGATCTGGTGGGACGTGCGGCCGCATCCGACCTACGGGACGCTCGAGTTTCGCATGTTTGATACCGCGACCAGGGTCGAGGAAGCGGTGGCGATCGCCGCGCTATCGCAGGCGCTGATTGTGAAATTGCACCGGCTGTATACCGGGAATATGGGCTGGCGAACGTACCACCGCGCGTTGATTGAGGAGAACAAGTGGCGAGCCGCGCGCTATGGAATCGAAGGAAAGATGATCGACTTCGGGAAGGAGTCCGAAGTGCCGATGAGGGAGTTGATTCCCGAACTGCTGGAACTGGTGGATGACGTCGTGGACGAACTGGGGAGCCGCAGCGCGGTGCAATACATCCACACCATCCTGAATGAAGGAACAAGCGCGGAGCGGCAGTTACGCGTGTACCAGCAAACCGGAGATATGAAAGAAGTGGTGCGGCATCTGGTGAAGGAAACACGGGCGAGCGCAATGGATAACCGGACGACCTCAGCGGGGACGGTCCACTAACAGAGGTATGCGCGAGGGGATCGAAGAAGGAGGAGAACCATGATGAAGGTGGGACTGTTGTGCGGGCGGGAGTTCAGTTTTCCTCCGGCGTTTCTCGAACACGTGAACAAACTGGGCCAGAAGGATGGGGTCACGGCGGAGTTCGTGAAGCTCGGCGGGACGAAGATGGGAGAAGCGACGGAATACCGGGTGATTGTAGACCGCATTTCGCACGAAGTGGACTATTACCGTGGGTACTTGAAGCATGCCGTGCTGCAGGGGACCTACGTCATCAACAATCCGTTCTGGTGGACCGCAGACGACAAATATTTCAATTACGCGCTGGCTGCGAAGCTCGGGATCGCCATACCGAAGACGGTTTTGCTGCCGCAGAAGGGTTACCCCGCCGATGTGGATATAACCTCAGAATCGCTGCGAAACCTGAAGTATCCGGTCGACTGGGTAGCGCTGCTCGATTATGTGGGGCGCCCGGCAATCCTGAAACCGTTTTCGGGCGGCGGATGGAAGCACGTCTACAAAGTGAATAACGAAGAGGAATTGCTGCAGGCGTACGACCAGACCTCGCCGTACTGCATGACGCTGCAGGAGTTCATCGATTTCGAGCAGTATGTGCGGTGCTTCACGTTCGGGAAGATCGATATTTTGCC
>Ga0187782_10004780_pt1 | contig 10138 bp, 12 predicted proteins | sample 0715_SJ02_MP15_2_FD_132454 | JGI IMG/M metagenome (GOLD analysis project Ga0187782, IMG submission 132454) | Tropical peat soil microbial communities from peatlands in Department of Meta, Colombia - 0715_SJ02_MP15_20_MG | ecosystem: Environmental > Terrestrial > Soil > Wetlands > Peat | place...
CCCCCCACTCGATCGTGCTGGCCTGCGCCTGGCTGGCCGTCTCAGGCCCCTTGGCGGGCTTGCTCGTATGCATGAAGCTGCACCCGACCATCGAGGCAAAAAGACAGCAGAGAAGACAGGCAGGCAAGGACATCTTTCGAGTCATCGAGGCACCTCCCTATGGAGTTTAGATTGTCACAAAACTGTCCAAGAAGTAAATAGAATAGATGAGGGGCAGGAAAGAGCCGGCTGCCTTTGACGGGTGTCCGGCTTGTTTTTTCTGCCGATTGATCATAAGCTTTGTCGTGAAATTGGGGGGTGCGCGATGAAAGTCGGAATAGTGAGGGACAATATTTATCTCGAGCATATCACTGAGAATTTCCATCCTGAAAACCCGGGCCGGCTGAGAGCCATCTATGGCAGGCTCGATCAGATGGACCAGACAGGGTTCGTCTACGTCCCGGCTCGGCAGGCTTCAGACGAGGAGATCGCCCTTAACCATGACCCAACATACGTGAGCCTTGTCAGACAGACCGAGGGAAGGCCCCAAAGGCGGCTCGACCCCGACACCGTTACCTCCCCGAGATCGTACGAGGCCGCCTGCACGGCTGCCGGCGGTTTCTTGGAGCTGATTGACGCAATGCTCTCCGGAAAGATCGATAACGGATTCGCCCTCGTCAGACCTCCGGGGCATCACGCAGAATCCGCTCGCGCCATGGGCTTCTGCCTATTCAACAACTGCGCCATCGGCGCAAGGCATCTCGTGAAGAAGCGCGGGTTTCAGCGCGTATTGATCGTCGATTTCGACCTTCACCACGGTAACGGCACGCAACACAGTTTCTACGACGAACCAGCCGTTCTCTATTTCTCGACCCACCAATATCCGTACTATCCGGGCACCGGCTGGTTCGACGAGGTGGGAGAAAAAGGCGGGAAAGGCTACACCATCAACGTCCCCATGACCTACGGTATGAATGACGCTGACTACGGCCACGTCTTCGAGGAGATCGTCGTTCCCGTGAGCCGTCTCTTCCGCCCGGAATGCGTGCTTGTTTCCGCGGGATTCGATACCCACCGGGATGATCCCCTCGGAGGTATGGCAGTCTCGGAGCGCGGCTTTGCGCGGATGACGAGAATACTCAGGGACATAGCCGAGGCTGAATGTGGAGGCAAACTGCTATTTGTGCTCGAGGGCGGCTACGATCTCAATGCCCTCGCGAACTCAGTCGAAGCAGTACTTATGGAGCTGAAAGGCGCGCCTGCCCGCACGTCTTACGAGCAAGCCGAAGGCCTTTCCCGCGCCACACAAGAGGTCGTGTCAAGAGTAAAGCAGACGCTGAAGCCCTACTGGGGGGAGTTCTAATTCTCCTTCCAGATCGTCTCTTTCAGCTCCTTTCCCACCTTGAAGTAGGGGAGCCGTTTCCCCGGGACTTCCACCACTTCTCCGTTCTTGGGATTCCTTCCCCTGTATGGCTTGTAGGATCTCAATGAGAAGCTTCCGAAACCCCTTATCTCGACCCTCTCCCCGCTGACAATGGCCTTCTTTATGGTGTCGATAATGGTATCCACCACTACCTTTGCGACTTTTTGATTGAGATTGATCTTCTCAGATAGCTCATTGACTATGTCGATCTTATTCATAAGAAGCCTCCTCCCAGCCTTGTCAATTACCGGTAATATACTCGTAAGCATTCTTGAAGATCTTCAACCCGCTGCCCTCCACGGGCAGCTTCTCCCGCGTCCAGCGTGGATGCTGAGTAAAATGGACGAATGCTTCGGGATGAGGCATGAGGCCGAATATCCTGCCTGAAGGGTCACAAAGGCCGGCGACGGACATGGTCGAGCCATTAGGGTTGTAAGGAAACTCGTCTGTTATCCCACCGTCCTGCCTGCAGTACTGCATCACAATGTGCCCCTCTTGCTCGAGACCCGCGGCGATGCCACCCTTCTCACCCTCAATAACCAGCTTCCCCTCCCCATGCCGCACGGGGAGGTAAATTCTATCTATATCTCTCGTGAAGATGCAAGAGGAAAATCTGTTTACCCGCAGGTACACCCAGCGATCCTCGAACCTCCCGGAATCGTTGAACGTGAGGCTCACGCTCTGCAGGCCGTAGTCGCCCTTCAAAGCCGGAAGCAGACCGGTCTTGGCGAGCAGTTGAAAGCCGTTACATATGCCGATGATGAGCTTTCCGTCGCTCACAAACTTGAACAACTCGTCGACAAACCGTTTTTCAGAGTCCTTAAGCCGCTGGTACCGCCACTTGACTGCCTGCGCCTTTCCGGCCCCAAGGTCGTCGCCGTCGAGAAAACCCCCGGGAAAGTTGAGGAACTCGTAATCGTGGATATGCTTCGAGCCCTCCATAAGGGTGTTGATGTGGACGATATGGGCGTCGAATCCTACGAGCCTATTGGCGAAAGCGGTCTCGAGCTCACAATTGATACCGTTTCCCGAAAGCACGAGACTTCTAGGTTTTTTCTTCTTACTATGCTTCATAGCTTTAGGTAGTCCGGCCAGGACAGAGTTTACACTAAAACCGCAAAAATTACACTCCCTTTCCTATTCGCCAGTAGGACGCCCTGGATGGCCCCTCCCCGGTCAGGAAAAAGTCTGCGCGTCTTATATCTCGATGACGGAGCTTGATTTGACACGATGTCTGCGGCTGTGATAAGAAAAGGTGATGCTGGTAACAAGTATCGGCAGCCTTCCCTTTGTCGATGTCGACAAGGCAATAGATCTGATCTTTGCGTCCTGTCCCGCGATCCCCTTCTGGCCGCAACTGCCCAACCGCTCGTTTCTGGAAGGCATGTACATCCAATACCTTGAGGGAATACCGGCCGTCCGGATAGATGAGGGGAAAGGAACCGCTTACGTTGATACGGGCTCGACCGAAGGAATAGAGGCCTTCTACGAGGATTTCAATAGTGAAAGGATAGATGCCTTCGCGATCTCAGAGGAAAGAGCCCCGGGGTTCTATCGTTTCCTCGAGAGACTTCCCGAGATCCACGATAGGGCGAAGTTCGTGAAGACCCAGCTGACCGGGCCCTTCACCTTGGGCATGGGTCTGAAGGACGAGAAGGGCAAGCCCATCATCTACGATGCTGCCTATTTCGATATCGTCAGGAAGGCCCTCCACATGAAGGCTCAATGGATGATAAAGGCCTTAAGGGCAGTCTACCCGGACACAAAGGTGATACTCTTCTTTGACGAGCCCGCCATGGTCTCTTTCGGTTCTGCTTTCGTATCCATCTCCAAGCAGGACGTGATCTCATTGCTCGACGAGGCTGCAGTGGGACTCGACGCCCGCGTGGGTATCCATGTTTGCGGCAATACGGATTGGTCCGTGCCCCTTGGCTCGAAGATCGAGATCATCAACTACGATGCCTTCCATTTCATGGATACTCTTTTCTATTTTCGCTCTGACCTTTCGGCGTATCTGAAGAAAGGAGGGAGGATCTTTCCGGGGATCGTCCCGTCCGATGCCGAAGACCTTGACCGGACGGGCCTTCAAGACCTCGTTCAGCACTGGCATGCTGTCGAACGGCTGTTTTCAGAGGCCGGGGGCGGAGAAGAGGAGGAATGGGTGGCGACCACCTCCTGCGGTCTCGGCACTCTGACCGAGGCGCACGCGACGCGGGCCCTCGACCTCTTGGGCCGCCTGCCGGACTATCTCAAGACCTGTTAAGCGGTCCGGCCGGCCCGCTCTAGCCAATATCATCCGCATACTTCCATAGATGAATGAAAGCCGGAGGGGGTCTATCATCTTGTGACTTTGTATCCCGCCTTTTCTATGGCCTGCTCCACGTCAGTCGGCTTGATCTTCGATTCGTCGTACGTGACCCTTGCTGTCCCGATGGTGACGTCGGCCTGCGACACCCCCGGAAGCTCATCCACCGCCTTTCTCACGCGCATGACGCAGTGCTGACAGCTCATCCCTTCGATCTTGAGTGTGCTCGTCTCAGCCATCTTATCCTCCTCGCCCGTCGAACCTTCGGACTCCCGCGAATGGGCCGCCAAAAACAGGGGCGAACTCCATTTTTGCAGCCGAAAAAATCCTTACCCGGTCGTGAACTTTCGATCTGGTCTATTATAGGCCCGCCTTGCAGACCTTGGCAAGCCCGATCCTCGGTCAGTCCTCTCATAAGCGCCAGGCCATGATCTCAAGGGGCAGACGGCATACAGACCCGTGAGTTCTTAAGGAGGCTTTCCCCTCTGCGTTTGCCCCGTTCGAATCTTCAGAACCTGTTGACAATCGGGCTGTTTTGTTGTTATATATTCACCTTTGAAAACGAAAGGGGGTGATGCCGTATGCAGTGCGAGACGCAAAAACCGGGTATCGAGTGCCTGTTCATGAAAAAGGCAGGCTGCTCCTATAATGGTGGAAGATGCTTCACAATCATTGAAAGTTGTGAGGGTTGCACCAGGGTGCTAGAGTTCTCTACCGGGAAGTTCTGCAGCAGCTTTCCCTATCCGGCACAAAAGTGGCAGAACACCAACTGTACCATGGCGACGCATCTCAAGAAGGCCACGAAGCCGGAAGAGCAGAAGATCAATCCTCTGAAGGCCTCAAAAAGAGCCGCTGGAAAGAAGTAAGGGCTCCATTTCCCTTGACTTGACCTTGCGGGTATATTACTTTTAAGAGCAAAGGTGCCTCATGGATACGTTCTTCCCCAAGGAAGCAGACCTTGGCAAGAAGTGGTACGTTGCGGACGCCAACCAGGTAGTTCTCGGGAGGCTGTCGGCGAAGATCGCCTCTGTCCTGAAGGGAAAGCACAAACCAACGTACACGCCCCACGCTGACATGGGCGACTTTGTCATCGTCATCAACGCCGAGAAGGTTAAGGTGACGGGTAACAAGCTGCAGCAGAAGACCTACGAGCGCTACAGCGGCTATCCGGGGGGCTTGAGGGTGGTGAATGCGAAGACACTCCTCGCGGCGAAGCCTGAGGAGGTAATCAGGCTCGCGGTAAAAGGCATGCTTCCCAAAAATGCCCTCGGAAGGAAAATGCTCAAGAAGCTGAAGGTCTATAAGGGGAATGAGCATCCTCACAAGGCGCAGAGGCCGGAGATGCTCGATATCAAGGAGGTAACGGGTGCCTGAGAAGAGGTACTACGCAACGGGAAAACGGAAGACTGCGGTGGCGAGGGTTTGGATAAAGCAGGGTGCCGGCCAGTTTACCATCAATGGAAGGGTTTTTGAAGACTATTTCCCCCTCGAAGAGTGGAGGCTCATGGTCAATAGGCCGCTCGTGATCACGGAAAACTCGGACAAGTTCGATGTGGTGGCGAATATCTACGGCGGAGGCATACCTGCCCAGGCCTGGGCGCTTGGGCACGGCATAGCAAAGGCGCTCCTCGAGTTTAACGGCGGATTGAGGGGTCTTTTGAAAAAACAGGGTCTTATCACGAGGGACCCACGGGTCAAGGAAAGAAAGAAATACGGGAAGAAGGCCGCAAGGGCAAGCTTCCAGTTCTCAAAACGATAGAACATATCAGGGCACGGGAGATCAAAGGTCGCTGTGCCCTTTTTCCCTCTCCTTACTGATTCCTTCGCCTTACTCGGCAGGCACGTCCGAGGCACCTTCCCATTTTCCTCTTAGAAGCAACGACGAATTTGTGCTACATTCTCTCTCTAGAGGGATAAGGATACGCAAAATAAAGTACCGTTCGACGCATGGCCAAGCCGGGGGGCAAACGACTCAATCGGTACTTTATTTAGCGTAATGCTCTGAATCGAGAATACACGATGGCGGACAAGCTTGCCAGTTTCTGCGACCTATCGTGCGAGCATGCGGAGATGCCGAAAGATTCGGGCATCGACGGCTCCGGGAGCTGCAGGACCTTCGTCGCCCTTTACTGCAGACGGAAGAAGACTTTGGTCCACAAGAATCTGCCCTGCAGCGAAAAGCGGCTGAAACAGGCAGCGAAAAGGAAGAAATAGGGCTTCCCCCAGGTACCTCTCAATCGCTCCTTCGGCTGTTCTTGGGCATTCTTAGGGCGGCCAGGGCCAACTCCGATACATCCATAGCTCTCACCTCGCCTTGGGCTCCTTCGTCTTTCAGGCCGTCTTCGAACATGATGAGACAGTAAGGGCACGAGGTCGCGATAATGGATGCATGCTCGGCAAGGGCCTGTCTTGTCCGCTCCGTGCTGATCCTGGTGCCCCGCGACTCGTGCATCCAGAGCCGACCGCCCCCGGCCCCGCAGCAGAAGCTCTCGCGGCGCGTCCGGCGCATTTCGATGGCCCTGGAGCCTGTGGCGACCTCTATGATGCGTCTGGGCTCCTCGTAGATGCCGTTGTACCTGCCGAGATAGCAGGCATCGTGGACTACCACCCGCTCTTTTGCCATGTCAGGATATGAGCGGCCTCGGCCGAGGATCGCGGAGATCATCTGGGTATGGTGGAAGACCTCGAAACGAGCCCCGAAGGCAGGATAGTCGTTCTTGAGGCTGTTGTAACAGTGGGGGCAGAAGGTGATGATCTTTCTCACGTTCGCGGCCCTGAACCGTTCGACATTGTCCCGAGCGATCCGGTCGAAAATATACTCATTCCCCGTTCTCCTCAAAGGGTCGCCGCAGCAAGGCTCATCCCTGCCCAGGATACCGAAGGAAATCCCTCCCATTTTCAGGATTTCTACGATGGCGGCGAGGACGCTCCTCATCCGGGGATTAAGGGAAGGCACGCAGCCAGCGAAGAGCAGGTACTCGGCCGACCCATCCCAGGGCAGGGGCACCACATCGAGCCTTGCTGCCCATTTGTCCCGTTCTGCTGGAGCGATCCCGTAAGGGTTCGACCGCTGTTCGACGTTTTCGAAAAGGGTAATCAGCTCGGGCGGGAAAACGACCTTCTCCATCACGAGATGTCTCCTCACCTTGAGGAGCTTGGGGAACTGCTCGATGAAGACCGGACACTTCTCCACGCATGCGCCGCACGTCGTGCAGTCCCAAACGGCTTCCGGGGTGATCTGTCCTTTCCCCGATGCCCCCGCGAGAGGCAGCTTGACCTGAAGGCTTTCGTCGGCTTTCTCCAAGGAGTTAAAGGATCGCTGCCTGAGTATCTCCATGCCGTTCGCCTCCAGGTTTGCTTTTCCCTCGAGGATCACCTCCATGGGATTGAGCGCCTTCCCGGTGACGGTTGCCGGGCACATGGCCGCGCATCTTCCGCACTCGGTGCAAGAGAGGAAATCGCAGAGGTCCTTCCAGGTGAGCTGAATCACACTAGATACCCCGAAGACGCACCCTTTCTTGAAAGTGAGCCTCGTCAGCGTGTTGGGAAAGGAGAGGCGCCTGAAAAAACAGTTGATGAGAGCCGTCAATAGGTGGAGGTGCTTGCTGTATGGGATGTAACAGACAAAACCGACGAGCACGAGCGCATGGAGCCACCAGAAGGCGCGCAGGAAGAGGGACGGTGGAATATTTCTGGCAAAAGCGTGGATCGAGGCGGCAAAAAGGCGGGATACCGGGAGATGCGCGCTTCTGTGGAGACCCATGGATGCGGAGGTCCCATGGATGCCGAGGGTCCCAACCATGAGGAGCACGACGAGAATAAGTATCACGTAAGCGCTGGGCTTCGCCTCTATGTACCAGGGCCTGAAAGCTGCGCGTCTCACAATCGCGATGATCGCAACGACCAGAACGATGGCGGAGGTCGCATCGGCCGAGGTCATCATGAGCCCATAGACTGTCGGACCTACGAAGTCAAAGCTGAAGGAGGGGAAGACAGCGCTGACGATGAATTCGATGTTCACGAGCAGCTGAAGCACGATGAAGCCCCAGAAAAGGATCACATGGTTGATCCCGAAAGGGGTCTCCACGACGCGCCGCTGTCCGAAGCCGTATATGGCCAAGGACTCCAGACGGTCCTTTAGGCGGTCAAGCCTGCTCTCCTTTTGACCGAGAAGGACCATGGCGAGAAGCAGATAGACGCGCCTCGCAAAAACAGCAAGGGCCGCGATGAAGACGATGGCAAACACCACGTTTTCTACGCCCACGGTGCCTCTCTTGCCGCGTCGGTTTTCTTCGCCTGCCTCTCTCTCAGTGCATCAATGAGGCCAGGAACGATCTCGAAAACATCGCCAACGATCCCGAGATCGGCTATCTCAAAGATAGGGGCCTCACGATCCCTGTTGATGGCGATCACGTGCTCCGCGCTCTGCATGCCCACGATGTGCTGGATGGCCCCGGAAATGCCGCACGCTATATAGAGCTTGGGCCTGACCGTCTTGCCCGTCTGTCCCACCTGCCTTTCGTACCCTACCCAGCCCGCATCCACGGCGCTGCGCGTTCCTGCCACGACCCCGCCGAGGAGACGCGCAAGGTCCTCGAGCATCTTGAAGTGCTCCGCCCCTGTCATGCCCCTGCCGCCGCTGACGACAATGTCCGCTGCCGTAATGTCTACTCCTTCCCTTTCGATGGGAATGATGTCCAGGATCCTGGTCAACATAGGCTTGCCGACATCCGGGCGGGCCTCCTTGAACGTAAGGCCCCCTCTCCCCTCGACGAAAGGGGGCAGGGGAAAGACATCCGGGCGCACGCTCGCCATTTGCGGCCTCGCGTGCTCGCAGACAATGGTGGCCATGATGTTCCCGCCGAAGGCGGGGCGAGTCTGGTCGAGGAGGCCTGTCTGCCTGTCTATGGCAAGCTTGGTGCAGTCTGCGGTCAGGCCGGTTTCCAATCTAGTTGCCACCGCGCTCGCCAGATCGCGTCCTAACGCCGTGGCGCCGATGAGAAGGATTTCCGGCGAGTGCTTCCTGCAGAGCGTGACAATGCCTTCGGCATAGGGCTCGGTCCGATAGTTTTCGAGGAGCGGGTCCTCCATGACATACGCGTTTCGGGCCCCGTATCCGAAGGCCTCCTTGGCGAGGCGGCCCGTATCGCTGCCGAGGATAACAACGGATAGGTCTACCGAAAGATCAGTTGCAAGCCGGTTGCCCACACCGAGAAGCTGCCAGGACACAGGGAGGGCCCTGCCGTGCCTATGCTCGACAAAAACCCAGACCCCCTTCGATTGCCCTGCTTCTCCCGCCCGGCCCCCCTTTTTCTCCCCTTTTTCCGGTTCCGCCTCCACGACAACCGTCTCCCCCTCGGGGTAGGCCATCTTGAGGGCGGCTGCGGGACACGCCTTGACGCATTTCCCGCAGCCGACGCACTTGTCGAAGGCTATGATTGGCTCGCCCTTGTCGTCGTGAGTGATGGCCCCCACTGGGCAGACGGATTCACATTTGCCGCACGCGATGCATGCGGCCGGTATCAATGCTGCCTTACCCTTGGGTTTTCTCCTTCGCTCCGCCACCGGCTTCCTATCCTTCCGTCATGCGGCCCTGTGCCTTCCATACGCTCCATTCCTGCAGCTTGTCTATGACTCGCTCGATCGCCTTCTCCTTAAGGCCGTCGGAGCCTCTGAGAACCTCCCCCTTCTTGCCCGCCGGGGCGAAGATCCGCTTGACCCAAGTGGGCGACCCCTTAAGGCCGATCGCATCGAGCTTAAGCTTGAGTATGTCGTTGTTCCAGACCGGGATAGTAGCCTCTTCCGCGGACAGCCAGCCCGGCACCGAAGGGTACCGCGGCCTGTTGATCTCCCTCACGACGGTGATCAGGGCCGGGAGCGTCGCCTCGATAACCTCGTAGCGATCGTCGAAAACAGTCCTGGCCACGAGCCTCCTCGACCTTCCATCCATCTCTATCACCCGGTCGACAAGGGTGACTTGAGCGTAGCCGAGACGGGCGGCGATTCCAGGGCCCACCTGGGCGGTATCTCCATCTATGGTCTGCCTCCCGCAGACGACGAGGTCCACTGGTGTCTCGGCTGCAATACGATTCAGGGCCGCTGCCAAGACCCTGGTCGTGGCAAGGGTGTCGGAGCCTCCGAAAGCCCGGTCCGATATGAGTATGCCCCCATCCGCCCCTCGAGCGATGGCCTTCCTTATGACGGTGACGGCAGGCGCTGGGCCCATGGATATGACGGTCACGCGGGCCCCGTATCTGTCCTTGAGGGCAAGGGCCTCCTCGACTGCATGGTCATCGAAGGGGTTCGTGATAAACGGTATGCCCTCCCTCATCATCGTGTTGGTTTTGGGATCGATCCGCACCTGGGTCGTGTCGGGAACCATCTTGACGCAGACGACGATATGCATCAGGGGCATCTCTTTTCTCCCTTTC
>Ga0187782_10004781_pt1 | contig 10136 bp, 11 predicted proteins | sample 0715_SJ02_MP15_2_FD_132454 | JGI IMG/M metagenome (GOLD analysis project Ga0187782, IMG submission 132454) | Tropical peat soil microbial communities from peatlands in Department of Meta, Colombia - 0715_SJ02_MP15_20_MG | ecosystem: Environmental > Terrestrial > Soil > Wetlands > Peat | place...
GCAAATCCGGAAGAACGCGACGCCCCGCCACGTTCCCGCCAAAATTCTTCAGGTCGACGATATCCCGCGCACCAAGAGCGGCAAGATTGTGGAAATGGCGGTTCGCGATGTGGTGCACGGACGCGCCGTCAAGCAGCGGGAAGCCTTGGCCAATCCCGAGTCGCTCGACCTTTACAAAGACCGCGCGGAGCTCAAGTGATCAGCCGGTAGTGTCTTAATTTGACCCCAGAAGCTCCACGATTTCTTCGACCGTCCAAACGTGGTCAGCCACTCCCGCTTCCATGGCTGGCGTAACCCGCAGGCTCTGGTGAATCCGACAGAAATTGTAGTGCATGTAGTGGAGCGCGATGGCGTGCGCGTGGTTCTCCACTTTCTTGCTGAAGGCATTGGTCAACCGAGTAAAGCGCCGCATCTGCATCCGCATGGTTAGATTCTGCCGCTCGACGTGGCTGGTGGAGATGTATGCCGGATTCGGTTTGCCGATAATCGGGATGGCGTTGCAGCCGATGCACTCCGCTGGACTGTAGCGGGACTCGCTTTCGTCCCGGTCTGACCCGTAGAGCTTCACCAGCATGGAGTAGTCAATCTCCGACCCAAACGCGCTCTCTACTGCGTCTAGATAAGCCCGGTGACCGTCTGTCGTCAATTGGACGCGGCGAGCAAGACGCCCCGCAAGATCGTTCATAAACTCGTAGGCTGTCCCCGCTCCCCGCGTGCCAACGCGCCAGCTTGGAACTAGTTTCGTATCGGGGCAAAGCGCAACCCAAGTCCACACATCCCCCTAGCCAAACTGGCCCTGTTTATCGGTGGGAACATTCTTCGCTTTCGCGTAGCAGAAAGACCAAATCTCGTCGCACTGAATGCGCTTACACGGAAGATTGCGGAGCGCCTTGTCCTGATATTCCGCACAGGCGCGGCCAATATCTTCCAGTAGCCACATGACAGTGTTCACGTTCACGCTGCACATGCGGGCCGTGGCCCGGAGCGAATTGCCCTCAACGAGAGAGGAAACAATTTGCGTCCGCTTCTCTTTGCTCAAGCGATTCATGGCCTTTTCTCCATGCCAAAATTATGCTTGAGCGGCTCATGCTTGTCAAGTGCTATTTCTGGTTTTTTGCTGGTTTCGCGTCAGACATTCGAAAGCCGATACAGTTAGGCTCTCGATGTTCTGAGCGCGCCCGGTCTACTTCTTCCGGTCGGGCGACGAAAAGAATGTCCCCCTCTACGGCCACAACTACCCTAAGTAGCCTATTATCATGTACATCTGTAACAGTCACCCGCTGTCCTGGTTGCATGGATACCTCCGGGTGAAGGCTACGCTCCTCTAAGGGTACGTGTCAAAAAAAGTCCTTGCTATCTGGCATGCATCTGGTAAAATCTAGAGTTGTTGGCAGAAATGCCAGAAGGAGATAGAGAATGGCAAACGAACCTGTAGTGAAAGCCGCGCCGTACCTACCGCTCAAAACGTTTCTCAGTGCGCTGGACAATCTCCGCGAAGGCGTACCTAAGCGAATTGACCGTGCAATCTGGCGCTCTCAGTCTGGTGCGGTACAGGCGCAAATCATGGTGGCCCTGAGATTCTTCGGGCTGCTCGATGATGCGGATGCTCCCACTATGCCGCTCCTAGAGAAGCTTGCAAGAGCGGACGAGATGGAGCGCAAGAAGTTGCTAAAGCCGCTCGTTGAACAGCACTACCAGAAGATCATCGCTCATGATCTGACCAAAATGACCCCCGCCATGCTCAGTGAAGCGATGGAGGGATTCGGTGTGAGCGGAGATACCCTGCGAAAGTCCGTCACGTTCTTCTTACAGATAGCGAAATACCTGGACTTGCCCCTCTCTCCATACATCAAGGACAAAACCCGTAGCTCCCCGCGAACCCGTCGAACACCACGAGCAGCGGGTACTGCGGCAGCGCCTGGAGGAGCACCCGCACCTACACAACCCCCGGCTGGTGGCAGCACAACTTCTGTGACTCTGCATGGCGGTGGGACTGTGACCATGACGGTCACGGCTGACGTATGGACTATGCCACCAGATGACCGTAACTTTGTGCTCGGCTTGGTGGACAAAATACAGGAGTACGCAAAGCCTTCGGCTGCTGCCAAGCCGAAAGAGAAAGCCGCAGGTCAACCATGAGGAGGGCTACCGCCTCTGCCGTCAAGCGCGCGACCTACCGTTCGGCAGAGGCCGCAGAAAGGCAAGACCCGCTCCCAGTAGCCTTGGCGGGATGCCGGGAGCGGGCCGTGGTAGGACGCTTAGTCAGCGCCGAAACCGGGGCTGATTATACAGGCTTTTTCGACCAACGCGCCTTCGCTGCTTTCCGGGCGATGGCCTTTCTCTTACGGGCGGGGAGCGCCGCAGCACGAGCCTTCCCGCCTGTAAGACCACCTTTTCTGCCGATGGCCGCTAGATAGTCCTTGATTGAATCGGACGGCTCCGCTGTGGACATCTGGACAATGGCAGCCGCTCGCTGGTTTGGGTCTGATGGGAGATTGCTTGAGCGCCTCATGCAGCAAGAATGGCACGGAGCTGGGAACGACGCAAGTCCGGCTCAAATCAAATTAAGACACTACCGATCAGCCTCCCTGCGTGACCCTCCGCCCCGTTCGCGTTACACTCTCGCTGGCTGCGCAGGGGCCTTCATGGAACTGCATTCCATCGTTGTCGTGAGTCTGCACACGCCGAAAGAAAAGGTCTGGGGCGAACTCCTGGGGATCTCGCCTGCCGGCGTCACCCTCCGCGGCGTCAGCCTGGAATCCTTCGACGAGTTTGTGCGTCAGGCGCGCGATCCTGAGGGCGAATCGATCGGTCTTCCCACACTTTTTTTCCCCATGCTGCGCATCGAGCGCCTCGCGCTCGACGAACGTCAGGGTTCGGTCTGGTCCATGGCCGATTTGTTCGAGCAGAAGGTGGGCTGTTCGCTTCCTGCCTATCTCGCCAAATTCGGCTAAAGCCTCCCGACGAAAATGCGCCCGCCATTCTGGACCGTTCCGAATCAGATTACTTTCCTGCGTTTCGTGCTGCTTCCTGTCTTCCTGATTTGTCTGTTTTATCAGAGGTACGGCTGGGCGCTGGTGCTGCTGAACACTGCCGCGCTCACCGACGCCCTCGATGGCTGGCTGGCCCGCTGGCTGAACCAGAATAGCGAACTCGGCACCTTTTTGGATCCCCTGGCCGACAAATTCCTGCTTTCGGGCGCGTTTGTGGTGCTGGCATTCAAAGGAGTGTTGGGCTGGTGGCTCACCATTCTGGTGCTCGCGCGCGACGTAATCATTCTCGCCACTGGGGCAGTTATTTTGCTCGTCGTGGGCCCGCGCACCTTCCCTCCGTCTATCTATGGCAAGCTGACCACCGGCCTGCAGATTCTGCTCGTGTTGGAGGTCATCGCCGCGGCCACATTTCCCGCCACGCCGCTCCATGAAACCCATCGCGGGCTCGTTTACGCGGTTGCCGCGGCCACTGTGTTCTCGGGTGTCCACTACAGTGTAACCATCGCCCGGCGCCTGCACTCCCCCTGACGCCGAGCCGGAGCCGCATTCTCGCCACAGTTTGCCCCTCGGGTTAACTACCGGCCCCCTGGTTGGCACCCAGCGCGGGCTTGTGCCATACTCCCCGCGATGGTAAATGTCTCGCGCATCCTCTGTCCGATTGATTTCTCCGCCACTTCCCGCCGGGCGCTCCAGTACGCGGTCACTGTGGCCCAGAAATTCGGCGCTGAGCTGACCGTGCTCCATGTGCTGGAACAGGTTCCGCTAGCCTCCGCCTATGCGGGACGGCCCGAAGTGGACGAGATTGCTCGCGCGGAGGAAACCGTGCGCAGCCAGCTCGCTGTGTGGATGGCCGCCGAGCGCGACACCCAGTTCAAGCTCGAACTCGGCCGCGGTCCCACCGAGGAAACCATTCTCAAAGCCTGCGAGCAGGGCCGCTACGATCTCCTCGTGATGGGCACCCACGGTCGGCGATTGCTCGACCGCGCGCTCTTCGGTTCCGTCACCCATCGCGTCATCCGCAAGGCGCCTTGCCCCGTATTGCTCGTCCGCTTGCTGGGTCCGACGATTTATTAAATTGAAGTGTCAAGTATTAGGAGAGGCTTTCCGAATAGTGCAAGATCATCTCTGCAAAACTGCCGATGACCACGAGCAACGCGGCCAGCGCCAATAGAATCGCTCGCTGCCGCTCTACTGCATCGGCGGGTTCCCGGTCGGCGAATACCCGGCCGAAGAGATAGCCGGATGCCAGTCCTCCCAGGTGCGCGGCGTTGTCGATTCCCCCCATGAAGTATCCGAAGGCAAAGATGATCACGACCCACTGCAATAATTGGCGGCGGATAGATTGAAAATAAGCCCCGCCGCGCCGCCCGCCGACCGCCAGATAGAGCCCCAGAAGCCCCATGATCGCGCCCGAGGCTCCTACACTTGCGCCAGGCCGGCGGAGAAAAATGTCCACTCCGGTGCTGAACACGTACCCGATGATCCCAGTCGCCACATACAGAAAGAGGTAGCGAGCCGAGCCATAGAGCTCCTCCAGCGGCGGCCCCAGGTCCAAGAACGCCCAGGTATTCATTCCAATATGGAGCAGGTTGGCATGGAGAAAAACAGCCGTCACCATGCGCCACCACTCGTGGCGGAAAAGCAGGCTAATCGTCTCCCGAGCTCCCAGGCGCGAAAGCACCTCGCCGTTGACGCTGGCCATCATCGAAAGACGGTTCGTCGCGGCGTAGGTGGCCACGACGCTTATCAGGAACATGATGAAGTTCAATCCCAGGATGATTTTCGTCACCGGGTTCGGCTGAGGCATCAGGCTGGCCAGGCCGTGGCTCGCTGCGGCGAGGGAAAACGTCATACTGGTCCCGCATGCGCCGCAGCGGTTCTGTTCCGCTCCGACCAATTGACCGCACGCCGGGCACAGTCGCGGGCGCTTCGGCCGGTTTTCGCCGCCGAGCAAATCGCTCAGCCGGGATTGCCAGCGATCCAGTTTCCATCGCCATTGAGGCGGCAGAGGCATTCAGATTCCTTGCGGGACGGCGCCCGCGTCCCTATAATAACGGAAAATTTTGGCTGGCCGTTTCAGGAGACCATGGAGAATCTCGAAGACGTTGTTCGCGCGCTCGAGGAGGAAGCCCGCCGTGTCCGCGATCTCTTCGAATCCGAGGTGCTCCCGCAATCCCGGCATGCCGCAGCGGATCTCCTGCGCGGCGCCTCAAAACGCCTGGCCGAGCTCGCCGCTGAACTCGACGCCGTAGCGGGGCGCGATCGCCGCTCCACTCCCTGACCCCGCGTGACCCCGCCTGGCCGAGGCATCGAGGTGCGAATCCATGCCGCAGGCCGGTCCGGCTGGCTGCTCCTCATTCGCTTCTCGTTTCGGTGCGCTTCTCCCGCAGCGCTGTGCCTCCTTCTCGCCGTTGCGTCCGCCTGCGCGCCGCATCCCGCTCCGGCCCGCGCCCCGGTCCCCACGAGTGGACCTCCGCCGCCAGCCCCTCCGCCAGGTGGAACCGCCCCGAAACACGCTCCGAACGCTCCACCCGTGCCGGTGCCGGCAAACTATTCAGAGGAAGGCATCGCTTCCTGGTACGGCGTTCCGTATCACGGACGCCGCGCGGCCAACGGCGAAATCTATGACATGTACAAGCTCACCGCGGCTCACCGTACGCTCCCGTTCGATACCGTGGTGCGCGTGATCAACAAGAAGAACGGCAAACAGGTCGAAGTGCGCATCACCGACCGCGGCCCGTTCGTGGAAGGCCGCATCATCGATCTTTCGCTCGGCGCCGCGCGCGAGCTGGACATCGTGGGCATGGGCATCGCCCCCGTGCGATTGACGCTCGTCTCGAGCCCCGGCAATCCTGAGGCTGGATTCTTCACGGTTCAGGTCGGCGCGTTTCTCTCCAAGGACAATGCCGAACGGCTGCGCCGCCGGATGCAAGACCGCTACTCGTTTGCCATCATCCAAGAGTACGATGCGCCGCAGGGGCTTTTCTATCGCGTGCGCGTCGGGAAACTCGCCTCGGAGGATCTGGCCAAGTCATTTGGCGACCAGCTGCGCGAGAAGGAACATGTCCAGCCCTTTGTGGTGCGGCTGGACACGGTGCCTCAGCAATAATCGGCTCCCGAACTCTGACTCACGGCAGGAGGCCGGTAATGGAGAATTGCCTGTTCTGTAAAATCGGTGAGAGAAAAATCCCCGGGAAGATTGTTTACGAGGACGACCGCGTCTTTGCGTTCGAAGATATCAATCCGCAGGCTCCAACCCATATTCTGATCTCGCCGCGTAAGCATTTTATCTCGCTCACCGAGGCAACCCAGGAGGATGGCGCCCTGCTCGGGCACATCCTGCTGGTGGCCGCCAATCTCGCCCGCGAACGCCAATTGCTGGAGGGTTATCGCACGGTTTTCAACAATGGTGCGGGCGCCGGCCAATCCGTCTTCCATCTGCATCTCCACCTTCTCGGCGGCCGCGCGTTTCGCTGGCCGCCTGGATAGGCGCAGCTACTGCGTCACGGCGAGCAGCGTCTGGCCGGGATCAATCACAATGTGATCCGGCTTCACCGCCGAGTGGAAGCGGAACTGCGTTTCTGTGCCTGAAGTGACGGCCGCCCCTAGCAGCTCAGGTTTCGCCGCGCCACTCGATGCATAAATCGGCACGCGGGCGAGAAACGTTTCGGGCACTCCGTCTTGGCGAAGCGTCCCTTCAATCAGAAATCCCTTCGGTGCCGGCGACACTTTGTACTCGACGGAATAGCGCGGGATTCCGGTGGCGTGCACCCACTGGTCGAAAAACCAATCGATGGAGTGCAGCGACTCCAGGTCCATCCGCGGAGTCATCACCTGCGTGAGTTCCCGCCGCAGATCGGCTTCCGAAATCGCCGAAAAGCGGTGCTTTTCGAGCAGCGAGTGAAGCACGCTGCGGAATCGCCCGTCCGGGTCCTTTGCCGCCGGATCCTGCAACATCATCCGCACCATGTGCACAACCCAGGTGCCCTTCGCATAGACCACGCGGCTGAAGCCGCCGGGCGTGAAGGACGAATCCAGCCGCGGGCCGAGGGCCAGTGGGCCGATCTGGTCAACCGTTTGCGTGTCGTTCGGCAGGCGGCCGAGCAAGTCGCCGCGGTATCCTTCCAGCGCGCGTGAGAGCACGTGTTCGCCCGGCCTCCGCGAGTCCAGGTACAGCAAGGCGCAGTAATTCGCCAGCCCTTCCGTGATCCATTCGTCGCGGTACGACGTGGGAGCCGCCAGGTTTCCCCACCACTGGTGAGCCAGTTCATGAAATGGCATCAAATCGGTGAACGAAAAGCTGGCGCGCTTTCCCACCCCCGCTCTCTGCTGTGTTTCCTTCGGAACGAACGTCAGCGTAGAGAGGTAGAGCATCCCCGGCCAGCTCTGCCCAAGCCCCAGAGGCAGCGGCGAAACTTCCAGCCGCGCAAAGGGAAACGTCCCGTTCCACTGTTCCATGCTGCGGATCGCATCGCCGATATCGGCCGCTAGTTGCCCGATTACAGGCGTCGGCACGGGCATGGCGGGCAGTTGGTCGGCCGGCTCTTTCGAAACTCTCCAGGCCTCCGAAGCCCTTCGCCACCCGATTGGGTCCACCGCAACGGCCCCCATCCCGGGCCGCGCACGGAACAATCCGGTAAGCGCCTGTTCGAGCTGCTGGTTTGCGTTCACCGTGATGTGCACCGGCCCGGCGTCCACGCTCGCCCGCCGATAGCTGCCTAAATTGAATCCCGCGATGCTCATCGGCGTGTCCGAGATCCAACGCCCGGACCGCCGGTCGTCTCCCTCCACTTCTTCGGTCTTGCTGCCGGTCGCCACCAGATTCAGCCTTTTCGGCCATTGAAAGGACAGCTCGAAAGCGCAGAAATGTGTCGTGTCCATCGGGTGGGGATACCAGGCTCCCCGGGCTCCCACGTAGAACACGCCGTTGCCTGCGTCGGCGATCACGTTTCCGCTGTACCAGACGTCCCAATGGAATTCCTCGCCGGTGTGTGTAGGCGCGGGCGTGACCACAAAGAAGAGGTCGTCGCCGCTTCGCAGCACTTCCTTCTCGCTGAGATCTTCATTCTGGAAGAAGTCGAGCGTCTGGCCCGCGGCGTCTGTCACGCGCTGCACTTTGAGCCACCGCGACAGCACCAGGGGAACCAGCCGTTCCCCGTCGCGTAGCGCCCGCAATTGGATGGAGGTGTGCCCGCGCAGCGTCAAATCGTCTTCAATCGTGGTCTCTATGGTGTAGTGCAGCGGCGTCGTCGTTTCCGGCAGGCCGGGGCCCTCCGCACGAGGAAACATGGCCCACAAGTTGTAGTAGCGGCCGCCCTCACGGTAGCGCACCTGTCCCAGCATCACCTGCTCAGCCCGCCGGTCATCCACCGAAAGCTCAAAAATTCCCTGCTGGCCGCCAGCCAGCGCCGCCTGGAAAAACGGAAGCGGGGAAGGGGAATCGAGGTCGCGAAGCGTGCGCAGCGAATTGATCGGATTCAGACCGCCGATCACTGGGTTCCAGTCGGAGAGGAAGGAAGGATCGTCGAGCGGCTTCGCGCCGGAAGTTTTCAGAAAGGCTTCGATCTCATCGGCTGTGCTGTCCGTGAATCGGAGATACGCCTTTGAGACCGGCTCATCGAGCAGCGGCGTGCCCACGAACCGGGAAAGAGAGCGCCTTTCTGCCGGGTCGCGCGGCGTGGCCAGCACCCGCGCCGTTCCGGAGAACACGGCGCCGAGCACTCGCCCGTGAAATGGCTCCAAAAGCCCGATTGTGCCGTCCTCGAACACCAGCCGGACGGCATCCCGGCGCAGCGCAAATTGCCGGATGTGATATACGCGCGCGCGGTCGATGCGAAGTCCGTTCAACTCATCGTACAGCTTTCGTTCCGGCGAGTTCGCCGGATGCGATGCCTGTGCCGCGGCCACTCCCAGGCATGCGGCCACGCCGGAAAGCAAAATTTGGCGCGCGCGCCTCATGGTAGCAACTCGAACATGGCCGAACATGCTCAGATACGCCACCCGGACTGCCTTTGCTAGAGTTGTAGTATGCGCCATGGGTTCCTGAGAGTTGCTTTTTGTTTAGCCGCCATCGCGGTGGCTCCACTCGCTGTTCATGCCGACACCATTGTCCTCAAGAGCGGCCGGCGCATTCACGCCACAAATGTGGTGGAAGAAGGCAGCCGCGTCAGTTTCGAGACGTCCACCGGCAAACTGAGTCTGCCGCGCTCCAGCGTGGACCACATCGAACGCGGTGCTTCAGTTGACATGGCCGCGTCCGGCGCTAAGGGTTCGTCGGGCGACACGAGCGTCATTGCCGCCTCCGCTCCTCCGCCTCCGCTCACCTCGGCTGACGCCGACTCCATCGCCAAAGCAGTGGTGGTCGACGGGCAGATCGATCGCAATTACATCGCCCAGCTGGAAGTTCAGGCGGATCAGGGAGGCAGGCGGGAGGCCGACCGCGTGGCCGTGGCACACCATGTCGCGGCGCAATTCGAGTTGGCCCATGGCGACATCAAATCGGCTACGGCTCATTACCGCCGCGCGCTGATCTACTCGCCGGAAAATCTTGAATTGCTGCTGAATCTGGCCTATCTGCTGCTTCGGCAGAGCGCTTACGGTGAGGCCCTCGAAGTTTTGGAGCATGCGCGCCGCCTGGATGCGCAATCGCCCGACGTCGCGAAATTCATGGGCTGGGCCTACGTTGGCCTGAACAAGCCCGATCTGGCCGTGGCCGAATGGCAGAAGTCGCTGACTCTTCGCGCGGACCCGGAAGTGGAGCGCGCGCTCGCCAAGGTGCAGCGCGACCAGCAGGAGGAATCCGGATACCGCGAAGGCATCTCCGCCCATTTTCAGGTGCGGTATAGCGGCGCCGCCGCTCCCCAATCGCTCGCGCGCGACATTCTGAAAACTCTCGAAGAGGATTTCTCCGCCATCGAATTTGTGCTGAACTACACGCCGCCTGAGCCCATTGGAGTCGTGCTCTACACCGACCAGGCGTTTACGGACATCACCCGTGCTCCTTCGTGGGTGGGCGCGCTCAACGACGGCCGCATCCGTATTCCTGTCCAGGGCCTGCGGGAAATGAATCCTGAGCTGAGCCGTACCATCAAACACGAATTAACGCACAGCTTCATCACCCAGAAGACGGGTGGCCGCTGTCCC
>Ga0187782_10004782_pt1 | contig 10133 bp, 14 predicted proteins | sample 0715_SJ02_MP15_2_FD_132454 | JGI IMG/M metagenome (GOLD analysis project Ga0187782, IMG submission 132454) | Tropical peat soil microbial communities from peatlands in Department of Meta, Colombia - 0715_SJ02_MP15_20_MG | ecosystem: Environmental > Terrestrial > Soil > Wetlands > Peat | place...
ATAGAACCAGTTCTTGCGCGCCGACTTCCCAGAACCGAACAGCACGGGCGACATGTCGTAGCTGTCAAAGATGATCGGTTGGTTTTCGCGGTCCTTGTCCGGGAGTTTTACACCGGCGAGAGCCGCAAACGTCGCCATGTAGTCAAGTCCGCCGAGGATATCGGAATTCCTTGTGGCCGCCTTGATGCCGGGACCCCAGGCGATGGAGGGAACACGATTGCCACCCTCGCGGACCGTGCCCTTGGTGCCACGGAATGGTGTGTATCCGGCATCGGGATAAACATCCTGCCAGGCGCCGTTGTCGGTCGTCCAGAACACATAGGTGTTCTTGTCGAGACCGAGCGAACGGACTTTGTCCATGATGCGGCCAATACGGGTGTCATTCTCGACAATTGAGTCCGCATACTTAGACTTTGAGGGCGACTTCTCCTTGAACTCTGGAGCCGGCATGTTCGGTTGATGCACCTTCATGAAGTTGGTGTGCATGAAGAACGGCGTGCCGGTTTTGGTGGCCCGGTCGAGATAGTCCAGCGAGGCTTTCTCGACGTATTCATCGAAGAACGGAATGCCGACGACACCCTGATCGGGAGTGTTGACGTATTGGCCGTTGATTTTGAAGTCCTCTTTCGCAGGCTGGCCGGCGTTGCCAGACAGCGCGCCCTTGGTCACACGCGCAAACATGGCGCGCAGGTTCGGGTCCATGTCCGGGAACCAAGTCGGGTCGCCATAAGTATAGGCGTTGAGGTGATAAAGGCCGACGTATTTCATCTCGTCATAGCCATGGGCGTTAGGAAGCGCGTAGTCCGCTTCGCCGAGATGCCATTTGCCGGTGAAGAAGGTGTTGTAACCGGCGGTCTTCAGCACCGAACCAAGCGTCCATTCGGCGGCTGGCAAACCACCGCCCTGGCCCTGGAACGCCACGGTCGTCATGCCGCTGCGGTTCGGAATGCGTCCGGTCACCATCGCGGCGCGGCCCGGCGTGCAGCTTGGCTGTGCGTAGAAGGACAAGAACTGCATGCCCTCAGCGGCCAGCCTGTCAATGTTCGGCGTCAGCATCCCGCGGTTCTCGCCGCCGAGATAACATCCGGCGTCGCCGTAACCGAAGTCATCCGACACGATAAGAATAATATTCGGCTTCTTGCCGGTTGATGCGGTTACTGGCTGCGCTTGCGCAACTTGCGCAGGTTGACTTGTTCCCATCGCCGACGCAGCTGCCAACGTCGTTCCGCCAAGCAGTATCTTGCGGCGATTAACAGGGCCGATTTTTAGGTTCGCGTCGTTTCGGTTGTCTTGATTAGACATAATGCACTCCCTACTGATGGCACATCGTTTTCCGTTTGGCGTAAGCGCCGCGGCGCAAACCGGTTCAGAGTAGGTCGTCGGCTGCGTTCTAATTTGATTTGAGTCAATTGCCGGAACCCGATACGCGCCGCATGCGACCTCGGGCATGTCGCCGATGTCCGCTTTGGGTCATTAGCGGACATTGAGGCGGGTCCGGGGGATGTCTGCTTTACCCCCGAAAGCGGACATCCCCCGCTCGGATGTCCGAGCCATAAGCGGACGTGCGTAGCGTATCGTCATTCCTAAAAGTAGCGCATTTTCGAAACATAAGGCTGACCGGAAGAACGATTGCGGACCCGCCTCCTTCCCCATAACGTAGTATCTTATTTTCTGATTGCGCGGGGCGTCATGGTGGCAGTGCCCGAACATTCCGAACAGCAATTTCTGCTGTCAAATATGCCGCCATCACAGCGGCAGATCCGGTTGGCGCTTGGCATCGTCGCGGTCCTTCTCGCCGCATTTGGCGTGACGGCACCGTACTTAAACACTCAGCTACCGAGCGTGAGCGCTACCATTCCAGCCCTTGAAACCGCAATTTTAATCTGTGATCTTATTACCTCGGCTTTGCTGCTTTCTCAATTCTTAATCACGCGTCGCTGGGCGCTTTTGGTACTCGCAAGTGGCTATCTCTTTACAGCGCTGATTGTCATTCCGCATGCACTCATTTTTCCAGGAGCGTTTACGCCGACCGGCCTTCTCCACGCCGGATTACAGAGTAGCGCGTGGCTTTATACGTTCTGGCACGCAGGATTACCGCTGGCCGTAATCGGATATGTGCTGCTGAGAGACGCGGATAGCGCGACAAGTATGTCCGACCGCTCACTGGTAGCTGTCATCGGCGTGAGTGTTGCTGCCGTGATCGGGCTGGTGTGCGGTCTAACCTGGATCGCCACCGCCGGAGATTGGCTTCTGCCACGGATCTTTCTTGACACTGTCCATGCGGACCCAAGTCGCATTTGGCAAACCGGCGCAGTTGATTTGTCATTGACCGCCGTCGCGCTCGCGCTGCTGTGGCTTCGGCGGCGTTCCGTGCTCGATCTGTGGCTCATGGTTGTGTGTTGTGCTTGGTTAATCGAACTTACGATGACCGCCGTCTTGCTCAGCACCCGTTACAGTCTTGGCTGGTATGCAAGCCGGATCTATACACTCACTGCCTCAATTGTCGTCTTGCTCGTACTGCTTTCCGAGACGACGGCACTCTATGCAAACCTCGCTCGGTCGGTCATGAGGCAGCGTGGTGCGCGCGAAGCGCGACAGATTGCTATGGACGCAATGGCAGCTTCAATCGCTCACGAAGTCAGTCAACCTTTGTCGGCGATTGTAACAAATGCCAACGCAGGCTTGCGTTGGCTGACGAGGGCGACACCAGACCTGAACGAGGCGCGTGCTTCCTTCGAGGTCATCGTCAACAACGGTCGTCGTGCGAGCGAGGTGATTGGTGGCATCCGATCGATGTTCAAGAAAGAGGCTCACGGGAGGTTGTTGCTCAGCGCAAACGACCTCGTGCGAGAGGTACTCACAATGGTTGACCACGAATTGCAGACGCATCGAGTATCCGTCACAACTGATCTGCGCAATGGCCTCCCACAACTGTTTGCCGATCGAGGCCAATTGCAACAGGTATTCCTGAATTTAATTTTGAACGCGATCGAGGCGATGGGCTCTGTAACCGATCGTGCACGCGTGTTGCGCGTCAGTTCCGATATCAATCAGGAGACTTCCGATGTTGTGGTTACCGTGAAGGACTCTGGTACGGGAATAGAGGGTAAGGACAATGACCGTATCTTCGAGCCGTTCTTTACAACAAAGTCCACCGGCACCGGAATAGGACTTACCATTTGTCGGGTGATCGCTGAGTCACATGGTGGAAGCCTTCGGGCATCTACCAACAAACCTTACGGGACGATCTTTCGAGTCACCTTGCCGACCGGCGATTTATAAAAAAGACAACCGCTGTCTCAGTCAAACGACGCTCCTACTCAATGTCCGCTTTGGGTCAAAAGCGAATATGGCAGGGCGAATTTTGCGATGTCTGCTTTACCCCCAAAAGCAGACATCGAGCGTTTATGAGTACACGCCCTAGTTAGGCTCGCTTGGTCTGAAGCTACGCGGCGTTTACGAGGCCGTGTTTGATCAGCGGCGATGGTGCTCCACACAGCTGCACAGATACACAGCACTTTTTGGTCGCACACTTTTGAGAGATTTCTCTGCGGGGCGAGCGCACAGGGGCGCGGGGCAGCGATTATGGAGGCGGCCGCCGCGTCAGCAAGCGGCGCGGCGTGTTTCGAGCGCGCGGCGAGGCTGAGAGCCCTGTCGCACGCAAACCTTGGAGAATGCTTATAACCCAAAGCGGACACTACGGGCCTACTCGATCACCTCGCCGCCTTCTGGTAGGACGCAGTGCGGCGCAAACGCGGCCGCGTGGGCGTGCCATTGTGCTGATCGCGTTCGCACTAAGGGGTGTACTCACAAATACCGGCGAATGTCTGCTATGCCTCCGATAGTGGAGCGACTTGCTACGCTCCGGCCGTTCACCGTTGACGACGAACGTCACGGATCTGAGGTTCGAGTTATGGTCTTTGGAGGATGATCATCACCGCCCTGAAAGGTCTCACGATTGTTACTGCGATCCTCGCGGGCGGAACTTCGTTCGCTGTGGCGCAGAGCATTCTCCCGTGGAAGATGTTGTAGCGCCGGGTGTGGCCTCGCCGTTGTCATATTGTTGGCTGCCGCGCTCGGCGTAATTTTGGAGTGCCTGCGCGGCGATACCGACGTAAAGAAAATCGAACAAGATGAGACCGAGCGGCTTGACGAAAGTTGCCCTTCCTTAGTTGCCGAAAAACCTGAAACTGCGCCTGATGAAAGCCGGAGCCGCAAGGCAAGAGCAAAGAAAAGCAGTGCCGCAAGGCATAAGGTAAATTCCCTCCCCAGAACTTCGGCCTCACCGTCCAATCCTTTGGCGTCGCCGCCGCTGTGATCGTCGCAGCGCTGGCCGCCGTAGTGGTCTTTGGCATTCTTGAAACCGTGCGCCAATAAATAAAACTAAAGCGAGAGCAAAGACGCGGCGCGGCAAATACTCACTGATTCCTAATCGGCCATTAACCAACAACTAACAAATTTAAAGGTCGGGCACGACGCCGTCTCGATTTCGTACCATTGAGAAAGCTTCCTGTTAGGACTCGCTGGTAAAGAAGCAGCGAATCCTTGGGGGTTGTAGTCCAATGAAGAAGTTCCTGCCGCCCATCACTTGCGTATTTGTCGGAATGGCTGCGGCTCTTTCATCTTGTGCGCGAGATGCGGTTGATGTGCCCCCGGATCCTATCTCCGCGCCGCTGCCTTCCGCTGGTTACGGTTACGGTTCGCCACCTGTCGATTCCCAATACTTGCCGCCACCTGACGATACACAATACGGGCCGCCAACCGCTTCTCAATACGGATCGCCGCCCGTCGCTTCTCAATACGGGACGCCACCTGTCGATACCCAATTTGGGTCACCACCCGCTTACCAATATGGGCTGCCCCCTAGCCCTCAATACGGGCCATCTGCTAGCCCTCAATACGGGTCGCGTTGATGTCAGAGAAAGTGACAGCAGTTAGGAGGATCTTTAACTCGCTGAGGTCTGCCTACGCGAACGCAATTAATCTTTGACGCCAGTTAAGGTGCGTCGCACGGCCAATGGTGAGCGAGTAAATTGCGCAGCAATGACGGCGGCTTATCGCCGATTGCCCTTCGGAACGCGCGTTCGCGTTTGTCACAGTGGATGCGTTACTTTCGCATTAATGATCGCGGCCCCTTTGTCCGGGGTAGGGACATTGATTTACCCCCGGCAGCGGCCCGAGCTATTGGTTTGGGTAGCATCGGGCACATCACTCTTTCGCGACTGTGAAGGCCAGCGGACGAAATGAAGCTAACTGTTCTGTATGTCGTTGTTGTCGGCGCACTTCTGGTTTGGTGGTTGACCGCGAAGGCCAAGCGCCAAGTTTGATCTGCCCTTGGCAGCCACAAAGTGCTATCCTGCGAAATGAGCGAGGGCTCATCATTCGGTCCTTCCCTGCGATCAGGGTGGCCCATTTCTTGGCACAGGGGAGCTTGAGCTTTCGCTCACTCACTCGCCGGTTATCGCATAAAATGAGCGAACGACAACTGTAAAGCCGGGCATCCCACCTCAGCGGGAATACAGGGAGATACGGCCATGAACGTTGAAAGCATCTTGGAAAGAAAGGGAACGGAGGTTGCAACAATAGCGCCCGAGGCTAGCATCAAAAGAGCGGCAGACTGGTTACGCGCAAAGAACGGTGGCGCTCTGGTGGTGACGAGCAACGACGCTATTCTCGGTATTATCTCCGAACGTGATATCGTGCGCGCGTTTTCTCACTACGGCGAGGCAGTTGCGTCCATGCAAGTAAAGGACATCATGACGCACGGCTTGATCACCGCGTCGCTCGGGGATGATCTCACCCACCTGATGCGTTTGATGACCAGCCATCGCGTGCGCCACATGCCTGTGCTTCGCAACGGCAAGCTGGCTGGCATTATCAGCATAGGCGACGTGGTTAAACACCGGCTGGATGATTTGGAACTTGAAGCGAGCGTCCTCCGCGATGTCTACAGTGCTAGCCACTGACGATAGCTGCGCAGTGCTTGGACTGTGGGCTCTATTGTGCTGAGGTCCCGTTTCAGGAGCCACCAGCATTTCGTCTTTGGATGCGACAGGCTCTATTTGGTCCCTTGTACGAGGGCAGGGCTTTATCAGATGGCTGCGAGGGAGGGTCCTGCCGAGAAGGTTCGTTTATGAACCCGATATTGGTACTTGCGACTTTGGCAATCTGTACCGTGCCTGCGTATGCACAGGGTCAACAGCCTGACACTGCAAAGTTGAAAGCGGACGCCGAAAACACGGTCAAAATCATCACTAGTGACAAACTTAAGATCCAAACGTATTGCGAAATTCTCGATCTCGACGATCAAATAGACGACGCTAAACCAGGACACAAAACAAGCTACTGAATTGTCTCAGCAGGCGAACGAGTTGGAAAAAAAACTAGGTGCTGAATTTTCTACGCTTGCTAACGACCTGAAGGACATCGATCCCATTTCCCAAAAAGGGCGGGAGATCGGTTCGATAATTGATAAAGTTGATCAGCTTTGTGGAGATTACCAACTTTCATCCGTCCTGACGACGCAGCCAGATCAAAACGACAATCGCATAAAGGATCGCCAAACCCAGGAGGATTTCTGCTGCCGTCATCGTGCCCCTACCGGGCAACGACGCCCAACAGATCAAGACTTGAGCGGTTCTATATATTTGGCCCCAGGCTGTGGCTATGCCGTTTCTGACATATCTGGTCCCCGTTGCCGGTTTCCAAGTCGCGGTCATGCATAGAATAGATGTAGCCAAATGAAGCAATGAGTTCCGCTTAGCAAAAGCAACGACTTAGGTTTTGCAGGATGGTCGTAGCTAAACATACATTGGTTTAGTTCAACAAAGAATCCCACCGAGGTTGGGGCCTGCATTTCCCCAAAAAATTATGGCCCTTAGTGGGCAGCGGCGATCAAATCTTACTGCACGTTACAAGCCCGACATTCATCCCGATAAATGCTGCTAGGATGCTCCTCAGCCTCCGACGGTTGGCATTGCCGCCACTGTCGCTGGCCAGAGCGGAGCGGAGGGTAAAACGCGACCCTTCGCTCCGTTCGCCGCGCCTCGCTGTAGATGAAGAGGCCCGAAAAGGCATTAGCTGCGACCGTGAAGTCGACGGTGGATGGCGCAACGGTAGGCCAACCGACGCCATAACGCTTCCTTCCTTAGCTTGCCCAAGAGTTCAGTGAACGAGTTGAGCAACAGCTCAATCTCTTCAGCTGTGTAACGCTTCCTTTCCAGGGCTTGGCGCACGTCCTTGATCATTATCCGTCCCGCCGATTACGACGCCAGCCCGTTCAGACCAGAACAAGATCATGACGACGAGCGCACCATCGAGTACGTATTTCGCGTTACTGCTCATTCCGTGCGCCTCAACGCACTAATGTCACCGTTCCCACGAAAAAATGTACACAAAGGCACAGGCCGACCACGACGACGCCTGTCACCAAGAGTGCGGTGGGCAAAATAATCTGCTCAGCCACGACAACATTTCCTCCATTGTCGTGGTTAAAGCCAGAAGTTCGCGCTCGAAATCCTAGCTTTTGGCGCCAAAGTCTTGATCGATTGTGCCACTGAAGCTTTAACGCCCGCTACAGCGCCGCGCTAGAACCACCGCAGAGCATTCGCGATAAAAAGCATCGCAGGGACGATCCAGATCAAAAGCAGTATTTCAGGCATGTCGGCGCTGCTTACGCCGAGGCCAGGGTCAGTTACGATTTGCCAAATCTCATCGCCAAACGCTCAAAGGCATCCTGAAATTGTTAGGATAGGGCTACGGATCCGATCGTGCTCTGTTCCGCCAGAAAGCTGGCTTATTTGATAGAATGCCCTCAGCCTCCTGACAGTGGATTTGCCTGATCAGCCCACTGTAGCCCATTAGGACCAGGGTTGGATCCGCCGTTTCCGCCCTGGTCCGCCCGTTTATTAGTTCCGCAACCTGCCCCGAAGTTCCACGTTGTCGTCGTAGCAGTGGGTTTCACCATCACTGTTGTGGTTAGGGCTGGCACGTGGCTCCTCCATGTGCTGGCCCGCCTACGAAGTGTTCGAACTTTAGTCGTTCATCGGTGTTCTTGTGGGAGCATCCAGGGGACGTGTGATGCTGAGTAATCGAGTTCGCGAATGCCTTCGCCAGGCCGAAGATTGTGTGCAGCAGGCGGCATCACAAACCGATCCCAAACTACGCCAGGATTATTTGATCATAGCAGCATGTTGGCTGAAACTGAGCCGAGAGTTAGCCGACTTCTCAAAACCGGAACGACAGGGTCAGGAATTCACCGCGCCGCTGAAGGAAGGCGTCGAGGAGGAAACTTTTCCGGCCGACTAGTGGAACCGGGAATAGGGTGCTGCGAGGGCCGCGAGATCGTCTCATAATGCGGTTCCAACGGAAGCAGTTCATTGGACTGAACCAACAGACTAGGCATCGCTCATGCCTTCATTACGACTGCAAACATTTGGCAGCCGCAGCAACTCTGCTTGACCGGAGAGCGACTAATCTACAATCTGCCAACCGAAGAGATTGCCATGCGAGCTGAAGAGTTCGAGATAGCGCGGCGTAGGATGCTTGCGGAGATTTCCGCTCGCGCCGTTCAGTTACGCGAAACGACTGGCAGGGCTGCCTTTGACCACCGTGTGATGGCAGCGATGGGAAGGGTCCCTCGGCACGAATTTGTGCCGATCGAATTTCAAGCTTTGGCCTACGCCAACATTCCGCTTCCCATCGGCTTCGACAAGACGATCTCGCAGCCGTTAATCGTAGCGTTGATGACTGACTTGCTTGACGTCGGTCCCGATGACGCGGTTCTCGAGATCGGCACCGGTCTTGGCTATCAGGCTGCCATCCTCGCGCAGCTGGCTCGCAAGGTGTACAGCATTGAGATCATTGAAGAACTCTGGCGACAGGCGAAGCAACGGCTCCGCCGACAGGGTTGCAACAATGTCGAGCTTAAGATTGCCAATGGCTACCACGGTTGGTCCGAGCATGCCCCCTTCGACAAGGTGATCGTGACGGCGGCACCCGACCTAATTCCTCCGCCGCTGATCCAGCAACTGAAGGCCGGCGGGAAACTAGTAATTCCGGCCGGCCTGCCTGATGCGCAGACACTCATCCTGGTCGAAAAGCCCAGCAACGGCGGGGTAACGACCAAAGAGATTTTGCCAGTACGGTTTTCACAACTTGAGACCGCCGAAGCTGCCTGAAGGTTAGCCCTTTCGCTCTTGGAAGTGTGGCAATATCCAAGCGGCATCATACGTGTAGGCTGTGCGCTGTGAGGAGTAATCCACCATGCCAGAAACCCAAGACACCGAAGAGCGCCCTTGCCTCCACTGCATGATGGTCGAACTGATCGAGGATTTTTTTGCTGAGAACCCCGCAACGTCTGGGGAGCCAGACACAATCGACACTGAGGAAGTCATTACTGCGCTTGCAAAGACAGTGGCAGACTTAACGCACGGCCAGAACAGCACGGTTCGCCAGCAGATTATCGAAACCTTGATGCGCGAAATTATGGAGTACGATGCAGAGTTTCGTCGCGAGAACGCATCAGGTGCAGTTGGCTCTGCTGCCCGGCATTAGCGGGGAGCGAAAAAAGTCTCGAGCATTTTGGACATTTGCCGAAGTTTAAACGAGGGTCCAGACGGCGTTGTCGCCTCGTTATGGAAAAAGCGGCCCGTCGATCACGCTAAGGAACAGCTTTAAATGTTCTGCGGTCGTCGTTCCTTTGCGCATCCGCATCTCGTGGATTACGCGAGCGCGGCATAGTGCGCGGCATGCGTGCGCTGCCCTTTCCTTCATTCGCTTATTTACTTCCTGCGCCCGAAACACTTGCTCGCAATCGGCAAGCGCGACGCCCACCGCCTCACGATAGCGCTCGCCTCTTCGCCCTCGAGCGCCAGGACGTCAGCCAAAAAGGCTTCAACGCGCTCGTCCATTGGTTTCCCCGCAATGTCGCCTGCGGGCCACGCAGGTACAGATGAGGCGGCGGTGCGGAGAACGCTATTTGGTTCTTGTGCCGTCGATATTCCCGTCAGCTTTTATCGCAATCTCCGTCGTCTGCGCGGATTGTTCCGACGCGATAGCAGATACTTCAGCCGCAGGCGTAGACTCAGCCCAGCAGCTGTAGACCCAGCCCCAAGTCGGTGTCCATATCCAAC
>Ga0187782_10004783_pt1 | contig 10129 bp, 5 predicted proteins | sample 0715_SJ02_MP15_2_FD_132454 | JGI IMG/M metagenome (GOLD analysis project Ga0187782, IMG submission 132454) | Tropical peat soil microbial communities from peatlands in Department of Meta, Colombia - 0715_SJ02_MP15_20_MG | ecosystem: Environmental > Terrestrial > Soil > Wetlands > Peat | place...
GACGAAAGAGCTCGCGATCGGCCAAGTTGGGCTGACCTCGACCCGGCTGGCCATTCTCGATTTATCATTGGCCGGTCACATGCCGATGTCCACTCCGGATGGGCGCTACACCATCGTCTATAACGGCGAGATCTACAACTATCCTGAGTTGCGGAAACACCTTGAGTCGAAGGGGTGCCGCTTGCGCTCGCGCAGTGACACCGAGGCGGTGCTTTATCTCTACCAGGAATACGGTCCCGAGTGTGTGCATTGGCTCAACGGAATGTTTGCGATCGCCATTTGGGACGATCCGCAGCAGCGGCTTTTTTTAGCGCGCGATCATTTCGGCATCAAGCCAATGTATTACTCGCAGCGTGGCGGCAATCTCGCCTTTGCCTCCGAGGCGAAGGCACTCTTTGAGCTGCCATGGATAGACCCGGAACTCGATCTGAAATCCCTGTCGGAGTTTCTGGTGTTTACCTGGGTCCCGGACCCGGAGACGATGTTCCGCGGCGTCTACAAATTGCCTGCCGGGCACTATGCGGTTTTTCGCAACGGGGAGCTGGAGATCACTCGTTATTGGGACCTGGAGTTTCCGCCCGTAGAAGCACGATATCTACGACCCGAGGCTGATCTTGTTTACGAGATTCGGGAACGCTTCCAAAGTTCTGTAAGAGCGCAGATGCTCAGTGACGTGCCTCTCGGCGCTTTCCTGAGCGGGGGGCTGGACTCGAGTTCGATCGTCGCCGCGATGTCATTGGCGGCGGACCGCCCCGTGCGCACTTACACGATCACTTTCCCCGCAAAGCATCGCGTTCGGGAAATCACGATCGACGATCCACGAGTGGCGCAACGGGTAGCTGGGAAATATGGTTGCGAACACCACGAGATCGTGGTCGAGCCCCACGTTACCGACTTGTTGCCGCGTTTGGTCTGGCACATGGATGAGCCCATCGCTGACCCGGCAAGTATCATGGCCTTCTTGGTCTGCCAGCGGGCGCGCGAGACGGTCACTGTATTGTTGTCAGGCATCGGTGGAGACGAGATCTTTGCGGGCTATCGCAAGCACTATGCGCATCGATGGGCGGAGGCATACCGGCGCCTGCCACTCACCAGCGAACGGATGCAGCAGTGGGTTTGCGACCTGCCTTCTATGCGAGGCTCGCGCCTCAAGGGCATGACGCGCCTCTGGAAGAAAATGGCGCGCAGCGCTTCACTGCCACCGCGCGAATCGTTTCTAATGAACTGCACTTATCTCGGCGCAGTTCAGCAGCAGAATCTGCTCCAGCCGGATGTGTGGCAGGCGCTGAAGCGCCACGATCCTTTCGCCAAACACGTGGCCTACTTTGATAACGTCGAAAAGTCCGACTTTCTCAACCAGATGTTGTACCTCGATACAAAGGCTTTCCTCGTGAGCCTGAATCTCACCTATAACGACAAGATGAGCATGGCCTCTTCGTTGGAAGTCAGAGTGCCGTTTCTCGATCGCGAACTCGTTGAGTTTGTGGCGCAGAATGTGCCTCCGCACCAGAAGATCACCGGTTTTTTCCGTCCTGAGGCCAAGCACATGTTGCGTAAGGCTATGGGCCCTCTGCTCCCAAAAGAGGTTCTACGACAGCCTAAAGCCAATTTCGGTGCTCCTGTCGACGACTGGTTAGCCGTTGAGCTGCGTCCTATGGTTGATGAACTTCTCTCTGAAAGTACCGTACGCAAGAGAGGCCTTTTTCAGCCGGAAATGGTTTCGCAGATGGTCCAACAACATCGAGACGCCAGGCAGGACTGGTCAATGCCGATATGGCAACTGCTGACCCTGGAGGTTTGGATGCAAACCTTCATCGACCGTCGGCCAGGAGCCACAATGGCCGACATAGATCCGTTGGTCCGCCAAGAGCTGCGAGCGACTGACCCTGCCGGACGGGCGGCTTGTTGAACGCTGGAAGCAGCGACTGCGCACTGACAGTGCAACGCAACACAAAATGGCCAAGCAGATCCAATTTAACGGTTACAGGGTAGAAGCGAACAGCTTTGTGCTGAGAGATCCATCTGCGCAAGCAACCGTGAACAATAGCTTGCCAGTGGCGGATCCTCAGGCGGCTAGCAGCACTGCTGGGCGTTCAACCGCGGTCGCTGGTACTCGGTTGCAACTCTTGACGGTTCCTTTGCTTGTCCTGGGGTTGGGTGTGCTTTTCTGGTCGCGCCTTCAATGGATTGTCCATCTGTCAGCAGCAGATTCACTTTATTCCGCATGGCCTTTGGTGCCGCTGGTTAGTTTGGTGATCGCATATCGGAAGCGGCACAAAATCGAGCGCTACGGCGGGTCGGCCGCAGGGTTGGTGTTAGTTGCGATTGCAGTGGCCGCCGTCATTCTTCTTGATGTGACATTGGTGGGGCTTTACTTTGCTACTCCCCTCCTGCTTATACTCGCGATCTCCGGAGTCATTGTTACTGCTTGGGGTTGGAGGGCGCTGCGGACGCTCGCCTTTCCTGTTCTGTTTTTGTTGTTCATGGTGCCAATCCAACCGTCCATTCGGTCCAGGATCGACTACCCGCTCCAGGAAATGTGCGCACGAGTTACAACGGCGGCTGCTCGTGTTGTGGGCATTCAAATAGAACGAGCCGGGGCGACGTTATTGTTCCAGGATCCTTCGCTCGGAGTGAACGTAGCTCCCGCCTGCAATGGCTTGCGATCTGTGCTGGCCTTGATCCTCGTAGCCGTGCTTTACCTGTACTTGGTCCGCGGAAGCTGGTATCGGAAGGCGGCGGTGCTTGCGGTGGTTATTCCACTGGCCTATTTCGCCAACTTCCTGAGACTCTTTGGAATCGTTTGCTTCCTCGAGTGGGGTGGACAAAAGCTCGGCGGCTTTGAACCTATCTTTGATCATGTAACGGGCGCCATCCTGTTCACTCTGGCCGTTCTTCTGTTGTTTGTTTGGGCTCGTTTTCTAAAATGCGATCAATTTCAGGAACTTGGATAGCTCTTCTGCTGATCGTTGCGGTAGGCGCAGGTGCGCACCTTGCCTTGCCAGCCAGCAGGTTTGTCCCGACGACCACAGTGTTGGCTTCATTTCCGTCGCATTTGGGAACATACGTGGCGCGAGAAGTAGACTCTTCCGATGCCGAACCTACCCGGAAGGAATATGCGCCAGCTGCCATCGTGTATCGCAGTTATTCAAACGGCCAAGATGCTCCCGTGGAGCTTTTCATCGCGCCGGAGTCGGTTGGGGCCGACAGTCCGAGCCTTTGCGCATGGTATATGGGTTCCGTAGTTGTTCAGAAATCAGTGGTATCTCCTCCGGACAAGTCCGGACTCCGTTTTAATCGAATTGTCTCGCGGGGCGCCGAGCATCAAGTGGATATCTGTGACTACTATTGGCGAACTCTGGATGGTTCCGTTACCGAACAGCCCCTAGGAATTTTAAAACAGAGACTGGCCATGTTATTGAGAGCGGGGGAGCCTTCATTTCGTGTCGAAATGTGTATGTCCGCCGGAACTGCTGGCGAAGCCGCAGGAGCATCGGAGCAGCTGACAGAATTTGCTCGCCTCGTCGATCCCGAAGTGCGGCGCATGTTGCAGAAGGTTGTAGATACAGGCCGATAACTCCCATTCGGGCTCGCTGAACTGGAATATTCCTGAGACTCGAAGGCAAACGGCGATCCAAAGGAAGGGGTTGTGCAAAACTTGGAGAGTTCACCATACATCTTGCGGAGAATTCACCAATATTTTATCAATCCTTAACTTGCAGGCGAGCCCTCTTTCGGTAATTTAAGCTGCGCGATCTTTTACCCTTGAAAAACCAACTTTCGGCCTTCGCAGTTGCCGAGTACCTGCAGACTCGGATGTGGGCATCCGGTTTTGCCATCGTCAACCCTAACCCGCTTTAACTGGCTCCCTGTCGGATGACCAGGTAGTTCGATTCAGAGCGACCTTGGAACGGATGCACACATCCGTTCTTCATTATCCACCCAATAGCCAGGGATTGGAACGCGAATTCGTCCTTCCCTACAAGGAGTGTTTATGAAGAAAATCAGTTTTCTTTTTGCAACAGCAGCGCTATGTATGCTGCTGTTTAGTGTTAGCTCCCAGGCGCAAACATTCGAATGGGTAGGAGCTGGCTCTTCCGCGCTGTTCAACGGCATGGGCCTGGCTGCTGAGGCCAACCCCAGTGCCTGCAATCTCTTCAACGATGCCGAATCCTGGTCGTATGCCAACGCTGTGGATATCATCGACAACCGAGCTGGTGCCGGGAAGATCCCCAACCAGAAGGGCAACGTTATCATTGTGTTCGACCCGCATCTGTCTCCCACCCGCGTTTGCGTCTACGTGTCCGTTGACTCTGTGGTCGGCAACCGTTCGGCCTTGGCCACAGACTCGTCTGGAAATCCCGACTACATTGAGTGGGACTCAGGGGTCCCCTGCGGCAGCAGCACCGTGCCCGCTGGCCAGAACCTGATCCCGTATCTGCCGTACGGCGCTGACGTAGGGGCGGGGAACTCTACGTTGTATGCAATCTGCACTGCACTGCAAAGCCCGGTGTACATTCAGTTTGCCGGCAGCGACATCCGGCCCGAAGACGCAGCTGAAGCCACCTACCGGGTTTTGAGCGGATACCAAACAAGCCTCCAGCCGAACGGAACGATCTTGTGGGGTCCAAACCTATCAGGTCTTGGGTACTGCACCGCTCCGAGCGTTGGTCCCGTCCAGTCCGGCACGCTGTGCCCGAGCGGTTCCACCACCAACGGCAGCGTTCCCGGCTTGGGTGAAGCGATTCTCAGCGTCGATGCCACGCCGAAGAAAGCGTACCCTGTTTCGTACAGCATCTTCGGGAATGACCCGATCTCCGGTCATGCCGTGGGCGCTCACTTCACGTTGAACGTTGGCCTCGGCCCAGTTGTGTTCTTCTACAACAACTCAGTCACCAGCCCCGTAGGCCACCTCGGATCAGGCCATTTCAACAATATCAACAGCCCAGCTCTCGCCAAGCTCTATGACGGGACCTTCACCTTGAGTTCGCAGTTGGTTGCCGATCCCGCGCTCCCTGGTAATGGACAGCCGGTGATTGCTTATCAGCGCGAACCTCTGTCGGGCACAATGAACGTCACTGAGTTTTCTGTCTTTGCCACTGATCAAAGCCAGACCTCGCAGGAAACTAACGTGAAACCCGTAACCGCGGGCGGCACGGATAACCCTCTGAACCAGACAGTCCGCAAGCGCGCAGTCGGTACCAGTGACGAAGTTTCCCTGGTCAGCGCAACTGCGGATAGCATCGGGTACGCCTTCTGGGGTTATGGAAACTTCGCAACTGGCTATCCCCCGGTAGAGTACACGCATCTTTCTTATGCAACCCTGGACGGGCTGGAACCGTTCCTGACCAACGGAACGAATCCGCATGGTGCTGGCGTGTTCCCCGTCTACAATGACACCCAGTGCGGCAGCGGGTACACGTGCAGCGCTGCCCTTTTCCCGATACTCCCCTTCACCAACCTGTACGACGGCAGCTATACCGCCTGGACGACGTACCGTCTTGTCGGGAACTCGCAAGCCAATTTATCTCAGCTGCAGCAGATCATCACGGCTATACAGTCGCAATCCACGGTCTACTCGGACTTGCTCCCGATGACCAGTGCGTATGCCGAGCACGATCACTTCTACCAAGACCAGACGGGCGGCTTCAGCTGCAATGACGCCACGAATGGTGCCACTTCGCTCGCCGGCGGCGCCGGTGGCGACGTGGGCGGCTTGGTCTTCCCAGTCCAAGATCTCGGAGGGACTGGCGCTGGTGCTGAGAATACGTGCCCGACCGAGACCATCCGGAACCTGCACAAGTAATCGAAACCTTAACCTTCAACCCAAGGCAGGCTTGCTTACCGGCAGCCTGCCTGTTTTGCCACAGGAGGGCTCTTGCTTCGGTATTGTTCAATGCGCATGACCGCATTCATTCTTTTTCTATTTCTATTCTCATGCGCAACGTGTCTTTGGGCGCAGGAAGGGAAGCCTGCGAATGTTCCCGATGTGGTTCCGGATGCAACCGGGACCGGAGTCAAAGTCGCGCGCGCGCACGAAGATTTTTCCTCATTGACCTTGGCGGGCAGCGATCTGAAAGTCACATCTCCTCTGCGCATTGGCTACCAGGAAACTCCGACATTTGTGAGGGAATTATGGGCGCTCAAATGGCGCCCAAATGATTCGATTGATTTGTACGTAATCCGTCCCGCGGGAGTCGCCAAACCCCCGGTTGTCCTCTATCTCTTTAGTTGGCCAACGGACACGGACCCATTCAAGAATGAAAGTTACGTCCAAATGTTGGTGTCGCATGGGGTCGCCGCAGTCGGTTTCGTCTCGGCGCTCACAGGACATCGCTTTCAGTTTCGTCCCATAAAGCAGTGGTTTGTCAGCGAACTCCAGGAATCGCTGGGTGCTACGACCCATGATGTGCAGCTGGTCCTTAATTACTTAGACAGTCGAGGCGATTTCGACATGACCCGTGTGGGGATGTTCGGCCAAGGTTCTGGAGCAGCGATCGCCATCCTTGCGGCCAAAGCGGATCCGCGAATCAAAGTACTCGACTTGCTGAACCCTTGGGGCGATTGGCCTGATTGGCTCGCTGAATCGAAAGTTTTGACGGAAAAAGAGCGCCCGGACTATTTGAAACCGGATTTCTTGAAGAAGGTTGAGCCTTTAGAGCCGGTGCGCTATTTGCCCGATCTTAAAGATCGCCGCATTCGCATCCAGTTTATCGACAATCTTGTTCCAGACAAGACTGCGAAATCCATCGAAGCGGCTGCACCGGCAGGCGCCAGCGTGATTCATTATGCCACTACACCCGATTTCGCAAAGGTCGCCTCGGATTGGCGGCTCTTCAACTGGGTCTCCGAGCAGGTGGCTCACCCAACGGCCCAGCCGACAGTTACTGCGGGCGTCGCCACGCAAGTTCCCGCTGAGGACAAGAACAAATAGCAGTGCGGCAGGCAAAGAGGGACTCTCTACCCTGACTTGCTCTTACAGGCTTTCGCCGCAGAAGTTCTTCCCAGATCCCTTCTCCGTAAATGAAAGCCCAGAGTCGAGAAATTGGAGGCATAACTGAAGTGAGACGAATCATTGAAGTCGCCTTTTTGGCAGCCGCTCTCATCGCGACGTCCGCCTGTAGCGGAGGGGCCGGCGTATCCATAAGCCCAGGAGGATCGGGCGCCGGAACACAAAACCTGGTCGCCGGCAACTGGGTTCTGACGACGCAGTCTCAGATCCTCGTTAGTGCAACTCCTACTCAGTATGAGATCGGAGGTGCAATGAGCGCTTCGGGAAATACAGTATCGGGTGCGCTCTCCGCATTGAGCGGGGCGTGCCTGGTGGCATTCAACTCAGAAGGTTTGCTGGCTCCCCTCTCGTTTTCCGGAGCGATAAATGGCAATGCTCTTACGAATCTGGTAAATATTCCCGGTCAGGCACCCAGCGGAGCGCCCACCGCAGTCATCAACATTTCGGGCACTGTTTATAACGGAACCAACATTCAGGGCTCCTATACCATGACCGGGGGCCCTCCCCTCGATGTTCAAAACGCAACTGGATGCAACGGCGATTACGGCACGGTTTACGGTACCTTGGTTCCCCCCGTCAGCGGTAGCTGGGCGGGCACTCTGGGCAACTATGCGTCCAATGGTCTCAACTTTACTTGCGGAGGCAGTATTTGTCAGACGGGAGCAAGCGTTAAGCCGGGCCAGACATTGTCTGGTTATCTCTATGATCCGAACGCCAATGGAAGTGCGACGTTCGCGACCGGCAGTTTTAGCGTGCAGTTGGGTACGGGTTCTCCGGGCACGGTTACGGTGACTGGCACCACGACTACCCCGCACGGGTACATCGACAACTCGCTCGCTGGAGCGGCCGATCTCATCAACGCGCTAGGTCTTGGAATCAAGGCGAGTGTCGCTTCCAACCTCGGGAATTCCTGGGTCAAGCTCGTCGATAGCACTGGCAACAACGGCGTGGTTGCAGTGACCAACAATACGACCGGGTTGCCCTTCGAAGATACTGTCTACGTCACCCTTTCTCTGACGCAGGGGACTACGGCGAATTCGAACGGGAGTTTTCCGCTAAGCGGAACCGTTGGAATCACGGCGCAGGCTGCCGGCGATGCCGCGACGCAACAATCGATGCAAGCCTACTACACGCCGGGAAGCGGAGGCGGGCAAATTGACAGCACGCAGAGCTACATCCAAGGAGACAATGTCTATATTGCCACTCTTGCCGACTCCACGGGCGCCACGCTCTCTATCGTGGCTTTTATCGGCAGCCCGAATCTCGCGCAGCAGATGGTGAATATTACGCTGACCCCTTCAAGTTATATTCTGCCAGGTCCATTTGCAGGCGACATCGCGGTGGGAGGGATACCCGGATCGAATGTCAACAACAATCTCTCAATCTTTAACTTGGGCAGTCAGTAATTGATCGATCCGGGGAGGAACTCCGGCTCACACTTACGCATCCGTGCTCCTTTTTTCAATCTGAATTGACCGCTTCGCACAACTAATTACTAAGGAAGATTCATGCGATCTATTCTGCTCGCCGTGCTTCTGCTCTCCGTAGTTGGAAATGCGCAGACTCCCAGCGCAACCACCACTCAGTCCACTGGGCAAGCAACACCCTCCGCGGCCGTGATCCAGGGAACGGCCACCGACAGCACTGGCGCGGTGCTGGTAGGGGCTGTGGTCACCGCTACAAACGCCGCAGGTACTTCTGTCTCGGGCGTTACCAATGGGCAAGGCAAGTTTGAGTTGCGCGGCTTGGCGCCGGGCTCCTACACCATTTCGATTACTGCGCCCGGATTACAGGAATTTAAGTCTGAGAACTTCCAGGTGGTCGCGGGAGCGGCGAACTCGCTTGAGGCCCAACTCCAACCAGCCGGAGAAGTGACCCACGTGGAAGTCACCACGAGCAACGCCCCTCAAGTGGAAACTACTACGCCAGAGCTGTCAGGCACTATTACTGAAAGGGAATTTAAGGCATTACCTTTCAACGGAAACAATTTTTCGAAAGCAATTAACCTGACCCCCGGCGTGAGCGACGTGACCCAGCAGGATGAAGCCAAAGTTGGTGTTCAGGGCAGTGCCAAGTACAGCGTCAATGGTGGCCGCGTGGAGTACAACACCTGGGATATCGATGGCAGCGACATCCTCAATCCCAACATCGCCGCCAGCCGTGGGCAAACCACTTTTGTCGTCTATCCAGCCCTGGATTCGATCCAGGAGATGAAAGTGCTCACCTCTAACTATGGCTCACAATATGGTCGCAGCGCTTCGGGCACGGTACTGGTGACCACGAAGTCCGGTGGCCAAACCTTCCATGGCAGCGCCTACGAGTTTGTGGGCAACAACATCTTTAATGCGCGCGGCTTTCTGGATCCACCGGGCAGCGCTCCTCTCTATCACCGCAATGACTTCGGCTTCACCATCGGAGGGCCGATTTTTATTCCCGGGGTTTTCAATACAAAGAAAGACAAAACCTATGGGTTCTTTTCCGAGGAAGTGCGACTGGAAAAATCTCCGATCGGACCAGGGAATCAGTACGGCGCTTTTAGTCAGGCCGTTCCGTCTATCAACGAGCGCGAAGGCAATTTCGCGGATGTGTGTCCTCCGGTTCCTATCGGACAAACGGCAACCTTAGACCGAACGTCGTACCCGAACTGTCCTTCGCCTTCCAATAACGGACAAACATTTGCGGGGAACATCATTCCTATCGACGCCAATCCCTTGGCTATCCTGGGGACGAATTTGATTCCATTTGCGAACTCCCCCACCGGATGCAATGCTGTACTCAATGAGGGCGCGGTTACCAGCGACCCCGCGACTTGGCCCTGCTATAACGTAAGTGCTACGCCGAACACCTACTGGCGTGAAGAGTTGTTCCGGGTCGACCAGACTCTCACCTCCCAACTCAAAGCGTCTTTCAGTTATGTCCATGATGCCTGGGATACCACAGTCGTAACCCCGCAATGGCAATATGGAGGAGAGGGTTTGCAGGAGAACACTTACCCCACGGTGCTGAACCGCTTTGTCGGCCCTGGATTGAGTCTCGCGGCTCATTTGGTCTTTACCCGAGGATCTTCCTTGGTCAACGACATTTCGGTCAGCGGCACCAGGCAGAAAATTTCCCTGA
>Ga0187782_10004784_pt1 | contig 10128 bp, 10 predicted proteins | sample 0715_SJ02_MP15_2_FD_132454 | JGI IMG/M metagenome (GOLD analysis project Ga0187782, IMG submission 132454) | Tropical peat soil microbial communities from peatlands in Department of Meta, Colombia - 0715_SJ02_MP15_20_MG | ecosystem: Environmental > Terrestrial > Soil > Wetlands > Peat | place...
GCCGCGAGATCGTGCTTTCGCTCACGCGCATGAACCGCATCCTCGACGTCGATCCTATCGGCTACACGATGACCGTCGAGGCCGGCGTGATCCTCAAGACCATCCAGGAGACGGCGGCTGGGAAGGACCGGCTGTTTCCACTCAGCCTCGGCGCCGAGGGGAGCTGCACGATCGGCGGCAATCTCTCGACCAATGCCGGCGGCGTACAGGTGCTGCACTACGGCAACGCCCGCCAACTCGTGCTCGGTCTCGAGGTGGTGACGCCGGCGGGCGAAATCTGGAACGGCCTGCGCGCGCTCAAAAAGGACAATACCGGTTACGATTTGCGCGATCTGTATCTGGGCGCCGAAGGGACCTTGGGGATCATCACCAAGGCGGTGTTGAAGCTCTGGCCCAAGCCAAAGGACACGGCGACCTCCTGGATCGCCGTGCCCTCGCCTGCCGCGGCGGTCGAACTATTGAGCGGCGCCAATTCTGCTTCGGAGGACAACGTCACCTCTTGCGAGCTGATGAGTCGTCAGGGAATCGACCTTGTGCTGAAGCACCTTCCTGGCGCAATCGACCCGCTTGCCGGCCGGCACGACTGGTATGTGTTGCTGGAATGGGCGTCGACAAGGCCGCGCCAGACGGGCGGGAACCAGGGCGGGCTTGGCGAGAAGATGGAGGGGTTTCTCGGCGAGGCGATGGAACGGGGCCAGCTGCTTGACGCCACGCTCGCCCAGACCGAAGCGCAGGCGCGGAGCCTGTGGGCGCTGCGCGAAAACCATTCCGAAGCGCAAAAGCGCGAAGGCCCGTCGATCAAGCACGACATTTCGGTGGCGGTCAGCAAGATTCCGGAATTCGTCAAGGATGGGCTGGCGGCGATGAAGAACGCCCTGCCACAGTGTCGGCCGGTGCCATTCGGCCATGTTGGCGACGGCAACCTACACTTCAACTGCCAGGCGCCGTCCGGCTGGGACAAGCCGCGCTTCGTCGCTTATGCCGACGCGATCACCGGCGCAATCTACGATCTGGTGGTGGGCTATGGCGGTTCGATCTCGGCCGAACACGGTATCGGCCAGCTCAAGGTCGACGAGCTCGCGCACTATCGCAGCCGGGTCGAGCTCGATACGATGCGAACGCTCAAGCGCGCGCTCGATCCGCAGAACATCATGAATCCCGGCAAGGTGGTGCGGGTCTGAGATCGTGCGCAGTTTTTTGGGGGGAGCAAGATCATGACTGCAGTTTCCATGGAGGCGCCGGCCTCAGGGCAAAGCCGCCGGGCCGTTACCGCTGCCGTCATCGGCAATGTGCTCGAATGGTACGACTTCGCCGTTTACGGCTTCGTCGCCGTCATCATCGCCAAGAAGTTCTTCCCCAGCCAAAACGAGGTCGCGGCACTCCTGTCGACCTTCCTGACATTCGGATTGGGCTTCGTCGCGCGCCCGATCGGCGCCATCGTGATCGGCCGCATGGGCGACAGCCACGGCCGCAAGGCAGCCTTGCTGCTGACGATTTTCCTTATGGCGGTCGGCACGGTTCTGATCGGCATCCTGCCGACCTACGAGACCATCGGTTTTCTCGCCCCGCTGCTGCTCCTGGTGGCCCGCCTGATGCAGGGCTTCTCGACCGGCGGCGAATGGGGTGGCTCGACCTCGTTCATCGTCGAATGGGCGCCCAAGCACCATCGCGGTCTGTATGGCAGCTACCAGCAGATGAGCGTCGTGACCGGATTGCTCCTGGGCTCGTCGTTCGCCGCCTTGCTCAACACTGTCCTCAGTCCGGCCGAGATGGAGGGCTGGGGCTGGCGGGTTCCCTTCCTCGTGGGCGGCCTGCTGGGCCCGGTCGGCATCTACATGCGCCGAACCATCGACGAAACGCCGGCCTACGCCAAGGTCAAGACGATGAGGCCTGCGTCCGCCGCGAGCGGCTTCCTGCTCGGCGCGCGCGCCTTCGGCTTCACCATCGTGTGGACCGTGTGCTTCTACGTCTTGCTGACCTACATGCCCACCTGGTCGGCGAAGTACCTCAAGCTATCGGCGGCCGCCGCGCTGTGGTCGAACGCTGTCGGGCTGATCGTGCTGATCGCCGGCATCCCCCTTATGGGTCGCCTGTCGGATCGCTACGGTCGCAAGCCGCTGCTGCTGAGCTGCTGCGTCGCCTTCATCGTCGTGCCCTACCCGCTCTTCGCTTATCTCGTTTCGAACCCTTCGTTCGGCGGCTTGATCGTCATCCAGATCGTTTTCGCGCTGCTCATTTCGCTGTTCTCGGGCGCCGGACCGGCCGCCATCGCCGAGATCTTTCCGACGAGAAGCCGTTCGACCTGGATGACCACGGGCTATGCGCTGGCGGTGGCAATCTTCGGTGGCTTTGCGCCCTATATTTCGGTGTGGCTGATCGACCGCTTCGGCTCGCCGATCGTGCACATCTGGTACCTGATCGCCGCCGCCGTGGTGTCGACCGGGGTGATCTGGACGCTCAAGGAAACCGCCTTCGACGATCTTGCGTGAGCGGATCTTGCTGATCCGCTTCGATGGCAAGACGGTGATCGTCGCCGGCGCGGCGCGCGGCATCGGCCGCGCGATCGCGCATGCCTTCGCCGCCGACGGTGCCAATGTCATCGCCTGCGACCGCCTGGTTGGCGAAATCCAGGCGGGCGAGAGGGTGAAGGCGCTGGCAGTCGATGTCACCGATGCCAAGAGCATCGACAGCGTCGTCGCGGCGGCGGGCGGCGCCGTCGACGTCCTGGCATATGTCGCCGGTGGCGTGCTGGGCCAGAGCGCCAAGCCGCTCGAGCAGGTCACGCCGGAGGAATTCGCCGGCATCGTCGATGCCAACTTGAAGGGCTGCTTCCTGTTCGCAAGGGCGGTGGCGCCGGGCATGAAGAAGGCAGGCAAAGGCCGCATTGTGACCATTTCCAGCCGCGCCGGGCTTGCCACCAGCCTGACCGGCATCCAGGCTTACGCGTCGGCCAAGCACGGCCAGGTCGGGCTGGTGAAGCAGCTCGCCCAGGAGCTGGGGCCGTTCGGCATCACGGTCAATTCCGTGGCGCCGGGCTTCATGGCCACGAGCCCCGACTACGAGCGTCAATGGAACTCCTATACCGACGAGTTCCGGCGGACATTCGCCCAGCGCATCGCCATGCGCCGCATGGGCAGGCCCGAAGACATCGCCGATGCGGTATTGTTCCTAGCGTCGGATTACGCGTCCTGGATCACCGGGCAGACCCTGCCCGTGACCGGCTCGCCGCTCGCCTGATAGCAACGGAGGTCTTGATGCCCGACACACACCCACACCAGCAGCAGCTGGAGCCCTGGCAGTGGGCCGATTCGCACTGGAAGAAGCTGGTCAACCAAGTGCGCGCCGGCAAGTCCTACCGGCCCAAGGCCTGGAAGGACGGCGCGCGCTGCGCGGTGGCGCTCTCCTTCGACTCCGATCACGAAACCAACGAGCTGCGCGACGGCGGCAAGTCGATCGGCCGCATGTGTTGGGGACAGTATGGCGCCCGGGTCGGCGTGCCGCGTATCCGCAAGCTGCTCGCCAGGCACGACGTGAAGGCGACGTTCTACGTGCCGGCCGTCTCGGCAATGCTGCATCCCGAGGAACAGCGCGCGCTGGTGGCCGAGGGCCACGAGATCGGCATCCATGGCTGGATCCATGAGCTCAACTCGGTGCTGCCGCGCGAGGCCGAGCGCGACCTGATGATGCGATCGGCCGATACCCTGGAGAAGATCACGGGCAAACGCTGCGTCGGCATGCGCACGCCGTCGTGGGACTTCAGCCCCAACACCTTGGCGCTCGAGCAGGAGATCGGCCTGTTCTACGACTCGTCTTTGATGGCCGACGAGGATTGCTACGAGCTCTTGCTGAACGGCGAGGAGACCGGCGTGGTCGAGCTGCCGGTCGAATGGGTGCGTGACGATGCGGTCTACTTCTCGATGCACCGTTTCTCCTCGCTCAGGCCCTACACGCCGCCGACAGATGTCTGCGAGACCTTCCGCCGCGAGCTCGACGCGGCGTGGGAGGAAGGCGGCATCTTCCAGCTCACCATGCATCCGCACATCATCGGCTACCGATCGCGCATCTGGATCGTCGAGGAGCTGATCCGCCACGCCAAGTCCAAGGGCAAGGTCTGGTTCGCCACGCACGAGGAGGTTGCGCGCTTCGCCAAGGCCCACGCGACATGAGCACGAGCGCCCGACGGACCGCGATCGTCACCGGCGGCGCGCGCGGCATCGGCCGCGGCTGCGCGCTGGAACTCGCCAGGCGCGGCTACGACATTGCGCTCGTCGACCTGCTCGAGCCGGAGATGGCACGCACGGCGGCCGAGATCGCCGCGCTCGGCCGCAAGGCGCTGAGCTACAAGGCCGACGTCGCCTCCTTCTCCCGCGCGCACGAAGTGGTGGCCGACCTGGCGCGCCAGTGGGGTGTCGTCGACTTTCTGCTGAACGACGCCGGCGGGCCCAATCCCAAGGGAATCCTGGAAATCGAGGAAGAAGAGTTCGACCGCACCATCGCCGTCAACCTCAAGAGCTGCTTCAACTACATCCATGCCCTGGCGCCGATCATGCTGAAGCAGGCGGCGGGTGGCCGCATCGTCAGCATGTCGTCGCTCAACGCCCTGTCCGGCGGCGTGACATCGGCGGTCAGCAAGCACTCCTACGCGGCGGCCAAGGCGGGAATCCTGGGACTGACGCGCGCGCTCGCCAAGGAGCTCGGGCCCAAGATCATGATCAACGCCATCTGTCCCGGCGTGATCGAAACCGAGCTGGGCAACAGCCTCACCAGGACGCGCGGCGAGGAAATGAGGCGCGGCATCATGCTCGATCGCCTGGGCAAGCCGGCCGATGTCGCCCAGCTCGTGGCCTTTCTCGCCACCTCCGAGCCCTGCTTCATCACCGGCCAGCACTTCGTGGTCGACGGCTTCCAGTGGTCGTGCTGACAAAGCGGGCTCAACGCCCTTCGTTGTCGTTGCGCTCGACGATTTCGTAGTGCACGTCGTCGATCACCTTGCCCCTGGTGCGCGCCGGTGGCGCGGTGGCCCCGAACAGGCCGGCGATCCACGCCTTGGCCTTGTAGCCGAGAATCGCCAGAACGATGAAGGCCACGACGCCGGCGATCACGGCGAAGCCCAGAACCGCCAGGACGATGAAGCCGATCAGCCCGACCGCCGCCTGCAGCCAGACGCGCGCCGGCAGGCGCGCCAGCAGCTCGAAGTACTGTCGCGCGCTCACTGAGCCCACTTCCTTTCGAATTCCCAGACCTCGGGGAAGCCCATCAGCTCGTGCATGCCGCGGAATTGCGGCACATTCATGCCGACGCTGGTGCCCTGGGTCTTGAGATGCTCCCACGCCTGGCGCATGGCCTCGGCGGCGACGCTGAAGCCGAGGCCGGGATAGATCGCGAGGTCGAAGCCCCATTGCTTGAGCCGGGCGGCCTCGACACGCGGCGTCTTGCCGAACTCGACCATGTTGGCGAGCAAGGGCTTCTCCACCTCGCGGCCGATCCGCTCGAGCTCGGCCTCGCTTTCGGGAGATTCGACGAAGATGACGTCGGCGCCTGCCGCTTCATAGAGCTTGGCGCGGCGCAACGCTTCGTCGAGGCCGAGCGCGGTGCGCGCGTCGGTGCGGGCGACGATCATGGTGTCGGGATCGCGCCTGGCCTCGGCCGCAACCTTGATCTTGAGCACCATGTCCTCGGCCGGCACGACGCGGCGCCCGGGCGTGTGGCCGCACTTCTTTGGCATCTCCTGATCCTCGATCTGGATCGCCGCCACGCCGGCGGCCTCGTAGCCGCGCACGGTGCGCTGTACGTTGATCAGGCCGCCATAGCCCGTGTCAGCGTCGGCAATCAACGGCGTGTCGACGATCGCGCAGATCATCTCGGCGCGGCCCACCATGTCGGTATAGGTGGCGAGGCCCGCGTCGGGCAGGCCGAGCATCGATGCCGTGGCGCCGTAGCCGGTCATGTAGAGAGCCGGGAAGCCCATGCGGTCGGCTACCCTGGCGGAGATTCCGTCGAAGATGCCCGGCGCCAGGATGAATTCGCCGTTCGCCAGGCGCCCGCGCAGGGCGCGGGCTTTCAGGTTGCTGGTCATGTCTCGTCCTCGCACTTGTCCCGCACGGCCGCTACAGCTGCCGCACGGCCAGATCGACGTCGCCGACACGCACCGTGTCGCCGGGATGGAGCGGCGCGGCGTTGCCGGCCTTGATCGGCGCGCCGTTCAGCGCCGTGCCGTTGGTCGAGCCGAGATCCTCGATCTGCAGCGCCTCGCCGGCGAAGCTGAGCTTGGCGTGGCGCCGCGAAACCGTCGCGTGCGCCACGACGAGGTCGCACTGTCCGGCGGCGCGGCCGATCACCATGCCCTGCGACTGCCCCATCAGCTTGTCGAGCGCCACGTCGAAGGAGAACTTCTGGCCCATCGAATTGCTGCCCTCGAAGCGCAACGTGACCTGCGGCACGCTGCGCGTCGTGGTCCGCGTCGAGCTCTCGAGGGTGCTGGGGCCCGCGGCCTTGCTGCGCACATGAAAGATGTGGATCGGGCGGGTCACGTTCTTGAGCTTGTGTTCGCCGGCGTCGACGAAGGCGTACTCGACCTTGAGCTCGGCCAGGTCGCGCACGATGCGCGACACCGCCACGCCGCCCGGCTGGGCCATTGCCTGAATGCGCGCGGCGAGGTTGACGCCGTCGCCGAAGATGTTCTGGTCCTCCTCGTCGACGATCACTTCGCCGAGATGGACGCCGATACGGAACAGCATGCGCTGGTTCTCGTCGAGCGCCTCGTTGAAGCGCGCCATGCGCTCCTGGATGTCGATCGCGGCCGCGACCGCCGCCACCGCCGAGCCGAACTCCGCCAGCATGGCATCGCCTGCCGTGCCGACCAGGCGGCCGCCGCCGGCGATAATCGCCGGGCGCCAAACCTCCGTCTGCGCCGTCTTGAGATGGCGGAACGTGCGGGTCTCGGCGCCTTCCATCAGACGTGTGAAGCCCGCGAGATCGGCGTGAACGATGGCGGCGAGCCGGCGCTGCATGTTGGGCATGGCGGCTAGTTTAGCGGCCAAACTTCGGTTTCGCGCCCCTCCTTCAGGTACTTGGCTGTGTGTGACCCGACCTGGCCGACGGGCGCCATCGCCGGCCCTGCGACCTCGAGCGCCACGTACTGGCGGCCTTGCGCGCGCACCGTCCATTCGCCCGGCTGGGCCGGCAAATCGACCGCCAGGATCGCGTGCCCGGGCATGGTCACCATCACCATCTTGCGCCATGGCGCATAGCTCCTGAGGATGGCGGCCAGCGCCACCGCCTTGCTGTCGCAATCGCCGCGGTTTTGCGCCAGCATCGCCGGCGCGGGCAGGAAGTCGCCACCGATGCGCACTTTGTCTTCCAGCGTGGCGTAGGGAATCTCCTGCAGGAAGGCGAGTGCCAGCGCCACCCTCGCGCGATCGTCATTGGCGATCCCCGGCGTGGCGCCGAGCGCGCGCGCCACCTCTTTCACCGGTCCCTGCAGAGCCGTGGTGGCGGAAGCGTAGTCGACCATGATGCGGCCATCGTCCAGCCTTCGCCGGAGATGCTGGGTAAGATAGGCCTTCTGCTCCTGGGCGAACCGCGCCTTGGTCTTCTGCATGGCAAGGTCGGCCGTCGCCTGGTCCGGTGCCTGGATCGTCCAGTTCAGGCCATCCCGGGTGCGGCTCAGATTGAGGTGCGTGCCCTTGCCGAATTTCTCGACTTCGTCGCGCAGGTCGACCTCGAGATAGCGCCACATGGCCGACATGCTGAACTCGCGAAACGACGTTTCCGCTTCCTTGATGGCGTCCTTCGTCAGGGTGAAGGCGGTGGTGTATTCGCGCTTGTCGGAATCCTGCCAGCGATACGACAGCAGCTCGTCGCCGCTGCGCGACACCCGCTTGAAATCGAGCTGCTGGGCATGCGCGCTGCCGGCGGCCAGCACGAGCACGGCGGCGAGGACGCGGCGCACCTCAACGTCCCTTGAAGGCTGGAGCGCGTCGCTCCCGAAGGGCCGCCAGACCCTCGCGCAGGTCCTCCGAACCCTGGCACTCGCGAATGCCGGCGCGGATGCCGGGAATGTCGGGATCGGCCTGGGCGAACTGCTCGATGGCGCGTTTCATGTTGGCCATGGAAAGCGGCGCGAGCGCGGCGAGCTTGGCGGCGATTTCGTCGGTTTTCGCCTTGAACTGGCCGCGCTCGACCAGCCAATCGAGATATCCCATTCGCAGCAGATCGTCGTCGGTGAATTCCTCCGACAGCAGGAAGGCACGCTTGGCGAAGCTCGGGCTCACCTTCTGCGTGTAGCGCCGCAAGCCGCTCGGATAGTAGTGCAGGCCGAAGCGCGCCGCGGGCATGAAGAAACGCATGCCGCGCACGCCCAGACGGAAGTCGCACGCCAAGGCCATGTCGGTCGCGCCGCCATAGACGCCGCCGTTCAGCGCGCACAAGGTCGGCATGCGCATGGCTTCCAGCCTGTCCATGACCTTTTCCCAGCTGTTCTCGCCATCGTTGGGCCGCGCGCCCTTGCCGGACGGGATGGAGTCGAGGTCGTAGCCCGAGCAGAAGCTCTTCTCGCCGGCGCCGGTCAGCACCGTCACCCGCACGTTCGGATCGGCCTCGGCCCGGGCGATCGCCTCGCTGAGCCTCGCCACGCCGGCCGGATCGAGCCGATTGTGCTTGGCCGGATCGTTGAGTGTTATGGTGGCGCGGGGGCCCGCAATTTCGAGCAGCACGGTGTCGTCGGTCATGGCGCCAAAGGATAGCGGACACTACTCCTAAAGGCGACCCGACATCGGCCATGGACCGGCTCAGGGTTTCGCCGCATGATGATGGCGCCAACTGCAGCGTGCGGAACACGAACACATGGGCGTCCAGCCATCAGATCTTGCCGGTCTCTCTGTCGACGAAAAGCTCGAATTGATTTCGGAGCTGTGGGACAGCATTGCGGCCTCGTCGGCGGTCCTCGCTCTGTCGGACACGCAGCAGGCGGAATTGCGTGCGCGCCGAGCCCGCGGCTTCGCCGATCCCGCGGCAACGACCGTGGATTGGGTAACCGTCCGGGAAAGGCTGTTCGGCAAATCCTGAGCTGCAGCTGTGTCGGTTCGTTTTCATCTCCTGGCAGCCTCGGAACTCGTGGAGGCGCAAGAATGGTATGAAAAGGCGCGCAGCGGATTGGGGGCTGCGTTTGCCGCTGAAGTCGAGCGAGTCGTGTCGTTGATCGACCAGCATCCGCTGCGATTTGCACTTTACGACGCTCCGGTCCGCCGAGCATTACTGAAGCGATTCCCCTTCTCCATATACTTCGAAGACGTCGACAGCGTGCGCTATATCTGGGCGGTCTTCCATCATCGGCGTGACCGGGCGGCGATCGGAAGCCGTCGGACTTCCTGACAAGCCTGCGAATTCCAGCTATTTCTCGGGACAAGCAAGAAACCCAGGATCCACGATGACCTACACCGCCCCGCTCGCCGACATGCGTTTCGCCTTGCGCGAAGTGGCCGGCCTCGCCGACATCGCCGCGCTGCCGGGTTACGAGCATGCGACCGACGACACGATCGATGCCGTGCTGGAAGAGGCAGCCAAGCTTGCCGGCAACGGCCTCGCCCCGCTCAACCGCGAGGGCGACAAGGCAGGCGCCCGGCTCGAGAACGGCGTGGTGCGCACCGCGCCCGGCTTCGCCGGCATCTACAAGGAATTCGTCGACGGCGGCTGGAACTCGCTGCCGTTCGATCCCGAATATGGCGGCCAGGGCATGCCCTGGCTGCTGGCGGCCACGGTGCAGGAGATGTGGCAGGCGGCCAACATGGGCTTCGGCCTCGTGCTCCTGCTCAACCAGGGCGCCATCGATGCCATTCATCACCATGGCTCGCCCGAGCAGAAGGCCGCGTATCTCCCCAAGATGATCTCTGGCGAGTGGACCGGCACGATGAACCTGACCGAGCCGCAAGCGGGCTCTGATCTCGCCCAGCTCAAGAGCCGCGCCGTCAGGAAAGGCGACCACTATCTGGTGACGGGACAGAAGATCTTCATCACCTACGGCGAGCATGACCTCACCGAGAACATCGTTCACCTTGTGCTGGCACGCACCCCCGATGCGCCGGCTGGCGTGCGCGGCATTTCCTTGTTCATCGTGCCGAAATTCCTGCC
>Ga0187782_10004786_pt1 | contig 10125 bp, 6 predicted proteins | sample 0715_SJ02_MP15_2_FD_132454 | JGI IMG/M metagenome (GOLD analysis project Ga0187782, IMG submission 132454) | Tropical peat soil microbial communities from peatlands in Department of Meta, Colombia - 0715_SJ02_MP15_20_MG | ecosystem: Environmental > Terrestrial > Soil > Wetlands > Peat | place...
GGGATCGGAGGCTCACTGGCCGCGCATCGCCGCCTTCATTCTTCTCGCCGCTCCTTTCCTTGTCACACTCGCTTCGCTCATCGTCTACCACGACGACCCCGACTCACGCGGCGACAGCCTTGTTTCGCTTTGGCCGCTCTTGCTGTTGCTCGCCGCCGCTCTCGCCATCGCCAATCTCTTCCGTTTGCGCCGCCAGCCATCTCTGCGTGCCTTCATGCCGCTCGTCATCCTCGCCGCCATCCACGGCACGTTCATGTCGCAGCAGCTTTGGGGATCGACGTACGCCATCTGGCCGCTGCTCATCGTCCTCATCGCCGATCTGCTCGCGTTTCTCGACGGCTTTCTCGCGCGCACCAGTTCGTCGCGCTGGCTCAGTCCCGCGCTCGCGTCGCTCATTTCCTTCACGTTGCTCGTCTGCGGAGGCCTCTACACGGCCAGCGAAGAGCGGATCTCCTACGTTTGGCTTCCCGCGGGCGCGCCCGCGCATTCGGCACTTCCGGTGCTCGCCGGACTATCCACGCCGGGGCCTTATCTCGCGGAATTCGATGAGCTCCTCCGCTACGCCCAGGCCAACATCCCTTTCGACGACGGCATCGTTCTCATCCCCGGCGAAGAGCCGTTTTTCTTTGCCACCGGCCGCGTGCCGCGCTTTCCCTCGTCCCTCTTCGATTCCACTACCGATCCCTACTCGCCCGCCGAAGTCGCCTTGCTGGTCCGTTCGCGCAACATCCGCTGGCTCATCGTCAAGCGCGACCTCCAGATCAAAGAGGACACAACGCCGCAGCGCGCGGCAACCATGCAGTTGCTGATGCAGGAGTTCACGCTCGAAGCGCATCTCCGCGGCTATGATGTGTACCGCCTGAAACCAGCAACTTAATAGGTTCGCCGGACCGGCTAACGCATTTCGCGCGAAGCGGCGCGGGCGTGATTCGCTCGAAAAAGCGCGAGGCTCTCCCTCACAATCAGCACCGAGCCTATAGCGAACACAATGATCGCGAACCAAACCCAGTGCTTCTTCAGTGCTGCGATCACAAATATCGCGCACGACAAATACATTAGGGCGAGTCGCGTAGCGGGTGGGTGCCCTCTTAGGTTTATCAGCCGCAGTACAAATACGACGCCTAATGCAGCCGCAACCAATGCAAGGAACGCGCACGTCCCTCCGCGAAAGCTGAAGCGATCGTGAAAATGGCGCACAGTCCGATGAGAAGACTCTGCAGATGAAGAGGCGATAGCGATATTGCTTTCATTCCGAACCTTCGCTTCATTTTTGCAGCCAATCGACCCCAGAGCGCGGCGGCGACAAGAACGGCACGCTCGCTGACTCGCTAACTCGCTTACTTGCTGACTTGCCGACTCGCTTTCCCCGATTTCTTCAACTCCTCCCAATCCTTCTCCGTTTGGTCGGCATAGGCTACACCGCACTTGCCGAGCGACTGGGCAAACGCCTCGCCGTTGCCAATGTAGCCCGAGATCGTCAATGGATCTCCAGACCGCCCATGCCCGCGCGCCAACAGCTCGCCGCACACCTCCGCGTAGGCCTTCAAATTCGCGCCCGCCAAATCGTCGATCTCAATCGACCCTTTGTGATCGTTGAGCTGCCGCACCAGATACTGCCGATGACCGATGTGAGTCCAGCCCAGAAACGGATCGGTCTGGATCTGCATCGCCATCTGGCCTTGCGCCACGCGCCGCCCATTGTGCGCCGGAGGATGCGCGTCGGGAAGATATGGCGCGTACGCCGACGCAGCCTCTTCTTTGATCTGCAAAAACAGCGGATCGTGTGGGCCGTTCCCCTCCATGTAGATTACGTAATCGCGCAGCCCCACCGACCCCGTTCCCACCACTTTGAAGGCCACATCGACCGGACGGTAAAACGCCAGCAGATGCTGCCGCTGCGGTTCGAGCATCTCGCGATAAGGCCCCAAAGAAGCCAGCACCGCCTCTGCGCGAGCTCCGGTGACCCGAGTAAGCATCGGCTTCGATTCCCTGAACCGCCGCCGCGCCCCGCTCCGCCCCGCCGAAGGCGGAAGAGTCAGTTGCTCGAGCGTGTGCTGCGGCGTAGCGCGTTCTGCCTTTGCCAGCGCGTCCTGCACGGGTTTCGCCAAGTCCAGCCGGTGTACCTGGAACCGGTTTACTTCGAGCTGAGGCATTCGGCTGAAGGCGCGCATCTGTTCGGCATAGCGCGTAATGCAAGCTTCGACGGCTCTACGGGCGGCGGCGTCTCCGTGACCCGCCGCGCGCCCCGCCAGCACCAGCGAGGCAGCCATGCGCTTCAAGTCCCACTCGAACGGGCCGCGAATGGCCTCGTCGAAATCGTTGATGTCGAAAACCAGCCGTCCGTCCGGTGCGGCGTATGCGCCAAGGTTGCGCACGTGCGCGTCGCCGCAAAGCTGGCTTTGAATCCCCGTCGAAGGCAGTTGCGCAAGGTCTGCCGCCATCACCGGCGCCGCCCCGCGAAAATACGCGAACGGCGACTCCGCCATGAGTCGATATTTGAGCGTTGCAAGCGCCGGAACGCGTCCGCGCATCGACCGCTCCACAACTGCCAATGCCGGCGTCGGGCGCGTCTTGGCATTCAGCACATCGTGCTCGTGCCGGCCCACTTGCTTGCGCCGCGTCTGGCCAAGAGCCCGGCGCTCTTCAGGAGTTGCCCATTGCATAACTGTGAACCTCCAATTCTCTTGCCGCTAATGGAGGCGGCGGTCCCTGAGTAACCCATTGTAGTTCCGCCGACTCGCGGCCGATTGCCACTTTGGGCGCCATTCGGTCAATCGCTCATTTACACTTTCTCGGAAGCCCTGCCTCTCCAGCCCGGCTCAAAATACGCCGCGTCGGCTCCTCTAGAGGATCCTTTAGTTAGGAGGAATTTCATTTGACGCGAACGACCGCTCTATTCATTCCGGTCCTTGTCGCTGTGACTCTGGCCATCGCATCCGCCTCCGCACAATCGCCGGCCAAGCCACTTACCGTCGAAGCGATCTTCGCTCACTCGCCGCTTACCGGCGAGTTGCCCGATGAGCTCTCCTGGTCGCCCGATGGAAAGCACCTCACCTATCTCGATAGCGGACAACTGATGGATGTGGACCCCGCAACGGGCAAGGCGCATGTCCTGGTGAGTGCCGCCAAAATGGCCCCACTTAGCGAAGAGCCTGTGTCAGAGCAGGACCGCGACCATCGCCAACGCTACGACATGGCCAGCTACAAGTGGGCGCCCGACTCCTCTCACCTGCTGTTCGATTCGAACGGTCACATCTGGTACTACGACTTGCACAACGGCGCCGGAGTCGAGATCGCTTCATCCGGTCTTCCCTCCGGCGACAATCCTCAGTTTTCGCCCGACGGTTCTTCGATCTCGTTCATCCGCGATCACAGCTTGACCGTGATTCGTCTCCATGACCAGGTGGCGCCCATTTTCAATGCCGCACCCGCGCCCAATCCGTCTGCCACTGGGCAAGTCCTGATGAACGGCGAAGTCGACTGGGTCTACCAGGAAGAGCTCGATGTGCGCAGCAATTACTTCTGGTCGCCCGACTCGAGGTACATCGCATATTTGCAGATGAACGAAACCCAGGTGCCGAGATATCCTCTAACCGACTGGATCCCCAGCCACGCGCAAATCGACTGGCAGCGCTATCCGCAGCCCGGCGACCTCAACCCCGATGTGCACATTGGGGTGACCCCGGCCCACGGCAGCAGAACCGTGTTTCTGCAAATTCCTCTTCGCTCGGGCGCAGACTACATACCACGCTTCGGTTGGGTCGACAGCCGAACCCTCTGGGTGGAAACCCTCAGCCGCGACCACAAGCACCGCACGTTGTTTTTCGCCGAAGCAGATTACGGCGCCGCCCGCAAGGTCCTGGAGATCACCGATGAAAAGTTCGTCGACGAAGACTACGACGTTACCGTCGGCGATGGATCGATCGTTCTGACCAGTTGGAGCGACGGCCATAACCACATCTATCTCTACAGCTACGACAAGCGAAAGCCGCTTGCTGCAGACGCCCAGCTCCAGCGCCAGCTTACCAAGGGCGATTTTGAAGTCGGCGAAGTCTATCGCGTCGATACCGAGCATAAGCTGGTGGAGTATGCGTCGAACGAAGGCAACCCTCTCGATACGCAAATTTGGCGGGTGAGCTTCGACGGCGAACGCTGGCCGCTGAGCACAGGCGCCGGCTACCACGGCGCCACGTTTTCTCCCGACGGCGCGGCGTTCACCGACAAGTTCTCCTCACGCACGGAGCCGCCAGTCTTGCGCATTTGCCAAACCCGATTGAAGCCCGTCGCAATCGCGTCCACCGCGCCTCCCGGTTGCCGCGTCTTCTGGGAGTCGCATGCTCTCGACTCCTACCATCTGCAGGCGCCCGAGCAACTCGAGATCAAAGCGCACGACGGCTCCACGCTTTACGCCACGCTGTTACTTCCAGCAGACGAAATTAATCCCGCCACTGTGCCGCTTGTCGTTAATCCCTATGGGGGGCCCCACGACCAGTCCGTGGTGAATCAATGGAGGTCCGGTCTCCTCTTCGACGAATTGCTCGCGCAACACGGTTTTGCCGTCCTGCACGCCGATAATCGCGGCATGGGGGGCCGCGGCCGCGCCTTTGCACAGGCGGCGTACCATAACTTCGGTCCCGTGCAGCTTGAAGACCAGCTCACCGTCATCGACGCGGCACTGGCCAAGTATCCGCAGCTCGACCCCAAGCGTCTCGGCTGGTGGGGCTGGAGCTGGGGCGGCACGTTCACCCTCTATGCCATGTCGCATTCCGACCGCTTCCGCGCCGGTGTTTCGGTAGCGCCGGTGACGAATTGGCGCGACTACGACTCCATTTATACGGAGCGATATCTCGGTTTGCCCCGTGACAACGAGGAAGGGTACCGCGAGTTTTCTGTCGTAAACTCGGCTGCGAACCTCAAGGGCCGGCTGCTGATCGCCCACGGAACCGGCGACGACAACGTGCACATCGAAAACACAGTGCAGTTTGTGCAAAAGCTCATCGAAGCCGGCATCCCGTACGACTTGCAAATCTATCCGCGCAAGACCCACTCCATTTCAGGTCCTGACGTTCGCACGCATCTCTACAGCCGCATCCTCGCTCAATTTGAAATGTATTTGAAGCCGGTCGATTGACAGCGTGACAGCGCACCACCGAATCTATCCCGTTGCCGGAACCCGAAGCCACGCACTTCTTTCGTTCTTACGCGATTTTTCGTGCCGTCAAAGACTTCAGGAACGCGCATACCATAACCGGCAGAAAGCGAACCCTAGCTTTCGTGGCGCTTGAAGAACTCATCCTTCTCGCGGCACCCACAATGCGTGCATTCCACACAGGAAACAAGCAGCACCCCAACCCCCACCGTAACCAGCACGGCGAGGACACTTCCATTCGCAGCAAGCCAATGCATTAAATGCTGCATATCTCTATCACCGTTCCCGGGCGAGCGATCCGCCCACTGAATGAATCTCGACCACGGTGATTATCAGTCTACCCACTTTTGACGCCGCCGGAATCCGCAAGTTTGCCTTCGAGAAGTCCTTTGGTAATTTAACCATGCGCAATTGCCGATTTCGATTGTCTTTAAGTGAACATAAGGCGAAAATAACTTTGTCGTGCCTGATTCCCTCAACTCGCCGCTTTCCCCCGTCCCCGACGATTGGCCGGAAGAGCTGACGAAGCTTCGTCGGGCCGATGGCGATTCCGAGCTTGCGACGGAAGCCGCTGAAAACATTCATTATGGCTCCGATTCGGGCTCGACAATTTCCTCTCCGGTCTCCGGTCCCACGCTCAACTGGCTCTTCGTCGATCTCAACTCCTACTTTGCCTCGGTCGAGCAGCAGACCCGCCCTGAGCTGCGCGACCGGCCCGTCGGCGTCGTCCCCATGATGGCCGATACAACCTGCTGCATTGCCGCCAGTTACGAGGCCAAGGCATATGGCGTCAAAACCGGCACCATCGTAGCCGACGCCAAGCGCATGTGCCCCGAGATCATCTTCGTCGAAGGCCGCCACGAGCTCTACACCGAATACCACCACCGCGTCGTCGAAGCCGTCGAAAGCTGCGTCCCCGTCACCGCCGTCTGTTCCATCGACGAGATGGCCTGCCGGCTCATGGGCCGCGAACGGGCACTTCGTGCGGCCCTTGACCTTGGCATCCGTGTCAAGCAAACCATCCGCGAGCGCGCCGGCGAAATGCTCTTGAGCTCCGTCGGCCTCGCCACCAATCGCTACCTGGCCAAGGTCGCCAGCGACATGGAAAAGCCAGACGGCCTCGTCGCGCTCACCCTCGACATTCTGCCCGAAGCGCTTCGCGGCCTCACCTTGCGCGACTTGCCCGGCATCGGGGCACGCACCGAAAAGCACCTCAACGAAAAAGGCCTCCGCACCATGGACGACCTGCTCGCCCTCGACCGCGAGCAAATCGGCGAAATCTGGGGATCGGTATGGGGCGAGCGCATGTGGCACTGGCTGCGCGGCGAGGACTTCGATCGCGCCGAAGCCGATCATCAAAAATCCATCAGCCACTCGCACGTCCTGGCCCCCGAAATGCGCACACCGGAAAAGGCCTGGGCCGTCGCTCACAAGCTCCTCCATAAAGCGGCCATGCGCCTGCGCTCGGGCGGACTCTGGGCCTCGAACATCGGCCTGGCGATCGGTTTTGCCGTTCCGCGCAGCCAAAACCAGCCCGTATCCCGGTTCGGCGTCCCCACGCGCGGCTGGCGCAGCGAAATCAAGCTGCACGAGTGCCAGGACAACCAAACCCTCATCGGCGCCCTGCGCCGCATCTGGGACTCGCGCCCCTCCGGCGCCCAATACGAGCACCCATACTTCATCGGAGTCCAGCTCAACAATCTCGTGCCCGACCGCCTGCACACGCTGGCCCTCTTCGACGGCCTCGAAGAAGAGCAGAGCCGCACCCGCCTCAACGCCGCTATGGACCAGATCAACGACAAATACGGCATGAACGCGCTCGCCCCCGCCGCCATGCTCGCCGCCTACAAAGCCGCGCCGACGCGGATTGCGTTCCACAGCATCCCGGAGCTGTTCTAGCGGCGCGACCCGCCAGATAAGAGCGCAGCGTAAGCGGTTAGAAAGGACAGTTGCGATTGACACTGTCCATTGCCCGGGATAGTATTGCCTTAGAATCTCAGTGAAGGCCTGCCCGCTTGGCAGAGATTGGTCCTTCGCAAGAAGGAATAGCTGAGACAAGAGGCCCCGTTCATCGGGGTCTTTCTTTTTGCCCAGGATGCAGGTCCGTGATGTAGCATTCCTCGAGCGCACGAGCCAGCAAATCGGCTTCTTCTTCCCTACCCGAGCGTGCCGCGCGAATGCATCCCGCCCATGTCGGCCTGGCGAATCAGCGGCTCGCTTTCGTCCCTTCGGCCCCTGACCATATCAAGCATCAATCCGCGGTCACGAAGTGCATTCGTGAGTTCCGCGGCCTTCTTACGATCAACGCCGTCAACATACACTCGAGCCGTATAGGAAGGCGCTGCCTTGGCACGGATTGCGCCTTCGATGATTTCTACGTATGGAAAGAAGTAAGGAGTTGGCTTTCGGTAGACGCCGAAGAACACCTGTTCCGAAAGAAATTCCTGTTCGAGTACAAGCATCAAGTAACGCAGCCTTCGCTCCGGCCGCGACTTATGCCATTTACGGTGGCCTGTTCCCGCAGCCTTCTCGATTTGCGTTAGCCGACTGCGAAGCTCCGCTTGCTCTTCCGCACTTACGACCGCAACGACCACGAACGCAGATGAAGCAACATCCTGGCCTGTTTCGTCAACGTAGCAATACAGTTTTTGTTTATGGCCCAATGTTCAGCAATTGTAATGCCGCGTGCCTCAGAGCCCGTCCTGGGCTTGTCGAAGGATCCCGATCTCGGGACCTGGGAAACCACCGTCGCTCACTTGGGCTGACTCGCCGACCCGCCGACTTGCTGACTCGCTCGCTCCAGCGCCTTCGCATTCAGTTTCCCGATTCGCCCATGCGGCCCCACCACAAACGGCAGCGACAGCGCGTTCCAATCGCGGTCCGCATCCGCCGCTTCGTGCAGCTCCGGATCGGGCCGCAGCGCCCGCCAGTTCTTTCCATCGTCCGTCGAAATATCCGTGCCATTCGGCCCCACCGTAATCCACGTCTTCGTCGCAGCGTCGTACGCAACAGCCGAGCGATAGCCGTGCGGCGGAGTCGCGGAGGCGGTCCAGTGCAAACCCATGTCCATGGTCCACGCCGCGGTGTTGCCGCCTTCGCCGGGCTTTGCGAAGTCGCCACCGACCGCGAGCCCATTTTTGAGACCTCGGAATGATACCGAGAAGATGCCGGATGAATCAGTTCCGCCGCGAATAGGGACCGGAACGCGCCTACAGGGATCGCTAGAGCTAGTGTTAAACATCAGCGGAGAAATGAGGATCTTCGCTCCGGCCTTACCCCCCGTACCGATGATGTACCTGCGCGACCCAAACACAAAAATGGAGGAGTTGCTCGCGGCGAAAGCAGCTTGTCCTTCCGACGCAACGCAGCCAGCGTCATCAATGTACCATCCATCTCCGAGAACCATGACCTCTGTTTGAAAGCGGCCTTTGATCGGATCTCCGATCAATACGCCTGTGTGGGCGTCACCGATCGCAAAGCCATAGTTACCGCGCTGGAAAACGACTGCGTCCCAGAAGCCGTCTGGTTCCGAGTTCTGGTCCTGCAGCTTCCACGTCTGGCACCCGTCCGTCGTTTTGTAGAGCCGCGACAAATCGCCCTTGCCGCTCGACATCGCAATCGCCGTGTTCGCATCGAACGCCTGAATGCCGCGAAAATCCAGATGCTCGGCTCCCGGCGGCACAGCGCACGCCTGCCACAAATATCCGCCGTCTTCCGTGCGCAGCACCGTCCCGTTCGTGCCCGACGCCCACGCCACCCCTCCGCCCACGTTGTCGATCCCGCGCAAATCGGCCGTCGTGTGCGAATCCTCGATCTCCCACTGCGCCCGCGCCGCTCCGCAAGCGAGCAAAATCACCACAACCAACCACATCTTCCGTTGCATACCGGCCATTGTAGGCTCCAAAACAGGGGTCAGGTTTCAGGGGTCAGGGATCAGACCTTCACTTCCCCCGCGACATCAACTCCACAAACATCTTCTGAAATCGCGGCAGATCGAGATCGATTTGCGCATGCACCTGCCGCACACCCGTTTCCGGCTTTAGCTTTTCCGGCCACGTCAGCGTGTCGCCGTAGCTCGGTCCGTGGCTCAGGTCCACGTCCATATACACAATTTGTTCCTTCGTCACAATCGCCGGCTCGATCCAGGCGCACGCCTCCAGCTCGTCCCACATGTAGTAGCGCTGCTGGCTCCATGCCGCAATGTAGCGCGCGGCCGGTGCCTGCGACTTCGCGATCGCATCCATCATCTGCTGCGTAAACGGAGCCTTGATCGAAATGTCCACGGTGGTCGCGTCAATGCGCGGCCAGTCTGCGTGCAACACAATGTGCGCCGCCTCCGGATCGAACCAGAAATTGAATTCGTGGCGCGGATCGGTTGCGAATTCGGGATCGCTGGTCTGCGGATTCAGGCTTCCGCCCATCACTACGATGCCTTTCGTCAGCGCGGCAAACTCCGGATCGATCGCCACCGCCAGCGCGATGTTCGTCAGCGGTCCAGCAGCGTAAATCGTCACCTCATGCGGATGCGCGCGCACCTGCCGAATCAAAAAATGCGCCGCGTCTTCATCGATCGCTTTCGTCGACGGCAGTCCCTCCGGCATCGGCGGAATCTCGTATGGCCCGTGCGACTCAAGCCGCGCCGGCGCAACGCCTGTCGCTCCTGACGTAGTCTCAGCCAGCATCACCGGGCCGTTGCCCCACGCGCCCAGCCACGTCACTTTGCCATCGAGCGACGCTTCCAGGCGCGTCTGCTCCTCTGTCCGGATCAGCGGAAACACCGCGCCGCGCGCCACAGGAACGTCGCTGTGTCCGGTCAGCTCCATCATGCGCAGCGTGTGCAGCGTTTCTTCGTCGCGCCACGCGTCACCGGTCACCATCGTGATGCCCAGCACCTCGACATCCGGCGCCTGCAACAGCGCCAGCATCGCCATCTGATCGGAACCACCGGGTCCCGACCCGTCCTGGTCGATCAGCAC
>Ga0187782_10004787_pt1 | contig 10125 bp, 10 predicted proteins | sample 0715_SJ02_MP15_2_FD_132454 | JGI IMG/M metagenome (GOLD analysis project Ga0187782, IMG submission 132454) | Tropical peat soil microbial communities from peatlands in Department of Meta, Colombia - 0715_SJ02_MP15_20_MG | ecosystem: Environmental > Terrestrial > Soil > Wetlands > Peat | place...
GCTCAATCCCGAAAACGCCCAGGCGTTTCACGCGCGCGGCCTCATTCACCAGAAGCTTGGCGACAACGAGCGCGCGGTCAGCGATTTCGACAACGCCATCGACCGCGATCCCTTCGCCGCCGCACCCTATCAGGCGCGCGGCGAGAGCCTCGTCACGCTCGGCAAATACGACAAGGCGATCGAGGACTTCAACGCGGCGCTCAACGTCGACAACAAGAGCGCCCTCGCCTGGGCCTGGCTCGGCCTCGCACAGGACCGCTCAGGCGACCACGCCAAGGCGCAGGAATCTTACCAGCGCGCGCTCTACCTTGATCCGAACCAGCCCGTCGCCAAGCAGGGCATGCGGCGGATTTGACAGGGCGGGCGCTTCTGCCTTTTACTGACCGCCGTGGTTTTTGAGCCGGCCGGCTTGCCGCCACGATAAACAAGGCGCTAAAAGGCCGGGACTCCTCGGAGAAGCCCGGCGTCGCGCCCTTCGCCCGAGGAAACCAATGACCGCCCCTGCCGACAAACGCCCGCGCGCTCTGAGGCCCGCGACCCTGCTCGTCCATGGCGGGACGACGCGCTCGCCCTTCGGCGAGATGTCGGAGGCGCTGTTCCTCACGCAGAGCTTCGCTTATCCCACGATGCAGGCGGCCGAGGCGCGCTTCAAGGGCGACGATCCCGGCTTCATCTATTCGCGCTTCTCCAACCCCACCGTCGCCATGTTCGAGCAGCGCATGCGTCTGCTCGAAGGCGCCGAGGCCGCGCGCGCGACGGCGAGCGGCATGGCCGCCGTCACCGCCGCGCTGCTCTCGCTCGTCAAGGCCGGCGACCATGTGGTTTCCGCACGCGCGCTCTTTGGCTCCTGTCTTTACGTCGTCGAAGAGCTGCTGCCACGTTTCGGGGTCGAGACCACGCTTGTCGACGGCGCCGATCTTGACCAATGGCGACGCGCGATGCGCAAGGAGACCAAGGCCCTGTTCCTAGAGACGCCGACCAATCCAGGACTCGAGATCTACGACCTTTCGGCCCTCGCCGAGATCGCGCATGCGAACGGCGCCAAGCTCGTCGTGGACAATGTCTTCGCGACGCCGCTGTTTCAGAAGCCGCTCGAATTCGGCGCCGATATCGTGGTGTATTCGGCGACGAAGCACATCGACGGCCAGGGCCGCTGTCTCGGTGGCGTCATTCTCGCGTCGCAGGCGCTGATCGACGAGAGCCTGCACAACTTTTTACGCCAGACCGGGCCGGCGCTCTCGCCCTTCAACGCTTGGGTGCTGCTCAAGGGCCTGGAGACGCTCCCGCTGCGCGTGGCGCAGCAGGCGGCGAGCGCGGCCAGGATCTCCGACTTCCTCTGCCGCCACGACGGCGTCGCGCGAGTCTATTATCCTTTCCGCGACGATCACCCTCAGGCCGAGCTCGCGCGCCGGCAGATGCTCGGCGGAGGCACGATGGTCAGCTTCGACGTGAAGGGCGGTAAGGCGGCGGCCTTCGCGCTCGCCAACGCGCTCGAAGTCGTGAAGATCTCCAACAACCTCGGCGACGCGAAAAGCCTGATCACCCATCCGGCGACGACGACGCACCAGCGCCTGACGCCCGAGGCGCGCTCGAAGCTCGGCATCGGCGAGGGCATGCTGCGTCTCTCGGTAGGGCTCGAGGATGCGGAAGATCTGATCGAGGACCTAGAGGAAGGGCTCAGCGCCGCAGGCGCGGCCTAAAAGAGTTTCTGTCGAGCGTGTCGGGGAATTAAGTCGGCATGGCGCGGTCCGCCTCCGCGCGTAGAATGCTGATGTCGCCGCACGGGCGCCATGCCGACCATGCTGGGCCTTGCCGCGGGAAGAGCGCCGCCTCGGGCCTGCGCGGGGGAGAAGCGCGGCTTGCCGGAGGCGGCCGGGCTGGCCCGGCGTCTCTTAAGCGTCAGGCGCCGAAGCCGAAGCGGCCGAAGCGCGCACGACGCTCCAAGTTGATGGGACGTCCGAAAGGAAGGCCCGCCATTCCCGAGCCGCTCCTGCGCGCATCGCGGGACAGGGCGTCGAGAGGCTCGCGCCGACTCGCAAGTTCCGTTCGAGAAGGAGACCCGGGCGCTTGCGACTGCGTTGGGGCGCGATTGGCGGACAGGGCCGCTTTCGTCTCTTCCAGAGACATTGTTGCTTCTCCTGATGACCGTTCTATCGAACGATTGGACAAGCCACTCCACTCCCCCATTCTGCGCCGGTTCAAGCGCAGTGGCGGGGCGAAGCGACCGTGGTCGCGTTTTTCAGAAGAGCTGCGGCGGCGCTCGCGCCTGGCGAACGCTCTCGTCGTAAGAGCGCGGAAGCGCCGCATCGGCGGCGAAGCGCCGCAATTGATATGAAGTGGAAACGAAAGCCGTCGTCGTCGCCGAGGCGACGACGGGCGCGGCGCCCGAAGACGAAGCCTGGCAGAACAGGCAACCGTCATGGCGACGCTCGGATTGTCCGGACCCTTCATCCTGCTTCTGGACGGCCCACGAAGCCGTCTTCCAGCACAGCTCATAGCCGGCGCTGGCGGAGCCCTCTTCGGAATGCGCGAAAGCCGACGCCCCCGGCAACATGGCTTGAATGGCCAGCGCCAGAACGAACAGCAGTCCGACAATCCCGTTGCGCTGCATAGAACGGCTCACTCCTCGCCCTTCAAAAAGGGCGTGCTGCGACCCATGTTACTCATCTATCGTCCCGGCGCAAGCGCCATTGCTTGAGACTCGGGGCTGGCGCGGCAGATTTCAATGCGGCGCCGACGTCGAGAGGAGTGCGTTCTTGGCCAGGAATCCGGCGGGATCGCTGAGCACGTCGGCGTTTTGCGTCGCCACAAAAACAGCTTCACTTTCTATGCAGGCTCGTTACACTAATGCGCATGTACACCGCCGTCACGCGAGACATAAAAGTCACCGCCGAGCCGGACTTCCTCATGGAGCAGTCCGACCCGGCGCAGGACCGCTATTTCTGGGCCTATACGATTGAGATCGCCAATTTGGGGTCCGAACGCGTGCAGTTGCTCTCTCGGCATTGGATCATCACCGACGCCAATGGGCGTCGCGAGGAGGTCCGCGGTCCTGGCGTCGTCGGCGAGCAGCCGGTGCTTGAGCCCGGCCAAAGCTTCCGCTATCAGTCTGGCTGCCCACTGTCGACGCCCTCCGGCATCATGCAGGGCAGCTATCGCATGACGACAGCCGAGGGCGAGCAATTCGACGTGGCGACGCCCGCCTTCTCGCTCGACAGCCCGCTGTCGCGCAGCACGCTGCACTGACTGCGATGCGGCTCGAAGCGGCGATCGATCTGACGGCGCGGCTCGTCGCTTTCGACAGTGAAAGCTCGAAGACCAATCTGCCGTTGATCGCCGCCGTCGAAGATTACCTTCGCGAGCACGGCGCGCCCTTCTGGCGCATTCCCAACGTTTCGGGCGACAAGGCGTCGCTTTTTGCGACCTTCGGTCCCAATGTCGAGGGCGGCGTGCTGCTTTCCGGCCACACCGACGTCGTGCCGGTCGCGGGGCAAAGCTGGACCGCCGATCCCTTCTCGCTGCGCCGCGTCGGCTCGCGCCTCGTCGGCCGCGGCGCCGTCGACATGAAGGGCTTCGACGCTGTGTGTCTGGCGATGGTCCCGGAGTTCCTGGCCGCGCCGCTCAAGCGGCCGATCCATCTGCTCCTGAGCTACGACGAGGAGACGACCTGCGCTGGGCCGATCGAGGCGATCCGGCGCTTCGGGCTCGACCTGCCGCTTCCCGGCGCGGTCATCGTCGGCGAGCCGACCTCGATGCAGGTCGCGGACGCGCATAAAAGCGTAACGACGCATACGACGCGGGTGCTCGGGCACGAAATCCATTCCGCCAAGCTGCACCAGGGCCTGAGCGCCGTGCACATGGCCTGCCGGCTCGTGACGGAGCTTGAGCGTATCGGCGAGGACTTCCGCGCCGCGGGCGATCCTTCGGGACGGTTTGATCCGCCCTATTCCACTGTGCATGTCGGCTCGATCGCGGGCGGCACTGCGCGAAATATTGTCGCCCGCGCCTGCGAGTTCCACTGGGAGTTTCGTGGCCTGCCCGACGCGCGGCCGACAGCGGCGAAGGAGGCGCTCGACCTCTTTGCCGCGAAGCTGCATGAATCGGCCTTTGCCCCCTTCCCGCGGGCGGGGATCGAGACGACGACGGATACGCGCGTTCCGGGCCTATCGCCGCAGCCCGGTTCGCTGGCGGAAACACTGGCGCTGCGGCTCGCCAAGGCCAACCGCACCATCGCCGTTCCCTATGGGACGGAAGCCGGCCAATTCCAGAGCGCGGGCGTGCCGACGGTCGTTTGCGGTCCCGGCCGCATCGACGAGGCGCATCAACCCGACGAATATATCGAGATCGCCCAGCTTGCCGCGTGCGTAGATTTCATGCGCGGGCTTGCGCGCGAACTTTCGACGTGAGCCGGCGCACGCGCCGCCCATTGCTTTCGCGAGGCTAGCGGCTATAGTCCGCGCCCAATCCTTACGGCCGAAGTCGGCCAGGGAGCGCCCGCGGCGGGAGGCTGCGCGGCGCTATGGGCGTTGAAACAACAGAGATCGAAAATGAATCTGATCCCGCAGGCCATGGCGCAAACCGAGCAAGCGCCAGCCCCTTCCGCCGATTCTGCCGCGCCGGCTCCGGCTCCGGTCCAAACGCCCCCGCCCGAGCCCACGGCGCCTGCCCCGGCGCCCGCAAGCGAGGCTCCAGCGCCGGCTGCGCCCCCCGCAGCGCCCAAAACGACGGGTCCGACTCCCGCGACCCCGCCCGCGAAGATATCGATAGCTCCGGCTGCGCCCGCGCCGCAGCAGGTCGGGACAGATCCCCTCATGGATCAGTTCCAGATCATGGCGCCGTTCCTGATCATTATCGCGATCGTCTATTTCGTCGTTCTGCGCCCGCAGCAGCGCGCGCAGAAGGCGGCGGCCGCCGCGCTCCGCAATGTGCGCCGCGGGGACGTGGTCGCGACCTCCGGCGGCCTGATCGGCAAGGTGAGCAGGACCGTGGACGACAACGAGGTCGAGGTGGAGCTCGGGCCCAACCTGCGCGTGCGACTGCTGCGCTCGGCGATCACCGAAGTGCGCGCGAAGAGCGAGCCCGTGAAGGACGCGCCTCCCTCGGCCAAGACGCCCGCCGCTAAGAGCTGAAACGGGCGCCGCCCTCATAGCCAATCCCACCTCCAAGGCCTGCCAGATGCTGCGTTTCGCAAAGTGGAAGATTTTCGCGATTCTCGCGATGACCTTGTCCGCCCTGCTCACGGTCGTTCCGAGCACGCTGTCGCCAGCGCAATATGACGCGCTGGCGCGGGCCCTGCCGTTGTGGGGGAAGCCGCCAACGATCGTGCTCGGACTCGACCTGCAGGGCGGCTCTTACGTTATGCTGGAGGTCGACAAGGCGTCGGTTCTGCACACGATGGCGATGAGCCTGCGCGATGATGCGCGCCGCATCCTGCGCGAGGAAAAAGTAGCGATCGTCGGCGGCGTCGGCCAACAGGCGCGCGGCGTGCAGTTCCGCCTCGCCGACCTCAATGACGCGGCGAAAGTGCTACCGAAATTGAAGTCGCTGATGGGCAGCTACACGAACCGCCTCGGCGTCGGCAGCCCGCCGCTCGAGATCGACGATGCGGGCGACGGGCTTATCCGCGTGTCGGTCACTGACTCAGGCCTGACGGAGCGCGTGCGCCACGCCGTGGATCAGTCGATCGAGGTAGTGCGGCGCCGCGTCGACGCGCTCGGCACGAGGGAGCCGAGCATCCAACGCCAGGGTGACGACCGCGTGATCGTCCAGGTGCCCGGCCTGCAAGACCCCGAGCAGCTCAAGGTCATTCTCGGCCAGACCGCGAAGCTCGAATTTCGCCTCGTCGCCGAGCCCGGCGAAAGCCCGACGGATACCGAGGAGTTGGAGCAGCTCGACCAGCCTGGCAAGCTTTCAGTCGAGAAGCAGGTCATGGTGCAGGGCGAGGACCTGACCGACGCGCAGCCCGGCTTTGACCAGCGTGGCGGCGAGCCAGTCGTCAACTTCCGTTTCAACATCCGGGGCGCGCAGAAATTCGGCGAGGTGACCTCAAAAAACGTTGGCCGTCCTTTCGCCATCGTGCTCGACAACAAGGTGGTGTCGGCCCCGCGCATACTGGTGCCGATCACCGGCGGCTCGGGCCAGATTTCCGGCCACTTCACGGTCGAGCAGGCGAACAACCTGTCGATCCTGCTGCGCGCCGGCGCGCTGCCGGCGAAGCTCAATATCGTCGAGGAGCGCACGGTCGGCCCCGGCCTTGGCCAGGACTCGATCGAAGCCGGCAAGCGGGCGGCCTATGTCGGCGCCGTGCTCGTCGTCGGCTACATGCTGGTCACCTACGGCGTATTCGGGGTCTTCGCCAATATCGCCTTGTCCGTCCATATCGCCCTGATCTTTGCGGGCTTGGTGTTGCTTGGCTCGACGCTCACGCTACCCGGCATCGCCGGCATCGTGCTGACGATCGGCATGGCGGTAGACTCCAACGTGCTCATCTACGAGCGCATCCGCGAAGAGTCGCACGCGGGCCGCTCGATTCTCGCGTCGCTCGATGCCGGCTTCAACCGCGCATTCGCCACGATCGTCGACTCCAACGTCACGATGTTCGTCGCCGCGGCGATCCTCTATTTTCTGGGCACGGGTCCCGTCCGCGGCTTCGCCGTGTCGATGGCGTTGGGCATCATCACCTCCATCGTGACCGCCGTGACCATGACGCGCATGATGATCGCGGTGTGGTATCACCGCGCGCGTCCGACCAAGCTGCCGATATGAGGCGAAGAAAAACATGAAGCTCCTGCGCCTCGCCCCAGAGAACACCAAATTCCCGTTCATGCGCTTCCGGCGCGTGAGCTATCCGCTGTCGGCCATGCTTTCGATCGTCTCCGTGCTGCTGTTCCTGTTCCTGCACATGAACTTCGGCATCGACTTCGCTGGCGGCACCGAAGTCGAGCTGCGCGCCAAGAGCGGCCACGCCGAGGTCGGCGCCCTGCGCGTGATAGCCGGCAAGCTCGATCTCGGCGACGTCGAGGTTCAGTCCTTCGGCAATCAGTCCGACGCGACGCTGCGCTTCGGGACGCAGGCCGGCGGCCAAGCCTCCGCGCAGCAAGCGGCGATCGAGCGCGTGAAGAGCGCCGTCGAGAACGATTACGATGTGCGCCGCGTCGACTCAGTGGGGCCGCGGGTCTCCGGTGAGCTGGTGCAGAACGGAATTCTCGGCGTGGTGCTGTCGATCTTCGCGGTTCTCGGCTATCTCTGGTTCCGCTTCGAATGGCAGTTCGCGCTCAGCGCAGTCATCGCGACCATGCACGACTTGCTGTTGACGGTCGGCTTCTTCTCGCTGACGCAGTTGGAGTTCAACTCGAGCTCGATCGCGGCGATCCTGACCATCGTCGGCTATTCCCTGAACGAGACCGTGGTCGTGCTCGACCGCATCCGCGAGATGATGCGCAAGTACAAGAAGATGTCCGCCGCGCAGATCATCGACATGTCGGTCAACGCTGTGCTGCCGCGCACGATCATGACCGCGACGACGGTGTTCCTCGCGCTGCTGTCGCTCGCGATCTTCGGGGGGCACGTCATTCGCTCCTTCTCGCTCGCGATGATCTGGGGCATCGTCGTCGCGACCTATTCCTCGGTGTTCATCTGCTCGCCGATGCTAATCTATCTCGGCCTGCGCGCCGAGGAGGCCGCCGGCCGCGACGAGGAGGAGAAGCGTGCGGCGCCGCAGGTTGCCGCCAAGCCGAAACCCGACGCGAGACGCGCCAAGCCGTCAACCGCGTAAGCGAGGGGCGATGGCGAGCGGCCAGGGCTTCGCGCCCGGACGACACAAAATCGACGATTACGGCGGCGGCGGCTTTCGCTTCGCCGACATGTCGCACCGCGGCACGATCCTCGCTACCCCCTCGGGCGTACGCGCCCTCCACATCAAGAGCGCGCGCGACATCGACGAAGGAACGCTCGATCTCGTGCTCGGCGATCCCTCGGGGCGGCCCGATTTTCTGCTGATTGGGACCGGCGCCGAGCTGGCGCCGTTGAACTCCCCCTTGCGCGCGAAGCTTCGGGCGGCGGGAATCGGCTGCGAGACGATGGCGACTCGCACAGCCGTGGGCGCCTATAATCTACTCATCGACGAAAACCGTCGCGTCGCGGCGCTGCTCATCGCGGTATGAAATGAGCGTCTTCTCTGCGCGCGACGAAGAGCTTGCAGCGCATTACGCGCTTTGCGGGGCGGAGCTTCGCGCGAGGGACCGCGACCTCTGGCTCGCCGCGCTCTATGCGCCGGTAACGCTGCGCAAGCACGTCCATGCGATTTACGCCTTCGCGGGGGCAGTCGGCGACATCGCCGCAAAAGTGTCGCAGCCGACGCTGGGCGAAATGCGCCTGCGCTGGTGGATCGACGCGATCCTGGACGCGACCGAGGCGGCGCGGGCGCATCCGACGGTGGACGCCCTGCTCGACACGATCGCGGCCCATGGCTTGAATCGCGAGGAGTTCGCCGATCTGCTCGACGCGCGCAGCGCCGATCTTTACGACGATTCCATGGATTCGACCGAGGCGCTGCTGGAATATTGCCGCCGGGTCGCGGCTCGGCCATTATGGTGGAGCGCCCGTTGCCTCGGCGGCGAAGACAGGGGCGCGACGCGCCGCGCTTTGGAGCTTGCCGGGATCGCGATGGGACTGATCGACGTCGCGCGGAATCTGTCCGCGGGAAGGGGCGGGCAATTCGCGCCGCTCGATCGGCCCTCCCGAGAGGAGACGAGTTATAGAGCGCTCGTGCAGGAGCTGGCCGCTCTCGCGCAGGAGCGCTATTCGCTCGCGCGAGACCTCGCAGCAACGCTCGACGAGCCGGCGCGCGTCGCCCTGCTGCCTGCGGCGCGCGTGCCGCTTTACATCGAGCGGCTGCGAGCCGGCGCAAGCGAGCCGTCACCCTGGCGCAGGCAATGGCTGCTGTGGCGCGCCGCACGCACGGGGATTTGAGGCGGGGAGCGGAAGCATGAAGGATCGCATCCACGACGAAATCGGCGTCGCCGCGAGGCATCTGCGCGTCGAAACTCTGGTGCTGCTGCGCTGGATCGCCATCATCGGGCAGACCATCGCGATCCTCTATGTTTATTATTACCTCAAGTTCAAATTCCCTATCGGCTTGTGCTTCGTCGCCGTCGCGACATCGGCGATCCTTAATCTCGCGCTGCGCGCCGGAGCGCCGCGCAGCTTCCGTCTCGAAGATTCGGAAGCCGCGGTCTTGCTCGGCTACGACATTTTGGAGCTCGCCGCGCTGCTCTATCTCACCGGCGGCGTCGTCAACAGCTTCGCCATGCTGTTTTTGGCTCCGGTGATGATCTCGGCCGTGTCGCTGCCGCGCAATCTGACGCTGGTGCTCGGCATATTGATGGTCGCTGTGGCGACTCTGCTCGTCGTCGAATACGAGCCTTTGCCCTGGCACGAGAACGAGCCGCTGCAGTTTCCGCTGCTCTATCGTCTCGGCGTCTGGGCGGCGCTTACGCTCAGTGCGGCCTTCGTCGCCATGTATGCGGGCCGCGTTTCGGACGAAGCGCGCGAGCTCGCAGGCGCGCTCGCAGCGACCGAGCTCGTGCTCGAGCACGCGCAGCATCTGACGCAGCTCGATGGCCTCGCCGCCGCGGCCGCGCATGAGCTCGGCACGCCGCTCGCGACGATCACCCTGACCGTCTCCGAGTTACAGAAGGCCACGAAAGAGACGGCGCCCGCGATTCAGGACGACCTCGCCTTGCTCGCGCAGGAGGCGCGGCGCTGCCGGGAGATCCTGCGCAAGCTCAACTCGCTCGGCACCGACGAGGCGCATGTGCTCAACGTGCTGACCATAGAGACGCTGATCGAGGAGGTCGTCGATCCGCTGCGCGATCAGGAGGTCAATGTCGTTGTCAGCAGGTTCGGCCCAAGCCCCGCGCCAGCTTGCGTGCGCAATCCCGGCCTGCTTTACGGCCTCGGCAATCTCGTGGAGAACGCCGTCGATTTCGCGCAGGCCAAAGTCAAGATCGAGGCGCGTTGGACCGATAGGCTGGTGTCCATCACGATCCTGGACGACGGCCCGGGTTTCTCGCCGAAAGTCCTCGACCGCGTGGGCGATCCTTACGTCAGGGAGAATTCCGCGCA